>ENA-OWNT01005584-OWNT01005584.1-seawater-metagenome-genome-assembly--contig:-NODE-5584-length-10300-cov-3.175878_pt1 | contig 10300 bp, 8 predicted proteins | sample MGYA00238136_ERZ651165 | MGnify/ENA primary metagenome ERZ651165 (study PRJEB26861, sample SAMN08777766) | seawater metagenome | isolation source: coastal seawater | place: USA: Florida | collected...
CACCCGTACTCGCGGCCGTTGTCGTTTCGCTGATTCTGGCCGTTTTGTGCAGCTACTTAGGGATAGAATCAGGATTAATGATCGCCAGTGTTGGCGGCATGTTCGCAGGCTATATCACCGAATCACTCAAAGGAGCAAAATCATGATCTTATTATCTATCTTCGCCATGACTTTGCTGGTGTTTGTTAGCCGTTATCTTTTTCTCGAACCGCGCTTACCGTTAAGGTTAAACCCTCAAGCACAAAGGTTACTAAGCTATTCTAGCCCTGCGGTATTAACCGCGATTTGGGCACCGATCGTATTTATGCCAGACAAAGAGCTGTGGCTAACGCCTGACAACCCGTACCTCATTGGTGCAATTGTCGCCGCGTTAACCGCTTGGAAAACAAAAAATGTCTTGCTCACCACCTTCATTAGCATGGCGATATTTCTGGTGCTTAAGCTGCTTTAAAACAACCTGCCTAGCCAAAAATGGCAGCAATCAAAAACACCACAACCGCGATACATAAGGTCCATTTCAGTAACACCCCTAATTGAGATGAACCACCCTTTGGCGCTTTATTGCAGCAACCCATAAACCACCTCTGAACCCATAAAAAAACCTCTGATTGAATCACTCAATCAGAGGTTACACGTTTCCCTTAGGGCAAGGTAAAGCTCGTTATTCAGCCACCCACTCAATTTCTATCAGGGTTTCCTCGTTTTGCTTCAAGCGGGCCAGAAAGACATCCCCTTGATGCACTTCCCCGACGCCTTGTGGTGTGCCAGTCATGATCACATCACCGTCTTGCAGCGTGGTATAGCTTTGCAGCTCCTGCAAAATCACGTTTGGTGAATACATCATCTGAGACACATCGCCTTTTTGCACTCGCACGCAGTTGATAAACAGCTCGATTTCTAGCTGATGGATGTCCAACCCGGCCAATGGGATGAAACGGCTAAACACCGCAGAACCGTCAAACGCTTTCGCTCTTTCCCAAGGCAGTCCTTTTTCCTTGAGTTTGGATTGTAAGCCGCGCTTGGTTAAATCTAGGCCCAAACCAACACCGTGCAATTGGCTGTCTTTCACTAGAAAACAGATTTCACCTTCATAATGCAAAGGCTCTTGGTGCGCCGAACGCAACGTTGATGAAATAGAAGTCGATGGTTTATTGAACACCACCATTTGCTCCGGGATGGCATTATTAAGTTCTTGGATATGTTCCAAGTAATTGCGACCCACACAGACAACTTTCGTTGGATAAACCAACGCTTCATCAAGCTTAACCGAATACATACTTTCTTCCCTGAACAGCGAACATAAGGGCACGATTCTAGTCTAACTATGTTAAAAATAAACTAAACGAATCACGAAAACCCGATCCGGTCCCCACTATTAAGCTATCGATAAATAAACAAAAAGCGCCTGCACAAATTGCACAGGCGCTCGCCGGATCACTATGACATTAACTTGAAGGATTATAGGAAGTAACGTGCCCCTATCGTCCAAAAATCTTCTTCTTTTTCGCCGATGTCGTTACCTGCATCAAACTGGTAACCCGCAAATCCCATAAACTTCGGTGTGATGGTGTATTCCAATTGAAGCGCAGCATGGCTGTATTGCGTGTTTTCGCTGTCCGAATCCACCACCTCTTCATAATTACCAATCACATTCATCCCATAGCCCAGCCCATAAGCCAAGAGTAACTCAAGAGCGTCAGTATCCTCTATACCACTATTCATATAGTCATTCATTGCATAAACAGCCGCGCCATAAAAACCACTGCCGTATTCGCCTGCACTGATAGAAACCGCGTGAGATTGCTGATCCACTTTTTCTGTACGGGTCACATCCCCACCGTTATAAGCGTAACCTAACGTGACCATATCGATGGAAAAGCTCAAAGCGGCCTGAGTTCGAGAATGGTATTCAACCGTGGTCACAGGATCGCCTACTTCCTCGGTATGGTTGCCCTGCCAACCAAGACCTATATGTAAATCACCAACATCCCCCAGTGACAATGAATTTCTGTAACTCACCATTCTTTCAGCGCGAGCCGTGCCTAAAAAGTAATAATCATCGTAGATAAAATCGGTCGCAAACGCGATAGGTAAGTCAGTTACCCCTACCACATCGTAATATGGAGACCATTGAGTACCAGCGACTAAACGGCCGTATTGATCATGGGTTGCCCCGATATAGCCTAAACGTGTTGAGAATGATTGTTCGCCACCGTCCAAGTAATTGAGTGACCACTCACCTTTTGCATCGACCGTTACGCCGTTGCCAAGGTCTTGTGTACCTGAGATGTTAATCCGAGGAGAAACTGAATGAACTTCAACCTCATCACTAGAATCGTATTCGCCAACGCCTACATCAACGTATCCACCAATGGAGAGTGTTGTGTTACCGCGATTGTAAACCTCTGCGGCAAATGCGCTAGAACCACATGCTGTTGCCATCACTGCAATGGCTAGTAATTTCATTTTCATAATTTAGTATCCGTATCAAGGTTATACCTCGTCCGAATAAGGCAGGTGCCAAAACAACACGAACACTAAAACCCTAGTAGGTAAAAAGCGGTTTTGAGAAGGCTCTCAATTGTAATACTTTAACCTTTTGATAAAGATACCGAACTCTAATCGCTGTAGAACTCTGGTAAATGCATGAATTTATGCTCTATTTTAAATCCATTGCCCGCTGAGATTAATAAGTGATTAGAGTCACATTTTTAGAAATCACTAATGAACTTTCTCTGATTTTATAGAATCACCTCAGCATAAAATACACACCTCGCACGGCTCTCTTAGCTAGAAAACACGTCTCCGATTAGATACTTTGCCGCTGGTTTTTTAGCAACGATGTGAATACCTCTCTGCGACGCGGTGATATATATTTTTTCAATATCAATCCATAAACTATCTATTTCTCACCCCTCTCTGATTTCACTATCCTTGAGTAAAATTTTGAGGATAAAAATCATGAAAATAATCACGCCGACTCTGTACCTAAAAGGCACCTTCAACGGTTGGGGGCTAGACACACCGTTCACTGAAAATGGCCTAAACTGCTTTTCTGCGAGCGTCGTTTTCTCGGTCGATACTCATAAGTTCAAGATTGCAGACATGGACGGCCGTGAAGAATGGACATTCTCTGCCCATCCAACAAAAGCGACAGCACTTGATTTAGATAACACCCTCAAGCTGATTCATACCCAAGGTATCGGTAATGATCTGACTTTTTCACCAAGCCAAACTGGTCGCTACACGTTGCACTTAGACTTAAGCTCAGACACCCCGACACTTACTATTGTTCTGGCAGAAAACGGGGCAGAAACTGCTTCAACTCGAGGACTAGAAAGCTACAGCTTAGCAATAACGACAGGAGAATTACCGCGCTTAGCAGCCGTTAACCATGCCTTAGCCCCTCAGGATCTGTTCGATACGTTAGCGATAGAAAGTGATCGTTCTTTCCCGTATGTGTTTGGGGATAATGTTGATGGCTACTATGAAGGAAGAGCCTTGAGTTTCTCTTGTGGGGACCGCTACCGACATCATCAAGGTTGGCATTTAGGCGGGTTTGGATCCTATGTAGACGATCAGTTAAACGACAAAAATGCCGCCAACAAAGCGCGTTTATTGCCCTATGGCATTGAACATCAGTTCGAATCATCTTCTGACATTCTCTCTTTGGTACAAAACCAGCGATTGGTGTGTTTAACGGTACGCGCTACGACGAAATCGACATTGTCGATCGTCCCCGAACTCAACCTTCCGCTTAATCACACACACGTTGAGCAACATAATGGCGTGCTCGTCTACGCGCTTGAAGCGGAGTATTGCCCTGAAGGCTGCCCGAGATTCATCGCCATCAGCGCCAACCAAGCGGTGACGGCTAATGACGTCTCATTCGCTACCCACCCCGAATTAAATCAGGTCATGCATTTAGCCAACGAAAACACCAAGCTGATGCTAACATCACAAGCCAAAACAGACTTCCTCACGGTTTATCTGAGTTTTGAGCACGATAAAGAAAAGGCGATCGCGAGTGCAAGAAACGCGGCCATTGATCATGGCTTTGTTCGCCACCAGCAGAAACTCTACCAATTTCTCACCCACAGTTATCTCTGGAGCGACGATATTGAATACAACCGAGCGGTGATGTGGGCACGTTTAGCAAGCCGCACCTTTGTCAGCCATGAGTTTGGCACTGGAATATGGGCGGGTCTGCCATGGTTTAAAGACTGCTGGGGCAGAGATACCTTTATCGCATTATCAGGGACTAGCCTCGCCAATGGCGAATTTGATGAAGCCAAAGCGATCATAGAAAACTTCGCCGCGATGCAAATGACTGACCAGCAATCCAAAAACTATGGCCGTATCCCCAACCGTGTGACCAGTAAAACCAACATCATCTACAATACGACGGACGGCACGCCGTGGATGATCCGCGAGATCCTAGAATACATTAACTACAGCGGTGACTTGGCATTCGCGCATAAGATGTACCCTGTGGTAGCACGCTTTATCGAGGGAGTAGAGAATAACTACCTAGATGAAGACGGCTTAATGAAGCATCGCCACCCCGATACGTGGATGGACGCTAAGATCAATGGGCAGATCCCGTGGTCACCGCGTGGCCCCAAAGCCAACGACATCCAAGCGCTGTGGTTTGAAAGCTTACAATGCGCAATTTTGCTGGCTGAACTCGTTGATGATGAAGAAAGTCAGGCTAAATGGCGTGCAATGGCCGACAAGGTCAAAGAAAGCTTTGTGAAGAAGTTCTGGAACGAAAATACACTTCAACTCGCAGATAGATTAAACGCGGGCGATACGCCTGATTACAGTGTCAGACCCAACCAACTGATGACATTGACGATCCCGCAACACAACGCGCTTATCAGTGATTCCGTCGGCGCGCATATTGTGAAAAACAGCGTAAACACCCTACTTTTCCCGTGGGGAATTTGCTCTTTGGATCAACACCATACCGATTTTCATCCTTATCATGACAATCGCAACGAATACCACAAAGATGCGGCCTATCACAATGGTACGATTTGGGGGTGGAATGCGGGCTTCACTGTGTCAGCTTTAGCCCAATATCAGCAACAAGATTTCGCTTATACACTGTCTAAAAACCTGGCTAAACAGATCTTAGAGCAAGGGCATCGTGGCACCATGAGTGAAAACTTAGACGCATACCAACAAGACCCTAGCAAGCTTGTTGAAACCGGCACCTACGCTCAAGCATGGTCTGTATCTGAGTATGCTCGCAATGCGCAGCAAGATTATCTCGGCTTTAAACCTAAGCTATTAGAAGGTGTGATTGAACTGGCGCCGGCACTTCCAACACAATGGCGAACAGCCACGGCTACACTGCCTTACGGCGAAAAGAGCACATTGAATGTTTACTACGAACGAGTCGATAACACGCAAGTTTATCTGCTATCAGCGACACAAGCCGAGTCAGATGTGAAACTGAAAGTGCGCTTAACGGTTTCACCTTATGAACAATTAGAGATGACGTGCGATCTAACACAACGTTTAGAGGTCAAGATCGATAATGGTGAAGTATCACTCAGCCGAGAGGTGGAGCAGTTCAACAGAGTCGCTAAAACCCACTTCCCTGAACTCGATACTCTCTGTTTTGCACAGCCAGACATGCGCTTAAAACATCGCTCACTTGAGTCAAAGGATTACTTGTTAAAGCAGCGAGAAGCGGAAAATCTAGAGCTAGCCAAAGACTAAGACGTTAATCCGTACATAAAAAATCCGCCACTCTGCAAAAGAGTGGCGGATTCAATAGTCTGAAAGTAGCGTTATTTATTCTCTTTCGCTGCTGTGTAGCCGTATTGTTCAATTAATTGCGACGCTTGTTTACTGTCTAGGTACTTGATGAATGATTGCGTTTCTTCATCCACTTTGCCCTCTTGGTAAACAACCAGAAATGGACGCGCTAATTCATACTTACCATTAGCAATCGTGCCGTTGTTTGGTTTAACGCCCTCAAACGTAATTGGTTTTACAGACTGGTCAATAGAGCCGGTTGAAATAAAACCAATCGCTTGTTTATTGTGGTTAACAATGGTTTTTACCATGCTGTTGCTGTTCACCACCAAATTATTCGGGCTGATATCTGATACAAGGCGATCATTAATCACTTTGGTTAACCCCATTAAGCTTTCAAAACTGTAACGAGAGCCAGAAGACGCTTCACGAGTCACCACAGCGATGGCTTGATCAGTGCCACCAAGCTCTTTCCAGTTGGTGATCTTTCCTTTGTAAATATTGAACAGCTGCTCTCTAGTCACATTCTCAACGGCGTTTGATTTATTGACGACAACCGCAAGACCATCATAAGCGATCAAGTTAACCGCTAAATCTTCATCCTTTTCACTTTCAGTCAAGTAACGAGAACTCATGCCTATGTCCGCAACACCTTTCTTAACCAGCGTAATGCCCGCACTAGAACCTACGCCTTGAACGGCAACATAGCTGTCTGGATGAGTGGCGTTATAGGTTTCTGCCAGTACATCCATCACTCGCGCGACTGAAGTTGAACCTGATACATTGACTTCCCCAGCCAACACTGGCTGAGCCGCCAGAGTGCAAGATAAAAGTACAGCAGCCACAGTGCGAAACATAATTTTCTCCATTCAAATTCAAGTAGGTAACTTTAACTGCGCCCATCATATTGCGGAGAGATGACATTTTTGTGAAAAGCTATGCAGACAACAAAATATCCATTAAATACTATGATTAAGTTATCTGCTTGAGGAGCAAATATGGTTGTTGTGAGTTTGCTACAAAGACAAGTTGAAAGCCGTGCGCAGCTTATCTGTCAGCAGCGGAACCAGAGTGTGCCAGCAGAATTGGGCAAAGCCAGTTTTGAAGCAACCAATAATGGCGTTGTGTTTTTTAAACAGCATTTTCTTCTCGATTCGGCCCACTGTGACTACATTGATCAGGTCGCAAAAGTGGAGTGGTGCAAACAAAGCAAACGATGGCAGCTCTTTATGCCAGACGAGAAAAAAGAGCGTTGGTTGCCTTACCCATTTCTGGCCAGCAGCACGGATCTGACGGCGATCATGAGAGAAATAGATAAAGATCCGAAAGAGATGTTCTGGGAAGATTAAAAAAGGGCGCTGACTGCGCCCTTTTTACTATAGCTATCTAGTAGATATTACTCTGCGGCCACTTCTGCTTCTTCCGCCGTTTTCACCTCATCAAAGACTTGAGTCGGTTTGGCAAGCAGGCTGCGGTTTTCTTGGTTCACATCCGCCAGTACCACTTCGAATACGTCACCCAAGCGGTAAACCACTTCTTTATCAATAGATACCGTGCCGGTTTCACCATCGCACGCCAAACGCTCTTTGTTCGCGAGGATCAATGAGCCAGGAATGAACGCTGCTGCGCCATTTTCCAGTAGGCGTACACGTACACCTGCGCGTGAAACGTCAAACACTTCACCATTGAAAACAGTTTTCTTCTCAACATCGCCAGCCAGAGTACGAGCGTATAGCCAGTCACCAACATTACGTTCTGCGATCTTGTGATGTTTACGGTGTAAAGCCAGTTCTTCACCGACCGTTTCATCTGCCGTTTGTACTGGTTCTTTACCCAAAACATGCGCTTTCAGCATACGATGGTTGATCATGTCGCCGTATTTACGGATTGGAGAGGTCCAAGTCGCGTAAAGATCCAGACCCATTGCATAGTGTGGTAATGGTTGGTTACCAATCTCGCTGTAGGTTTGGAACTTGCGAATGCGGTTGTCTAGATACGATGTGTCTTGCTTCGCTAACCAACGACGCAGTTCAGCAAAGCCTTCTAGAGTCGCAATCGATTCTGCGGTAAATGGCAGTTCACCTTCAGGGTTGATAAGCGCAACCACATCTTCGATCTTCTCTGCTTTGAAACCAGCATGGGTGTTAAACACACCTGAATTAAAGCTTGCTTGTAAAGTGCGACCCGCACAGATGTTGGCAGTGATCATCGCTTCTTCAACCAAACGGTTAGCACTACGACGCATGTCAGCGTGGATAGCCACGACGTCGTTATCTTCACTCAGTTCAAAGCGGTAGTCTGGGCGGTCTGGGAACACAACCGCGTTCTGCTCACGCCACTCGGCACGCGCTCTAGAAAACTCATACAGGTCACGTACAATTTCTGCAATCTCATCACTTGGTTGCCATGCTTCAGAGCTACCATTTTCAACCCAGTCAGAAACGTGGTCGTACACTAAGCGTGCGTGAGACTTGATGTTTGCTGCAAAGAATTTGATGTCATCGCCGATCACGCCGTCTTTGCTGACCGTCACGCTACAACACAGTGCAGGGCGAATTTCGTTCTCGATCAATGAACATAGTTCGTCCGCTAGGTCACGCGGCAGCATTGGAATGTTGCGGCCAGGAAGGTAAATCGTGAACCCACGCTCGCGTGCGACTTTATCCATCTCACTGTCTGGCGTGATATAGGCCGTTGGATCGGCAATCGCGATCGTCAGTGCGAAATCGCCATTTTCCAGTTTTTCCGCATGCAGCGCGTCATCCATATCTTTTGTTGACTCACCATCGATGGTCACAAAAGGAACGTGAGTCATATCAACACGCTCTAAATCAGCGTCGTCTTTGATTTCCCAGTTATCGATGCCCGCTGGTTCGCTATTTGGCAGGTCGTTTTCCGCCAACGTTACCCACCAAGGCGCGATCTTATCATTCGCGTCAGTAATCTTTTCAGAGATCTCAACAAAGAAGCCGTTATCACCTTTTAATGGGTGACTAGTCAAATGTGCAACGACCCAATCACCTTCTTGGAAATCATCGCTCTTCAGGCCTTTTTTCACTTTCGCCTTAAGAGACATTTTCTTCATCTGTGGATGGTCAGGAACAACGTTCAACTTACCTTTGAACAATTTTACGCGGCCAATAAAACGCGTAAATTTTTGTTCCAATAGCTCTTGCGGCTCTGCCACTTCTCGCTCTTTTTCAGTGCGGATGATGGCTTTAACTTTATCGCCGTGTAAGCACTTTTTCATGTACGGTGGCGGGATGAAAAAGCTGGTTTTACTGTCTACTTCAAGGAAACCAAAGCCTTTATCAGTTGCTTTGATTGTCCCTTCCTTCTGAGGTAGGGTCTCTTGGATTTGCTGCTTAAGTTGAGCCAATAGCGGATTATCTTGGAACATCTCTACATTTCTTACTGAAAAAATTGCGCACACTATAACATTGCCGCCATAGCCTAGCTACCTTGAGCAGAGGACTATCTATAAAAGTGTTTATTCAACCGGCAATTGTGAGCGTAAAAAGACCAAGATGTGAAGAGTTTATGAACAGAACCCTCTCAATCGCGAAAAATATGTGATGTATTTCAATTTTTTCTGGCTTTTTTTATGCTTTTAGGGAATAATCCTGCCCCTTATATATATGTCCCTAGCGGCTTGATGCGATTTACGACTTATCCGCATCTGAACGGAATCAGCAATTTAACTGGATTGGTATTGGAATTGGTAGAGCTCGTGGGACCTTTTGTTGACATTAATTAGTAGGATCCCAATGACAGATTCTGTAATCCAGTTTAGCGACCTAGCGCTTAACGACTCTATCCTTTCTGCACTAAACGGAATGGGTTTCGTTTCACCAACTCCAATTCAGGCAGCGGCAATCCCACACCTGATGAAAGGTTCAGACGCACTAGGTAAAGCTCAAACTGGTACTGGTAAAACAGCGGCTTTCTCTCTGCCTCTTCTAAACAAGATTGACCTATCTCAACGTAAACCACAAGCAATCGTTCTTGCACCAACGCGTGAACTTGCTATTCAGGTTGCGGCTGAGGTGAAGAACCTTGGTAAAAACATCGCTGGCCTTAAAGTGCTAGAGATCTACGGTGGTACGTCTATCGTTGATCAAATGCGTGCTCTTAAAAATGGCGCACACATCATTGTCGGTACTCCAGGCCGAGTTCAAGACCTTATCAACCGTGATCGCCTTCACCTAGACGAAGTACACACTTTCGTTCTTGATGAAGCTGACGAAATGCTAAACATGGGTTTCGTTGATGACGTAACGGCTATCATGGAACACGCTCCGTCTTCTGCACAACGCGTATTGTTCTCTGCAACTATGCCTCCAATGTTGAAAAACATTGTTGAGCGCTTCCTACGTGAACCAGTAATGATCGACGTTGCTGGTAAAAACCACACTGTAGACAAAGTAGAGCAACAATTCTGGGTTGTTAAAGGCGTAGAAAAAGACGAAGCAATGTCTCGTCTTCTAGAAACAGAAGAAACTGACGCGTCAATCGTATTCGTACGTACTCG
>ENA-OWNT01005585-OWNT01005585.1-seawater-metagenome-genome-assembly--contig:-NODE-5585-length-10298-cov-4.304569_pt1 | contig 10298 bp, 7 predicted proteins | sample MGYA00238136_ERZ651165 | MGnify/ENA primary metagenome ERZ651165 (study PRJEB26861, sample SAMN08777766) | seawater metagenome | isolation source: coastal seawater | place: USA: Florida | collected...
GAAGCGACGTGGCCGAGGATGACCACGATCTCGCTGCTGCGTTGCAGGGGACCCTGGCATGGGAAAGCTCGACGCTGCAGTGGGTGTGGTCGGGGACTTGGCACGGCAAGGACGAGCTAGCAGTGGCCGGGCATGGCGCTAATACGTTCCGATACGAGCGTGCTTGCGAGACGATCCAGTCAAGCATGCCTGGGGTAGCATCTGCATCAGGAACTTTCCGTGGCTCATTCTTCTTGAACATGCCGTCCGTGCAGAGTGTCGCTGGAAGCGCGAGCACTTCAAACGGCACTAGCATACATGGTTCTGCTGGCCCTGCCGCCGGCACATCTGCCAAATCGACCACATCTACACCGACGACGACGAACACAACTCCATCTCGTCGAAGAGCCACAGCGCGCGTGGCGCAAGTTCCAGTGGAGGAGCAGCGCGTGCAGCTTAAGTTTTCATCTCAAGGCTGCGGACGCCTGCATGTGCGTGGCAAAGGATCGAACAAGATCGGTTCTTTTGTGCTACGCGGCGCCGGCACTGTCACCGGCACCACTGCAACGGTGAGGGCACGCAAGTATTACGTGAAAGAAACTGTTGCAGTTCCGCTTTTCCAAGCGGCGCCGTACTGTGCGAACGACAGCAAGGCACGGTTCGAAGAGTTGCTCTCACTCAAGGCTCGACAGGACGTGGTGTACCTGGGTCAACGGTATTCCGTTCGCTGGAAGACGGGCGACGGCAACGACGTTTGGTATCCCGGCGTGTTTTCTTCGTCTTGGATTGACAAGAGAACTCTGTGGGTGGACAGCCACGGAGTGGCGAGGCGCGGGCAGGTTCTGTTTCAAATCAAATACGATGATGGCGACACCGAGCACAGTAAGGTACGAGTTGGGCATGAAGTGCCAGCCGCTGCTGCCAGCATTGCCGCTGGTAGTTGCCGTCGCTGTCATGTAGTTGCCGTCCATGCCCTGTGTTGATAGTTTTTGTTGTCGGCTCTGCACCACTGTAGTTGAATCTCCAGCGTGAAATTATCAGAGGGCCTCTAGTTCGCAGGTCTGTGGTGTTTAAGCGCAAGCTTGATCCATCTGCAGGACTTCCAACAACCCCGAAAACGCCGCGCAGCGTGGCTCGACAGTTTGGGAGCAAATTCCGAGGCGACTCCGACGCCGACGTGGTACGCGGCCTTGTAGATCTGAGCAAGGCCACGTTACGCTTGTCCCAGCGGGACAAGTAGCAACGGGCGGCTGTCAGTGCAAAAAACAGCATGTATGTCGTGTGTCATGTGGAGCAGGTTGGGGAGCGTGAGTCACGAAATTAGCTTTTAGAGCACGATTCGAATAGCACTGTCACAGTAGTATGTGTTATCAGTTTCAACAAAGAAACGGTCACAACAGCAGAAGATGGATCATTACTACATCTGAAAAAGGTGCGAGAGCAGTGCACGGTCAGCGAGGTCTTGCCCGTTGACAGGCACAAACTGTGTGATATCACACTGCTTGTCGCGACAAAGCAAGGGGCTGGATGTGGGGCAGAGTTCGCGTCGAGGGTCGACCGTGATTGGGAAGAAGTAGACGCTAGCAGTTCCTGGCAGGGTATGCGTGTGTATGTTATAACATTCATTTACAGTGTTTTATGATGGATAGGGCCACATTTGGGTCTATTTTTTTGCATTTTTTTAAAGCTTTAATGCACCGATCAATCAAGGCAGGCATTCGATTCCTCAGATGCATGCATCCGAGCCGTGTCGGTACTCATCCTGCTGTCCCACTCACCCTGCGTCGAAGGACTAAGCTAGTTCACGATAGTGCGTGGTGTTTCTCTGACTGAGGATCTTACTTCTTCGTGCGAAATCAAAGGGCTATCACTCAATAGGTCTGACCACGGGCTTTCAGGATGATTTGAGAGGGTACTGTATGAGTCTCTGAGTTTCGAGTCTCCGAGGTTACGACAAAACGCTCCTCACACTTTTGTATGACCGCTTTTGTAAAGTACCGGAAGTACTCGAGTATGATGCAGTGGAAGGAACCTCATCAACTGGCCCAGTCCAAACGACCAAATAAATGAAAAACGGTTTGCTTTGCTTGGTGGGGTGGGTAGTCGCAAACTCGATTTGATTGATTGATTGATTGATTGATTGATTGATTGATTGATGCATGCATGCATGCAAACGCTGCTCTGCTGTGTCGCTCTCACGCAACCAGCAACCAGCCGCTGACTGGCAAGCAAGGCAGCTAGTCGTCTGACAGAGAGCGGCTTTGAGTGACTCACTGTGAGCGAGCGACTGACTGTGAGTGACGTCGAGCGGTTGCGACAGACTCACAGTGAGTCAGTCAAAGCCACTCTCTGTTCCTCGCGAATTCCGAACCCCTCGACGTAGTCACTCGCTCGCCGTCACTCGCAACCGCTCGACGCTAGTTGCGAGTGACGTCGAGCGTCGAGCGGTTATGGCATACGGCGAGCGAGTGACTGGCTGGCTGGGTTCGGAATTCGCGAGGAACAACACGTCGTCGAAAAATACCCGGGCAGGACTGACTGGGTGTAAAAAAAGGCAGGTGCTGTGGGCTTCCCACAAAAGTGGCATTATAAGGTATAGAACATCATAGCCCCATCACAGCCCCTGTAACCCTCCCCACTATCGTACCCTCCTCCACACCGCGGGAAACGCGCGGCAGGCGACAGGCAGGCAGTTCAGTACTCCGAGTAATAATAAGAAAGTGGTGAGTGATCGATCACAGCGTTCCCGGTCGGGGTGTCCGTCCGTCCGCTCACGAGTGTGTGTGCTGCGCTCGCTGGTGCTGCAAGAAATCAGGGAGGTCGCAATCAAATCTCAGATTCAGGTAAGTACACAGTCGCGAAATCGCGCCTCTGAGCGTGTAAAAAATCGCAAGTACACGTTTCAGCTTGTCATATTTTTTCTCAATTGACTCCGTTGGACAGACAGACAGACAGACGCGTCATCACCCCTAATAGAGAACCACTCACTCACACACAACAAGGTGGCCACCCATCCACCCATCCATCCAGGCAGGCAGCCAGGCAGGCAGCCATCCAGCCAGGAACGGCGATCGAATGAAAAAAAAAACGAATGTGGCGCATAAGCAAACTTGCAAACAGGCAAACTTACCCACGTATGATACTTACTTACTTTCTGTTTTCACTCAGTCAGCGGCCACGCAAGTTAGTTAGTTATAGTTAGTTCAAGACAACAGCAAGCAACAGCAAGCAACAGCAACAGCAACAGCAACAGCGGGCTGGGTGACCACAGAAAGAAAGAAGTACAAACATTTTTCCATTTTTCCATTTTTCCATTTTTCCATTTTTCCATTTTTCAGTTTTGGCATGGCGTGTTCTCGATACAGCACTGTACAGTACACTAAAGTACTGTACACTACTCGGGTGTAGTGAAGAGGTGGCCGGGGAGCTTCCTTTTTCTCAAAGTGCTTTTTGTGTTTGTGTTTTTGTGTGTTCAGTGTTCATTGCAGCTTTCCAAACTTTCCAAACTTTCAAACTTTCAACTTTCACCAAGTCAAGTCAGTTCGATCAAGCGACCAGCGCTCGCGGCCGCCATTCGCGCGCAGTGAGCTCGTTTAGTTATTACTTCGTCGTCATAGTTCAGTTGTTGTTGTTGTTGCTATTCGTTGTCGTTCGTTGCTGTTCGATGCCGTTCGATGCCGTTCGATGCCGTTCGTTGCCGTTCGTTGCTGTTCGTTGCTGTTCATTCCACAGCGAGGTTGGTTGTCGCGGCAAGGCCGGTGTTGGTTGTTGCTCCGTGTTTCCCCGGCAAATGTTGTTCCTTGCTGCCCAAGCATTGTTCCTACGTCCGGGAAGAAAGTAGTCCTCTTCCATGTTGTTTGGTGCTGTACCCGAGTATTGTTCCTTGTCCTTCTGGCATCATTCCTTGTGCCTCTGGCATCCTTCCTGGTTCCTCGGGGGAATTATTCGTTGCACGTTGTTCCTGTTGCCAGGTAGATTGTCCTTGTTGGCTGTCGACGATTGTTCTTTGGTCGTCATGTTGGTCTTGGCTCTCAGGTACTCCTCCTAGTTTCTCGTAGGTCGTACGCTCTCGCGCCTGTTAGCCTCCAGCACAACATTAATCACAACTTCAAGTATTCAGTATTCACTTTTGTTGCTTTTTTTTTTTTAGCGATTTTACGTGACGAATTCAACAATTTCGTGCCTGGACAATTGAAGCAAAACACCGAGCGCGCCGCCAATGGCACGACAACAACGGTCGAAGCGCAAGCTTGCCAAAGGCAACAACAATCAGGAGCAGTTGAGCAAACACGGATCACCACCGGCCAAGCACAACAGAGCAGACAGCCCCAACGACTCGGAAGAAACAACAAACGACGTGCGAAAGTTGTCACAGTTAATTCGCGGCCTTGCCAACAATTATGGGCGCGGCCCTGTGAAACACGCATTGATTTCGGTTGCGACCCAGTTACAAGAGCACGGATGTACGTTCAAAGCTTTGGAAACTATGGACGATGTTTGTCGAGAGGCCCTTTTGATGACTCTCACTCGCAATGCCGCTGTCGTACCCATAATCAGCAGCGCTTTCAAAAATCACAAAGAGCAAAACAGCTACTCCTTGGGTACAGCATCTGTGTCAATTGCCTATGATGACGATGTACGAAGTCCCCACCCTCTTCCCGACACACTTGACAGTGTGGGCGACAAGCTTGTTGTGACGAATTACGAAAAAAACTCTCGAGACGAGGAATTTAACCCACTCGACAAGCTCGTCCTGACTTCAGGCGCTGTTGAGTTGCTGAAATACTTTTGGGACCACATGGATAAGGACAAGAAATCAGCGAACGATATTCAGGAACTTTGCATCGGTGGTGCGTCTGGCATCGGCAAAAGCTGCGCAGTGCGGCTCCTGGTTGGTGACATCATACGGCGAAAACCTTCCTGGGACGTGTACTACATTCGGGATTACAACAACGTGGTCCACAAAAATGAACTGGCCCGTCGGCTCGGGAGGGTGACTGAAAAGACGTATCTCGTTGTCGACCAAATCAAAACCTCTGAGGACGCGCAATCCCTCGGCTCTTTTGCGAGCAACCCTTCGATTTCGGTCATTTTGGTGTCGTCGGCGAACGTTCCATACTTTCGAGAGAGACGCGCCGGAATACAACACTCGAAAAAGGTCTTCGACTTTCGGTTTTCGTCTTCGTTTGGGGATTGCATGTATCTGCGGAGTGTATTGTTGGAAACCAAGTTTGAAAGCCAAGAGACCCCCCCTGAGCCGCAAATGACAGCTTTGACGCGAGATAACCTTCGCAGGCCAAAACTTGAATCGCTGAGCATGTTCGACAAGTTTCGTTTCGTGAACGGTAACTTTTTGTTGATGGCAGAGCTATTCTTCAAACGCAAAACACCCATCGATGACAAACTCGAGTATATTGGCGACTTGATGTCGGACTTCTTCCAAAAGCATCCCACTTTGTACCTTGCGGTGGTTGAAATGTTTCAACACTTGGGGCACGAGGGCTACGACGTCGCACGCGTCCAGATGGATGGCGCTGGAAAGCGTCGTCATTTGGATTATCGACACATTTCTCCTGCTGGTATCATACGCGCTCCGATATATTTGCGCGCATTCCACTCAGTGGTCCGCTATGGAAAGCCTCCGACTGAGCTGTGGGAAAGCGCAGCGATTGGGGATTTACGCTCGAATCCTTCTATCGAAGGATTTGTTCTCGAAAGAGAGTGCTTACAAAGTGACAGACTGACGCATGTCGCGAGAAGATGTGTTGCGTTGTTCAAATTTTGGGAGGGCAAACCAGAGGCGTTCCGCGACGAAAAACTTAATGCCCTGTTTCAGAAACCTCCTTTCAGATTCTGTTTTGACGACGTGAATGACCTGTGCAACCAACTGTCAGACAACAAACTTTTGGTATCCAACAGACGGAGTTGGGCCGCCCATGCAATTCCCGACGCGTGGAACTACACGGCCGTCGATGGGATTCTCATCTACTTCCTTTCTGACACCACTGGTTCCAACCCCCAGCACCATCTCTTCGTTATCGGTAACCAAATTACCACGAAGCCTCTGCACCAGCACGCGGAGTCACTCGCTTGGCTCGCCGGTGAGGCCCGTCATTTGGTCAATAAACTGCTGGATAATGAAGCGCCGTCACTGTCTGTGCATGTCGCACTGCTTTTTACTTGCAAAGTCGTCGAAAAAGCGGACGTGGCGACTAGTCACGACCTTCGCCCAGACTCTAAAGTGCTGCAGTATCCCATCGAGGCGGCCGTGAGCGATACGTGCAGAAAGCGCTATTTCGGTAATTGGCAAGCTTCTGTCGTCGTAGCCACCACTCGCCTAGTCACCATCACTAAGAAAGTGGAGAAAGTGGGGCCGACGCTGGGCGTCGAAGCCCTGCTTGTTAAGCTGAAGAGCGGCATGCACCTGATTGTCGGGCAATGTCCAGATAGCGCTCTCCATTTTCGAGAGTTTGACATGAAAGGACCGAAACGCCAACGCACAAAACAGCATTGGACCCAAAGCAAAAGAAAGCTGAACAAAACTGACGTCGCCTTGACGGTGGAAACGTTCAAAATGGAAGTGCACGCATCCAAGAAGTCGAACCTACCACTGACTGTCTTCAAGCAATGGGCCGACCTGCAAAAGATGCTGACCGCTGTGCCTAATGCAATGAATTAAAGTGAACAGGCGAATGCTGAGACACACGACCTCGTTTGCCGCCGGCGCTCCGCCCTTCTGATCGTGCGATGTGCCCGCCAAAGATGTCTTCCACAACTCAGCATCAGATTGCCATACATTGCCATACATTGCCATACATTGCCATACATTGCCATACATTGCCACACGTTGCCATCATGCAGCGCTGTGTAGTCTAAATAAGAACTCGATCGACGACCCGATTGGTTATGCTAGCTTTGCAATCAAATACAACACTGCAATTGTCAACCAGTCAAGAAATTGTCATGGCGTTCCGTCGAGAATAACCAAACACGCTGTGGCGCAGAACTAACTCGTCGGACGACGAGTCGATTGGCAGCCGAGCGAGCGACAGTCCTTCTGATGTGCGGAGTCCAGTTTCACCTGTGTCATTGGCGAAATGGACTGCGTCGACACGGAGCTGGCAGTTCGCAGTTGCATCAACTCGCATTCTTGTTGGAGCATGATGGCGGCAAGTACACCGTTGACAAAAATGAGCGAACAAACCGAAGATTGGTAACTTAACCGACCAATATGAAGTCTGCCGTTACCTTATGACACAGCAACATAAACCACGTTTGAAGCTTGCACATGCGAGTGAATCGTCGTGAACTCATCGGTTGACCCACTGTTTCACGGGCCACACTTCGCATCGTGTTTGCAATCGACCGTCACTCGTTTTCGTCGAATTTTGTTCAAAAGAAGTTGCTTTTGTGGCTCATTGTTCAGACGAGCACGCATGTGCTTCGAGGCGCACGAGGTGCCGGCGGCAGCCGTTCATCAGCGCTCGATGATTCGATGATGATGTTCGAGCTCAACTGCTTCTTTATCCAGTAAAAGCCAAAGCAACCCGACTAGATTTGGACAATCCAAGGTGATTGGCTTGCACAGCGGTCCTTGGCCATTACCACTAGTGGCAGCAGGGAGCTGGCCGTGGCCACGTTCATCGTCGTCGACAGGTGCCTCCGTCGAGTGCGCGTCATTCATTTGCGAGAGGCGCCTCCTCGATGTGCTTGTTTAAATTTTGCATCGCGTCGCCGTCTCTTCGTCGTGGTGCATGTCAAGGTGTGCTTGTGATGATAAATCGATGTCCAGGAATGCGGTTCTCGAAACCTCGCTCGGCGAGACCGCAGACTGACGATCGGTTGGTAGCCGAGCTGCGGAGCTCGGCTACGACGAGTGTCGAGAGCTCACCCTCAGTGCACGCTGTGGACACGTCTAGAACGATCGATAGCCGCGAACATCTATCGTGTTGTGGTGCTCTTCACCTAGTGATCATAATCAAGGAGCAAATTTCAGAATACAGAAATTACAGAAAAAAAGAACAGAAAGTTGTCGACGGAGCTAAGTCCATCGGGGTCGCTGTTAAGCAGCTCACAGCAAGTGTCGTAGGGTCTGATGTGTGTTGCTGCACTATTCGAGGATGATGCATGCATGGGGCATCGCTTCTTCTGCCGTCGTCGAGTCAGCTTCGGGAACTGTGATGACACGCTGCGCTGCGCTGCAGCGTCACCGTCTTTCTTGAAGGTCCAGGAGCGGAGCCACAGCACGCGTTGCCCGAACTGCATCAGAGTTGACCACGAACACACTTTCTTCGTTGAGGACACAGTGAGGTGCGTGTAGGCACGCGTCATGTATGCGTCGTTGTCGTTCTGGCGTCTTCCACTGGTGTCATGCGCTGGTGTCATCATGCCTGCCTGCATGACGCACAAGTAGTCAGTAAGTATCATACTCGAGCACGAGTAGTACCTGGGTAAGTCAAGTAGAGTCAGTCGTTGTGGATGCACGCCGACACAGTTAGTGTGAGGGTCGACGGTCGATGAGTAATTGAATTGATTGAGAGTCTTGTGAGGTAGGTAGGTAGCCATTGGTAGCCATAGGTAATCTAGGCGGAGTCGACTGGACTGGACTGGACTTAGACTACTTGCGCCTGTCTTGAGTTAGTTTCTCCCCCACGTCAGTCAGGACTTGCGTCTGTCTTGAGTTAGTTACCATACGAGAGTACGACTACGAGTACTCATACGAGTAGTTTCTCCCCACGCCAGTTAGGCGCCAGCACAACACGGATGGCGACGTACGTACGTACGTACGTACGTGGCGACGTATGATACGTTGACTCGTCGATGGTCGACTGGGTCGGGCAGGCGGGCGGGCGTTCATTCGTTGGTCGAGAGTCGGTCGAAAGTAAGTCGCCGCCTGCCTGCCTGCGTTCGTGCCTGCCTGCCTGCCTGTTTGTTTGTGTCTGTCTGATTCCAGTGGCACAACGGCAGGCTAGTTTGAGAAGGCTTGCATTTCAACACTGCGTGTACGTTCCCTCCCATCTGTTGGGACTACTGGGGAACGTGCACGTGTGCGTGCACGGACGTCATCCACCCACGCGAGAGGTAGAACGCGTGGAAAGCGTGAACGGGCGTGGGGGAAGACGTGAACTCGTCAAATGAATGTTGGGGGGGAGGCGGACGTGGTAGTGCACAGCCAAGCATCAATCTATCACAGGTGACCGCCAAGCCACACCGTCGATCCCTCGGCTTCGCGTGGATTAAACCCGAGACCATGCATACCATGAAACGCCATCAACACTCGTGGGTGGGTGCGTTCCACACCGCCCGTGGGAGATGGTATGGTATTGCCACAGTGTGACACAGAGAACAAGGTGGCGTCGTTCATTCCAGCACGATTGTTCACCCATGGCGGCGGCGACGCCGTGGCAGTTCGTGGCGTTCTGGCGACACCGAGAACAGCTTGCACAGTGTCCTTCGTTGTCCTCGAACCTTTTTCTTTCTGTGCTTTCTTGGCCGCTTCTCTCTTTTGCTTCTCTCTTGTCTGTGCCGCCCGCCGCCGTACAACTCCCGTGTCTTGCCTTGCGTGCTCTTGGTTGTTAGTGTTCGTTGCCGATTGGGGGCAGTAACCTTCGCGCGTAACCGAGCCTGCCCGGTGTGTTGCGGACTCAGCTTTTAGGCTTTAGTCTAGTTAGGGAAGGAGGCCACGGTTGTCGGGGACCAGCATGAGGAATTGTGCTGGCGTGGCAACAGCAGCGGCAGCTGCTGCTGTCGCCTGCTTCAGCCAAGTCCAGGCATACCCATACAACAAACAATGTGGCCAGTTCCCGACCTCTTCCTTCTTTGCCATGGGTGGCACGTGGACGTACGATTCTGAGTCCGCGGACATCAGCTCCAGCGGAAACCAGGTCACGTTCACGGTGCCAAGTTGCTCCGGTCTCTTCGTCACAACGACTGCCGGCACTCTCGCCACGTCAAGCTTCACGATACAATCCCCAGCCAACAGTGCCGGCTGTCCCAGTGGCGACAGGGACACGATTGCGACAAGTTACACCTCCATCAGTGCACAGGACATCGTCGTTGACGTCGAAGGGCTCGTCTTGTCCAACTGCGGCAGCGTTGAAGTGGCGCTAGGATACTCCACTGGATACACGTCAGGCACAATTCTGCACAAGACTGTGGACTTATGCACGGCGGAAACCCCGGTGTCCACGACGACGACAACCACAACCACCAGCACGACTACGACTACGACGGACCCCCTCGCCACGACGACCACCACAGCTGCCACCGCCACCACCACCACCACCACCACCTCAGCCAGCAGCAGCGACGATTTCGGG
>ENA-OWNT01005586-OWNT01005586.1-seawater-metagenome-genome-assembly--contig:-NODE-5586-length-10297-cov-3.449706_pt1 | contig 10297 bp, 10 predicted proteins | sample MGYA00238136_ERZ651165 | MGnify/ENA primary metagenome ERZ651165 (study PRJEB26861, sample SAMN08777766) | seawater metagenome | isolation source: coastal seawater | place: USA: Florida | collected...
CCAACCGCCCGACCGACTGACCGATCATCATCACCCACCAAACGTTGCGCGTTGCGACACCGCGAGTGTGTGTCTGCAACAGCGATTGACTGGCGCAACAACGGACCACAAAGGAAACGAGTGACGGACCATCCGAGGAAACACTTTGCTCTGCGCTACAACTTGTTGCGTGCTATGGTGCCACGGTGCTTGTGTGGCTGGCTGATGCATTGCGATACTTTTACATGTTGACATGAGGCTTGTGCGGCAAGGTGGAAGAAGGCTCACTGGCGATATCACTGCATGTCATTCGAACGAAAGATTGTGGGTTGAAGTGACCCAGGTAGAGTTGGTAGATATAATCCATGGATACGCTCTGACATTTGATACCTTGAAACGCCACGTTTTAGCCGATATAAAAAACGTACACACAGCGAACGAATTTCCACATTGAATTCAACGGGTCCGAATGACGACATGACAAAGAAATGAGGTAACGATATGCAGTAGCCATGTCTGAAGTTTTAGGACAAGAGGACATAACGCAACTCCAGGAGGAGGCGCGAAAGTTTGCTGCTGGAATCCGCTTCGCCACAGCAACGGAAAACTTGACTCCATTGAATATTGAAACTTCCATAGTCGACGAATCAAATTCCTCGTCAGACGACAGCATTTTAAGCAATGGCCGAACGGACTACAAATCTGAGGCTCTCCGTCTTCGTGTGAGAGTTACAACGCTTGAGGAGGAAGTTTTAGAGCTGCAAGCAGCCCTCGGGCAGGCTGCTCATCAACCGAGCCAGGAACACTTCGAGAAGCATTTGGCGGAGGTCAGCCGTCGACATGAATTGGAGCTTGAAGTGCAGGCCCGCGACTTTGCGGCAGAAAGGCAAAGATCGCAGCTTCTTGTCCATGCAGCCGAGACCAAGGCTGCAGACTGCGCCGCACGGTTGCTCGAGGCACAGTCGAAGTGGAACCAACAAGCTGATGATCAAGCACAATTGCTGCAACGTGTGGAGAAAATGCGTGATAGCTACGAGCAACAACTCTCCGATTTGAGGCAGCAACTCGCTCAGCAAGAGAAATGTGCGCGAGATGCTCAGTCGAAAGCGCTTTTGCTACAGCAGCGAGTTGACTTTGTATCCAGTGATCGCCAACAACGGTTGGAGGAAAGCAAAAAACGCCATGACCAAGAAGTGGAAAACATAGTTGCAAAGTACTCCAAAATGTTGCTGGACTTGAAACGCGCGCACACAGCGCTGCAACGTCTGTACGAGCAGGACACAAACAATGAAAACGACAAAGTCACGGTAACCTTCGTAAATACTGGCAAAAAGAAAACACAGCAAGCGGATCATTCAGCAAATCCCACGTCAGTGCAAGCAGACTTATTCGGAGCCCGGCGCTGTCTGCTGCCTGTTCAAAATGTCGTCGTCGACGAGAATAGCGACAATAGTCTCAGTGCCGATGGCTCTTGGGACGGCGTGCAGGCAGCTTTGTCACTGGCCAAAATTTCCCATAAGAAGCTCGCATTCGCGAAAAAACGAGCAGAGGCTGAGGCCAATGCTGCCGCACAAGTCTCTGAGCTGGCCAGCAAGGCTCGCTTGAATGATATCCACAACATTGAAGCAACGGTGCAGGACATGCTAAGGGAAATGCATTCTTGTATTCACAAATGTGTGCACGCGACAGCCACTTGTTTGACGGAACAGCAGAGCGAATTGCGATGTCATCGTGACAATGTACACGGCATTGTGGAAGATCTGCAAGCTGAGATGAAGAACAGTGGAAGCAATGATCGCAAACATGTTGACAAGGTGCAAACCACTCTCTGCTCTCTGAAACGTCGCATCATTGAGACTGAAAAGTGGATGCACCACACCAAGAATTTGCCCGCAGTCGGAGCAGAGCCGCTGGCGGCCAAAACCATTCGAGAAGCAATGCTTTGCTGCTGCTCTTGCATTTGCCAAATGGCTGCCAACTACGCAGCTGAAGTTTCAGTTGCACATGGTGTTCTGGACGTGATCGGAAGACTCGTTTGTGACGCTCTAACAGGTGGTAGCAATCAAAAGATCCGTGGAATCAATGAGAGTGGGACAACTCCACAGCAACTAGTGCGAGGATTGTTGCAGTTGCGCCGATATGTAGAACAGCAACGGAATGCCGTGAGCGTTGCACGGGAGCAGGCCTTAGCCGCTGAGAGGGCAGCAAAAACTGCCGAAAAAGGGGATTCTTCGTTGCGTCATAAAGCAGCTGAGCAGATCAAAACGTTGATAGCGTCGATAGAGTCGAAAGAAACACAGTTACAAGCTGCACACCAGAAATGTCAAGAATTGGAAAAGGAGGCGAGCCGCAAAGCTGCGGTCGTTGAGCAACTGCGTTCCCGCAGATTGGAGGACGAAAACGCCCTTCTTCAAGCACAGGTGGACAAAGATCGTGCACTACGAGAAGTACGGGCTGACAAAGAACGTGCACTGAAAGAAGCACAGGCGGACACAGAGCGAGCACTCCAAGAAGCACAGGCGGACAAAGAACGGGCTATCAGAGAAGCTCGCGAGGATAAAGACCGAGCATTGCGACTGGAACGAGACCACAAAGATCGTGCTGTGTATGCTGAGAAGCAAGCCGCTGCTGACTTCGCTGCTGAATTGGAAAAGGCTGCAGAAATGCAGCAAGAAGCTATTATCGCGGAGGAGAGGGCCAAAACCCGTGACTTAGTGAATGCGTCGCACATCCAGATCACAAAACTGAAAAAGGAGCACGCCGCGAAATCTGGCCAGGCATCGGCAGAGCTGGAAAGCTTACAGCGTGATCTACGCGTCGCGAAATCAAGGTTGCGAAAAGCGGAATCCGAATGTGGCATGCTCGAAGCACAATTGACCGGTCATTGCCAAGAGCGTGAGCAGCTGTTGGTGGCGCGCGACAAGGCGGCCCGTGCTGCTTCACAGGCAGCTGTGGACCGCCTTGCAGTGGAAGCCAGCTATCGCAAAGTGCATCATGATTGGTGTGCTTCGGAGGCGGCTGTCGCCAATTTACAGACGGAGCAGGACCTTCTCCGGCAGCAACTGGACGACGAACGATCTGCGCGTTTGGCCTCGCAGAATGATGTACTACGTGGTAGTGAGCAGCAGCTTTTGTTGGAACAGAATTCGGAGCGTCGATTAGATGCGGTGCGACAGAGGCAGCAGGAGGAATACGAAACTGCAATTCAGGCCTTTCGAGAGGAGAAAGAAGCTGCGCTGCAAGCTGCGGCTCGGCAGTCAGCTGAACAGGCTGCTGCCCTTCGACAAGAAGCAGCGGCAGCGAGCGCCGAAGTTGAGGTTGCCCGTCGAGCAGCGAGTGAAGATAGGCGGAAGCTAGAAGTCGAGGTGCATTGTCTGAAGGAGGAAATGGCAGGGGCCACAACCTTTAGAGATGGAGAAATCCAAGCGTTGAGAGAAACACTGGCTCGGAACGATGCAGCACAGATCGAGGTTGACATGGATGATGTGCCCATGAGTGTTCTGCAGCAATTTGTCAATGACTGTGTGTTTTTGTGTCCGTAGGCTACCGCGGCTGTTAGATCAGAGGCACAGCGTTTGGCGGAAGCAACCGCAGTAAGGCACGAGGGAGAGGTTCAACGACTGCAACAAAAGATTTCCAAACAACAGGAAGCACTGGGACAGGCGAAAGGCATGATTCGGCGCGTTCATGCCGAAATGAAGAGGTTGCATCATCGATATGGGGCCATGGGCGCCGAGAGGTGGGTCGACGAATCTCCTCGGTCCGCTCGTGTCGGGTCGTTTCAGTGGCAGAGCAGAGAGTTGACTGAAGAAGAGTCGCATCAAACAAGTACAACGGAGGAGGCGGACGTGGTCGATGAAAGCTACGATCTCGGAGCAGAACTCGGACTTGATGACACAAGTACAGTTGACGCGTCGTTCTACGGGAGCGGAATTAGCATGGGATTGCAGAGCGGCGATGAAGGGAGTGCCGATGAGCATGAAGCCACGGACGAACGAGACCTTGACCAGCGCGAGCCGATTGAAACAGCTGGTCGCACCTCCATCAATGAGGATGCAACACATCACGAACGGCGCGGAGCCGTCGACTTATTGAATTCACGAGCAAGACAGGAAGTATCCCGAGTTTTGGGTCATGTCGGCAGCAGAGTTGATCCTGAGTTGTTCGATGCAGAACCATGGGCGTAGAGCCACACACACCACGCGGCGGAACATTTGTCGCTAGAACAGCTGTGAGAGCTGCAACAACTGCAGAGGTTGGTCCTTCACAAAGGGTGCGCGATGCATTCAATAATGACGACCATAGCGATGTAGACACGTAGGACAAAAGATGATAAAATAAATATAAATAGGTTGCGAGCTTATACTTTTGGGACCTCGGACACCCACAGGTGGCGGACTTGAAGTTGCGCTGCCCTGTTCGCCCAGATTTTTTGCTTCAGCGAATGACTGGATGCATGTGACCGCGGGTAGTGTTTCACGAGGGAGGCGTGAGGCCGCCGGGCGAAAGTTGATTCGTCGTCAGTAGTGTCGATGTCAGCCTCGGATTCCGGGGCTGGACTGGAAGTGCGAATGGCAGTTGGCACAGCTACGTCGACGAAAAACTCCTTGGCGAAAGCATCTTCGATGTGAGAGCTCTTTGCCGACTCTTTCACGATGTGGTCAAACTCCTTGCGGCACATGGTGCCTTCTTCTAAGTGCCGCTGCGCGCTAAGGCAGACCACCCGGTGGCGTCTGTACAACTCAGTCTCTGTGCCAAAGTTGGGTCCACAGAGCACAACTGGAGCTTCGCCGAGATTGTTGCTTGCCTCATGAAGCGCGCAGAAGATTCTACTCCTCTTGGCACGCCACCGCTGAAATTTCAGCAACGGATTTTTGCGAATGGCTCGGCTTTCTGGGCTTTCAAGGGTGCTGTCCAATTCAGGTTCTTCCAGAAAGCTCTGCATTGTGAGCGAGTGCTTTCTGCTGTTGGTGCGGTGGTTGCCAATCTCGCTTTTGTTCTCAGGCCTGCCAGCAGGGCGACGTGTTGACGGAATGGAGATCTGCCCAGACGAGGAGGAATTGGAATCCGACGCTGTTGCCAGGAGAGCACTCGGCGACGTCATTTTTTTGGCCAACTCGACATGGTACGGGCGGGTGCAGTCGAGGCGTCGGCTGCCGGGGCTAGCCATGGTGGAAGTGGGCGACGTTGTCGTGGCACCGGGCAATTGGGAGCCGGCCGCTTTGTCGGTAATGACCTTCAGTTGAAGAGAGAGGGACGAAGCCGCAGCAACATGACTTGGCGACACGCGTTCGGATTTGGCGGCTTGGCAGCCACCATTCGGTGATCTCGATCGCCATCGCTTCGTGCACGGTCGTGTAATCACGTCTGATGGCTTATTTGGCAGTGAGATCGTGCGGGCAGTACCCGTCGACGATACGTGCCGCTTGTCAATTTTGGACTTCTTGTGCGTCGACGTGGACGCGGTCACACGCGTCACTGGCTCCTGGTTCCAGAAAGCACCGACGGTGCACACTCCATCGGAGTAGCTGCGTCGGTGGTATGCCATGACGAGGCTGGTTCTTCTCCTGGTTCTGGTTAACGAGATGGAAAAACCAAAAACCTATAAAAATGTTGCTTGCTACAAAAAATGGCGGCAGGGAATATGTTTACTTGATTCTCTTTTGCGTTTCTTTCCCACGTGTGTGCGTCCGCGGGACACTTTTGGACGACTGCTTGCGCCTGCTGCTTGGAACAACCAGCTTACCCGGGGGTGGATGCATTTCGATGCTGTGAAACCGTCGTCCAGGGAGCGACTGGTTGGTGTCGCGATGTGGTTGCGAGGGGTCGGTCCCCCACTCTGTTTCCCTCACGCGCTCCAGGTTTCACCCCAAGCTCTGCTGGGCGTGCCCTTGACGCCGAAGCCCTCTGCCCACACTCGACTCTCTCATCAACGGCAACATCCTCGCAATGAACTCGACGGCCCAAGTGATTTGTGTGTTGGGCGACCCACGTCGTTCGTTGTCAACGGCGAGTCCCCTGCATGTTGGGCCTTTGCGCCCCCACTTTGTCGATGAACGGACGACGACACCCTTGGGTGATTGTGAAACGGCTTTCGCTTGGGGAAAGAAACCCACCTTCCAGCTCCTCTCCTGCACCAGTTCTCTGCCGTTGTCTGTGGTTGTTCCCGGAGTGTTGACAACAAACCACCAACCGACCACCACGTCGGCGGCACGGCGGGGGAGGCGAGGGGGACGGGCACGTGCACAGCAATACTTGAGGGAAAGTGCGGGGGGTGCGTGCAGACGACAAAACGAACGCGCACAAACGAACAAACGAACGAACGAAGGCAGGAACGAAGGCAGGAACGAAGGAAGGCAGGAACGAAGGAACGATGCGGTGGGTGCGTGAGTCAGTGCGCGGTGTTGTGTTGCTGTGTTTGTTGGTGCGCACGCAGTGTGCGCAGTCTGCTACTCTTGCAGGATGGATGGGAACTGACCGCCGAACGCCGAACGGCTGCAGCACTGTCGTGGATGCTCGACAGATTCGAAGCGTTGACGTGTACGTGTGTGTGTGTGTGTGTGAGTGAGCGCCGGCAAAAGACAGCCAGCGCGCGAGCAGATGCTCGCTCACGTGACACTCACTCACTCACTGTGACTGTGAGTGAGCGAGTGAGTGAGGGTGGGAAGAAAGGCGGTCCCGCCGAACACCATCGAAGTTCGATGGCGCTCACTCGCTCACTCGCTCACTCCCACACCCACTAATCAGTCGGTTGGTCTGTCAGTCAATTAGGTGAGTGACCAGTGAGCGAGAGCGAGCGAGCGAGCGCTCGACCAGTGACTGACAGCGGCAAGTTGGTCCTGATTCAGTGCGTGTTGCAGCCGCACCGTCACGCGCTCACTCGTTCACTGCCAGGCAGTGTGAATCAGTCGGACACCCACAACAACGCATTCTCTCCCTCACTGACTCACCCACCCACACATTCATTCACCCACTCACTGCCTTCGGGCGGGCGGGCGGGCGCCCGGTGAACGGACGACAAGGAGCAACGACAAACGAACGGACGAACGTACGTACGAACGATGGATGCAAAGATGTCTGTCCGTCCTCCCCTAAAACAAACAAACTGCCACTTTCCAGTCGTTCACTGTCTGCGGGGTAAATCAGTCATTTGAGCTGTTCCCAGGAAAGCAGAATCTCGAATCTTGCGTGACGCCATCAAGGCGTTGAGGATGATGTGCATCAAGCAAACCCTCACTCACTCAGCGGGTGGTTGCGATGATGTAACCAGTCAGTCAGTCAGTCAGTCAGTCAGTCCACCGTCCACCAGTCCACCGTTCGTTTGTTCGTTTGTTCGTTCGTTCAACCCCTGCAATCGTCGTCCGCCCACCCACCCACCCACTCGCTGCATGGCCATGCCCATCTCTGTTCACTCACTCACTCACACCCACCCACTGACTCACTCACTCACACCCAGTCGTACGTGGTCGTGGGCGCTTTGCTTGCGTCGGCCAGCACCTACTTCCGGCAGGGCAAACACGAGAGACACGAGGCGAGGGAAGGCAGACAGGCAGGCAGCCATCGCACTGTCGGGCGCCTACAACCGAACCCAGCCAGCTCAGCGCACACACGCACGTGTGTGCGCGCTGATGAAGGAAGGAAGGCGGAACGTGAAAACGACTTTTGAATGCCATTGTATGGTCAGTTTGTCAACTTGACTCCCTTCATCCGCGGACAGACACACTGCTTGGAAGACGGGATGACGCGACGCACGCCGAGTGAACGAACGAACCAACGAACGAACGAACGGACGGACGGACGAAAGACGGTTTCATCGCAGTGGAACACGGATTGATTTGTGGGAACTCAGTGCGGAGAAGTGGACGGAGAGTCGACGAAGAGACCGTTCGAACGATGGGAGGAGCGGCGGCACGCAGGGAGGAGGGTGGGGTGGTGACGACGCAGACCGCAGGCAGACCGGAGGCCAAGGCCAATCAACGATCCCTGGCCTGAAATGCGACTGATTCCTAGATGATTTGTGGGATTTAACGGCATCGAGTGAGGCGCGAGACGATGCGAAGCGCATCGCCGCGCTTGGTGCTCTTGCTGCGTGGCCTCGACAGGGAACGCGGGTGTTCGGCCAGTGGGCGGCCATGCACTGCGATACTGCCGCGGACTGCCCGCGGATGCCCGCGTCCATTCCAACTTTTGACCGTCAAACGGCTGCGGGGTGCACTTCCGTCCCGGTCGGTTTCAAAATCAACCAAAATCGAAAATCGACCAAACCTTTAAAGCAATGAAACCGACGACGCCAATGAAATCGAATCTTCAAGTGCTCGCGCGAAACCACGCAACCATGTACTGTTCATTGGGCTCAGAAACCGACGATCACACCCAAGTCAACGGATTTCTGGGCGTCCTGCCGCAGTGCAGTGGAGCACGAATCCACGATTCGTTTCATCCTTTCGAGGATCAAGTTATGTTTTCGTGAAATCTTCTGAAACTGCCGAATGCGCAAAATGATCTCATTTGAAAAAATTCCAAAGATTCCAAAGATTCCAAGGATTCCAAAGATTCCAAAGATTCCAAACAGATTCCAAGATTCCAAAGATTCCAAACGGGATTCCCAAGATTCGACGAGGAGGGAAGCGGTGTGGATGGACACCACAGCCCACAGCCACATTTCAAACTGCCAGGGAGCTCCACCGAACACCAAACACCGAACGCTCCCGTAAACACACACACAAGACCGAAGACACACAAACACAAAAGCACAAAGACTCAAAAGACACAGAACACATCAACATACTCCGCAGATAACACCACAACCGAAAGCCGAAAAGCACAAAAACCGCGCCACACTGTCATGCGACGACTCTGATACATAACACAACAACGCACAGCGACCCACTTCAAAACAGCGCGCTGACTACTCCCTTGGCGACTGCATGCTTGCATCTGCATGTGCGTGTGCAAAAGTGGTGAATGCGGGCACGGCTCAGTTTTGAAGTTTTGACGTAGGGTGCTGGCGGCGAGAGGGATCGACCCTGAATGAATGCCTGAGGCTGAGTGGTGAGTGCTGTTCGTCAGCTCAGCCAGTAGCCAGCGCTCCGAGCGGTTGTCGACTTGAGGTAAATTTTTTGCAGTTCCGCTGGTTGAAGGAACGGCGACACTGAACCGCGCACGTGCACACAAGCAGGTCACTAATGAATGAATGATTGAGTGTACAGTACTACATTCACACTTAAGAGTACTGCATTTGACTCAAGAAGAAACAAAATATAGGACTCAAGCCACGCACCCAAATTGACGACGACTTCAGCCGGTCCTTCGCTGACGTCCGTCCGCTCTTGTGCTCCTTGGGTTGACTTGGCCGACTTGGCGACTTGGCCGCTTTTTCACTACCTCAACAGAAAGAAAAAGTAGAACTACAGTACGGATTGACCTATTTGTTTAAAGACACTGTGGGTTGCCTTTATTTTCGAAAAAGATGACGACATGAGATTTATGATTTATGCACAAAATGCATAGTCTTGCAAGGCATGCAAGGGCAGCAGTGACCGTCACTGCAGGATGACTGACGCAACAACACCGTGTGTTCATCAATCAAGTCAGAGGAGGAACTCTACGTAGCCTGTAGACTGGTGCTCAGCATCACGAAATCGTGCGTGTCACCACGCCTTTCGTTTCTGTGAGGCCCGCTGGGTTGATTTGATTGATGATGATGTCTGCCACGCAACCCACGAAAAAGGGCTCGGCAGACACAGCGGGCCTCACAGAAAAGAAACGAAAAGCAAAACGCAAAAAGCAAACAGCAAAAAGCAACGAAAAGACGAAAAGACGACCCACGAAAAAGGGCCACCCACCGACCACCGACCACCGGACCACCCCAACAGACACAACAACACAACACCCGACAAGCACTTACCAGAGCTGTCTCCCGACACAGAGTTTGTACCGTTTGTCATCGAGACCGGCGGACGTCTAGCGAAGGCGACCTACGAGTGGCTGGATAGCTTCTGGAAAGATGTCACGGAAGAGCGAGCACGAAAGTTGCGGCAAGCTGCGGTGCGCTCGCTATGCGTCGACGTCCAGCGTCAATTGTTCATGTCCAATGCGAACATGCTGTACAAGTTTGCTCATCATCTTACTGAGATGCGCATGTCTTCGGCGGCACACTGAGCGTCTAGGATAGACGACTCACCGTGATTGCATTACCTTTGTTCACTGAGAAGTTTGCACCTACACACTCAGTGAGTGGGAATACTCATTCACTCGTTGGAAATGGACTTCTACCGACCACAGGCATTTCGTCGACCACCTCCTATATCTGATCGCG
>ENA-OWNT01005587-OWNT01005587.1-seawater-metagenome-genome-assembly--contig:-NODE-5587-length-10296-cov-4.207065_pt1 | contig 10296 bp, 12 predicted proteins | sample MGYA00238136_ERZ651165 | MGnify/ENA primary metagenome ERZ651165 (study PRJEB26861, sample SAMN08777766) | seawater metagenome | isolation source: coastal seawater | place: USA: Florida | collected...
CGGCGGCAGCACAGCGCGCTCGAAGCAGCGCACAATGACACGCGGCGAGAACTGGACCAGCTGCGCAAGTGGTGTCTGCCACGAAACGCCGCACACCCCGCACCTTTCGCAAGCAATGCCGAGGCTGCCACGGCAGTGCCGAGCGGACTCCATACGCTCAATCGTGGCAACGCTGCGCTTCGCGAAGAAGACATTATGAAGCGCACCGCTGATGCGAAGCCACGGCGCAGCATGGCCCTGTTGGAAGCTCTGGCGGCAGGCAACGCCGGGCCGGGCAACGCCAGAGCCCTGTCGTCGGACAGCTCCTGCACAGAAGCCGGCGACACGAAGCTGTTGGTGGAGGGCGCGGGCACGTTCGCCGACGACGTCGTGGTGGGGCCGCAGCAAACCAGCTTCCTGGAAGTGGCGGACGTGGCGACCGACGCCGCGCAAATGGTGCACGACATGTTCAACTGGATGTGCCTTCCCATCAGCACGCGCGAGTTAATCAAATCGGTTCAAACCATCGATCGCGTTGGTGGCCCAGTTTCCGTGTCAGCGTTCGAAATGGACGACGCAGTCTTCCTTGCGCTCCCCAGCATGTGTGCCGGCGATGATTGCAACCTCTCGTCGGCGATTTACAAGTTCAACAACGTCACAGAGCGGTTTGAGTCTTTTCAGACCATCTACTCAACTGGTGCATATCACTTGGAGTACTTCAGCATGGGTGGCTCTGACTTCCTTGCAGCTGCCAACTTTGAGGACGGAAGCTCCTACGAAATCAATTCAACTATTTTCCGCTTCAACAGCACAGCAGCGCGATTTGAGTTCTTCCAAGACATTGAAACGACAGGAGCGATGGACTGGCAGCACTTCCAGATCGACGAGGAGGACCTCCTTGCTGTCGCAAATTATTACAACGGCGCCTCTTTTGAAGTGACGTCTGCAGTGTACCGCTTCAACCACTCCACGCAGCAATTCGAACTGTTTCAATACATTGACACCATTGGCATTGGTAGGTGGGAGCACTTTCAAATTGGGACGTCTCACTTTCTTGCAGGCGGGTATTATTACGACGGATCCTCTTACGAACATAAATCACGTATTTTTCAATACAACAGCAGTGCGATGCAGTTCGAGCTGTTCCAAGCAGTATCGGTGCTGGGTGCATGGGACGTTGAGTACTTTCAGATTGGAGACGCTCACTTTCTTGCCCTCGCCTCGTTTTACGGTGTCGATACCACTTCCGAGATCGTTCGCTTCAACGAAGCCAACAACCAGTTCCAGAGTTTCCAGAACATAACTACCAGTGGTGTACTGGATTTGGAGTATTTCGAGATCGGAAACGCCAGCTTTATCGCGGTGGCCAACAACAATGCCCGGTCGGCGATTTATTGGTTCAACGACGCCACACAGCAGTTTGAATCGGTGGTGGAGATATCGACACGACTCGTGCTCGCGAATGGGAGCACTTTACAGTCGGTGATGTCGACTATCTCGCGGTTGCAAGTTGGCTTTTCGGGGGCAGCGCGGGCTCGCTTGACATTTACCAGTGCAATGCATTCTGCTTCTCGTGACTACTTGAGAACAGAGCACCACCCTGACTACGAAGACAAAACATGCACGGCGGACTGCGTCGCTCGACAGTATTTATTAGCAGTTCTTTGTGTTCGAAAGCCTCAATCTGGACACACACACGCGCGCGCGCGCACGCACACGCACATATACATGGCACTGACTAACTTACGAGTAAGCATTCACGGTTCGCTGGTGCACTGACGTCGTTCATGTTGAAGTAGGCGGTGTTCGTGAATGTAGCCTGCATGTCTCCGCCCGTGTTCAGTCCGCAAACGAGTTCAAAAGCAAGCTAACCTACCCAAACCTGCCGACCTACCAACCGTCCCATGCATACCTACAACTCCCTATCAAACAAGCATACATATACCTACTTACCGACGGACGGACGGACGGACGGACCGACCGACCGACCGACCGACCTATCAATCATACCTACCTACCTATCTACCTCGATCTACTACGTATGATGCATGTCGCAACAGTGGTGCGCTGGGTCCGAACTTGAACGGCAGCAAGAGTGTCACGGGTTTTCGCAGAGAACTTCAATGAAGAAACCATATCACGGCGAAAAGTAAGCCAGACCGGCATCATCATCACGGAGTTTGTATAAGAAATAAAATAAATACGAGGTGGGCTTGTAGCCGCAGCCTTGCTCTAGACACGGAGAAGGCTTCTGATCGGGATCGACGGGGGTTCTGTTTTACCAACCAATGTGGTGCGGCCACACCAGTCCTGTTGTTGACGTCTCCAGTGGTCGCCGATAACATGTTGCGCAATGCGCTGGCGCGAAAATGTTGGGCATAACAGCGTTCTGGCTCGCTTTGCGTCGTGTGTTCGGGCACTGAGGAGCCGTGTCGGTTCTTGATCCCTCCGACGACAGTATCGTGGGCTTCACTTTTGTTGGGCTTGACAACATTGAGTTCAAGAGACGGTTTGACCTAGCAGGGCACATCGACTTCCCCGAGCAAGTAGCTGAGCATGTTACTGTCGGAGACGTTGTTACCCGCAGAAAGGTCCAGCCTGCTTGCAAACGAACTCGCGTTGTCGTCTGCGGCGGTGGCTACCACCTTGTCACATAGCACGGCATCGGCACAGTTTTGCTCCGCGTGCGTGGCTCCTGTTGATGCAACAGCGGGCTTTCGTGTGGTGGGCCGCGGAAGAACGACGCGGGAGTATTGTTCCCTCAAGAGTTCTGTTGCAAACTCCTCCATTAAAATGGCTGCCTCGTCGCCTAGAAACGCAAGAGGGGGCGACGCGAGGGCTTGCCGCATGTCTGCGAAGTGTGCAGAGTTGCTGCTTGGGACGGTGCCGTATGGGCTGGCTTTGAAATGCTCGGCGTCCAGGAGTGATGCAGCATACTCTTCCAAGACCATGGCGGCTGCAGCAACAAAACATCGGGGGCGCAAAATAGTGACGCCGCGTACCGGCACAATGCAATAGAATTCAAGAACATATTCACGCACCATCTGAGTACTGGCTGAATGCATGCAGCTCTGCGTCGAGGCCGCTCTCGTCAGCGTCGTAGACAATGTAGGCACAGGCGTGCGGAGCGACAAGTGCGTGCATGGCACCCACAAGCAGCAAGGCCTTAAGCAAAGACATGTCGAGTGTTTCGTAGTTGGGTGAATAACTTCTTCTGCAAAGGTTTTTGTTTGTTTTTGAGATATAACAGATGCTTCGAGGTGTTGGGTGCGTGTGAACTTTGTTACGCGCGGGATCCGGACAAGTTTCCGCCTCTTGTCGGTTCCGCGGAGCAATGTCGGCTCAAGGCCCATGCCTGTCAATTGAATCTGTCGTGACACACTGTGCACCGTGCCCAAATCCACACACAATCGTGCAGACAGACCCAACAAACAATCCAGTGCGCCTACGTATCCTCTTCAGGACAGCGCCACGTTATGTGATGACACAGTGACCTTTTCTTGGGCCCGATCGGGACCGTCCACTTTCAAGTTTCAGCATGCATGCATGCAAGAGTTAAGAGGAGCTGTCATACTGTCATGCCGATGAAGTAAAGTCCAAATGCAATAATCGGCAACGGCAACAGACGAACATAGACGACGAATGACAATGAAACGACGCACCGACGAACCGACGAACGGACGAACCGACGAACCGACGAACGGCGACGGCGACCACACCAAAAGTGTTCCACCAACCAACGGCGAACGGCGAACGGCGCCCGCGCGGTTTTTCGTCGTCGCCTCCTCAAACTCAAATCCGACCCTTCACGCGACGGAATTTGCCGCCTTCCTGCCTACATCGCACCAACTGACGCACGGACCCATCGTTTGGACCTGGGTCAACGCCTGGGAACGCCGAATCGTCCGACTGAAATCTCAAAACATGTCTGGAGTGAGTGTGTTTCAGCGGGTGTGGGGGCGGCGTGAGTTGAATGATTGACTGAGTGGCGCACACAACGCTAAAAGTCACCGCCCACCGTCGTTGAAGGATGCGGTAATGCATGAAATGAGGGCGATGTGTAATGCCAAAGCATTGAACGAGAATGTACTGCGCTGTGGCCTTCCGGCGGCGATTGGCGAAAGCTTGTTGGCATTCATTCATTGTTGCTTTTGGGCTACGCTGTAGCTGTTGAATGAATACCTTCTACTTTATGTTATGGATAGCACCACCGAGTAAGGAAGTCAGTGTACCATAAATAATAATAATAAAAGCGCTCTCTTGCGATGTTGTTTGATTGACAACCTGTCTGAGAATTATATAAAACTTGCGAAGGGTGCTCCACGACCAATTATTATAAATAAATGGACAGGAGGTTGCTCCGTCTCGGGCTGGTGATTGATCGCAGATGTGTATGCCGATTGCAACCTGACCTCCACACGATTGCAGATACTGCATGGATTGTGCATTGCAAGTGTGTTTCCGCACCTCTAACGTCTGCACCAGCAACAACTGGGGTCTCAGCCGCAGGGCTCGACTCAAATTGCACCAGCCCATTGCAACAGACTCCTTCCGCTGGTCGACACTTCAGCGAAACATTCAATGCGACGACTCTTCGTCGAGACTGTATCGAGACTGCGATTGTTATCATAGACCATTGCCAACATCCCCAAACAAAAGCGACTTTATTATAAGACTGGACACTTTTCGGGCCCGGAGGATGAAATAATCGGCTCTGGACGGAGTGGTTTCCTTTCGGTCAATCACCAGAAATAAAACTACAACCTGCGACCAATTAAATAAAACTACAACCTGCTCAGAGGGTTGCTTGCTGCCTCCTCGCTACCTTCGAACCCAAGGTTCTTTAAAATCCTGTCTGCCTCACGATAGCCAGTGGCAATCGCCCCGTCCAAATAACCAAACCGCCGCACCGAAGTGGCCTGCGATACGGAGCAACAATCACAGTGATTAGCGAGCGCATCCACTGCAGCCCCATACCACTCAAACAGCATTTGTCGACAAAGCGCCGCACGCACCTCGCCCGCGAAGAGAAGCGTTTCATTGAAGCACGGGGCAGCGTAGTCACGAATGTCGTCATGCCTATGACCAGCAAAGAGAGCAATTTACAGCCCAGCTCCCTCATATGTATGCATCAGGCCGCCAGAGCATACCCGCTGCCAGCCTTCAAGTAGGAGTACGACATCAGCGAGAACGGATCCGTACCCCAAGAAGTAACCTGTGGTTGCACACACAAACGACAGCACTTTCTAAATTGCCCGGCATTCACCACACGGAACGAGGGACCACACCGCGGCGACACACACACCTTTGTGTTGATTGGAGCAGGAACTGTAGATTCACCGTACATCAGGCGCAGAATGCCGAGCACGTGCGCGACAACCGCTTTGTTGGGACGACCTTCGAGCCGCCTCGACAGGTCGCCGGTGATCATTGCGACCAGCAACGGCGCCTCGTGGGACGGCATCAGATTGACGAACCTGGTGGAGGATGACCACGTCGGCGAAGATTACACGAAGCTGTGGCAGAGACATACCGCAACTCAAGCGTACCAAATCGTTTCCCGAGCGCGATGCAACGAGCTGCAGTCTACGGCTGAAGGCGTCGACACTAATTGTCCGTCGTCAGAGACTGGCAAGTTGAAGCCAATGTAATGCGAGTGGATATCCTGCTGCCAGAACGGCTCGGCGAAGTGCAGAACGACCTACATTGCAGAGCGGCAGTAGCAGCAGTTGATATTCTCGGCCACACGGCGGGCGGTCATTCTAGCGAACCCAAGGCACTGAGCACCAGGGCGCACCTTGTTGAATAGTCCGGCCCCGATACGCCCCATCGCTTGGACCTTGCGTGTCGGCAGCGGAGGCGAGAACTTTATTGCACTGGAATTGTCTGAATGCTGAACCTCGCTCGCATTTTGCTGCAGCACAGCGATGGGGCAAGTGACGACCACCATGTCCGCCGGCAGCGTCGATTCCGTGGCGACTCCCGCGCCATCGCGCGATGACACGTGCACTCGCACGTTGTGTAGCCCGACAACTTCGATCTCTTTCACGGTGGTCTTCAAAGCGACATCGACCCCCTTGGCAAGCAGGTTTGTCACCGTGCTGGCGCCGTTCAAGATGAACTGGTCTCCTCCCAACAGCTCACTCTCTGGTTCCTTGAAGTTGGCTGCGGAGAGGTCCCGCATGCTGGCGTTCTCGAGCGACTCGAGCGAGGACAGTGCATAGTTGTACAAGGCGTGCTCCTTCCAATCGGTTGCTTGCAAGTCCGGGCGCTCGCGATAAAGCTTTTCCTGCGAATAACGGCGGCAACGTCAATGGTCGAGCAGCTTGTGGTCAGCGAGTCTCGGTCGTGGCGCCTTACCAATTCGGCATGAGCATTTCCGGAGTCAAGAATTTGGGGGTTGCGCTCGCAGTGCTCTTGAAACGACTGCAGGGCCAAGAACAGCAAGAAAAAACTGTGACTCGGAACTTTATTGTGGGGGGGCTGCACCAGCACAGTGAGCACGGTGCGTACCTCCAAGAACTGCTCAAACTTGAGGCCGGCGCGGAAGACAATGTCCGAGCTCACTCTATGTTGCGGTCCTGCAGAAAAGACCACGACAACAATGACAGTTACGGTCAAGCAAGCAACCGAGCGTCGACGTGGGTGCGGTGTTTGGGCGCGGACCTAAAAACATCGTGGACGAAATATCTTCCGTCTGGAACAGCTTCCAGTTCTCATCAGGCTGGAGTTCGTACGCCAGGTTGTCGACGAGGCCGTGGAACCACATGGCACCCAGGTCGACGACGACGTCGTGAGAGCGTGACGTGTGCACGCGGCCACCTATGCGCGACCGCCCTTCCACCACGGACACGTGGAGTTTGTCCGAAGCGTTCGCGCGCGCTGCGCCTTGGATCAGCCGTTGCGCACACGCCAACCCGGCGGCCCCGGCACCTACCACAACGACGTGGGCGTGGCCATCAGGCACCTGAACGACTCGCTTGGGCGCATCGCTAGCACGTTGGTGGTGTCGTTGTGCATTGCGCTGCGTGACGTAGTCTCTCAGCTGCACTTCCACTAACTGGACGTTGCCGTCGACGCGGTCGTCCAGCGATTTCTGCATGGCGTCGAAGTGGGACTTGGCGTCCCGCGCGACAGCGTGCTGGGGCCCGGGCTCCTGGGACTCTTGGACCCATTCGGGGCCCAGTTGCAAGGTGTAATAATCTGTCATGAACTCTTTCACAACGGCGGCCGGCACCACGGGGTTTCCGTCGGCGTCGTGCGGAGTGAACGGCGTGACCACGACACCTAAATTTACGAATACACATCATGTCATGTCGTCAGCGAGGTTGTTGGGCTCTTCGTGGCACCCGTGAGAACAGCGATGCGAGCGAGCAAGTAAAACGACACTGGGACATGCTCACCCAAGAAGTACGGCTCGAACCGGCCTGAATCGTTCAATGGCGGCATGATGTAGTCGAAGTCTTGAAGCATTCGCACTCCTGGATTACAGCAAAGGTGATGGCCGTGGTCGTGGTGATGGTTGCGGTCGTAGTGATGGTTGCGGTCGTAGGTGATGTGCGCCTGAGAGTGGTTGGATGGACGAGGCATGCGGCACATCGCTCAATGTAACGACGAACCCATGTGCTGCAGCTTTTGAACGCGGTCGAGCGGATCCATGGCGTCGTCTTCCCCGTTGGGCGCTCCAGGTTTGTGAACTTCAACGAAAATGGCGTTGAACGGCCGTGGCCTATCCCATCAACACCACACACACAACAAGTGAGGAAACAAATGCCGCCGGTCCGCACGCTCGTCGGTACGGCGGCAGCGCGTCGACTTACCCTGAGCCGTCGATGCCGCGGTCGCGAGCCTCCACGGCCACCTCCCAGCACTTGAGCGACACCTGCACGCCGAGCCCTCGGCCATTCAGCGTTTCGTCGATCCACAGATACGTGAACAAGTAGCACTGGCTCGTGCCAAAGTACTCCCACAGACACAAGCCGCCGATGTCGCGCTGCTCGAGGGGGGTGTCGGGGCCTTGGTCCGGGCGCAGCGGGTGGAAGGCCACGACCGCGACGAGGGCACAGGACTCGTGCTCGCCCCGCAGCTCGGCGAGCATTTCCTCTTCGGAGTCCAGTTCCTCTTCTGAAAACACGGCCCGCAGCTGTTCGTGCACGCGCTTGCCCAGGGCGACATCCGTGGGGCCGAGCACCTTCAATTCAAACGCCATCCTGCGTCCCGGACCCCGCGGAGCGGAGCGCGGTTAGGCAGAGCGCGGTCGGTGGATGGAGTCTTGAGTCGAGCGGAGTGGACCGGCACGAACCGTTGGCGGTAGGGCACGACCGCCGCCGGGACAGCCGATTGTGCTCATCAAAAAAGGAAATTTGTGGCGCAAAACGAGGGGTTTCAGCTGATTACCTCTTCCACGCCACTGCTTGTCGTCAGAATCACGCCGCAGTCGTCCAAGGACGAGTGGAGAGATTGTTCGGCATCAGCACGCAGCGGCTGTGTTGTTGTCACTGCCGTTGTCGTCGTAGTGGACGAGTTGTCCTTGGTGGGCGTCGTCAGCGTGGCGATGACTACGTGTGCGACCATGACGATGATGAAGAAGATGACGGAGACTACGACGACGACGACGACGACGACGATGAAGATGGCGATGACGATGAACACGGGGATGAACATGAAGGTGAAGATGCAGATGACGATGCAGATGAACACGAGGATGAACATGAAGGTGACGACGACGATGGCCGTTCTTCGGAACAGCGCTGTCGACCGCTTTTTGTCCCAATGCTTACCTTCTTACCTATGGTATCGACACGCGCAGCCCACGCCGTCAACGTCGCAGTACCGTCGTCCGCCGCGGAGAAGCGAAGCATGGACTGCGTCGTATTATCATACTCAAAGACCATACTCGTACTCGTACGGTGTATAGGAACAGAGGAACACACGAACTAATTTAATTGACCGCCAAGCAAGAAGTGAATGGATGCATGCGCCAATCGATTTATTTTAACGCGAACGAACCAAACAAACAGCGAACCAAACAACCAAACAATCGAACAACAAAGCAACAAAGCAACAAAGCAACAAAGCAACAAAGCAAACATTCAGACGAACGAACGAACGGACGAATGGACGGACGAACGAATGAATGTGATGGTGGTCGACGGTCGACGGTCGACGGTCGACGGTCGACGGTTGGTTCGTTCGTTGCAATTTCCAATCAACGAACGAACGAACGAACGAACGAACGAACGAACGTTTGGCCGTCGACGAACGAAATCGCTGTCGACAGCGTTGAAGGGGTTAACCCACCGCCAAAGGCTCGCCCACTGCGACGACGCTCCGTAATTTCACTGTTATTGGGCTTATTCTGTGTGCTCGTTTTGTCCTTATAACAGTGCGAAAAGGCATCGTTTTGGGCCGTTGAGAGCCACGAATAACGCAACTATGCAATGATGCTTCGTAATTTCACTGTTATTGGGCTTATTCTGTGTGATGGTTTTGTGCTCTTAACAGTGCGAAAAGGCATTGTTTTGGGCCGTTGTGCGCCGTTTTTGCATTACACAACGGAACTCTGCGAAGAAGCTCCGTAATTGCACTGTTATTGGGCTTATTACCTATGTCGGTTTCCTTTTCATAACAGTGCAGAAAGGCAGCGTTTAGCGCCGTTGAAACACAATGATTTTTCGCTGAGTAATTGCACTGTTAGTGGGCTTATTACGTGTGCTGATTTCGTTCTCATAACAGTGCGAAAAGGCATCGTTTTGCGCCGTTGAGCGCCGTTATTCATCCACTGTGCTCTTTTGCTCCGTAATTGCACTGTTAGTGGGCTTATTATATATACTGATTTCGTTCTCATAACAGTGCGAAAAGGCAGCGTTTTGTGCCGTTGTTTATCCCTAAAAACGCAACTATGTTCTTTCGCTCCATAATTGCACTGTTATTGGGCTTATTACGCATGCCGACTTCCTTCGCCCAACTGCGGGGAAAAGGTCTGCGGCGTAGTGTACTTGACGCCTTCCCGCGTCTTGGGATTTCTCCTCCACGTCACTCGTTTTTAACCCCTGTGACCGCCGCGGCTTCTGACTGATTGAGTAACCCCTCGTGTCACCTTTAAAGTCACTGGATTAACGCGGAGTCTGCGGACTGACGACTGGAAATTATCGGCGAGTGAAGGTAGAATAAGCCCGCGGAAGGCGGAGCGGAGTGAATGATTGAGGGAATGTTAGTCAGCGTTCGTTCGTTCGCTTCGTTCGTTCGTTCCTTCGTTCCTTCGTTCGTTCCTTCGTTCGTTCCTTCGTTCCTTCGTTCCTTCGTTCCTTCGTTCCT
>ENA-OWNT01005588-OWNT01005588.1-seawater-metagenome-genome-assembly--contig:-NODE-5588-length-10292-cov-17.194714_pt1 | contig 10292 bp, 9 predicted proteins | sample MGYA00238136_ERZ651165 | MGnify/ENA primary metagenome ERZ651165 (study PRJEB26861, sample SAMN08777766) | seawater metagenome | isolation source: coastal seawater | place: USA: Florida | collected...
CTCTGCTGCTGGTAGATGCCCTCGCCGAGGGCACGCTCCACGAGGTCGCCGGAATCCGGGTTGGCGTCGATGGCGCACGGCGGATCCCCCCGGAACTCGGCCAGTGTCAGTCCGACGCCGACCGTCGTGGAGGTCTTGCCGATGCCGCCCTTGAGGCTCAGGACAGCCGTGTTGTAGCTGCCCTGGAGCTGGCGGGAGATGCGCCGGGCCAGTTCGTCTTCCTCACGTTGCCGGGCGCTCGGGCCCAGGTTCAGCCCGCCACCGGTCAGCTTGTAGAGGGCGCCGCGGAACCCGCCGACGGGCCGGGGCTTCTGCTCGCGCACGAAGAGCCCCGGGGAGCTGATGAAGTCGGGCACCGGGGCGTCAGCCAGGGCCGCGGCCCGGCTGGCCGATCGCGTCGAGCGGGTCGGCTGTGCAGGCACTGCAGGAGCGGCCTCGGGGGCAGGCGGCGTCCGGATGGGGTCGTTGGACGGCTTGGCAGGCTGCGGCTTCGCGGGCGCGTCGGCTGCGGCGGCGGCCTCCGCCCAGGAACTGCTGGGGGCCGTCGGGCGCTGGTCGGCCTGATTGCTGGAAATAATGGGCATGGTTCCTGTCCAGGCGTCGGAGTCGTCGCCGCGGCGGCGGTCTCTCCGGCGCGGGAGTTGGGCCTGCTCTGCAGCTGTTTCAGCTTCAGCGAGGGCGTCGGCGGTCTTGTTTTCGACCGGTTCTGGCATGTTCGTTCCCCCCAGGGATCACAGCGCAGACCGCTGCAGTGCTCGATTGACATCGTTCAAGGAACAAGTCTAGGGGCAGTGATGAGCACCCTTACCATCGGATGCTCAAATCCTGAGCCTAGCGGTGGGCGCGTGTGTCCTGCAGACGCTTGATGAACCAGCGCGACTGCTCGGGCCCGTACGGCAGGATCGGAATGGCCTTGGTCGCGTCGTCCGGGGTTTCACGGGTGGCCTGGGTTGCCTGGCGGACAGCGGTGGTCATGGTGTTGGCCATGGTCTTGACGAACTGGTCGCTGCACGGCTCGCCGTGGCCGGGAATCAGGAATTCGTAGCGGTGCCGCAGCGCGGACAGGTGCCGGAGGGCGTCGGCCCAGTCCTCCGGGAAGGAGTCCTCGAAGGAAGGGTGGGAACCCTGTTCCACGAGGTCTCCGGCGTAGAGCGTGCTCGCCGTGCCGACCAGGAGGTCGCCGTCGGTGTGGCCGCGGCCCAGATAGAACAAGGTGGCGGCCTGTCCGCCAAGGTCCACCAGGACCGGCTGGTCCTTCACGATCGCGTTGGGAACCACCAGCTCGACGTCGGCGCCCTCAGCGGCCGCCATCTCCGGCTCCGTCGGGGCAACGAGCCGGCGCTGCTCGTCACCGTTCTCCTCGATTTCGGCAGCGCAGTTCTCGTGCGCCCAGAACTCCGTGACGCCGTCGCCGGCGAAGACCGCATTGCCGAAGAAGTGGTCGTAGTGCGCGTGCGTGTTGACGACGACGAGCGGCAGCCCGGTCATTTCCCGCACGGCGGCCAGGATCTCGCGTCCCTGCCGGGGCCCGCCGCCGGTGTCGATCACCATGGCGCGCTCACTGCCGACCACCAGACCCGTGTTGAGCTGGGAACCTTGAGTTGTCAGTACGTAGTTGTCCGGACCGACTTCGAGCCATCGTGACATTGAATCTCCGTAAATCAGACGCTATTCCGGCGTTGTTGGTGCAGTGTTGTGGTGTCCTGTACAGGCCTCGATTCTACCCGTGCCGGCTCGCAATTCCCTTCAGGGCGTGCCCTTTCCGCGCCGGTGGCGGGTGGGTCCGGAAGCCCTCGTCTTGGCTCGCGCCGCGGTGTAGCGTGTGGGCTACTTCCGTCGATGACCTCGTTGCTCCGCCGAACGATTGGGGGTGGCTCCCGTTGAATTCCGGCACGTCCCTGGAGCGGATGGTGTTCTTCAGCGATGCCGTCTTCGCCATCGCCCTGACCCTCCTGGCCCTGGACCTGAAACTGCCCGAAGGACTTCCCGCGGACCAGGTGGACGACGCCTTGGTTGCGGCCCTGCCGCAGCTGCTGGCGTACGCTTTGTCCTTTGTCATCATCGCCAAGACGTGGATGTCCCACCACTCCGACTTTGCCCTGATCCGCCGCTTCAACGCGAACCTGGCCTGGCTGAATCTCGTCCTCTTGTTCTTCATCGCCATGTTGCCCGGTCCGACGTCGGTGCTCAGCGACTACGGGGACGACCCCACTCCGTGGCCGAGCATCTTGTACGCCGCCAACATCGCAGCCGTCTATCTGATGTTGGCGGGCATCTGGGGCTACGCGAAGCACGCCGGACTCATGGACCGCGAGATGGCCGCCCATGTCCACCGGCGCATCTTTTATGCGCGGATTGCTGTGGCGCTGGTCTTCCTGATCACGATTCCGGCAGCCTTCGTCCTCAATGCCTACACGCCGTTCTTATGGCTGTTGCTCGTGCCGGCGTCGTGGCTGGCACGGCAGCTTTCGGCGGCGGTCCAGAAGAAGGCGGAGGAAGAGGCGGAGAAAAAGGCCCGGAAAAGGCCGGGGACCGCACAAAACTAACCGTGCAGTCCCCGTCCCAACACCGGAGATCCAGATCCCCCGGATTCCCTGGCAGGCCTTACATGTCCGCGAGCGCCGAGCCCGGGTTCTCGATCGCGTCGGCGACGTAGCGCAGGAAGCCGCCGGCCGTGCCGCCGTCGCACACGCGGTGGTCGAAGGTCAGTGTCAGTTCGGTGACCTTTCGGACCGCGAGCTCCCCGTTGACCACCCAGGGCTTGTCGATGATCCGCCCGACGCCCAGGATCCCGACCTCGGGGTGGTTGATGATCGCGGCGGAGCCGTCCACACCGAACACGCCGTAGTTGTTCAGCGTGAACGTGCCGCTGCCCAGTTCCGCCGGGGTCGCCTTGCCCTCGCGGACGACGGCGGTGAGCCGGCGGATCTCGGCGTCCAGTTCGCGGGCGCTGAGCTTGTCGGCGTTGCGCACCGACGGCACCATCAGTCCGCGGTCGGTCTGCGCCGCGAAACCGAGGTTGACGCCGTCGAACGCCACGATCTCCTGGCTGGCTCCGCCGGTGGTGTCCTCGGTAGTGACGATCCTGGTGTTGAGCTCGGGGTACTTCTTCAATCCGGCGGTGACGAACCGGGCGATGAACGCCAGCAGGCCCGGCGCGTTGTGCGGGTCCGACTTCTTCAGCGCGGCCCGCATCTCTACGAGCGCCGTGGCGTCGACATCCACCCACACCGTGGCTTCAGGGATCTCGGACCGGCTGCGCGTCATGTTCGCCGCGACAGCCTTCCGCACGCCCCGCACGGCCGTGCGGCCGGAGATGCCGAGTCCGGTACGGGCATCAGTAGCCCCGGATGCCGTGGCTGGGACTGCCGGCTCCGCCGGAACCGGCAGCTCGGCAGACTCGCCCACCGGACGCCCCGCCACCGGGACGGGGTTGATGGCCGCCTCAACGTCCCGCCGCATGATGAGCCCGCTGGCCCCCGACCCCTGGAGTCCCCCCAAATCGACCCCATGATCGCGCGCCATCCGGCGGACCAGCGGAGAAATAACGGCCCCCAGCTTCCCGGGAACCCGGGTGCGCAGGAGCAAAAGGTCATCGGCAGCCTTCTCGGCCTCCGACAACCGGGCCACCGGAGCAGCCCCCGAAGCCCCCTTAGGAGCCCGCGTCCGCCGGGCAACCCCATGCCCTCCCGGAGTCCCATAACCGATCAAGACATTGCCAGACCCGGCCTTCTCCTCCTCGCGGTAAGCCTCAGCGGCAACAGCAGCAGGTGAGTCAGCCGTCGACCCAGCCGACGCAGGCGATGCCGCCCCGGGAGTGGCATCGGGCCTGTCGGAGCCGGTCGGCATGCTGCTTGCAGCAATGCCGACCGGCGAAGGGGCGGGGGCGGCATCGCCTGTGGCGGCGCCACCAGCCGACGCCGGCGAAGGGGCGGGGGCGGCATCGCCTGTGGCGGCGCCACCAGCGCCACCAGCGACGGCACCAACAGGCATGACAGAGATCAGCGGCTTGCCGACGTCGAGCGTCTGGCCGGGCTCTCCGTGCAGCACGGCGACGGTGCCGGCGTACGGCGAGGGCACCTCCACCATGGACTTGGCCGTCTCGACCTCGGCGATCGGCTGGTCCACGCGGATCTCGTCACCCACGGCCACGAGCCAGTTGACGAGTTCGGCCTCGGTGAGGCCTTCGCCGAGGTCCGGCAGGAGGAATACTTTCGGTTCGCTCATGGTCAGTCTTCCCACTGGAGGTCGTCAACGGCGTCGAGGATGCGGTCCACGCCGGGCAGGTAGTAGTGCTCGAGCTTCGGCGCCGGGTACGGCACGTCGAAGCCGGTGACGCGGCGGATCGGCGCGGCCAGGTGGTGGAAGCAGCGTTCCTGGACCCGGGCCACGATTTCCGAGGCCACGGATGCGAAGCCGTGGGCCTCGGCGATGACCACGGCGCGGCCGGTCTTGCGGACCGAGGCGCAGACCGTTTCGTCGTCGAACGGCACGATCGAGCGGACGTCGATCACTTCCAGCGAGCGGCCTTCCTCGGCGGCCGCGGCCGCGGCGGCGAGCGCCGTCGGGACGGAGGGGCCGTAGGCGATCAGGGTGGCGTCGGTGCCGGGGCGGGCGACGGCGGCGCGGCCCTCGGAGGACGTGCCCCGTTCGGTGTTGGCGGCGTGTTCGGCGCGCAGCGCGTCCAGGTCCACCTGGTCCTTGGACCAGTACAGCTTCTTGGGCTCCATGAACATGACGGGGTCGTCGGAGTCAATGGCTTCGCGGAGCATCCGGTAGCCGTCCGCCACGGTGGCCGGGGTGAAGACCTTCAGGCCCGCGGTGTGGGCGTAGTAGGCCTCGGAGGAGTCGCAGTGGTGCTCCACTCCCCCGATGCCGCCGGCGTACGGGACCCGGATGACCATGGGCAGCTTCACGGCGCCCTTGGTGCGGTTGTGCATCTTGGCCACGTGGCTGACGATTTGCTCGAAGGCCGGGTAGGCGAAAGCGTCGAACTGCATCTCGATGACCGGTCGCATCCCGTTCATGGCCATGCCCACGGCCATGCCGACGATGCCGGATTCGGCCAGCGGGGTGTCGAAGCAGCGGCTCTGCCCGAACGTCTTGGTCAGGCCGTCCGTGATGCGGAAGACGCCGCCGAGCATGCCGACGTCCTCGCCGAAGACCAGGACCGACTCGTCCGCGTGCATGGCATCGGCCATGGCGGTGTTCAGGGCCTTGGCCAGGGTGATGGTCTGCGGGCCGGTCTGCTCTGCAGCGGACGCAGCCTTGGCGGCCGCGCGGGCCGTGGCGGCGCTGACGTTGCCGTTCGCCTCGGAGGACGTGGTGATGGTGGGGCTCATTTGCCGGACCCCTTTGCGGTGGATGCGGTTGCGGTGGATGCGGCGTCGCGGGCGAGTTCGTCGGCGAGCATGGCGGATTGTTCCTTCAGCTGCGGTGTGGGGGTGGAGAAGACGTATTTGAAGAGGTCCTGCGGCTCCACCGGGACCTCTTCGCTGAGGCCTTCGCGCAGCTGCGTGGCAACCGCCTCGGCCTTGTCGGCGATCCTGGCGGCGCGATCGTCGTCGAGCAGGCCGCGGTCCGTCAGGTACGTCGTCATCCGGCTGAGCGGGTCCTTGGCCACCCATTCGGCCACTTCGCTGTCCTGCCGGTAGCGGGTGGCGTCGTCGGCGTTGGTGTGCGCCTGCATCCGGTAGGTATGGGCCTCCACGAGCAGGGGGCCGGAGCCTTCCCGGGCGAGCTTGACGGCGCGGCCGAGGACGGCGAGCAGCGCGACGACGTCGTTGCCGTCCACGCGTTCACCGGCCATGCCGTAGCCGACGGCCTTGTGGGCGAGCGACGGCGCGACGGACTGGTGGGCGAGCGGCACGGAGATCGCGTATTGGTTGTTCTGGACGAAGAACACCACCGGCAGGTGGAAGACGGCGGCGAAGTTCAGGGCCTCGTGGAAGTCGCCCTCACTCGTGGCGCCGTCGCCGCACATGGCCAGGACCACGGTGTCCTCGCCGCGCAGCTTGGCGGCGTGCGCGACGCCGACGCCGTGCAGCAGCTGCGTGGTCAGCGGGGTGCACTGGATGCCGACCTTGTGCTTGGAAGGGTCGTAGCCGCCGTGCCAGTCGCCGCGGAACAGCGTCATGGTCTGGACGGGGTCCACGCCGCGGGCCATCACGGCCACGGAGTCGCGGTAGGTGGGGAACATCCAGTCGCCGTCGGCGAGGCACAGCGCCGCGGCGACCTGGCAGGCCTCCTGGCCGTGGCTGGACGGGTAGACGGCCATCCGGCCCTGCCGGACGAGCGCGGAATTCTGGTCGTTGACCCGGCGGCCGACGACGAGTTGCTCGTAGGCGGCCAGGAGTTCGGCGTCGCTGGGCAGGGTGTATTCGTGCCCGGGCTGGGTGCCCTGTTCGGTGTGCGGGTTCAGCGTGCCGTCGGGTCCGACCATCTGGATCTGGTGGCGGGCCGGGAGCATGTAGTCCTCAACCGTGATGCCGAACTTGCGCACAGCCTCGCTGGCTGCATCTTGCTGCGCGGCGTGCTGCGCGGGCTGCTGCGCAGTCTGGTCTGCGGAGATCGTCATTGGTCCGTCCTTCTGTAGCCACTAATCTTTCCCAGTATGCCGTCAGCACATGTTTCGTATCCAGCCCCGCCGAAAATCGTGGAGAAGTCCATAAATTTGCCCTAATCTGGAAGACAAATCGTAAGTGTGAGCTGGATTACCGGCGGGAGTTGTAGACGAATGGCAGAGCTTGAGCCGGACCAGGCGGCCGTGCCCCTGGACGATGTGGACCGGAACATCATTGCGGAGCTGACCCGGGACGGCCGGATGTCCGTGACACAGGTGGCGGAGAACGTGCATATTTCGCGCGCCCACGCCTACACCCGGATCGCCCGTCTCACCGGCGAAGGCGTGCTGACCAAGTTCACCGCCCTGGTGGATCCCATCAAGGCCGGCCTGAAATCGTCCGCCTACGTCACGCTGAAAGTGCGGCAGCATTCTTGGCGCGAGCTGCGCGAACTCCTGCGCGCCATCCCCGAGGTTCACCACATTGCGCTGGTGGGCGGGGACTTCGATGTCATCCTGCTGGTGCGCGCGGTGGACAACATTGACCTGCGCCGGGTGATCTTCGACCAGCTGCAGTCCATGCCGGGAGTCCTGGACACCCAGACTTTCCTGGTGTTCGAAGACCTGGATACGCGTTAGCTCACGAACTCTTTCATCCACGCCCGGAGCTCTTCGCCGAACTCCACACGGTCAGCGGCGATCGAGATGACCGCCTTGAGGTAGCTCAGTTTGTCTCCGGTGTCGTACCGGCGGCCGCTGAAGACCACGCCGTAGACGCCGCCGCCCTCGCAGTCGGACACGGCCAGGGTCTGGAGCGCGTCGGTGAGCTGGATTTCGCCGCCGCGGCCGGGCGGGGTTTCCTCGAGGACGTCGAAGATTTCAGGGTGGAGCACGTACCGGCCGATCACGGCCAGGTTGGACGGGGCGTCGGCGACGTCGGGCTTCTCCACGAGGCGGTTGACCCGAACATGGTCCTGACCCGGCACCACCGAAATGTCCGCGCAGCCGTAGGCACTGATTTCCGCCGGGTCCACCTCGATCAAGGCGATGACGGAGCCTCCGGTCCTGGCCTGGACGTCGATCATGGCCGTCAGGAGTTCGTCCCGCTCATCGATCAGGTCATCGCCGAGCAGGACGGCGAACGGCTCGTCGCCCACGTGCTGGCGGGCGCACAGGACCGCATGGCCGAGCCCCTTGGGGTCTCCCTGGCGCACGTAGTGCAGGGGGCCCAGACGGGAGGCATGGCGGACGGCCTCCAGCCGGTCAAAGTCGCCCTTGAGTTCGAGGGCGTGTTCCAGCGAGGGCTCACGGTCGAAGTGGTCTTCCAGCGCACGCTTCTGGCGCCCGGTAACCATCAGCAGATCGGTCAGCCCGGCCCGGACGGCTTCTTCCACAACGTATTGGATGGCCGGCTGGTCGACCACCGGCAGCATTTCCTTGGGCATTGCCTTCGTGGCCGGCAGAAAGCGCGTTCCCAGTCCCGCAGCGGGTATGACAGCTTTAGTTACAGATTTCCCCAGAGTCATAACCGAACATTACAAGCGGGTTCTGGAAATGAGAATGCTTCGAGGCAAAGACAAGTAGTGAACTTCCCGTGCCCGGGAACGTCCGCCGGGCGCCTGTCAGCCCTTGAAAACCGGGGTGCGCTTCTCCTGAAAAGCGCGGAACCCCTCGGCATAGTCCTCGCTCTTGCACAGCCGCGCCTGCTCGGCGTTCTCCTCTTCCATGGCCTCCCACAGCCCCAGGCGCTGGTCCCGGATGTGCGCCACGAGCTCCTTGCTGGCATTGAAGGCACCCGTGGCGCCGGTGGCCACGGCGGCGACGATGGAGCGGGTGTTCTCCAGCAGTTCCGCGGCGGGCATGGCCCGGCTGAACAGGCCCTGCGCCACGGCGTCGGCGCCGCTCATGAGCTCGGCGGTGTAGATCAGGTCCAGGGTCCGGTGCATGCCGAGGCGCTCGGTGAAGTACCAGTGGCCGCCGGAATCGAGGGTGGCGCCGAGCTTGGCGAACGGTGAGCCGAACTTGGCATTCTCCGCCACGTAGACCACGTCCGTGGCCAGCAGCAGGCCGAGCCCCACGCCGAGGCAGGCGCCTTGGGCCGCGGCGAACGTGGGCGCGGGGAAGGCGCTCATTTTCTTCAGCAGCGGCTGGACGAGACCGCCCAGGTAAGCCTGCGCGTCGTCGCTCTCCGGGGTCACGCCGGCAATGTCACGGCCGGCGCAGAAGGCGCGTCCCTCGCCGCGGAGCAGCAGTGCCCGCACCTCGCCGCGTGCGGCGGCGTCAGCGGCGTCGTCGTAGGCCCGGGACAGATCCGCGAGTGCCTGCTCGTCGAGGGAGTTCAGCTTGTGCGGGGCGTCGAGCACTACCTCGGCGACGCCGTCGGCGATGGTCAGGGAAATCATGGGGCTCCTTGGGTTGGAAACGGCCTAGACGTCGAAAAAACCTAGACGTCGAAGTCGACCGTGACTTCCGGGGTGGTGGGGTGGGACTGGCAGGTCAGGACGTAACCCCTGTCGAGTTCGTCCTGCTCCAGGGCGTAGTTCTCGTCCATGGTGACGCTGCCGGTGACCACCTTGGCCCGGCAGGTGCCGCAGACGCCGCCGGCACAGGCGAACGGCACATCGGGCCGGACCCGGAGGGCGGCGTTGAGAATGGATTCCCGGGCGTGGGTGGGGCTCGCCACTTCGCCCTGCAGGCCGTCCAGCTTGAACGTGATCTTGTACGTGTCCTGCGACTCGTCGGCGATCACGGGCCGGCCGATGTTGCCCTCGGGGCGGTCCGGCTTGCCGGAGGTGAACAGTTCGAAGCGGACGTGTTCGGGGGCGACGCCGCGCGCGGCGAGGGTGTCCCGGCAGAGCTGGACGAGTTCGAACGGGCCGCAGAGGAACCATTCGTCGACGTCGTCGGCGTGGATCGCGGTGCCCAGCAGCGCCTGGAGCTTCTCGGCGTCGATCCTGCCGCTGAGCAGCGGCGCGATCCGCTGTTCACGGGAGAGCACGTGGTGCAGTGCCAGCCGGGCCGGGTACTTGTCCTTCAGGTCCGCGAGTTCTTCCAGGAACATCACGTCCATGGCGGCCTTGTTGGCGTAGATGAGGTCGAAGCGGGTCTCCGGGTGGGCCGCCAGCAAGGTGCGGGCTATGGCGATCACGGGAGTGATGCCGGAGCCGGCGGCGATCGCCACGAACGAGCCGGGCTCCCCCGCCAGCTCTTCCGGGTGATTCATGGAGTTCATGACGTTCTGTTCCACGGGCTTGCCGTCGCGGCCGTGCTTGGAGACAAAGGCGCCCATGGGGCTCATGACGTCCAGGACGTCGCCGGTCTTGAGTTCGGCGTTGGCCCACGTGGAGAACAGACCGCCGAGGTCCTTCTTGATGGCCACCCGGATTTCGCTGCTGCCGTCCGCGAAGCTGCGCGGTTCGGCGCAGATCGAGTAGCTGCGGCGGATCTCGTGCGGCTGGCCGTCGGCGTCGGGCAGGGTGGTGCGCAGGGCGACGTACTGGCCCGGCAGGTAGTCGAACTGTCCGGCGAGCTCGGCCGGGACCGCGAATGTCACTTCGATGGCGTCGTCGGTGAGCCGGCGGACTTCGTCCACCGTCAGGGGGTGGAAGGACGCCCGACGGCGGCCGGTGGCTGCGGCCGACTCCGCGGCGGTCTGGCGGACAACAGTCATGGAGGCACCTGTTCCTTACAAAACTTTGAAGTAGTCGAACGGTTCCTTGCAGTCCTGGCA
>ENA-OWNT01005589-OWNT01005589.1-seawater-metagenome-genome-assembly--contig:-NODE-5589-length-10290-cov-4.419465_pt1 | contig 10290 bp, 9 predicted proteins | sample MGYA00238136_ERZ651165 | MGnify/ENA primary metagenome ERZ651165 (study PRJEB26861, sample SAMN08777766) | seawater metagenome | isolation source: coastal seawater | place: USA: Florida | collected...
CACCGAATTGTGCAGGCCGGCACTCCATACTGTGGTCTGTGTGGCACTCAACCGATGCCCAATCATAGAACTTGCAGCATCGAATTGTACTGAAGATATCAACTGATGTTCATCGACGATTTGGCCACAACTCATACAGTAGCCATTTTCATCAATGCCCGTCTGGTAGCAATTGCTACACTTCAGTTCCGACGCCATTTTGAAAGCGGCCGAACAAACGCCCACGGGCTAAACCACAATGCTCGAAGAAGCCCCTATTAAAATACTCGCGAACGAACGCGGCTTGAATCAATCACTTTCAACCAACAAATTTCACAAAATATTTCTCCATCTTCACAAATTGAACTTATGAACCAAAAGCTGCGTGCAAGTAGCGCTTTAAAGTCTTTGTCAAAGTTTCTAAGAAACAAAGATTTTTCGCAATTGTCCGTCGGCATTAGCAACAGTTGGTTTCAGACATGCATGGCGTGGTGGTTTCGATCTCAAGACAAACATGTTCCATGTTAATTTGAAGCGCCGATGGAGGATCAGGATACTTTCCACCAGCGACTGACCTGAATTTTTTGACCACGCCAGAGGCGAAGCTTTTGAATGACGACAGGACGAAGAGACGAAGACGACGAAGAACAACTACTACTGCTAATATCACCACCACCACCACCACCACAACAACAACAACAATTGCACGTGCTGTGGGTACATGTGTGCCTGTTTGTTGGGATGTGATTTCGCGAGAGAGTACAGTGAGGCAGGCGTTGCCAGTGAAGAGCAAGCGTCGTTTTCTCTCTGCGTGTGTGTAGGTCAACATGCTGCCTGCCCATCTGCCTATCTGCCCGCTCATCTGATTTATCGAGGTGCTGCGCTACACACGCCGAAAGGCGAGCTCTTGCCTGCCCGCGACGCCGCGAATCAAGAAAGGACCCGTGAATGCACTGCGCAATCGACAACCAGCAGTGGAAGTTTGTTTCAAGAACGCAAAACACAAACCGAAAAAAACAAAATAAAAATTGCGCAGGGGCCACAGGAGACCTTGCCAGAAACCATCGATTTGAAGTAACAAACAAACATCTTGTTGAACTTTTCTCCTACTTCCAAGTCAAGCCGCGAGCAACGCTCCGGCAGCGTCAGCATGGCTCCCCCGGTGCGATTCACAACTTACTTGCGCAATGGGACAGAGCTGGCTGACGCGCTTCCACAACTGGACCCCGAAGGAATAGCTACTTTGAGAAAGCGCATGATTTCTTCACGCTCGCAAGCACGCCTCCGCCAGGAGACGTTCTCGTGGCAAAATTTCAGCCGTCATCTCAATGCTTCCAGCTCTCGTGAGGTGGCAAAAGTCCGCACGGCGTTCAGCAACTTTCTTGTGGCTTGCAAAGGCGTCGTTGCTGAGGCAGCAGAAGTCGAGGGTATGACAGCAGCAGTTGCTGAAACAATCTTCATCGCCGTTCGCGAAGCAGGTGGAGAACCGGTCCAGTACGATTCCCTGCAAGACCTTGGTGCGGTGGACTCGGAAGCACTGGCAGCTGCGATTCCGTTGGCGGAGCAACTCGTGTCGTTGTTCGAGGCCGCTCGTGATGGAGCTGCGTCTCCAGGTGGGCTGTTGTCTCCGTCCATAATGGGAACAACAGAGCGCGAATACGGGCGAGACTTGAAAATCGAGCCATTGTTCGCACATGTGTCAGACATCGAAGAAGCTATCAACGACGCTCCGTTGCTGGAACAATGTCAAAAGCAGCGCACGGCTTATATCGAGTCGCTGCAGAAAAGTAGTTATGGGAACTTCAATGTGGGCATTGGATCCCGGGTAGCTGATTCAATTGCTCCAAATACGTCTTCTTCATCCCCATTGTCGTCGGGCAGTAAAGAAGATAGTCTGAAACCTGGAACTGCTGCATGGATGGTTCGACGGTGCGAAGAGCATCTCACTGTCGCGCCTCATCCCCTATTTGACGCTCGGCAAATGGCTGAAGAAATCCTGAAATCTGTGAAAAATGTAAACGGGAACCCTGAAGCGCTCCAAGCTGTTCTGTTTGACTTGGTTGGAGCCGAGGGGTTTGAGTTCATTATTGAAATTGTCCAGTGCGCAAAATCTTTGCTGCACATGAAGTCCACAGCGTTATCAGCCGCATTTGCTGATGCTGGTCAGCCTCAAGTCGATGCGGCGCCACGGTACAATAAAAACTCACAGAAAGGTCGAGCTGCGGCCAGGCGCCAGCAGCGTGAGATCGAGGCGGCGAACCAAAGGATGCTGCAGGAAATTGAAATGATGCAATCCGGCCAGAATCCAGCAGATGTTGGAAAGAAAAAGGAAATGAGTGCCCGCGAATTGTTTAAATTGGGCTCGACCAAGGGTGCGACTTTTCAGTCGACGAAGTTGCCCGCCGGCGCTATTAGGGAAGACAAGCCTGGGTTCAGTGAGGTGACCATTCCTGCAAAGCAGAGGCCTGTCATAGACAAATCGAAGTTAGTTGCCATAACGGAATTCGACGACTTTGCACAATCTGCATTTGCGGGAATCTCTCATTTGAATCGGCTTCAGAGCGACCTCTTTCAGGTTGCATATCACAGCAACCGAAATTTATTGATATGCGCCCCAACCGGTGCTGGCAAAACCAATGTGGCAATGATGACAGTCCTGCGTGAGATTAAACAAAACATGGACGACATGGGCATCATCGACCGCGAAGCGTTCAAAATCATTTACGTTGCTCCGATGAAAGCCTTAGCGCAGGAAATTGTAGGCAAATTTGGAAAGCGACTGGCTGCCCTCGGGATCAAAGTAAGGGAATTAACAGGCGACATGCAGTTGACCAAGGCCGAAATTGCTGCAACCCAAATGATTGTGACGACGCCAGAGAAATGGGATGTTATTACGTACGTAGCATTAACTTGCATCTTGTTGAATCAGAATCACATGTATGTCAAGTCTCCTGTACAAACTGATGTTGTAGACGAAAATCCAGCGAAGGTGGTGGGGGTGCCCTGGCGTTCCAGGTCAAGTTGCTGATTATTGACGAGGTTCATTTGCTAGCAAGTGACCGAGGGCCCGTGATTGAAGTGTTAGTCGCAAGAACTCTTCGACAAGTGGAGAGTCAGCAAAGCATGATTCGAATCGTCGGCCTTTCTGCCACTTTGCCAAACTACGAAGACGTTGCCATGTTTTTGCGAGTTGATCGGTTGAAAGGTGAGAAGAACACACCAAATGGATTGTGTAGCTGGATTGCTCCTCGTTGTTTGTGAGCTGACGTTGCTGGGAATATGGTGTAGGACTTTTCTTCGCCGACGACACTTATCGACCTGTCCCACTGGCCACACAATATGTTGGTGTGGCCGAGAAGAACCAAATTAAGTGCAAGGTGGAGATGGATCGGATCGCGTATGAGAAGGTAAACTCTCAAAGTGTGAGCTTGGCATACCGTCCCACCAACGCGTCCAACCCTGAGTCACGGTGGTGATGTAATTATAGGCCGTGGAACAAGTACGCCGTGGATACCAAGTTCTCGTTTTTGTTCATTCAAGAAAGGGTACAATAACAACTGCCCAAGCAATTCGTGAGCACGCACTTCAAAATGGAACAGCTGCACTCTTCCGAGGCGACTTCAGTGACGACGATGCCTCACATGACTTAGACCCTGTCGTGGCCAAGGCAATCAAACAAAAACAAGCAGCCGCGTCTCTTTTGAAAAGAAAAATTAATTCATCCAGAAACCAGGACTTGAAGAACCTGCTCGTTGACGGTTTCGGCATGCACAATGCTGGCATGCTGCGGAAGGACCGCAACCTCTCAGAGGCACTGTTCGAAGCGGGTTTGATTCGATGCCTTTGCTGCACAGCTACGCTGGCGTGGGGTGTGAACCTTCCAGCTCAATGTGTGATCATCAAAGGCACACAGCTCTACGATGCTGAGAAGGGTGGGTTCACGGAGCTCGACGTGCTGGACGTATTACAGATTTTCGGACGTGCTGGGCGTCCTCAATACAAGAAGCCTGGTCTTGGAATAATCATCACACAGCACAAACAGTTGGATCATTACTTGCGTCTGGTTACTCACCAAATGCCGATGGAAAGCAGCTTCATTGACGCACTTGAAGACCACTTAAATGCTGAGATAGTTGCTGGAACTGTGGCCACGGTAAGAGAAGCCGTAATTTGGTTGACGTACACGTATCTTTACGTTCGTGTTCTTCGCAACTCCATGGCATACGGTATTCGATGGGACGCACGTGAAACCGATCCAATGCTGGAGGGATGGTGTGCAAATGTAGTTGAAGAAGCGGCCAAGCGACTTGATGACTGCCGTATGATCCGATACGATAAGCGTAGCGGAAATTTGGCCGTAACCGCGCTTGGACGAACTGCTAGCCACTACTACTTGAAGTTTTCTACAATCAGAATTTTCAACAACATTCTGCATGGCCACATGACATACACCGAGTGCCTGGCAGCGCTCTGTGCCGCAGAGGAATTTTCAGCTATCAAGTATCGTGATGAGGAACGAAAAGAGCTGGATGCTTTGAAACGACGGTGCTGCCCGATTGAAGTGCCACCCACTGCTGACGATGGTTCGCGCAAAGCAAATATTTTGTTGCAGACACACATCTGCGGTGCTCGCGTGCAGTCATTCACTCTGAGCAGTGATCTTACCTACGTTGCCAAGAATGCTGGTCGCGTGTCAAGAGCTTTGTTTGAAATTGCCCTCAAGAATGCATGGCCGAAAACAGCCGCACGGTTCTTGCGGCTAACAATTGCCATTGATCGTCAAATATGGTGGAGCGACTCGCCTCTCCGGCAGTTCCGATTGATCAAGTCCGAGGTCGTCTCCAAGCTCGAAGATCTTCACAAAACCATCGACAGCCTTCGCCAGACGAGCGCTTCGGAAATTGGGTCACTTGTGCGATTTCCGTTGATGGGTAATACGATCAAGTCCTGCGTGGACCGCTTACCGACTTTGTTCGTTGAGGCGGCGATTCAGCCAATTACTCGGCGCATTTTGAGGGTGACCCTCACGTTGGAGGCCGATTTTGAGTGGGTACAGAAAATACATGGCGAACAGCAGAGTTGGTATGTGTGGATCGAAGATCCGGCAAATGACTGCATTTACCACTCAGAGTTGTTTACTATCGAAAGAAAATCTCTGAGAGACGGCCCACAAACAATGGCGTTTACGATTCCGATCTCCGAGCCCCTTCCACCGCAATACCTCGTCCAGGCTATCAACGACCGTTGGTTGGGCGCCGAAACAGTGCTGTCCGTTTCATTCGAGCACTTGCTGTTGCCGGAGCGACACCCACCGCATACGAAGTTGTTGGACTTAGATCCGCTTCCTGTCACGGCGCTGAAGAATCCGAAGTTGGAGGCTTTGTTTCCGTTCAAGTATTTCAACCCTGTCCAGACACAAGTTTTTCATGTATGCTACCACTGCGATGACAGTATGTTGATTGGAGCTCCGACAGGATCTGGCAAAACGGCAACAGCCGAATTTTGCATGTTCAAGGTGTTTCGTGACTATCCTGGGCGAAAAGTGGTGTACATTGGACCGTTGAAAGCCCTGGTGCGTGAGCGAGTTGCGGATTGGAAGCGAAAGTTTAAAGGTCAGTTTACGGTCGTGGAGTTGACCGGAGACCACTCGCCAGACATTCGCCTGCTCGAAAAAGCGGACATCATTGTTACGACACCAGAAAAATGGGACGGAATCAGCCGCTCATGGCAAAAGCGCAACTACGTGCAAAAAGTTGCCCTTGTCGTCATCGATGAGATTCACCTCCTCGGCGAGGACAGAGGGTAATCAAAACACTCCACCAAATATTTGTTCGCTTGTATGTGTGTGTGATTTTGCTGCTCTGCTTGTGCCAGGCCTGTTCTTGAGGTCATTGTGTCTCGAATGCGATACATTTCCAGCCGCACGCAGCAAAATGTCCGTCTGGTTGGACTTTCTACAGCGCTCGCCAACTGCCAAGATCTTGGTGACTGGCTGGGTGTCTCAAAGAAGGGGTTGTACAACTTCCGTCCTTCAGTGCGACCGGTCCGACTCGAGGTGCACATTGCTGGGTTTCCCGGAAAGCACTATTGTCCCCGTATGGTGAGTTTTGGTGCAATCTTCTGGCGCACTTCTTTTGCAATTCTGATTCTCGCCCTTTTCGTCGTAGGCGACCATGAACCGACCGACTTACGCGGCTATCCGAGCACATTCAAGTGACAAACCAGTGTTGGTTTTCGTTGCTTCGCGTCGGCAAACAAGAATTACTGCATTGGAGCTCATCAATCTTGCTGCAGCGGACAATCCAAGGCAATTTGTGCTGGATGAAGAAGAAGTTGCTCGCCGAGTGAGTGCCGAGGTCGACTGCTCTTGTTGCTGCCTGCGACACCCTCTGATCGACACGAATGTGATCTCATGTAGGTCGAGTTGTGCCACGACCCAGCTTTGAAGCAAACTCTATCCTTTGGCGTTGGTATTCATCATGCCGGACTCAATTCCTCCGACCGCGACATGGTGGAGGAACTTTTTGTGAAGAATAAGATCCAGGTTTGTACCTGTGTGAACAACATTGCGGGAACAACGTCTCCGAAGTTACAGCATGTTGTCAATCAACGGTTTGCAGGTGCTGGTGTGCACGTCGACGTTAGCCTGGGGTGTAAACTTTCCTGCTCACTTGGTCGTCGTCAAAGGCACTGAATTTTTCGACGGTAAAACCCAGAGATACGTTGACTTTCCCATCACTGACGTTTTGCAAGTAAGTGACTGTGGAACATCCTCTATTGCGTGGCCATTCCTTGGGGTACCTGGCACAAATGGTGATGACTGACTCGTGGTGTGGCCATTTCGCAGATGATGGGTCGAGCAGGACGCCCACAGTTCGACGACCATGGAGTTGCTGTCATCTTGGTCCACCAACCCAAGAAGAACTTCTACCGAAAGTTTTTGTACGAGCCATTCCCTGTGGAGTCGCAACTGAAGGATGTGCTGCACGAGCATTTCAACGCTGAAATTGCTGGAGGAACGATTACTTGCAAGTCAGATGCTGTGGATTACCTGACATGGACATACTTCTTTCGCCGCCTGCTTATGAATCCAACGTATTATCATTTGACTGATACGTCGGCTGCAGGTATGTCAGTTGTTTGGCGACAATGATTATTGCGGTGTCGCAATTGAAACCTCTGGGTCGTTTTCTTGCCAGGTGTCAATGAGTATCTCCTAAACATTGTAAATGACGTTCTGGGCGAATTGGAGTTGGAAGGATGCTGCTCCATTGAGTATCGTCAGCCCGGCGCCGCAGACAATGACGGTAAAGGCGGAGGTGGCGGAGACACAATTACTCCGTGTGTACTTGGCCACATCGCGTCGTACTACTACCTCAGTTACCGATCCGTTGGGTTGTTCGATCGAATGTACGTTCATATTGCTCTTCGTCGGAATTCGGCCTTGGTCTGACAGTGGTTCTGCTTCATGTTGGCGATGCGGTGTGGCAGGTTGCCAGAATGTGGGAGCGACATCAAAAGACTGACACAGCTTCTGTCCGACGCTTTTGAATATGAGGAATTGCCTGTCCGCCATAACGAGGACGAATTAAACGGAGAGCTGGCGAAATTGGTACCGTGGCCGGTAAGTCTTGGACTCCTTGAGTCGAATAGACTGGTTTCGCTCGGCCACTGACTATTTGCAACGCGTGCTCATTCATAGGTCGACTCCTCGTCGCTGGATTCTCCACACACAAAGACTTTCCTGCTACTTCAGTGTCACTTCAACCAGATCCCACTCCCCATAGCAGATTACGCGAACGACCTCAAATCCGTCCTTGACCAGGCATTGCGTGTACTGAATGCGATGGTGGACATCGCTGCCGACAACGGACTGCTACACACCTGTCTACAGCTCATGCATTTGGCGCAGGTAACTCGCTGTTGTAATCGGTTTTCTGCTTCTCGAGCAAAGCTCACCAAGTTGTGTCCGTGTGCCAGATGGTTGTCCAAGGACGATCTCTGCAGGCCAGTACATTGCGCCAGCTTCCACATTGCAACTCGAAATCGTTTGTTGAATTTGTCTCCAATGCGAAGAAGTACGTTCCCAATCGCTGTTAGACTGTGTGGTTGTGCTGCACGAACCTGAAATACGCGCTTGACTGACTCCTCATTGGCATTCATTTATGTTGCTTTTTTTTTCAGGTGCTCTCCCGCCGTGCAATACCTGCCACAATTGATGGCCTTGCCTTCCACGAAGTTGAAACAGATTGTCAGTCAAGCATTGAAGTCTGGACGGCGTAGCAGGGCAACGGAAGAGAAGGTCAACAAGGTTGTCAACGCCGTCTGTGCGTTGCCATCTATCGACGTGTCGTGGAGCGTGGAGGATGACGAAGACAACGTCGTGCGTGGGGGGTCCGACGGCGCGGTCCGGACCAAATCCAGCACTACTGTTGCTCGTCTCAACGAGTCAGGAGAGTACGAAATCAACGTGAGGTTGCAAATCAAGAATCGGTCATCTTACAAGAAAAACGTCCACTGTCCAAAGTTTCCGAAGTCGAAAACCCATGGGTTCGTTGATTAGTTTCTTTCCTTTCATGCGTTGTGGACGGTTGTTTGTGACGGTCTGGTGCGCGTTGCTGCGGTTAGGTGGTGGCTTGTTCTCGGATACGGTATGGAGCTTCTGGCGTTGAAGCGACTCAACTTTTCAACTCAACTGTCAACGAGCCTTACGTTTGACGTACGTGTCTGCACACATCAAGCAGATTTGTGCCCCGTAACCGCTACTGACGCGTTCGGAATTGACTGCAGGCTCCCGAAGACACTCCGTTGGACGAAGAGCAGAATCTTCAATTGTTCCTGATGGCGGACAGCATTGCCGGTCTCGACCAGCAGTACGACATCCCAGTGATTGTCTCAGAGGGCGATTCTAGCTCAAGCAGTGGCAGCGATTCTAACGATTCGGGCAGTGACTCAGACGCACGGACCTCAGACGAGTGTTCCGAGGAAAACCAGTGAATTTCACTTGCTGATCCTTGTTCATCACCATCGCAGCTCCGAGAGGTTCACACCGACGCCCAACACCACCACAGAAATTGCAAGAATGGAGGCCCACCGGCGGTGGTTCCCTCGGTCGTCGTTTAAAGTACGATAACTCAAAGCGACTTGTATAATCAAAATTTGTGCTTTTGCTTTGACTCAATGCAATGCCCCTCGCAATAATGCCACACGAGAAGCTGGCGTAGCATCCACGTCATCTCACAACAAAGTGCACGCAATTAGTCGGACGTACAATTATGCACACTAAACCTCACAACAACAACAACGCTAAAACCCTCAGCAATCCACGTAGACCACGTGAGGCAGTCGGTCGCAGAGCATCAGAGCTGAGGCATCTTGTCACTGCATCTCGCGAGCTCATAAAATCTTACCAAGCTGCGGCATTGCACTCCATCCAACTCTAGTTTCCTTCCGTTCAAGCAGCAGCATGCAGCATACATTCCTCGTCGACATCAACCAGGAATGTCTATTTCAAAACTCACATCAATTGAGCCTCAAGTTGAGTGAATTAATGGGAACTCATTTAACTGATTGAGTGCATATTGTCGGTCAACTGACCTGACTTGACAGTGAATTAACGGAGAGATCAACGACTGATTGGGTCAAAATGTTCGTCATATGAGGTCACATGTGAGTGAGTTTATGGGCGGCGGAGAGACTGATCGAGTGGTTTGAGCAACGAAGTTGTGCCATAGTATCTACTTTCGACATTACTCTGTAATATCACTTATAGTGCTATTGAAAGTAATATAATTCTAAATAAAGATACAATCACGGAATAATATCTATATTTGACATTACACGGTAATTCACCACTGCAGAACACAGAAATACACGTAATACTGATTGTAGATACATAATGAATACTATCTATCTATAATCGACACTATACCATAACGTCACTCATGCAATCATTCAAAACCGTGAAATACTAAATATAGATACATACACCAAGACGTAGTATCTATATATGATATTACACTGCATTTACACTATACGTACCATACAAAACCACAGAATACTAAATGTAGATACACACACTTTCCCGTGATGGATAGTATCCTTATTTGACATTACACTGCATTACCGCACAAAGCTTCTCGTAAATCCGTTGAATGTCAAGTACAGATACATACTCTGCAAAGTTCTCTACAATTGACATTACACTGTTAAGTCACTTTAAATGTCGTGTAACAACAAGAAATGTCAAATAAGGATATATACGGGAGTGGGAGTGGGGAGTGGGAGTGGGAGTGGGGAGTGGGAGGGGGG
>ENA-OWNT01005590-OWNT01005590.1-seawater-metagenome-genome-assembly--contig:-NODE-5590-length-10288-cov-3.039957_pt1 | contig 10288 bp, 6 predicted proteins | sample MGYA00238136_ERZ651165 | MGnify/ENA primary metagenome ERZ651165 (study PRJEB26861, sample SAMN08777766) | seawater metagenome | isolation source: coastal seawater | place: USA: Florida | collected...
TGGCCAGGATGGCGGCGGACAGGTCCTGGCCGACCTTCTTGCCGTCGACGTCGAACGCGGCAACGAACTGGACGTCGTTGACGTGGTACTTGCCGAACTGCACGTGCATCAGACCCGGGATCGTGGCCTGGGGATCGGCGTCCCGGTAGTACTCGACACCCTGGACCAGCGAAGTGGCACAGTTACCCACGCCGACGATTGCAACACGAATCGGATTTGTAGACACGAAACTCCCTTTGAGAACAAACTTCACGCGCCCGGCGCGGTCGCACTCTGATGTACGACGGCGGCAAACGGGCACAACGCCATGCGGCGCCCTTAGCATTCTAGTCAACGGCGCCGGGACCTTAGTTGTTCCCGGCCACGGCACCGAATCTGTTACGAACGGTGGCGGCGCCGCGGAACGGCGCCGCCACCGCTCATTTCTGGGCCCAGAGGTTGATGTCGGACTCGACGGCGAACTCGTCGATCGCGTCCAGTTCATCGGCCGTGAAGTCCAGGTTGTTGATGGCCGCCAAGGTGTCCTCGAGCTGCCGGACGCTGGAGGCCCCGACCAGCGCGGACGTCACCGAGGTGCCCTTGCCCTGTTCGCGCAGGATCCAGGCGATCGCCATTTGCGCCAGGGTCTGGCCCCGGCCTTCGGCGATGCGGTTGAGCCCCCGCACGCGGTCCAGGTTTTCCTGGGTGATCATGCCCTGGTCCAGCGACTTGTCCTGCGCCGCGCGGGAATCCTCCGGGACGCCGTTGAGGTAGCGGTCGGTGAGCATGCCCTGCGCCAGCGGCGAGAAGGCGATGGCCCCTGCGCCCACCTGCTCCAGCGCCTCGTACAGGCTGGGGCTGCCGTTCTCCGTCCAGCGGTTCAGCATGGAGTAGCTGGGCTGGTGGATCAGCAGCGGGGTGCCGAGTTCCTTCAGGATCCGGGCCGCCTCAAGGGTCTGCTCCGGGGTATAGGACGAGATGCCGGCGTAGAGCGCCTTGCCCGAGCGCACAGCCTGGTCCAGGGCGCCCATGGTCTCTTCCAGCGGGGTCTCCGGGTCCGGGCGGTGGCTGTAGAAGATATCCACGTAGTCCAGGCCCATCCGCGTCAGCGACTGGTCCAGGCTGGCCAGCAGGTACTTGCGGGACCCCCAGTTGCCGTACGGGCCGGGCCACATGTCGTAGCCGGCTTTGCTGGAGATGATGAGTTCGTCCCGGTAGGGGGCGAAGTCGTCCTTGAAGTGGCGCCCGAAGTTGGTCTCGGCGCTGCCGTAGGGCGGCCCGTAGTTGTTGGCCAGGTCAAAGTGCGTCACGCCGAGGTCGAAGGCGCGGCGCAGGATGGCCCGCTGCACCTCGAAGGGCTTGTCGTCCCCGAAGTTGTGCCACAGCCCCAGGGAGATGGCGGGAAGCTTCAGCCCACTGCGCCCGACGCGGCGGTAGGGCATGGTGTCGTAACGGTTCTCTGCTGCAACGTAAGTCATGCGTTTTATCCTGTCCTAGTTGGAGACGACGGCGGCACTGTGGCCGGGCAGCTCCACCCGGCCGCCGGACAGCGCGACGCCGTCCTCGGTGGCGAGCAGCAGCGAAGCGCCGCCCAGGGAAATCCGGCGCGGTTCGGCGGAGAAGTTCATCGCCACTTCCACCCTTCCGCGGCGCAGCAGCAGCCACCCCTCGTCCTCGCTGAAGTCGACGGCGGTCTCCGCGAACCCGCCGTCGGCGAGTTCCGGCGTCGCGCGGCGAAGCGCGATCAGCTTCCGGTACAGCTCGAGGAGCCGCGCGTGCTCCCCCGAGCCGGCTTCGGACCAGTCCAGCTTGGAGCGGGTGAAGGTTGCCGGGTCCTGCGGGTCCGGCACCACGGCTGGGTCCCAGCCCATCCGTGCGAATTCCTTGATCCGGCCCTCCGCGGTGGCTTTGCCCAGCTCGGGCTCCGGGTGCGAGGTGAAGAACTGCCAGGGGGTGGTTGCGCCGTATTCCTCGCCCATGAACAGCATCGGCGTGAAGGGCGAGGTCAGGGTCGCGACGGCGGCGAGCGCCAGTTGCCCGTAGCCGAGGCTTTGGGAGAGTCTGTCGCCGGTGGCCCGGTTGCCGATCTGGTCGTGGTTCTGGCTGCACACCACCAGGGCGGCCGGGTGGACCAGCGAAGCGTCGATGGGCCGGCCGTGGTGCCGTTCCCGGAAGCTGGAGTAGCTGCCGTCGTGGAAGAAACCCTTCTCCAGGACCTTGGCCAGGGCTGCGAGCGAATCGAAGTCGCTGTAGTAGCCGGTGGTTTCGCCGCTGACGTTCACGTGGACCGCATGGTGGAAGTCATCGCTCCACTGCCCGGCCAGGCCGTAGCCGTTCACAGCCCGCGGGTAGAGCAGGCGCGGATTGTTCAGGTCCGACTCGGCAACCATCGTGGCGGGCCGTCCGGTCTCGGCGGACACTTCATCCGCGAGGGCTCCGAAGTCCTCCAACAGGTGGACCGCCCGCTCGTCCTTGAAGGCGTGCACGGCGTCCAGCCGCAGGCCGTCCACGTGGTAGTCGCGCAGCCACATGGCCGCATTGTCGAGGATGTAGCGGCGGACGACGTCGGAGCCGGGGCCGTCCAGGTTGACCGAGTCACCCCAGGTGTTGCCCTCCCCGGACTTGAGGTAGGGCCCGAACCGGGGCAGGTAGTTGCCGCTGGGGCCGAGGTGGTTGTACACCACGTCCTGGATGACACCCAGGCCGGCGGCGTGGGCGGCGTCGACGAAGCGCTGGTAGGCGGCCGGACCGCCGTAGCCCTCGTGCACGGCGTACCAGAGCACCCCGTCATAGCCCCAGTTGTGGGTGCCGTTGAAACCGTTGACCGGCAGCAGTTCGACGAAGTCGACGCCGAGGTCGGCAAGGTAGCCGAGCTTGCCGATCGCGGCATCCAGGGTCCCCTCGGGCGTGAAGGTGCCCAGGTGCAGTTCGTAAATCACACCGCCCTGCAGCCCGCGGCCCTTCCACTGCCCGTCCGCCCACTCATGGGTGCCGGGGTCGAAGGTCCGGGAAAGCGAGTGCACTCCCCCGGGCTGGCGGCGGGACCGCGGATCCGGCAGCGGGGTCGTGTCCCCGTCCAGGAGGTAGCCGTAGTCGACGTCCCCGGAGGCCGGGGCCTCCGGCGCCGTCCACCAGCCGGCGTCCGCGGCCCGGCTCATCGGGTACTGCCGCCCGTCGGCGAGGAGCGTGACTTCCTGCGCATTCGGCGCCCAAAGATCGAAGCGTGCGGTTCCGTGTGCAGGCAGAGTCATTGCCATTCCCCTCTATCGTTCGTCAGTGCGTGTGTGTCAGGCGGCCGGTACCAGCAGGGCCACCGGGTAGTCGCGGAGGATCTCGCCCACCTGCACCGTGCCCGGGCCAAAGGACCGGCCGCTGAGCTGGTCCGTCATGGCGACGGCGAGGCTGATGGCGGTGTCCTGCCAACCCCCGCGCTGTTCGAGGCCGCGGGGCAGCCTCGTGGCCAGGGTGATGGCCCCCGGCGCGCCGTTGCCGCGGTCAAAGGCAACCAGATGCTCCGCGGCGGCACCGGTGGCCGGCACCGGGGCGTAGCCGGTGAACAGCTCCGGGGCGTCCCGGCGCAGCCGCAGCGCCCGTGAGGTCACCAGCAGCTTCGCCGCGTCCTCCCGGTACGACGCCGGACGCTCACCGGCGTCGAGCGCCGCCAGGGCCGCGCGGCGTGCCCCGAAGTCGAACGGCCGCCGGTTGTCCGGGTCGGTCAGCGACCGGTCCCAGAACTCGGTGCCCTGGTACACGTCCGGAACGCCGGGCATGGTGAGCTGGACCAGTTTTGCGGACAGCGCGTTAACGGCGCCGTACGGATCCAGCAGGGACACCAGGGAGTCCAGTTCGGCGCGCACGGCGGCGTTGTCGAAGGCGGCGTCGACGGCGGCCGCAAGCTGCTTCTCGAAGTCCTCGTTGGGGTCGAGCCAGTCCGTCGAGTTGCCGGCCTCGCGGGCGGCCTTCTGGGCGTAGGACTGGAGACGCTCCCGGTCCGCGGGCCAGACCCCGGCAATGGCCTGCCACAGCAGGTTGGCCAGCGGGCCGTCCGGCAGGGGCGCCAGCTCCTGCAGCCGGCGCAGCGACGCCGTCCACTCCGGGGCCAGCTCGGCGAGCACGGAAATTCTCGCCCGGGTGTCCTCGCTGCGTTTCGTGTCGTGGGTGCTGAGCGTGGTCATGGACAGCGGCAGTTCGGCCTGGCGACGCGCCATCCGGGCGTGGAACTCCTCTGTGGACAGCGAGAACTCGGTGGGATCCGCACCGACTTCGGTGAGGGTCCCGAGCCGGGTGTAGCGGAAGAAGGCGGTGTCCTCGACGCCCTTGGCCATCACCATGCCGGAGGTCTGCTGGAAGCGGCGGCCCAGCTCGGCGTCGTCCCCGGGCCCGGCGTGCAGCAGCAGCGGCAGCAGCCCCTGCACGACGGGTTCCAGCTCGGGCCGGCGCTGCACGGCGAGTGAGCACGCTTCGCGCAGCACGTCCTCGCCCTCGGGCAGGTAGCTGCGGTAGACCGGGAAGGCGGCGGTGATCTCGGACAGGGCGTCGACGGCGTCTGCCGCGTTGAGCCCGGCGGAGGCCGGCACCAGCCGGGCGAGCCGCAGCATTTCCGAGTGCAGGATCCCGTCCGTGATCCGCCGCTTGGTGCCGCGGATCATCTCCTCATAGTCAGCGGGTTCGCCGCCCCGCAGCGAGGCGTCCAGGGCGTCGAGCCCGGCCTGGCCGGCGGGATCGACGAAGAGCCGGTCCACGTCCGCGAGGGCGTCGTAGCCGGTGGTCCCCTCGCACTCGAAGGCGGCCGGAAGCTCTTCCCCGGGCTCGAGGATTTTTTCGATCAGCAGGTAGGCCCCGCCGGTCGCTTCGCGCAGCCGGCGCAGGTAGCCGGCCGGGTCGGCGAGGCCGTCCGGGTGGTCGATCCGCAGGCCGTCGACAAGGCCGTCCCGGAACCAGCGGACGATCTCGGCGTGGGATTCATCGAAGACCTCCGGGACCTCGACCTTGATCCCGGCGAGGGTGTTGACCGCGAAGAACCGGCGGTAGTTCAACTCGTTGTCCGCCCGGCGCCAGCCGACCAGCTCGTAGTTCTGCCGGTCGTGGACCTCGCGGGGATTGTCCCCTTCGGTGTAGCTGCCTTCGGCCAGCGGGAAGCGGTGGTCGTAGTAGCGCAATTCGCCGTCGCGGACCTCGAGCGCGTCCACGTCCGCGTCGTCGCCCAGGACGGGTATCCGTATGCGTCCGCCGCCGAAGTCCCAGTCGACGTCGAACGCCGGGGCGTACGGCGACTGCCGGCCTTCCTTGAGCAGCGACCACCACCACGGGTTCTGCACCGGGGTGGCGACGCCGACGTGGTTGGGCACGATGTCGACGAGCACGCCCATGCCGAGCCTGCGAGCCTCGGCCGCGAGCGCGTCGAGGCCCGCCTCACCGCCGCGCGCGGGGTCGACCCGCGCGTGCGACACGACGTCGTAGCCGTGGTTCGAGCCGTGCTCGGCCTCGAGGATCGGCGAGAGGTAGACCCAGTCGACCCCGAGGTCGGCGAGGGCCTCGAGCCTGCCGGCGGCGTCGGCGAGCGTGAAGTCCTCGCTGATCTGCAGGCGGTAGGTGCTCTGGGGCGCGTGCACGGGACTCCTCCGGTGTTTCAGGGCTCGGTGTTCAGGACGCTGAGTGCTCAGGACGCTGCGTGCTCAGGACGCTGCGTGCTCAGGACTCGGGTCGGCGTCGGGCTGGATCGCCGGCACGATGCCGTCGACGCCCGGCTCGACCGGCTGGCCGGGCTCGGCGACCGGGGTGGACGCGTGCAGCGGCCGCCCCTCGTGCTGCGTCTGCTCGAGCGTCGTCACCGGCCCGGGGGCCGAGGTGCCCGTCGCCGCGGCGACGGAGGCGGCGACCGAGAAGTCCTGGTCGACCGGCGCGATGTGCTCGCGGAGCACCGCGATCGAGCGCGGCGCGAGGCGACCGACCTCGCCGGCGCGCACCGCGCCCTCCACGGCCTCCTGCGCACCCGTGTCGATCAGCACGTCCCATGACTCCGCGTACTCGGCGGGCGGGATCGTGATCTCGCGCTCCTCCTCGGAGGCGTTGCAGTAGATGAGGAAGTGGTTGTCGATGATGCGCTCGCCGCGCTCGCTGCGACCCGCGATCCCGTTGCCGTTGAGGTACATGCCGACGGTCTTCTCGTTGGCGGCCTCGTCCCAGTCGCCGTCCTCCATCGGGGTGCCGGCGCTGCGCAGCCACACGATGTCGTTGAGGCGCTCGCCGTTGCCCGTGCGCACCGTGTTGCCGGTGAAGAAGCGCTTGCGGCGGAACGTCGGGTGGTCGTGGCGCAGCTTCGCGACGGCAGCGGTGAACTCGATGAGCGGCTGGTCGATGTTCGACCAGTCGATCCAGCTGAGCTCGGAGTCCTGGCAGTAGGTGTTGTTGTTGCCCTGCTGGGTGCGGCCGAGTTCGTCGCCGTGCAGCAGCATCGGCACGCCCTGGGAGAGCAGCAGGGTGGCGATGAAGTTGCGCTGCTGGCGGGCGCGGAGGGCCAGGACGGTTTCGTTGTCGGTGTCGCCTTCCTCGCCGCAGTTCCAGGAGCGGTTGTGCGATTCGCCGTCGTTGTTGCCTTCGCCGTTGGCGTCGTTGTGCTTCTCGTTGTAGGACACCAGGTCCCGCATGGTGAAGCCGTCGTGGGCGGTGACGAAGTTGATCGAGGCCACCGGGCGCCGGGCGGAGCTTTCGTAGAGGTCCGCGGAGCCGGTCAGGCGGGAGGCGAATTCGCCCAGGGTCGAGGGCTCGCCGCGCCAGAAGTCGCGGACCGTGTCGCGGTATTTGCCGTTCCACTCGGTCCACTGGGGCGGGAAGTTGCCCACCTGGTAGCCGCCCGGGCCGATGTCCCACGGCTCGGCGATCAGCTTGACCTGGGAGACGATCGGGTCCTGCTGGATGAGTTCGAAGAAGGTGGACAGCTTGTCGACGTCGTAGAACTCGCGGGCCAGCGTGGAGGCAAGGTCGAAGCGGAAGCCGTCGACGTGCATTTCCGTCACCCAGTAGCGCAGGGAGTCCATCAGCAGCTGCAGGGAGTGCGGGTGCCGGACGTTGAGGGAGTTGCCCGTGCCGGTGTAGTCCATGTAGTGCTTCAGGTCGCCGTCGACCAGGCGGTAGTAGGCCTGGTTGTCGATGCCCTTGAAGGACAGGGTGGGGCCGAGGTGGTTGCCCTCCGCGGTGTGGTTGTAGACGACGTCGAGGATGACCTCGATTCCGGCCCGGTGCAGCTCGCGGACCATGGCCTTGAATTCCTGGACCTGGTGTCCGACGTCGCCGGAGGAGCTGTAGGTGTTCTGCGGGGCGAAGAAGCCGATGGTGTTGTAGCCCCAGTAGTTGTTCAGGCCCTTCTCCACCAGGGTGCCGTCGTTGACGAACTGGTGGACCGGCATGAGCTCAACCGCGGTGACGCCGAGTTTCTTCAAGTGCTCGATGACGGCCGGGTGTGCCACGCCGGCGTAGGTGCCGCGCTGTTCCTCGGGGATCTCCGGGTGCAGTTCGGTGAGGCCCTTGACGTGCGCCTCGTAGATGACCGACTCGTGGTACGGGATTCGCAGCTGGCGGTCGCCGTCCCACTCGAAGAACGGGTTGATGACCACGCCGTGCATGGTGTGCGGCGCCGAATCGGCGTCGTTGCGCGAATCGGGGTCGCCGAATTCGTAGGAGAAGAGCGCCGGGTCCCAGTCGATCTGGCCCTGGATGGCCTTGGCGTAGGGGTCCATCAGCAGCTTGTTGGGGTTGAAGCGGTTTCCGCTCGCCGGATCATACGGGCCGTGCACACGGTAGCCGTACTTCTGCCCGGGCTGGATCTGCGGCAGGTAGCAGTGCCAGACGTAGCCGTCCACCTCGGTCAGTTCAATCCGCGTCTCGCTCAGGTCGTCGGCCAGAAGGCAGAGTTCCACCCGCTCCGCTTGTTCGCTGAACAGGGCGAAATTGGTGCCGGTGCCGTCAAAAGTGGCTCCCAGCGGGTAAGCCGTTCCGGGCCAGACTTCCATGTGTACTCCTCGTGCGATGCGGACAATCTCTAGACAGACTACTTGTAAGTAAGGTTACTAATTTACCGGAGGCGAATGGCGTGCGCTTTGTTACAGCTTCGCGATGACCTCCGGCAGGGCTACGGCGATGTCCGACGCCGTCAGCGGTCCCCCGTTTGAGGCGGCTGTTCCGGCGCGTCCGTGCAGGCTGGCCGCCATCGCGGCGCCGGCAGCCCAGCGGTCCGCGCCGTCGAGCCGCAAGGCGCTGAAGGCGCCGGGGCCTTCCGCGAGTTGCGCCAGCAGGGCACCCAGGACCCCGGCCAGCACGTCGCCGCTGCCGGCCGTGGCCATCCAGGGACTGGCCTCGGCCTGGCTGAAGACCGCCCCCGAGGGGGCCGCCACCAGGGTGGTCGCCCCCTTGAGCAGCACGGTGGCTCCGGTGAGCCGGCTGGCCTGCCGGACGGCGGCGAGGGTTGCGTCCTCGACGGCGGTGCGTCCGGGGTCGGCGTCGTAGCGCTTCAGCAGGCTGGCCAGTTCCCCGGCGTGCGGGGTCAGGATGGTGCTGGCGGGCAGTGCGCGGGGCAGCGCCGGCAGGGCGCCGGCGTCGGCCACGGTGGGAAGGCCGGCGGCGGCCGCCTCGCGGACGCGCTCGAGCTGCTCGGTGGCACCGTCGTCGAGTCCGGGTCCGAGGAGCCAGGCCTGGACATGTGCGTCGGCGACGGACGTGCCGCACACCACTTCGGGGCACGCCTGGCGGACCAGGTCCGCGACCTCCGGCGGACCCAGGTAGCGGACCATGCCCGCGCCTGCGGCCAGCGCGCCGCGGCAGGCGAGCACGGCAGCCCCGGGGTAGCGGGCGGACCCGGCGACCACGCCGAGCACGCCCCGGGAGTATTTGTGCGAGCGGCGTCCCGGGTGCGGCAGGAGCGCGGCCAGGTCGGCTGCTTCAAGGCGCCTCAGTTCGGGATCCGCCAGGGCGTGCTCGATGCCGATGGGGATGATCCGGACCCGGCCGGTGAAGTCTGCTCCCGGATCGGCGAGCAGGCCGGCCTTTGCTGCCCCGAAGCTCACGGTCACGTCGGCGGCCAGCACGGGCGCGTGCGCCTCGCCGGTGTCGGCGTCGACGCCGCTGGGGATGTCGCAGGCCACCACGAGTCCGGAGCGGTGGCGATCCAGCTCCTGGATGAAGGCTCCCGCCGCGCCGCGCAGTCCGCCCTGGGCGCCGGTTCCCAGGACCGCGTCAATGACGACGTCGGCTCCGGCGGCGGCTGCAGCCAGCTCCGTGGCGTTGTCCCCGCTGAGGGCGGTGTCCCGGCCGCCCGCGGCACGGAACGCCGCCAGCGCGGCCGGGTGGGCCTTCCCGGCGGTAAGCACCGCTGTCGTCCGCAGGCCCCGGCGGGCCAGCAGCGCGCCGGCGTAAAGCCCGTCGCCGCCGTTGTTGCCCTTGCCGGCGAGCACGGTGACGCTGGAGCCGTAGGTCCGCAGTCCGCGGTGCCGGAGCTCACGGATCACCGCGTTGGCCAGCCCGTAGGCGGCCCGCTGCATGAGAACAGCGCCCATACCGGGGTCCGCACTCGCGTCAAGAAGCTGTTTCTCGAGGCCTCGAATGTGGGTTCCGGTATAGGCGCTGATCATGGTGCCTAGCCTTCGGCGATCACCGTTGCGGTGGCGATGCCGCCGTCGTGGCTGATCGACAGGTGCCAGCGTTTGACGCCTTTCGCCTCGGCCACGGCCAGTACCGTGTCCTTGACCTGGACGGTGGGCCCGTTCTGGTCCAGTCCGATCCAGCAGTCCTGCCAGTTCATGCCGGCCGGCGCTCCGAGCACCTTGGCAACGGCTTCCTTGGCGGCGAACCGCGCGGCCAGCGACCGGGTGTTCAGTTCCCGCTCGGCGGGGACAAACAGCCTGTCGCGCAAGCCCGGGGTGCGCTCCAGCTGCCGGCCGAACCGCTCAATGTCTACGACGTCTACGCCAATGCCAACAATCATGCGGCTATTCTACGGTCACGCTCTTGGCCAGGTTCCGCGGCTGGTCGACGTCGTAGCCCTTGGCGCTGGCCAGTGCCAGAGCGAAGATCTGCAGGGGCACGGTGGACAGCAGTGGGGCCAGGAGGGTCGGGGTCTCCGGGATGTAGATGACGTGCTCGGCGTAGGCCTTGACCGCCTCGTCGCCCTCTTCCGCGATCACGATTGTCTTGGCGCCGCGGGCGCGGACTTCCTGGATGTTGGAGACGACCTTGGCGTGCAGCGAGTCGCGGCCGCGCGGCGAGGGGACGACCACGAAGACGGGCTGGCCTTCCTCGATCAGGGCGATCGGGCCGT
>ENA-OWNT01005591-OWNT01005591.1-seawater-metagenome-genome-assembly--contig:-NODE-5591-length-10287-cov-3.004603_pt1 | contig 10287 bp, 7 predicted proteins | sample MGYA00238136_ERZ651165 | MGnify/ENA primary metagenome ERZ651165 (study PRJEB26861, sample SAMN08777766) | seawater metagenome | isolation source: coastal seawater | place: USA: Florida | collected...
CCAGGCGGCGCCGCCCGTGAGCACCTTTACCGCGACGGGGGTGTCGCCGTGCCAGCCGCTCCACACCTGGCCCATGCCCCCTGCCGCGATGGGCCGATCGAGGCGGAAGGTGCCGAGGTGAAGGGGGTTCGTCGGTGGCCTGTCCACGCCTCCATCATAGCGGCGGTGGACCCGAGGCATGCACCACGCTCAGCCGTGGGAGGCCGCCAGGGGGCCGTCGGACGCCTCGATGTACGGGCGCGCCCGCTCCAGGTAGGCCTGGGCCTTGCGTTCGTCGCCGCGGTCGCGGTGGAGGTGGGCCAGGCGCACGAGCGAGGCACCGAAGCGGTCGGGGCGACGGGCCTTGGCGGCATGCTCGACGGCGCGGCGGGCCCACGGCATGGGGTCTTCGTCGAGCTCGAAGAGGCGATCGCAGGCGTCGAGCGCTTCGCTGTGTTCGCTCGACTTCGCCACCTCGGCCAGCAGCTTCACGGCGGCCGGGATCTGTTGGGTGCGCGCGTAGAACTCGGCGACCACCAGCTTCTGCGTCGCCGTGGGCTCGACGCGGAGGACATCGGACCAGGCACGCCGTGCCGCGGCCACGTCGCCGCCCGCCTCGTAGGCCAGCGCGGCCTCTCGGTAGCTGTCGGCCGACGCATCGCCATCTTGCGCAGCCGCCGCCTGCAGCCACCAGCGCGCCGACTCCAGCGGCCCGTCGAGCCGCGCCGCCGCCCGCGCGCGGAGCACGAGGAGGCCGGGCTCCCGTGGACGCATCGAGAGGGCATGATCGAGCTGTCGCGCGGCCTTGAGCAGGGCGCGCTCGGTGGTGTGGGTCGAACCCGGGGGAAGGGTCACGTTCGCTACCTCGTGAAAATCATTGTACCCGGGTGATGGAATTTTTTCGACATTGGTCGACGGAGAGGATCCGGACGCCCCCGTGCGGTGGCGTACCATGGGGCGTGACCCGATTTGCCGATCGGTCCCCCGTCGCGGGGGCCAGCGACCTGTACCGTGCCGAAGACCGCCAACGAGGGGGTGCCGCCTGCGCTCTCCGCCGGGTTCGCACCACCCCGGCGCGCGCCGCGGCGCTCCGTGCGCGCCTGCGGGAGGTCGCTCCTCTGCATCACCCTCAGCTGGCGCGGCTGGTGGCCGTGGGCACCGAAGACGACGCGGTGGTCGTCGCGCGCGAGTGGCTGGACCGTCCATGGACGGCGGCCACGGCGGAGGAAGTCTGCGACGGGCTGATCGAGGTTCTCGACGGACTGGAGCTGGCCCACTGGCACGACCTCGTCCACGGCGACGTCCGCGTGGAGAAGCTGCTGCAGGCCGACGACGGACGTGTCGTGCTGGTCGACCTCGGTGTGGCGGCCCATGGCTTCGGGGGTGCCGAGCAACTCGTGGGCCGAGGGCCTCCGCCAGCTCCGTGAGCTGGTGGCCGATGTGCGCGCCTATGCGGCCGACCCGGGTGCCTACCGGGGGGCTCGCCTCCGGGCGGTGCATCCCCAGGCCTCTGCCCTCGACCTGGCGGCGCTGGTGCCGGTGGTGCGGGGCGAGGTTCCGCTGCTCGTGCACGCCGATCGGGCCAGCGAGATCGAGTCGCTGCTCCGGGTCGCCGACGAGCTGTCGCTGCGGCTGGTGGTGCAGGGCGCCGCCGAGGGCTGGCTGGTGGCCGAGCAGCTCGCCGAGGCCGAGGTGGCGGTGGTCCTCAACCCGCTGGTGCGTCGGGCTCAGAGCTTCGACGGCCGCTACGCCAGCGAGCACAACGCAGAGCGGCTGATCGCTGCCGGGGTCGACGTGATGTTCACCGGCCCGTTCAGCACCCACAACGCCCACCTGGTGCGCCACTACGCGGGGAACGCCGTGCGCAGCGGTGCCCCGCGTCAGGAGGCGCTGCGGTCGCTGTGGTCGGTGCCGGCCGAGGTGTTCGGCCTCGAGGGCGTGGGCTCGCTCGAGGTGGGGGCGTCGGCCTCGGTGGTGCTGTGGTCGGGCGACCCGCTCGAGGTGAACAGCTGGGCCGAGCAGGTGTGGATCGACGGGCGTGCGGTCCCCATGGAGAGCCGCCAGACGATGCTGCGCGACCGCTACATGCCCTAGCCCGCGAGGCGCTGCTCGGCGGCGGCCGCCTTGCGCTGGCGACGCTTCTCGGCGCGGGCCCGGTCGGCCGCTTCGCGCTCGGTGCCCACGTAGGGCTCGCGGGTGCCCATGATGTGGTCGAACCACGGGAAGGTGACGCACCAGTTCGCGTCCTGGTTGGGCCCCATGTGGTGGTCGACGTGCCAGGGAAGGTGCTCGCGACCCCACTCGGGGTCTTGGTGGGCGCGCTTGTGGCGGCGATAGTAGAGCGCTGCCGACAGCCACACGCCGCTCACGAAGCCGGGCGCCACCGGGAACAGAGGGGTGTGGACCGCCGCGAGGGTGAACACGCCCAGCGCCTCCTTGCTCTGGGCGTGCCAGCCGAGCAGCGAGCGCTCGTAGGCGTCGTCGACCATGTCGTGCCGGCGCGAGGCGTTGTGGTGCTCGTGGAAGTGGAACGACCAGAAGCTGTCGCGCTTCTTCCCGGGACCGTGGAGCACGTTCTTGTGGATCCACCACTCGGCGGCGTTGGCGTAGAGCATCGCGGCAGCGAATCCGATCATCGGGTCCTCCCGGCCGTCGTGGGAATCTCTGACGGGCACGTCATTTATGACACGACCGTCAGGTTTTGGCAAGAGCCTCCGGTCCCCAGCCGCCGCCGCCCGGGGTGACGACGCGCACCCGGTCGCCGGGCAGCAGCCGGGTCGTGGCGCCGTCCCAGGGAGACCACCGGCCCTCGCGGAGCAGTTCGTCGGCCCCTGGGGCCCCGCGCTCTCCCCCGTGGGCCCCCGCGGCCCCCACCTGCCGCCGGGTGGCGAGGAGGCTCGCGGTCGCCTCGGTGAGCACCTCGATCTCCCGCACGATCCCGTCGCCGCCTCGGTGCTGGGCCCGACCGCCGCTTCCCCGGCGGATGGCGAAGCGGCGGAGGATCACCGGCAGCCGGGCCTCGAGCACCTCGGGGTCGGTGGCGCGGGTGTTGGTCATGTGGACCTGGCGGGCGCTGGCGCCGGGGCCATGGGCGGTGGCGCCTTGTCCGCCCCCGACGGTCTCGTACATGGACCAGGCCTCGGTGCCGATGGTGAGGTTCGACATGGTGCCTGCCGAGCCGGCGTGGCGTTCGATGGCGGACAGGAGCAGGTCGGCGATGCGCTGGGAGGTCTCTACATTGCCGCCGGCCACCGCAGCGCCCGGGGGTGGGGCCACCAGGCTGCGGGCAGGGAGGACCAGGTCGACCCGGCGCATCAGCCCGTCGTTCAGGGGCACGTCGGCCCCGGTGGCCACACGCACGGCGTAGAGCACGGCGGCGCGCACGACGGCCGGCGGGGCGTTGAGGTTGCCGGGATGGGGTCCACCGGTGCCGCTGAGGTCCACCCGGAGGCGTGGGCCGTCGGCGTCGCAGGGCACGGAGAGAGCGAGGGCGAGGGGCAGGCCGGCCAGGGTGTCGGAGGCCCGAGCGGGCTGCACGCGCGCCGCCAGGGCCCGCAGGGCGTCCTCCCCGGCGTCGAGGAGGTGGCGCACCCACGGGACCACCTCGGCGCCATAGGCGAGCAGGCGACGGGCCGCGTGGGTGTTGGCGGCGATCTGCGCGCCGAGGTCGGCGAGCACGGTGTCGAGCTGCCGGCTCTCGCCCAGGTGTTCGGCGAGGTCGGACCGGAGTCGGCCGTCGCGGAGTAGCGGGAGGTGCCGGACCACGAAGCCTTCGTCGGCGAGGCGGGTGGAGTCGGGAGGCATGCTGCCGGGGACGCTGCCGCCCACGTCGACGTGGTGGGCGCGGGTCGCGACGAAGAGGCGCTTGCCGTCGACCCACAGGGGGTGCACGACCGTGAGGTCGGGCAGGTGGGAACCGCCGGCCAGCGGGTCGTTGCTGAGGTAGTGCTGACCGGGCTCGGGCTCGTGTCGGTCGAGCAGGTCGCGCACGGTGGCGCCCATGGCGCCCAGGTGAACCGGCACGTGGGGGGCGTTGACCACCAGCTGGCCGGACCCGTCGAAGATGGCGCAGCTGAAGTCCAGCCGGTCGCGGACGTTCACGCTGCGGGCCAGCCGCCGGAGCACGGCGCCGGCCTCGGTGGCGACCCCGGCGAGGCGATGCCCCCACAGCGCGGTGCCCTCCGGCGTGCGCTCGGTCGGGTGGGCCCGGGCCGTGGACGCGATGTGGTCGAGCCGGAGGAAGCCGCGGTCGCTCTGGGCCTGCCAGCCGGCCGGGACCCACACCGAGGTGGTCGGGGCGTCGAGCCGCACCGGGCCGGGCACCGGCTCTTCCCCGACGCCCCAGGTGAGGAGATCGGTGGCGGGGAAGGCGGGGGAGGGGCCCAGCGCTCGCACGGTCGCGTCGACGACCTCCAGCTCCCCCTCGGGGGCTACGCCGTAGCGACGGACATGCTCGAGGTGGTAGGTACGCCGTACGGATGCGGCCGTCGCCCCGCCGACGGCGACGGCATGGTCGGTGCCCTTGCGCCGCACGCTGACCGAGCGCTCGACCTGGCCCAGATCGGGCAAGGTGGCCTCGAGCTGGCGCCAAGCCTCGAGGACCTGGCCCCAGCTCTCCTCGAGGGGACACCACAGGGCCCGGGTGGCGACCTCCTCCCGCCGGGCGAGGGCCTGCCCGAAGGCGGAGAAGACCGAGGCGGCCGGGTGAAACCAGACCGTCGGGATCCCCAAGCGCTCCGCGACATCGGCGGCGTGCTGGCCAGCGGCCCCTCCGAAGGCGAGGAGCTCGGCATCCCGTACGTCCTCCCCACGGGCCGCCGCCAGCCCGCGAATGGCGCCGGCCATCTGCTCGTGGGCCACGGCGAGGAAGGACTCGGCCTCGTCGGGCAGCTCGACGGCCTCGGGTCGCAGGGGCGGGTCGAAGGCTTGGGGGTCGACCCGGCCGGCCAGCAGGGCGGCGTCGGTGACCGTGGGTGGCCCGCCGCGGCCGTAGCACTGGGGACCGGGGTCGGCGCCAGCGGAGCGCGGCCCCACCGCGAGGCGGAGGCCGTCGGTGGTGAGCACGGACCCGCCGCCCGCCGCGATGGTGGCCACCTCGAGCACGGGCCGCCGCAGCGCGGTGCCGGCGATCCGCTGATGCCCGTCTCGCCGAGGAATGAGGCCGTCGCGCACGACGCACACATCGGTCGAGGTGCCCCCCATGTCGAAGCCCACCATGAGCGGGGCGCCGAGGTAGCGGGCGGAGGCGGCCACGGCGACCGCCCCCCCGGCGGGCCCAGAGAGGACCGCGTCGGGTGCGGTGAGGGCATCGGCCGGGGCGAGGCTGCCGTCGGAGCGGATGGCGGTCGCCCCCGGGGGGATGCGGTCGCGGGCCATGGCGCGGCGGAGGATGGGGGTGATGGCCGCGTCGACGAGGGTGGTCTCCAGGCGTGCGAGGTAGCCCCGCTGAGGGGCGACCTGGTGGCCGAGCGCCACATGGGCCTGGGGCCAGCGTGCGCGGACCCGGTGGGCCAGCTCTTCCTCCCAGGCCGGGTGGGTGGGCCCATGCAGGAGCACGATCGCCACGGCCTCGGGGGGCGTGTGGACCGCCGGCAGCTCGCCCAGGGGCTCCCGCTGCACACCGTCGACGCCGAGGCGCCCGGCCACCTCCACCACCTCGTCGACCAGGGGCGCGGGCCAGCGCTCCGTGGGGTCGAAGAGGGCAGGGCGCGTCATGTCGCGGATCCATGGGAGGTCGGCGAAGCCCGCGGTGACGATGAGGAGCGTGCGCACCCGGCGCCCCTCGAGGAGGGCATTGGTGGCCACGGTGGTGCCGAAGGTGAGCGCGCCCTTCGCGAGGTCACCCACGACGGCCCGGTCGGACGGCACCTTCCGCACGGCCAGCTCGCCGTGGGGGCCGAGGGTGACGACATCGGTGAAGGTGCCACCGCGGTCGACGAACGTGCGGGGGCCGGAGGGAGGTGCGCCGGTCATGGTGCCGTCCTTCTACTACAGCGGATTAGAGAGGGCCGATGCAGCCTGTCTCCCTCGGTCGCTACCGCCTGATGCAGCGCCTCGCTCGCGGGGCGACCGGCGCGGTGTACCGAGCGGTCGACGGGGTGAGCGGGCGCGAGGTCGCCGTGAAGGCGCTGCTGCCGGGGCACCCGGTGTTGGCCCGGCTGTTCCGGCAGGAAGTGATGCTGGTCAGCGAGCTGGACCACGCCCATGTGCTCCCGGTGCTGGCCACGGGCACGGTGGCGGTGGGCCATGCCGACGGCCCCGAGCAAGGCGCGCTCTGGTACGCGATGCCCTACTGCGCGGGGGGCACCCTGGCTTCACGGGTTCCCACCAGCTTCGACGAGCTCTCCGTGGCGCTCCAGCAGCTGCTGCTCGCGCTGTCCCACTGCCACGCTCGCGGCATCCTCCACCGCGACGTGAAGTCCGACAACCTCCTCTACGACGCGCGAGGGCAGCTGCAGCTGGCCGACTTCGGCCTCGGGGCTCGGTGGGGCGCCGACGCGGTCCGCCGCCCCCAGCGCGGGGGCACGCCGGTCTACGTGGCGCCGGAGCAGGGGGCGGGAGAGTGGTGGGCCGAGTGCCCGGCCACCGATCTCCACGCGGTGGGGGTGCTGGGCTGGTCCCTGGCTGCCGGGCATCTGCCCATGGTGCGGCGGCACGCCGACAAAGACCTGGCCCTCGGAGCTGGGCGGCGCCTGCCTCGGCTGCGGGCGCGCTACCCGGTGCCGCCCGCCTTCTCCGACTGGTGCCGCCAGCTCGCCCACCCCGACGCGCGGCAGCGCATGCCCCTGGCGGCCGATGCCCTCGCCGCCCTTCGGGCCATGCCGGGCCCCCACTGGGAGGAGCCGACGCGCTCGGGGAGGCCGGTGTCCTACGACCGCTCCGTCGCACCGCTCCGGCGCCTGCCGCTGCGGGGGCGCGGGCCGGCCCAGCAGGTCCTCGCGGGCATGCTCCACGATGTGCAGCGTGGCCAGGTCCGTGTCGTCATCCTTCGCGGCCCCCAGGGGGTGGGCAAGCGGTCGCTGGCCCGGTGGGTGGTGGAGAAGGCCCAGCACGAAGGCGTGGGCTGGCCCCATGTGCTGGATGCCAGCGAGGGGCAGGTGCGTGACGGGCTCGATGCCCTCGTGGCCCGGTGCTTGGGCCTTCACCGAGCCACCCGGGCCCAGGCGCGGCAGCGGGGGGCGTCGGAGGCCGACCTTTCCGTGCTCTGGCCCGTGCGCGCGCCGACCTCCGAGCAGCGCCGCGAGGCGATGCGAGCGGTCCTGCAGCGGCGCGCCGGTGCCCGGCCCAGCGTGCTCTGGGTCGACCAGGCCCAGGGGGCCCCCGAGGCTCTTCGCTTCGTGGTGGACTGGGTCGAGGCGGCTGAGCCTGGGCTGATCGTCATCACCTTGGGCACGGCTGCCCAGTCGCCGGAGGTGGAGCCGCTGCTGCAGCGCCTGCGCGAGGCGGGGGCAGCGGAGCTGACGGTGGAGCCCCTGCACGACGACGCCATCGGGGAGATGGTCGACGCGCTCCTGCCGCTCCAGCCCGAGCTGCGGGCGGACGTGGTCGACCGTGCCCGAGGTCGGCCGGGCTTCGCTCGTGAGCTCGTGGCGGACTGGGTGGAGCGGGGGCTGCTGGCCAGCGCCGGCGAGGTGTACGTGCTGGCCGACACCGACGGTCACGGCATCCCGATGAACCTGGCGGAGATGTGGCGGGCGCGGGTCGACGGCGTGCTGGCCGGTCGCCCCCCCGCATGGCGGTCCGCGGTGCACGCGGCGGTCTGGCTGGGCAAGGAGGTCCACCTGTGGGAGTGGCGGAGCGCCTGTGAGGCCTTGGGCTTGCCCGCCTCCGACGAGCTGCTCGACCTGCTCTTCCAGGCGCGGCTGGTGCAGCTGGAGGCCGACCGGTTCCGCTTCGTGCAGCACCGCCCGTACCAGCTGCTCCGCCGCGAAGCGCGGGGGCGTGCCTCCTTCCCTCGCCTCGCTGCGGCCTGCCGGAGCGCCCTGGTCCCCCGCGGCGACGACGCCCTGCCCGAGCGGGTGGGCCTCAGCTGCGCCCTGGGGGAGTACGACGACGCCTACACCGAGGCCTTCGGTGCCGGGCAGCGCAACGGTCTGGTCGACATCGAGCAGGCGGAGCGCTTCTACGTCCTGGCCGCTCGGGTAGCGGAGGAGGGCTTCGACGAGGCCGACCAGCGGTTGCTCTGGGCGCTGCAGAGCCTGGCCCGCGCTGCCTGGATCAGCAACCGGGCCGACGCACTGCGCGATCTGGCCGACCGGCTGGAGCACCTGGCCCATGCTCACGGCGCGGTGGCGGCGGTGGTCCTCGCCCATCGCACCCGCGCCTGGCACGCGAGCGTCATGGGCGATCTGGCCGAGGCCGTGCGGCAGCTCCAGCGTGGGGTGGCAGCGGCCGAGCCGGGCGACGAGCTTGCGGTGGCCATGGGGGGCGAGCTGGCGTCGCACTACGTCGACCTCGGGCGCTACGCGGAGGCTCATCGGATCCTCGCGGGGAGCCCGGAGCCCGATGATGCGGCAACCAAACACTGGCTGGCGATGATGAAGCTGTCGGCGCAGGTGGGCATGGGGCAGGCGCTGAAGGCGCTGATGGCGGCCGAGGCCCTCCGCGACGAGGTGCTGGAGGAGGCGAGCCTGGTCCAGAAGGCCCAGCTGCACGGCCTGTTCGCCGAGGCCCTGGCTGAGCTGGGGCATCTCGAGGAGGCCCTCGATGCGGCCCAGCAGGCCATCGCGGTGCGGGCCGAGGCTCATCTGCCGTCGCCGGTGGGGCAGGTCTTCCGGGCGGGGCTGCTGCTCCAGCTGGACCGCCTGGACGAGGTGGAGGAGGCCTTGGCCCAGACGGGCGCCGCGTCGACGCGCTGTACACGGGAGCTGCTCACCATGACCGTGGCGGCGGCTCGGGGTCGCCTGGACGGGCTCGACGACGGGCTCGAGCGCTGGCTCGAAGACCACGACGGCGAGGCGGCGGTGTTCCGGCCGCGCATTCGGGCGCTGGAGCGGCTGGGGGAGGAGCTCAGCGCCGAGCGCCCGGAGCTGGCCCGGCTGGTGTTCGAGCGAGCGCGGGAGCGCTGGTCCCTGCTGCGGGCTGCCCGGCGGGTGGCGCGGGTGGAGAAGAAGCTGGCTCAGCTGCCAGGGGGGCCGTCATGAGGGTGGCCGTCGTCGGTCTGGGCCACGTCGGGGGGCCGCTGTCGGCCGTGCTCCGGCGGCACCACGAGGTGTTCGGCGTCGACCGGGACCCGACGGTGCCGGGAGCGGGTCCGCCCCCGGAGGAGCCGGTCGACATCGTGGTGATCGCCGTGCCGACGCCCCTGGGCCCGGAGGGGCCGGAGCTCTCGGCCGTGCACGCGGCCGCCGTACGCGGGGTGCGCTGGCTCGTGCCGGATGGCCTGTTGGTGCTCGCGAGCACCTGTCCGGTGGGGACCGCTCGGGGGCTGGCCGAGGCCCTGGGCCGCGACGTGGTGAGCCTCCCCGAGCGAGGCATCCCGGAGCGGATGACCGAGGAGATGGTGCAGCTGGACCGCCTGGTCGGGGGCACCTCGCCGGCGGCGACGGCGCGGGCAGCGGCGTGGGTGCGGACCTGGTGCCGTGGCCGGGTGCACGAGGTCACCGCCGAGGAGGCCGAGCTGGTCAAGCTGGTGGAGAACAGCTGGCGGGATCTGTCGATCGCCTTCGTCAACGAGCTCGAGACGGCCTCGCGGGGCCTGGGGCTCGACGGGGCACGCATCGCGCGGCTGGCGTCGTCCCATCCACGGGTCGACCTCCCGGTGCCGGGGATCGGGGTCGGGGGCCACTGCCTGCCTGTCGATCCCCACTTCCTCCCCCCCGGGATGGTGTTGCCGCGGATGGCCCGTCGCATCAACGACGGGCGGGTCGACGAGATGGTCGCCCGGATCCGGTCGGTGGCCCACGGCACGACCGGCGTGCTCGGGCTGGCGTACAAGCCGGGGGTCGCCGACGCGCGCAACGCGCCGGCCGTGGCCATCGTCCAGAAGCTGTGGGCCATGGGGATCGAGGTGCTCGCCCACGACCCGTACGTCGGCGACGTCGGAGTGCCGCGGGGGGAGCTCGCCGAGGTCCTTCGCTGCGACGTCGTGGTGCGGCTCGTGGACCACGTCGACTACGCCGCCATCCATGTCGACCTGGACCTGGCGCGGAGCGGGGCGTGATCCGGGTGCTCCTCGGGACGCGGCCGGAGGTCCTCAAGCTGGCCCCCGTCGTGGAGGCGCTGCGGGCCCGTGGGGCCGACGTCGACGTGGTGGGGGTCGAGCAGCAGCCGGAGCTCGTGCGGGCGACCCTGGCGGAGGTCGGCCTG
>ENA-OWNT01005592-OWNT01005592.1-seawater-metagenome-genome-assembly--contig:-NODE-5592-length-10286-cov-4.060633_pt1 | contig 10286 bp, 8 predicted proteins | sample MGYA00238136_ERZ651165 | MGnify/ENA primary metagenome ERZ651165 (study PRJEB26861, sample SAMN08777766) | seawater metagenome | isolation source: coastal seawater | place: USA: Florida | collected...
CTGAAGCAGCTGCCAGGTGGTGTAGGGGCCCGGCAGGTTGGTGGTGAAGTCCACCACCCGCACGCCGACGAGGGGCCGGGGCATCTACGGCGTCGCTCGCCGCTCGGCGGCCTCCCGGGACCGCTCCACGGCGAAGAGCAGGGCCTCGGTGGTGGCAGGCATGTCGACGTGCACGGGCGCCCCGAAGGCGGAGGCGGCGCGGCGGAGCGCGATGTGGGTGCCGATGGCCAGGTTGAACGGAGGCTCCCCCACCGCCTTGGAGCCGTAGACGACGTCGGGCTGGGTGGCGCGCTCGAGCAGGTGCACGCGGAGGTCGCGGGGCACGTCGCCGATGGCGGGGATCTTGTAGGTGCTGGGGGAGTGGGAGAGCAGGCCGCCCCGGGCGTCGAACACCAGCTCCTCGCTGGTGACCCAGCCCAGCCCCTGCACGAAGCCGCCCTCTACCTGGCCCACGTCGATGTCGGTGGACAGGCTGTCGCCTACGTCGTGGAGGATGTCCATGCGGAGCAGGCGCCACTCGCCGGTGAGGCCACACAGCTCCACCTCGGAGAGCCCGACGCCGTAGGCGAAGTAGTGGAAGGGCTTGCCCTGGCCCGCCTCACGGTCGTAGGCGATGTCGGGGGTGGCGTAGAAGCCAGCGGAGGCCATGGGGATCTGGCGGAGGTAGGCGGCGCCGGTGACCTCGGCCAGGGTGACCCCTCGACCGCCGTCGACCCAGGCCCACAGGGCCTCGCCGGCGTCGTTGGTGGGGGCCTCGGCCGCCTCGACCGCCCAGCGCAGGGCCCCGAGCTCGGCCTCGAGGAGGTCGGCGGCGACGGGCTTCAGCCGGTCGACCAGCTCGGCGCAGGCCCGCTGCACGGCCGCGCCGTTGAGGTCGGCCCCGGAGGAGGCGGCGGTGGCGGAGGTGTTGGGCACCTTGTCGGTCGCGGTGTCCATGTGGCGGATGCGGTGCAGCGGCAGCCCCAGGGCGTGGGCGCACACGGCCAGCATCTTGGTGTAGAGCCCCTGGCCCATCTCCGTGCCGCCGTGGTTCAGCTGGGCCGTGCCGTCGCTGTAGAGGACCACGTAGGCGCCCGCCTGGTTGAGGAAGCTGGCGGTGAAGGAGATGCCGAACTTCACCGGCGTCATGGCCAGGGCCCGCTTCCGCCAAGGGTGCGCCGCGTTGAAGGCCTCCACCCCAGCGCGGCGTCGGCCGAGGTCGGCCTTCGCCTCGAGCTCGTCGAACATGCGCGGGATGCGGAAGTCGCGCACGTGCTGGCCGTACGGGGTGTGCTCCCCACCGGCTCGGTAGAGGTTGCGGCGGCGGACGGTGAGGGGGTCGAGGCCGAGGTGGGCGGCGATGCTGTCCATCACGTGCTCGATGACGGCCATGCCCTGGGGACCTCCGAAGCCACGGAAGGCCGTGTTGGAGGTCTTGTGGGTGCGGGCGACGCGGGCCCGGATGCGCGCCGTGGGGAACCAGTAGGCGTTGTCGACGTGGAAGACCGCTCGGTCGACGATGGCCAGGGAGAGGTCCGCGGCCCATCCGCCGTCGCTCACGAGGTCGAGGTCGATGCCTTGCAGCACGCCGTCGTCGTCGAAGCCGGCGGACCAGTCGGTGCGGAAGGCGTGGCGCCGGCCCGTGACCTGCATGTCGGTGTCGCGGTCGAGCCACACCTTGACCGGACGCCCCGTGTGGTAGGTGCCGAGCGCGGCGATGACGGCGAACTGGGCGGCTTGGGTCTCCTTTCCGCCGAAGGCGCCGCCCATCCGGGGGCAGGTCACCACCACCCGGTGGCGGCCCCAGCCGAGGGCGGCGGCCACCAGGATCTGCACCTCGCTGGGGTGCTGGGTGGAGGAGAGGACCGACAGCGTGCGGTCTTCTCCCGGGGTGACCAGGGCGCAGTGCGTCTCCAGGTAGAAGTGGTCTTGCCCGCCGTTGCGCACCGTGCCCTGGACCTGGTGGGGAGCGGCGGCGATGGCGGCGGTGGCGTCGCCGCGGGTGACCAGGTGAGGGGACCCGTGGAACTGCTCGGCCGCGACGGCGTCGTCGATGGTGAGCACCGCGGGGAGCTCGTCGATGGTGAGCTCGATGCGGGCCAGGGCCTCGCGGCAGGCATCGCGGCTGGTGGCGATGACCGCGGCCACGGGCTGGCCCTTGCAGTGGATGGTGCCCTCGGCGAGCACGGGCTCGTCGTGGAAGACCGGGCCCACGTTGTTCTCGCCGGGCACATCGGCCGCGGTGAGCACCGCGTGGACCCCGGGCACCTCGAGGGCGGCCTTGGTGTCGATCTGGCGGAGGGTGCCGTGGGCCACCGGGGAGAGCAGCACCATGCCGTGGAGCATGCCCTCGGGGGCGGGGAGGTCGTCGACGTAGCGGGCTTCGCCGGAGACGTGGCGCAGGGCGCTCTCGTGGGGCAGGCGGGCGCCGAGGGGCGAGGGTACGGTGCTCATGCGTGGCCTCCCGCGGTGACCGTGGCGGTGGGGTGGTCTTCGAGGGCGGCGTCGGCGGGGCGCTGGCTGTCCAGGAAGAAGCCCAGGAGCAGGTTGCGGGCCAGCAGGCGGCGGTAGTCCGCCGTGCCGCGGAGGTCGTCGATGGGGGTGGTGTCGTTCTTCACCATCTCGGCGGCGGCCTGCACCGTGGCCATGGTCCAGGGCTTGCCGCGCAGGGCCCGCTCGGTGAACGCGGCCCGGGCCGCGGGGCGGGCGGTGAGGCCGCCGTAGCTGATCACGATGTCGTGCACGACCGGGGGGCCGTCGCCGCCGTCGGCCAGCACTACGTGCATGCCGGCCGAGACCGTGGAGATGTCCATCTCTCGACGCTTCGACACCTTGTAGGACATCGCGTAGCCGCGGGGCTTGGGGATCCGAACCGACCACAGCAGCTCGCCGGGCTGCAGATCCGGCTGGCGGTAGCCGGTGAGGAAGTCGGACACCGGCATCGTTCGCTTGCCGTTGCGGGAGGCCACCGTGGCCTGGGCGCCGAGGGCGACCAGCACCGGGCCGAGGTCGCCGATGGGGGAGCAGGTGGCCAGGTTGCCGCCGATGGTGGCGCGGGAGCGGATTTGCCGGGAGCCGAACACCCGGAGCATCTTCTCGAGGGCGGGCAGGGCGCCATCCACCGCCTCCAGCAGGCGGGTGAGGGTGACGCCGGACCCCACTGTCCACCCGGCCTCGTCGGCCTCGACCGTGCGAAGGGCGGGCAGCCCCTCCAGGCCGATGATGTGGGTCAGGACGCGGTGGAACTTGGTGACCTCGAGGCCGAGATCCGTGCCGCCGGCCACCAGGCGGGCGTCGGGCCAGGCCTCCATCGCGTTCCACAGCGCCTCTTCGCTGGTGGGCTGGGCGTAGTGCTGCTCGCCGTGGAGCGGGTGGGAGGCGACGTAGTCGAGGGCTGGGTCGTCGGGGCGGTATTGGTTGGCCTCCGCCCGGAAGCGATCCGCCGGCTGCAGGCCCGCCACGGCCTCGGCCGCCTCGCGGATCGGCCGGTAGCCCGTGCAGCGGCACAGGTTGCCGCAGAGCTGGTCGTCGATCGTCCACCCGGCGCCTTCGCCCTGCATGTCGGAGCGGTAGCAGGCCTCGAAGAGGCTCATCACGATGCCCGGCGTGCAGTAGCCGCACTGGCTGCCGCGGGTGTCGACCATCGCCTGCTGCACCGGGTGGTAGCCGCTCGCGCTGTCGGCCATGGCCGCGCCGCGCTCCCGCAGGGCGCCCACCGTGTACACCCGCTTGCCTTGGAGCATCGGCAGGAAGAGCAGGCAGCTGTTCACCGCCCGGAAGCGGCCGCCGCCTCCTTCCTTCTCCTCCAGAATCGCCACGGTGCACGCGCCGCAGTCGCCCTCCGCGCATCCCTCTTTCGTGCCGGGCTGCCCGGCGTGGTCGCGCAGGTAGCGAAGCAGGGTGGTGGTGGGGGGAAGGCCGACTTCTTCGACGAGGCGGTCGTCGAGCCAGAAGCGGATCGCGCGAGACATGGGGGCTCTCCTACGAAGGCGGCGCCCATCGTAGAGGCTCACGACCCGGATTGCGAGCCCCTCTGGTGGACCCCCGAGGGTCGTGATTCGTGTCGACCGGCGTTGACCGTCGGTGACCGGGGGTGGACGTGTGCTGACACAGACGCTAGAGTGCGTCCGGGTTCCGAGGAGAGCTCGCCTCGGGCGAGGCGGAGCCCTCCCACCAACCAGAGCTTTGTCCCGCCTCGCGCGGTCACCCATGGAGAAGACCCCCATGCTCAAGAACACCCTGTTCCTTTCCGCGACCCTCGGTCTGGCCCTCTTCGCTCCCGCCTGCGGTGGCGACAAGGATGGCGGCACCGGCGACACGGCCACCACCACCACGGTGACGGGCGACGATGACGACGACGACACCGGCGTCGTTCCCCTGGGCTTCGCCCTGACCTTCGACTGCACCACCGTCACCCAGCTTGACATGCAGGTCACCTCCCCCGTCCTCAACGGCTCCCAGGCGGTGGTCGACTACGCCGACACCAACAACAACAACCCGTACTACGAGGCGCACACGCTTCTCCCGACCTCGTCGGACGATGCGGGCACCATCTTCGACCTGTCCATCCCGACCGATACGGGTTCGTACGAGGATGGCGTTCAGAGCCTCTTCTCCTGCGCCGCGGATACCCACTTCGGTGAGGCCAACCTCGGCGACGTGATGACCTACGTGGTCCGCGCCTACGACAGCGCCGGCGCCCTCGACGACTGCTTCGCTGGTGGCAACGACGCCGCGGGCATGATCGACAAGGCCTACAAGGACTACGGCAACACCATCAACCATGCCGACATCAGCCCCAACAACTGCACCGCCCTGCGGTCCGCCAACTGATTGGCTCCTCATCGCGGCTTCGGTCGCGGTGTCCAGCGCCCCCGTCAGGCTTAGCCTGGTGGGGGCGTTGTGGTTTTGGGGGGGCGCGGCTCGATCGAGCGGAAGGCCCTGCCGGCGGCCACGCAACCCCGGTGCAACCCTGCTGGTGGGGAAATCGGCCCGGCGAGCTTCGCAATGGTCTGGAGGACCCGATGGCGGTAGCCGGTGGCCTGGGGGGCGGGTAGCCTGACAGGACCTTGGTTGTGGAGGTCACGATGCGTTGGTTGATGGTGGGCGTGGTGGGTCTCGGGCTGGCCGGATGCTCCGGCGGTGGCGGGGAGTGCGACGAGGGGTTCGGGCTGGCTAGCGACGGCAACTGCTACCCAATCGAGCCCATCGACGGCCTCGGCGGGACTGGCGACACGGCCCCGAGCGGGGAGACCGCGGACAGCGGTGGCGAGACGGCTGACAGCAGCAGCTCGGTGACCGTGGTGCCGCTCGGGTTCGTGATGACGTACGACTGCACCACGGCGACACAGATCCGACTCCAGATCACGTCTCCTGTCTTGGATGGGTCGGAGGCTGTGGTCGACGTGGCGGACACGGCCAACGTGGAGGCCCACTACGAGTCGCACTGGCTGCAGCCGGAGGATGCCTCCCTTGCGGGCACCGTCTTCGGGGCGGTGTGGGAGACCGACGGCACGTACCTCCCCGGCATGTCGAGCCGCTTCTCCTGTGCGCCGGACGTGCACTTCGTTGAGGAGAACCTCGGGGACGTGATGACCTACGTCGTCCGCGCCTATGCGGCCGATGGCTCGCTCTTCGACTGCTTCGCCGGTGGAAACGATGCCGACAACATGCTGAGCAAGGCCTACTACGACCACGGCAACACCTACCGGCACGACGATATCTCGCCGGAGAACTGCTTCGCGCTGCGGTCGGCACGCTGACCAGGGTGGGTAGGCCGGGCCATATCCCATCGTGGGGGCGGGTACACCGACGAGACGCTGGCCGGCGGCGGCACGGCGGACACGGCGGGCGCTCCCACCGCCGGGACGGTCACCCTTCCCGATGTCACGCCACTGCCGTTCGAGTTCGACGTGGCCTGCCTCACGACGACGACCGTGGAGCTGTCCGTGACCTCGCCCCTGGTCGATGCTTCCGAGGCCGTCGTCGATGTGGTCAACACCAACTACAACACCAGCTACTACGAGGCCCACCCGCTGGCTCCTACGAGGTTGGAGCCTGAGGGCACCTTCTTCCAGGCGACCCTCGCGACCAGCCATATGTATCAACCCGGGGTCTCCAGCTTGTTCGGCTGCACCCCCGACCTGTTCTTCGACGAGCCGAGCCCCGGGGACATGATGTCGTATGTGGTGCGGGTCTACGACAGCGGCGACCACCTGTACGACTGCTTCGCCGCCGGCAACGACCCTGTCGGCATGCTCGAGCAGGTCTACCCGGACTGGGGGAACACCATCCGTCCCAGCGACATCAGCCCGACCCACTGCACCGCCTTGACCTCGGCCCGGTGACCGCCATGGTCGCCAACCGAGCGGGTACAGTGCGGACCGGCTAGGTTGGCCGGACACAAACGGGAGGTGGGTGTGCGGCCGATGGTGATGGTGCTCGGCCTGGCGGGGCTCGGTCTCGGCGGGTGCGGCGGCGGCGACTGCGAGGATGGCTTCGCCAAGGCGAACGACGGCAACTGCTACCCGATCGATGGTGACGACGACGACGACGACGACGACGACGACGATGACACCGTCCGCCCGCGTACGACCCGCAACCACACGGGGCGCGCCACCCGGCACGACAGCGGGCGTGGTCGCACCACGGTCACCGGAACCACGTCCACCACCAGCGTGGTGCCCCTGCCCTTCGAAGCCTCCATCCACTGCGTCAATGACGGAGAGCTCGACATCCAGGTGTCGTCGCCCGTCCTCAACGGGGCGATGGCCATCGTCGACTACGCCGACACCGCCAACGCCAGCAGCTTCTACGAGGCGCACGACGTGACCCCCACGGCGGCCGATGACTCGGGTACCGTCTTCGGGCTCACCTTGGCGATGGGGGGGGACTACAACCCGGGGTTCTCGAGTCTGTACCCCTGCGGCACGGGCGCGTTCTTCGACGAGGCGAACGTCGGCGATGTGATGACCTACGTGGTGCGCGTCTACGACAGCTCCAGCAGTCTGTACGATTGCTTTGCGGCCGGCAATGACCCGTCCGGCATGCTGGACAAGAGCTACCCGGACTACGGGAACACGATCGACCACGGGGATGTCAGCCCGTCCAACTGCGCGACGTTCCGGTCGGCGCAATGAGGGTGCGGGTCGCCGGGGTGGCGGCCACGCTGGTTTTCGGGGGCTGCCCACCCCGGGGGCTCGCCCCGACGATGCAACTCCCCAGCAACCCTGGAGGTGATGGTAAGTTGGACCCGTGCCTCGAGGGGAACGAATGCGGTGGGCGATGATGGCGGCGGGGGCGGTCCTGCTCGGGGCCTGTGGTGGAGCGGAGAAGCGCGGCGGCACCGCCACCACCGGTGGTTGGCTGGTCGACCGCTCCGGCACCCAGACGTACGTTCGCCCCTTACCGTTCTGGCTCTCGTTCCACTGCGCCGATTCCTCGACCCTGGAGCTCGAGGTCACGGCGGCCGTACAGAACGGGGCCCAGGCCATCGTGGACTTCGCCGACACCGGGAACGCCACCAGCTACTACGAGGCGCATGCCCTACAGCCGTCGGCCACCTCCGAGGAAGGAACGACCTTCGTGGGGAGGGTGGGTACGGGGGCCAGCTACGTGGCAGGTATGTCCAGCGTCTTCAGCTGCGCACCCGGCGTCCACTTCGACGAGGCTCGTGCCGGCGAAGTGATGAGCTATGTCGTACGAAGCTACGATTCGGGGGGCCGCCTCGACGACTGCTACGCGTCCGGGCAGGATCCCGCCGGGATGCTGGGAAAGAGCTACCCGGACTTCGGCAACACCCTGCAGCACGGCGACATCACCGCCGCGAACTGCGTGACGGTACGAAAGGCGCGCTGAGGTCGCCGATGGGGGGCCTGTGCACCTGCTAGGCTGGCCCGCAGATCAGGAGATGACGACGACGACGACGACGACGACGACACCGTCCGCCCGCGTACGACCCGCAACCACACGGGGCGCGCCACCCGGCACGACAGCGGGCGTGGTCGCACCACGGTCACCGGAACCACGTCCACCACCAGCGTGGTGCCCCTGCCCTTCGAAGCCTCCATCCACTGCGTCAATGACGGAGAGCTCGACATCCAGGTGTCGTCGCCCGTCCTCAACGGGGCGATGGCCATCGTCGACTACGCCGACACCGCCAACGCCAGCAGCTTCTACGAGGCGCACGACGTGACCCCCACGGCGGCCGATGACTCGGGTACCGTCTTCGGGCTCACCTTGGCGATGGGGGGGGACTACAACCCGGGGTTCTCGAGTCTGTACCCCTGCGGCACGGGCGCGTTCTTCGACGAGGCGAACGTCGGCGATGTGATGACCTACGTGGTGCGCGTCTACGACAGCTCCAGCAGTCTGTACGATTGCTTTGCGGCCGGCAATGACCCGTCCGGCATGCTGGACAAGAGCTACCCGGACTACGGGAACACGATCGACCACGGGGATGTCAGCCCGTCCAACTGCGCGACGTTCCGGTCGGCGCAATGAGGGTGCGGGTCGCCGGGGTGGCGGCCATGCTGCATTCGGCCGGCATAGGGGCGCCACGCGACCACGGCTTCGCCGAGGTTCACCGCGTCGGTCGAGTGCGTCACTGATTCTGCGGCGCCGGTCCTGGAAGAGGCGTTGGTGGAAGACTTGGCGCAACACCCTTGCACACGAGGGCATCAGCACGACGTCTTGTTCCGTGACGGTGACTGCCAGATAGTCTGTCCGATAGTGCGGCGCGCCACGTCTTCTTCCCGACACCGAGGAGGAACCGTGGACTTCGCAGACAGACTAGCCGCGCTGGCGCGCAGGACGGAGCGGGTCGAGCACCTGCAGACCGAAGAGGCAACGAAGATGGCGCTGGTCGTGCCATTCATCGCGGCGCTCGGGTACGACGTGTACGACCCGCTGGAGGTGGTCCCAGAGTTCACCGCGGATGTGGGAACGAAGAAGGGGGAGAAGGTTGACTACGCCGTCTTCAAAGAAGGCGAGCCGATCATGCTCTTCGAGTGCAAGAAGGTGGGGGTGAACCTCGACAAGGTGTCCGCTTCTCAGCTGTATCGGTACTTTTCGGTGTCGACGGCGAGGGTAGGTGTGGTCACGGACGGGGTCATCTATCGGTTCTTCTCGGACTTGGAGGCGGACAACAAGATGGACGAGCTCCCGTTCCTCGAAGTCGATGTGCGCTCCATCGACGACTTCGCCGTGACGCAGCTGAAGAGGCTTGCGAAGTCGGCATTCGACTTGCGTGACCTGCTGGGGGCGGCTGAGAAGCTGAAGTACTCAACGGCCATGCGAGGCTACCTGGAGAAGGAGCTGCAATCGCCGAGCGACGACATGGTGCGGCTCGTGGCCAGCCAGGTCTATGACGGGAGATTCGGAAAGCGGGTGCTGGACAAGTTTCGGCCGATTGTGCGGAGCGCGTTCTCGGGTCTTGTCCACGATCGCATCGAGAGGCGCCTGCAAGCGGCGCTTGCATCCGAGGTGGGAGAGACGGAGCCTTCGGAGCCCGTGGTGACTGAGGAGAGTCCCCCAGATGATGCCGTTCCTGAAGGGGTTGTATCCGTGGAGGGTGACGTTGTGACGACCCAAGCCGAGGTCGATGCCTACCACATCGTGCGGGCCATCGTGACAGAGGTGGTGCCTCCCGACAGGGTGGCGATGCGCGACGCCAAGTCGTACTGCTCCGTGTTTGTTCGATGACAACAACCGGAAGCCGATCTGTCGGCTTCGCTTCAACAACCTCGATCGGCTCGTGCTGGGGGTCTTCGACCACGACAAGAACGAGACCCGACACGAGCTCGCTTCGGTGCAGGACATCTATGGCTATCGGTCGGCGCTGCTAGCTGTCGCCAGGCACTATGCCGGTGCAGAGGCGCCGGTGACGGCCGAGGTTGGGTAGCTCGCTGGGCCGCGTCTGCGCGGCCGGCGAGGCCTGCAGCAGCTGAGGCTGCCATACCTGGGGAGCGTGCTCCCGCCCCGCCCGTGCCTGCTCCAGCCCGCCAGCTTGCCGCCCCTGGCCCGGTCCACGTGGACCGCCCTGACCCACGTGGGGCACCGGCCCCCGCTCGCGCCCACCCCGTGCTCGGCAGCTGGTGCTGCGCCCGCTGGCTCCGTGGACCGGTCCACGTGGACCGCCATGACTCACGTGGGTCACCGGCCACCGCTCGCGCTCCCCCGTGCTCGGCAGCTGGTGCTGCGCCCCGCGGCTCCGTGGACCGGTCCACGTGGACCATGACCCACGTGGGTCACCGGGCCCACCCCCCCCCCCCCCCCCCCCGGCCCCCCCCCCCCCCCCGCCCCCCCCC
>ENA-OWNT01005593-OWNT01005593.1-seawater-metagenome-genome-assembly--contig:-NODE-5593-length-10283-cov-3.859102_pt1 | contig 10283 bp, 9 predicted proteins | sample MGYA00238136_ERZ651165 | MGnify/ENA primary metagenome ERZ651165 (study PRJEB26861, sample SAMN08777766) | seawater metagenome | isolation source: coastal seawater | place: USA: Florida | collected...
CCCCTCCCCCTCCCCCTCCGTCACTGATACTTGCAGGCCCAAATAAGTGCTATGATGCTAAATTGTGACGTGAGATACCATGAGTGTTGTCTTTTTGTGCTTGGCACTCTGACAAAATAGCTGATAACAAAACTCCGACAATATTCTTCCAACTTTTTTATGACTCATCGCATCGCTTTACGACGATTTGCAACAGCCGCTGCTCGATTATCTCGTTTAGGAGAAACTAAAATGGGTGGTCTGGGATCGAAAGAGGCCAGCGTAGACCTTCACTTGGCAGCTGAGAGTACCGTGCTGGAGCGAGGCCTCTCTTGGTGGCGAGGCGTCCAGCGAAGTGTGCTCCCGCCGACACAGACACCGGCCCCGGTGTCGTACAAATTGTTTGATGTGCCCATCGCTCCCCATCAAAACAATAATCCCATTGTGCATGCCGAACAAGAAAAGTTCGGGAAATCACTGCACATTCACACCGCACTCTTCGCTGGCACCGAAAACGAATTGGAGGAGTCCGCTGCTGAGGGCGAAACCCCAATTGTGATGCTGCACGGTTACGGCTCCGGTATCGGTGTCTACTCGGCATGTCTAGGGCCCCTAGCGTCTAGTATGGGAAGGAAAGTGTACGCTGTTGACGGTCTTGGCTGTGGATTTTCGGCGCGACCCGCTTGGACGCTTGGACATGGTACCGCCTCAGATCTCAACTCGGTCGAAGAGTACTCGGCAGACGCACTAGAACTGTGGCGACAAGAAATTGGCGCAGAAAAAATCATCCTGTGCGGACATAGTATTGGGGGCTATTTATCCGTGGCATATGCTGAGCGCTATCCTGAGAGGGTGGAAAAGTTGATCCTTTTGTCCCCCGCCGGCGTTGCGGGACCACCACCTGCCGACCAGACGAGAAAGCCATCCGCGCTTTTCCGGTTCGCAAGGTTTCTATGGTCGCAGGGCATCAGTCCGTTGTCTGCTTCAAAATACGTCTTCGGGCGATATTTCATTGATAAGTATGTGAACGGCCGGTTCCGCGACTCAGAATGGTTGGATAAGCCTGCTATCGCAGACTACCTCCATGGCGTGTGGACGCATGGTGAGCCGTCTGCTGGTGCTTACCACCACAACACAATCCTGCTGCCTGGGGCATACGCGCGGCGACCACTTCAAGAGCGCATTCTGCAACTGAAGGTCCCAGCTGTCGCAGCAATATACGGTACATCAGATTGGATGAACCCTAATCACTTTGCCAGAATAATGCAACGGTATCAAGAAGAACTGGTAGCGAGGGAACAGATTGAGGAGTGCGAAGAAGATGAGGATGAGCAGCTGTTGGCGGACCTTCAATTGATGTTGGTGGATTCTGCGGGTCACAACTTGCAAATAGATAATCCCCTTGGCTTCACGGCAGCAATGCAAGCATATCTTGTCCGTGAAGAGAATTGCAGTGGGCGCACTTTTGAAGCTCGTCATGTGGAAGTTGTATGACTCCACAACAACTGTGCTGGGTTGCGGCGTCGCGCCTTCGTCATTGCGCGGAGATCAGCGAATATTGGCTGCATATCCTTCCTTCGATATTTATTGACATTAGATCTACTTCTACACTGCTTTTCGAATTGACATGTGCATTTACCCATCATCAAGCAGTACAAACCGGACTCTCTGTGCGAAAGAGAAGCCAACTGCATCTTCGGTGTTGGTCCTCGCTGTGCTTGAAGAGCTTGGCGAAAATGCACGAGGAAAGGGTCAAAGTACAATATAGCCTGTAGTCACTTCTGCACGCAGCGCCGCCACGCCGCACCAATCCAGTGCTTGCGTCCTTGCCGACAACTGACAACACACCGATAGAAGATACGCACGTTGGCTTCTCGCGTGGCGATCCCGTGTGGTGTCCTGTACTTGTGTGTCGAGACTCGTGTCCAAGTATCGCAGTGCGGGAGCGACTACGTAGAGCAATGAGTTGAGTTGCTTGTGCTTGTGCGGAAGCAAAATCGTACATAGGTGTTGTGCATATTTAAATCGTTGCCGTGTTCTAGAATTCAAGTCGAGCAGTCACATCATTTTTTTTCTTTTCAGCTTTTGTTTTGTTACACGGTCGGAGAGGACTTCTAGCTGATCACTCTGAGTGCCGAGTACTCGCTGTGTGTCATCATGAGCCTTATCCCAATGTTCCCCGACGAGTTTCCGGAATCTCCTTTCAAGCCGACAATTTTGCGCGGAAGGCGAGCATTGATAACTGGCGGTGGATCTGGAATTGGGTTCGAAATTGCCAGACAACTGGGTCTCCATGGTGCATCTGTCTGCATAATGGGGAGGCGAGAACACGTCCTTGCAGAATCCGCAGCCAAGCTCCGTTCCGATGGTGTCCGAGACGTCACATTTAAAAGTGGTGACGTACGTAATAGACGGTGTGCTCCAGTGTTGCCGCGGCTCACTTAAATCGCTCTTCTTACAAACTAGGTGCGAAACTTTGAAGCGTGTGCGGCTGTTGTCGCTCACGCTGTCCAACACATGGGTGGCCTCGACATTTTAATCAACTGTGCAGCCGGCAACTTTCTCAGTGCTGCGGAAGGATTGACGCCAAAAGGATTCCGTGTTGTCATGGAGATTGACACATTTGGAGTGTTCAACATGTCACAGGTCAGCAGATCAAACTGCAGGTTGCCACTCTTTGACAACGGAAGTGACTTTCGTGCTCAATGTTTCAGGCTTCGTTTCCGCATCTGAAAGAAGCCGGAACAGGACCTTCCGGTATCATATTCTGTGATTTTGAGCCAAATTTACTCGTTGACACACGTTTACAAAGTCCATATGTCCGCGTTGATTGCAGGCGATGCTGCCATCATCAATATCACTGCCGAGTTCAACCGCCCGCCATTCTTTCAGCTCCACGCAGCTGCGGCAAAAATGGCCATTAACTCCATGACCAGAAGCCATGCACTTGAATGGGTATGATTCAATCGCAAGCATGCAGTATTCCATTGTCAATGTGCCAGATGTTTGTAATTACAAATGCACTCGCCATACACTCTTACGCAGGGTGATTACGGCATCAGGGTCAACGGCATTGCCCCTGGCCCAATCGCGAATACAGCCGGAATGGGTCGGTGCTATTAGTGTTTGTGCCCAGCTTGCGGTGGTGGTATCAGCTATCGTATCGTTGTGTGTACAGGCAAACTTGCGGGCATTGGCGGAGCCCCTGTCGATTGGGAAGAGAAAATGAAAGCGGTCGACCCGAATCTGCCAAGAGGACTCCAGTTTGGGCTCACGTGGGTGCATCGCATATCTTTGTATCAAGCCTTCGATGTCTGTCTTCTTTGTAATGTCGGTATCCTGCGCAGGTGGGACATTGGCCAAGCCTGCGTTTTCTATTGCAGTTCTGCAGGAGGCTACATTTCAGGTGTGGAACGCCTCCCGGCCAGTGTACCACGTGCCGGTTTTGTCGTTGATCTGGTAAACGTGTGCAATTTCAGGCGATATCATGGTCGTTGATGGCGCCAATCACCTTCGTGAGGGCATTCGCCGGCAGCCAGATGGACACTTGGTATGCTCTGTTACTCCGTGTTGACCAGAACCCGTCTACCCACAGATGTTTGACTTGTGTCTGCCGGTACTCAGGCTGTCCACCGTGAAGTGATCTCACAATTGAGCCGCTCTCGTGAGCGCGCGCAAAAGAAAGCTCCCATTGGTGTGGGGGGAGCTCGGAGTAAACTGTGACGTTGTGCACGCAGGTATGTCAATGGCGGACACAATGCATGCAAAGACGACGATGCTTTTGCAGAGTAATGTTAGTAATAGTCCCAGAGAATTTCAAATAGATTTCGACCCAGCTTTGGCCCAAGTCGAAATATGTGTCGTTAGTGCGGGAGCAGTAGTTGAGGTGGTGCCATACCGTCGTGGCGCGAACCGTATAGTAATTATCCCTCTAAATGTGCGTGGACGAAAGAACGTCCACGACTTTGGTCCAAGCTTGGGTCAACTTACTTGGGGCCTTCGCTGCGGCGGTAACCGTCGCGGCGATCACCACCTTCGGGGCGGCGAGAGCGGCCGAAGCGTCCACCTTCGGGCTGGTTGTTGATGATCGGGACGCTGAGACCAGACTTGCGCTCGGTCAAAGGCTGGACCTCGGCGGGGAGGTGGAGGAACTCGCGCAAGTAGACGACACCCTCGTCCGTCAAGAACCAGTAGTAGTGGGACCAGTTGAAGGTGGTGCGGACGTAGCCCTTAGAGTCGAGGCTCTGCATGAGCTTGATGACCTGCAAGTTGGGCACAGTGATAGCGGGGGAGGTGTCGTCGCCGGCGAAGATGGTGAAATCCGAGGTGAAGTTCTTCTCAGAAGTCATGACACCCTCAGTGAAGAGGTAAGTCAGGATGAGCTTGCGCTCGCGCTTGCGGATGAACATGATGAAAAAGAGGTGTCGGAAGACGAGAAAAGAGTAAAAGAGGGATAAATACTACGTTGGAAAAGGGAAACCGAAGCAAAAGAAGCAAGGCATTTTGTCTCTCTGTGTTTTGATTGCTTGTGCACACCCGCAGGTCCCCTTCTAAAGCACTCTGGCTGCCTTGGCAAGCGCGGCTGACCTCATTTTCAATTACCAGCACTCTCATTCACTGCGTGTGCTGTACTCGCACGCAGCAGCCGCTTCCACAACTTCTACGTTGTCGAACGCCGCGCGTCCAAATCCGTAAGGTCGACATTTTTCTCTCCACCTCCTCTTGTCGAAAGTCGAACGTCGTAAGTCGGGCGTTCTCTTGCTTGGCGTCACAGCACAACACTTACTTCGCACACCGCCGTGCTCGCGTGCGTGTGCGTGTTGTGAGAGACAGACGGACAGACCGACGGACAAGACACAGTCAGTCAGTCGTCGTCGAGTGAGTGAGCGAGTGAGCAACCTGTGGGTCAGTGAGTGACTGAGAAGCCGGTCAGTCGCCCAGACAACCACACCGCGAGTGAATGAGCGAGTGAATGAGTGAGTGAGTGTGTGAGTGAGTGAGTGAGTGGCTGAGTGAGTGAGTGATCACAGTGTGGCTGTGAGTGAAGGCTGCGACGACTGAGCATCGTCGACGTTCGAGATGGCCTCGCACTCACCCCCAGTCCTGGGACGATCGTAGTGCAGCGTGGCCTTACGCCCTCCAGTGCACGCCCACTCACAGCCGCGCACTGTGATCACTCACCCACTCACCCACTCACCCACTCACTCACTTGTTTGAACCAGAATACCGATTGTTTTGCTTGTATGGAGGTGACTCTGCTGTTGTCGTCGTTATTTCACCGGTGTGTTCTGGTGCTACGAGGTGATTACGGATATATCTCGATGTATGGAGCCGACGATCTTGTGCAGAATTTATTGTACAGGTTGGCTAGTCTACCGGCACGCCGACCACGCTTTCAGCTTGCAGCCAACCAAGGCACCTTGTTGCAGCTGACCAATCAACCGAGCTGGAGTCGGAAGGTGTTGTTGGGTGGCACTAACGAACGAGTTGGTGAGTCATGTGTGCGCGTTGCGTGTTGCGTGTTGCTCGCGCGGCTTGGGGAGTGTTGGAGACTCACTTACTTTCTTGAGGTCAGTGGACACGGTATTTGACGGCTCGACGGTGACGGAATGCAGATGCAGTGGTGACGTAGGTGGCGAAATGGAGAAATGCGGGCCTAGGGGGTGGCAGAGCTGGTGACTTGTGGAGACGACAAAATTGGTGAGCAGATATGGCGATTACAACGCTGCAATGTGGAGTTCGTCGAACACCATCCTCGCAGTGTCCGAAACACGTGCTTGTTGCGGCGAGTTAAACTGTTGCACGCGGATTGTGCCGACCTGCGGTCTTCTTTCTTCGTGGCCTTGTGATGGCTCTGTCCTGTCTTCTCAGAAGAAGGAGACCGCTTTGCAAGAAAGCAGAACTCAATTCGATACAGAATACAACGGACAGGAAATTTAATTTTGAGAATTGACAGTGAAAAGATGAGCGGAGGTATGGTCAAAGACCAGGCTTATGAGAATGAACGACGCCGCAACAACGAACGCGCGTGGCGTGACCTCACTGGATATGTCACGTCATCCGGCTGCCCGATGTGGGACAAATCTGTCAACGTGTGCATCCCAAAAGGTGAACTGGGCATCGGTTACACGGTCAACTGCTGGGCACTTTGCTGCTGCTACTTGTGCCATAAGCCCATCGAGTCGACGTATCGACCAACAAAGAGGGTATGGGTATTTTATGTCATCATCTTCGCTGGCATACTCGTAGCTGGTTTGGGGATATACTTTTCGTCGGTGTTGTCGCAGCATTGTGACGGATACCACAGCAACGGGCTGTATTACGACTACGAGTGCCCGCTGATCAACAGCACTGATCCAGGGCAAAAAGTTTGCTGCAATTTACCGTGCTCTGCATCTGTGCTCGATAACCGCTGCCAGACACTGCAAGAGTTGGGTGGCGATGCCACGATGGGTGCCGGTATTGGAATGGCGTGTTTCGGTCTGCTTCTATTCGTTCCCGGTCTCGTCGCATGCATTCAAAATGCGAACGCCTTGAAAAAGGAATCCAGCAACCAGCAAGTGATTTCTGCTCAGCTGGTACACGGCCCAGAGCCCGTGAAGTACACGGTGTAGCTCACATAATTTGGTTTACCGGTACACTAATTCTAACTTATTTTATTTTTTCATTCAAGACTGGGCGAAATTTTCGTGAAATGTGTTGACAATGATTTGGAAGTCACGTTCGGTCATGGCTGTATCCGGATCAATCTTCATCAGTTGATTGGAAGAGAAGTTGCACACACGTTTGACACCCATCACGTTTTTGCGATCGTCGTCACAGAAAATTATACGGCCGAACTCATCCTGAAAGAAACACAAACAGTATTCGTCTAAATCAACACCGAACAACATGTGGCAGTCGGACCAACGAGTGAAGCAAATGGCGTACCGCATGTTTCCCACTGAGTTTCATCACAACTTCATTAATGCACTGCGATTTGAGGTATTTTTCCGCTGAGTCGGCACTTTGGCCATAAACGGCAACGATACCATAATAATTCTGCTTCAACACGGGAACAGGTTTTCCGTCGAATCCAGCGGTTCCAGAACTAATGGCTGCGTTGACTACGGTAGCACTGGTACTGTGGTGTGTGCTGTGGTGGTTGGCAGAAGGTCGAGAGATCGGGCCACCAAGCTTGAGGTTTCCCTTCAATTTGAGGTTTAGGCCGAAAGGCCGCGGACTGCTCTTCGTTTCTGTGCCACGGGACGGCGAACTGAGGGAATTCGAATGGCGAACTTTTCGTGCGGCAAGACTGAAACTGTTGGTCTTGTGCTCGCTTGTTGGGCTATCGTCGACATCATCGTCATCCGGGAAGAAGCCAACCATTCGCATTATTTGATACACCAACTGCGGCATGCTGTGAGTGATGATTACAGTGGCCACATCCATTTGCGCAAGCACGTGCAAGTATGCCTTACACATTGTCAAACGCTCTTGACCTCCAAACCATGAGACTAGCTCTGACAGCGGCAATTCTTTCAAGCCCTTGATCCCCAATTTCACCGAGCGTTTGAACGTATGTTCTTTTGCAAGAGTGCGGTCGAAATCCAAAAACAAAAATCCATGACTCTCGGCGCACGAATTGGTCTGCGGGCACGGGCGGTTCTGGTTTTGAAGATGCCACATGTGCGCACTATCGTACTTCGGCTTTGCCATGGACAACGTGCACAGGTTGAGACTGCCCAGATGGCTCGGGCGGCGGCGAGAAACAGTTGCAGGATTCAATGTTTGTCGGCGCACGCCTCCAATTCCCTTCAAATCTATGGGAGACTGCGCAGCCACCTCTTCTTCATCGTGATGTTCAGACATAACCCTGCGCAGCGCAGCATTGCGCCGGCCGAACCCTGCAAACCCATGCTGCGGAGGCCGGTGCGGGGATACTTTCCCTCGTAGCCCATCCAACGCAAAACCCCCGCCACTTTTGTTGGGGCCGCGGTTCTGGCGCCCACCACGAGAATAATTATCTAACAAGTCATCGTTGTCATCGCTATCGCTTGGCTCGAATTCTGCTGTGTCCCACTTGGACGCTTTCTTATGCTTCCTTGCGTCAGAAGCCCGACACGTTGGCAACGATGCACGAAACACAGATGCACCAGCTGCGGCTGGCGATGCTTGTGGACGCGCCCGGCGTCGTCGGGGTGAAGAAGCTGCAAGGGGGCTCGAGCGTGCAATGCGCGGCGACACGGATACAATGCGGGGCGAGGAAGATAGCCTGGGTCTGGGTGACGAGCTCGTGCTACCGTTAGACGACTTCGACGTGTGCGAGGTGTTGCTGGGCAATCGCCGATGCTGCGGATCAAATCCATTGCGCTTACCACTGAAACCGCCTTTGCCACGGCTTCCGGCGCTGCTAGCGCAGCTGCGGCTGAGCGGCACGTCGCTCATGTTGGAGAAATCTAGCAATGTTCGGTCATGACTGTTAGAGCGCGTCCGTACATGGTGAGGTTCTCTGTCGAACTGCACCGCATCGTGAAAATCGAGATCCTCCCGTTCATCCTCGGAATCCTCACCTAGGGTTTCGGACGTCAAGCTCCGAAACGAGTCGCGGCCTACATGACCGAGACTGGACTCTTCGGACTCGGTGTCGGTGTCGGAGCGGTCGTTGAAGTTGACGCGATACTGCGATTGCTTATTTCCGATATTCAGCGGTTTGATGGGCATGGCTGCTAGCGGCGCCAAACAGTGCCACGCCAAGTCTTGATTCCACACGAAAAGTGATCAGGCGTCGACTAATCGGCAGCCGGAAGCCATGACGAGCTGCATGGTGAGTGTCACCAGAAGAATTGTTCGTCGCTCCTCACTTGAGTTCCCATGCGTCGAACCCCACGTGCCGCACGGAAGACCACGGGAGCGCCACGCGCTGGCTTCGGCGCACAAAAGAACAGGGAAAACGCCGAACAATAAGTTTAGACGCCAGGTTTAGTGACGGCACGCCGGAGAAGCCGTAGCGTCGGCAGACCTTCTCAACAGGTGTTGTCGCAATGTTACTATGAACTCGCAGTTGTTGTGCAACACACAACACTTGCGTGGCCTGTGTTTGACAGAAGGTGAACACATCTCTCGTTGTCAAAACAGCAAGCGAAGGTGCACATTGGTGCCGCCGGCACCACGTGTAGTGCCGGAGCAGTCTTCCTAATCCCAGCTCCAACAAACACGCCACCGAGGTGCCGCGTACAGCCCAATGACGACCGTTCGTCATCGCCGGCTCCACCAAGTGCAATGGTTCCGTTCCAATGGCATCATCGAGCCAAGACGTGAGGCCGTTTACTCCGCAGCCCGTTCCAATCGCCGCGGCCGCCTGCACCCGCAGTCGTCGCCACGACAGGCACAACAGCAACAGATTTCGCAGGCGGCCGGCATACAAGCACACGCACCACCACAAGGAGTTCGCAACTGAACAAAAGAACGAATGACTGACTGCCGGACGGACGGACCAACAACTCGACGACTCAACAACCAACTCAACGACGATTTGTTCGTTCGATTGTTCGTTCGTTCGTTCGATCGATTGTTCGTTCGTCGTTCGTTGAGTCGTTCGTTCGTTCCTTCGTTCGTTCGTTCGTTCAGTGTTCGCTCCCGTTGCGTCGCCTCTCTCCTGGCTGCGGATGCGGCACTCACACTCACTCACTCACTCACTCACTCACTCACTCACACTCACAGTCCCACAACCAGTAATGAAGGCAGTCACTGACTGTGAGCGACTGACTGACTGACTGACTGACTGGCTGGTTGACTGAGGCAGCAGCCGCACACACTGACTGACTGAGTGCGTGCCTGACTGACTGACTGACTGACATCCGAAGTCAACTGACGACAACGGCAAACCCACTCACTCACTCACTCACTCACTCACTCACTGCCACCCACCCACTGCCACTCAGTCACTCACCCACTCACTGTGACCGACCGACGGACCGGTTGGGCTGAGGAGACGATGCCGCGACTGTGCCGCGTTTTGCCAAACGGTGTGGGCGTGGGGGGGAGCATGATCGTCAGTCACTGGCAGTGAACGAGTGAGCACACAACCGCAGTGAGTGAGCTCACAGCTCACAGACAGTGAGTGCCTCACAGTGCCTGCCTGCAGTGACAGTGAGTGGAGGTTGCTGACTCAATCAATCAATCACAGTGAGGCTGGGTCTTCACATGGCCGAGGTGGAGCAGAAAGGAAAAATTCGGAAGTGGACATATATATACAGGCTGTGATCAAATTTTCGCAAACCTTCCAAATTCCAAGCCGGATTCGGAAGATTCGAGAATTTTGG
>ENA-OWNT01005594-OWNT01005594.1-seawater-metagenome-genome-assembly--contig:-NODE-5594-length-10281-cov-4.273618_pt1 | contig 10281 bp, 10 predicted proteins | sample MGYA00238136_ERZ651165 | MGnify/ENA primary metagenome ERZ651165 (study PRJEB26861, sample SAMN08777766) | seawater metagenome | isolation source: coastal seawater | place: USA: Florida | collected...
ACGACGACGACGACGACGACGACGACGACGACGACGACGAACGACGAACGACGACGACGACGACGACGACGATGACGACGACGATGCAACCTTTCGTTGTTCGTTCGCTCGTTCGTTCCTGCGTCCGTGTCGTTGACGTGCCTGAGGTGTCGAGACGTACACAGTTGTGCACAAACATTCCTGGTCGTCTGCGGTTGGCGACGTAGGAGTGAACTGAATAAACGAAGAGAGGTTTGAAGGAAACAGTGATCACGCCTGGTCTGGGGGGCGGCAGAGGAAGGCTGCCAAGCATCGCAGCATGGCCTCAAAAGTAAGTGTGTAAGGTCGCCCGCGGCTGTCGACGGTCGGTTGCTGAGGCACCGAAGTGTTGAAGCAGACAAGTGTTGTTCATGGGTGCGGAAGTGCGGAACGTTATTGCGGTGAAGGTACAGTTATTGCAGCGCGCCCAAGAGCCAAATACTAATTCTGGTTGGGGAAGCATTTGCTCGGCATTTATTTTTGCGGTGCTGCGCCATTTGTGGCGATAGACGTGCACAGACACCCATTTACATTATCATTGGGAGCCCAGTAGCGCCTGGTTGCTGAGGTTTTCATGCACAGTGCACTATGGCCATGTTTCGCGCAAGAAAGCGGCGCTCGACGACCACCGGTCCGCCCGCCCCCAACCCGTTCGATGGCTGGAAGGCTCCGGCAAAGCGCTTCCGCATCTCTGGCTCGTCGTCGACGAACACAGGGCAAGATTTCCATCTGACGCCTCAGACGCTGTTGGAAGCAACACGGGCTACTGATTCACCGCGAATACCGGTGCATGCCACAACCGGGGATGACGGCGTCGACGTTCACTATTGTCGTTTTTGTGGACAGCTGCGCGGCGTTTTGTCTGCTGACGAGCCCGCGTCGACCGGCAGCAACGCGCCAGCCAGCCAACCAGCCACCACAGAATGCAATTGCGCCCCATCTAGCCGAAATGCCGACATCAACGAAGATATTCCTCGCAGAATTCGCAGTGCCGCTGTCGCCGACCACCCGGTAAAGCACTTCTGCATTTCAAAGACCAGAGCTGACCCTCAATTCGATGACTTGCGGAGGCGCCAGCGCAACATTATCACCAAGGACACACGGCATCGGCATCGTGCACAGATCATCGCGGCGCAGCGAATGGCGTACAATGAAAAGAGAAGACTCGCGAAACAAGCAGCTCGACAAGCGAAGAGAGTGCAATCAACTCGCACCTCCGAGTCCCCCCACAGAAAGAAGGCATCTGTACCAGCGCGCATCCGTAGACCGGATGAGAGACCCGAGGCGCAATGTCTGGTGGATATAATCTGGCCAGACGACGGTCAGTGGTATCCAGCGCGCATAGTGCGTGTTCGCAGAGCTCAAAGCAGCCGGCGTATGTCGGAGGACGGCACTGCCGGTGAAGGTTGCCACGAGGAAAGTTTCATTGTGGAGTACCTGTCCGACGAGTCGCGTGAGGAGCTGTCGTTACGTACTTCCGAGTATGGTACACTGTGGAAGCATCACGGCGCTACCATCACAGATGAAACGTGGAAGGTGGTTGAAGCTGCGACTGGTGTGTCCATACAGCGCCGTGAGCAACAACAACAGGGAAAATCTCAGTCAGATTACGAGAGAAAGAGAGCGGAAAACATGGCCCGGAACTTGGAACAGATGCAAATGATGTTTGGAGATGATTGCATCAACCCAGGAAGGACAGTCGCAAACGGCGCCGCAGGTGAGACAAGCGACTTGAACCGCACTGCTAGTGGGGATGATACAAGCGACAGTGACGGCGACGACGGCGACGACGATGACGACGATGACGAGAGTGACGACGACTGCGATAGTAAAAGCGGCAGCGAAGACGCCAAGGGTGACTCCGCAACATCACCCAGCTCTCCGGCATCGTCGACCGCGACTGAAGCCGCGTCATCATCACCTCCACGGCGCTCGTCCAGGCGTAGTCCTTCATCAAAGCCGCTCAACATGGACGCTTGGACGCGTGACAAGCCAGCGGCCAAAGCAACAACATCAAGCCCTCGCCCCAAAACCTCGGCCCTGAAAGCCCGGCATCAATCAGTGAAATTGAAAGTGCAGTATGATGGGCCGCATCGCTTCGTTCTGTACGTTGCGACCTTTGCAGAGCCCAAGTGAGCATTTTTGTCATTCCATGGCCATAAACTGTGCAGGTACCGCGGAAAGAAGGTGACCATTGAATGGTCCATGCGAATGATCCCCGAACTTGACCCGAGCATGTTGTACGTGTGTCTGTGCGTTCCTTGTAGCTGTTCCGGTTGATCCTTATCGCAGTCCTGCGCTGTGTACAGGTACATTGCGTTGGTTAAGTCGTACAAAACGCCACCGATGGAGTGGTTCGTGAAAGTGAAAGAGGCAGGGGAAGTTATTTCACCGCTGGACCCCTCAAACTACGAAGAAATTGACTCCGTTGCAGCGCAGGGAACGCCAAAATCTAAGTATTTTGTTGGGCAACGCGTTGAGGCTCGGTACTGCCGCGGTCCAAGGTGGTATCATGGCTTCATCGCAAAGGTTCGTTTCCTTCATTTGTTCATTGCTGATGCAGCAGCTCAGGCGCGGATAGGTTTCTGATGACGAACGTGTGATTCAGGTGCATCCATCAGGAAAAGTATACAGCGTCAAGTACGATGACGGGGACTACGACCTGCGATTGCAAGAGGTTTTCATTCGCGAGTGCGAGTCCGGAAGTGGTGGCCATAGAACAGAGAAACATGTGCAAAGAACACCATCCCCACGCCCTTCTGAACAGCGGCAATCAACGTCAGCGGAGAACCAGCAAACACTAGTCGATAGAATCTACGCAACCGAAGACGAAGGGCTCACCGAAGACGACGAAAAGTGCCCCATCCGGCGATTCGCACTCGAGTGTGTTCTCTATGAGAGATACTAACAGATTGCATCTCGCCATGTGGCTGACAACCGCGGTTGTTGTTATTCTTTGAAGGTACACTATCCCGTTGAGTGTCAACGCCGGCGACGAGTACAAGTTTGAGTTCGGTTACCAAGTTGGAAAAGTGAGCGCGTACGTTAGTTCGCTTCATAGGAAGTACCTTGTTGCATGTGCCACACTAGTTTCATGACTTGTGGCTTTGGAACGCTTTGTAGGTACGGCGAATCTCATTTCTTCTCCATCGTATCCCCGATCGGCCAAGAAACCGGAGGTGAAGTAGGCGTGTGGTGCCGATGCGGGTGCTACCAATACAAGGCGAAAGAACGAAAGCAACAATACTTTGGCGCTTGGCTGGAATGTTCCATCTGTCGAGCATGGCAGCACTCGGAATGCTACTTTGGGAAAGCTAAAGTATTGAATGCCGAAGATCGTGTGCCCCCGGATTTCCGATGTGTGTGGTGTCGAACACCAGCTTGGGTACGTCGTTGGTCTCGCCATTGAGGAGTGGGATGAAGCACCCCTGACACATGTGTGCAATACAGAGAAAACAGCGTCTCAAGTTTTTAAGACACGGTGGTGACACAAAGTACTTCACTGAACAATTCAGGACGAATCTCACTGCCGACATCGTCCTGCAGCAGTTGAACATGATTGGGAAAGTGGCCAATTACAGGTACGTTTGTTCATGGCGGCGTTTCTCCTCCAACGGCCTTCGGCAATGACAATTTGTGCGCCATTGTTTCCTAGTTTAAAGCACGCTGGGTCACCACTGACCACTCCACCAGAGATCCGAGAATTTGCGCGAATGCTTATTCGACGTATCTCCAATGGGTAAGCATGTGCGCAACTTGTATATAACGAAGGGTGATGATCTCAGCCCTCCCAATGCCCACCCCGGTTTTTAAGGCGGACTTTTCGATGCGCCGACCTCGGTGCCGGCGATGGTGGCCTCACAGGTTGGCTTCGCATTGTCCGCAAGCTGTGCAACTGAACCCGTGTGGAGTGCACTAATGTGCCATGCGTCCTGCTCTTTTCTTAGGCGCCTTACCTGCGGGGAGTCTTGCGGTCGAGGTGAGCTGTGTCCGGCGGCTTCCAGTACTACCGCAGCCACTAATGTAGTGTTTGCTTTCTTCTATGTCAATAGATCGATCCAAATCGGTACAGCGATGGCAAGCGAGCCCTGCCGCAGTACAATTGGCAGAATCAAAGTGTCATGTCGAAAGGCTTCGTCAAAAAGTATGGCGTTGTTGGGGATGACGATGTCACTTGTCCAGGTAGCTCCTGCGCAACAATTTTCCGACGGTACCAACCTCATCGGCACTCAGCTACGTTTGTTTGTCAAATTGTCCAGGGACTTGTGAGGCGAAGTTTGACCTTGTACTCAGCAATCCACCATTCGAATACGCCTTCCAGTTCATTTGTGTTGCGTTAAATATGTTGCGTCAGCCGAAGGCAGATATTGCGAGCGATGACTTTGCAGACGATGCGGGTAGCGGAGATGCAATGGAATACTTCAGCAGCACGCGAGACTGGTTGGCCTCTCGCAAGAAGACTTGGGCATTGCAACGAGCCAAGAAACAACGCGGCCAATTCAGCGGCATTAGGGTGACTGATGAAGCGGATGGCGTTGACGGCATTTCAGCGATCACTTCGGACGAAGACGATGATGACGTCGACGACAACGACGACGACGACGACGTTTCAGCGATCACTTCGGACGAAGACGACGACGACGACGACGACGACGACGACGACGACGACGACGACGACGACATTGCGGAGCCTCCTTGTACGCCGCCTCCGCGTCGAGGTGTGGACGCCAAACGAGTCGCACAGATACCGGAAAGTGAAGAAGACCAAGCCCAAAATAACTATCGCACCCAGCCCCTGGTGGACTACTTGGACCACGCAGCGCATAGCAGCAAAGGTATGGCGGCATTGCCCACTTCTGAAGTGAATGCGGTTCGGGCGGAAAACGAGATTCTCAAGCAGAGAATCGCAGAACTTGAAAGAAAGGAGCTTGAGCGTGCGGCATCGCGCCACAACCATTCGCAAATCGCCGCCATCAGTGATGGGGGGCTTGGAGAATCGAGCGTGAACTTCGACGACGACGAGCCTCGGTTGCTTTTTCTGCTCCCGAGTGATTTCTTCGAGGCCAGTGGTGCAAGATCACGAATATATTCTTTGCTCGGATTTCGCGTGGAGTTCGAGTTCAAACTGGGTATGCTATGGTTGTGTCATGGTGTTGAGGGTTGCTGCCAGTGCAATGTCGCACAATGTACTTGACGCTCACCGACTTGTATTCTTGCGGTTAGGCCATTTATGTTACTACAAAGACAATCCGTTTGCCCAGAAGTTGAGCGTGGATTCACTATTTGTGTTGCGCCGAGGGAGGAGCAAGAAGTTCGAGCACACAGTCATCAATGCGCGTTCGGCTGGAATGTTGGCTTAGGGAACCTGATGAATTGAAACCAATAGCGCACCAGGCTAAGGAATAAGTTGGCGTCATTAACACTTATATGGCCGGACTGCGCGCCGATTGGTTGTACAAAAATTCGGCGTTGTGTACCCTTTGTGGATGCCATAAGGGATCATCGCCTGCACCACTTCAGCTCTCGTCGACAGCTTCCAATGCACGGAGCACGCCTTCATCGCTGATTGATCCAGATTCATCACTGTCGCTGCTGTCTTCTAAGCCCTCGAGGTCAATACCTGCCTCAGCTAGCAAGGCATGCATGTCGTCGGACACTCCAGCCTCTGCGGCTGAAGTTTGCTTGGGTGGCGCTGGTGCTGGTGCGGTCGTGGTTCCAAGACTTTGACTCTGTCGTAATTCAGATCTTTCTGAAGCCGCGCTTGGTGTCGCAACTCCCACCATGCGTCCTTCAGTCCGAGCAGACTTTGCAGTTTCCACATTGCCGCGCTCCACATTGCCGGTTCGTTGTGTGGCCTCGTCGCTTGAATTTGATGGCGATTCATCTGTGGCAGCGGGTTGTTGGACGGCACCGTCAGCAGCACCGTCGGCAGCAGCATCGGCAGCATCAGCGGCAGCATCAGCGGCAGCATCAGCGGCAGCATCGGCATCGTCCGCGGCACCCTCGGCATCGTCCGCGGCAACCTCGGAGTCGGACTCGGAAGCAGAGTCTGATTCGGAGTCTGATTCGGATTCGGATTCGGATTCGGACGATGACGACAGCAAAAAGCTGGAGTGCCCACCCTGGCGTTCCATTCGCATTTGCTCCTGCAACTTCTGCTGCCGCCGCCGGCGTTCTCTCTCCGCAACAGCAGACCGCCGCCGGCGTTCTTGCTGTAGTGCTCTTTGTTGTGCATTCTGGAGCACAGCACTGGTTGCGTCTGTGGCGACGTTGTTGCCGGCCGCTTGTGCTGCCGAAAGCCGTGCCTTCCTCTCCTGCTGTTCTGCAGACACGGTGGCCGCCTCAACGGCCGGAGCTGCGCTTTGGATGCTTGCGCGTTTCGGAAGCGTAGCGGCAGTAGCGTTGTAGACCTCGTCCGCCAATTCTTTGAATTGGCCGTTGAACAGTGCTCTCCCAAACTTTGCGTGGTCGATGGGTTGGCCAGTGCGTTTGTCCACAATGTTGAGGGCCGCGACACGAGCGCGGTACGATGCGAGGGCTGTCACCACCTTTGTGCTCTCCAACACTTCGGATACAACGGCCGACTCACCTGATTTTTGCAAGCTGGCACGCTTAGCAAGTCGCCGCTCTGCTAGCACCTGCCTCGCCTTGCTACTTTGCCGCACGTCCACCACTTCGTTCGGGATGCTGTACGGCTGCGCGGGTCCGCAAAATGCGCTGAGCTGGAACGCCGAACTTGCGGTACTTGCAGCGTTCTGTTGCGGAACTAATTCAGCAGGAAGGTGCCACAGTCGACGCAGACAGTGTACAAAGTCCAACAAACTTTGCTCGGTGGACATTGCGCTTACCATCGCGTCATGCAGATTGAGCAGCGCGCGGAATGCAGCCGGGGACACACGAATGACTTCGCCGGCGGAACGGACTGCAGAAGGGCATTCATGCTTAGACATGTGCAGGTGGTTTCCGTAGGCATCGACCGCCGGGTGCGTGACGAAGAGAATATACAAAATCCCCACCGCCCCGGCAGATCGCATCAGATGCGTCGATGAGCAGGCGACTTTCAGCGCCGCAACGTAGAGTTCCTGCACGAAGTCGCCAAACGCCAGCGTTGACGGGCACAGGTCGAATATCTCGTTCAAGCCACAACGCTCCCATAACTGCAACAGGTCCTGGAACGAATGCCGAGCAGTGTTCGTGGCTGCTCCGTTGTCCGCGACAAACTCATCCAGCAGTTTTTGAAAAGCCTCGTGAGTTCCGGGAAGGCACCGCCGCCGAAAAAGGGGGATCTGCTGCGCGCTAGACATGACCTGAGGCACAAATTGTACTCATGGACATTGCAGCGGCAGCGTCATTGCTTTACATCACAAAATAACGAATGAGTGCGACCTCAAGGAGCGCATTTGTGTGCAGTGACAGTTTCGAGAAGCACACGTTTCGAGGAGCACGCTTTCATTGTGCGAAGAAATGTCCCAACATTTCATCGTCTCCGCAATTGTTTCAGAGTGGTCATTCTTCACGACAATCCGGGAAAGAGCTCATTTAAGCAATTTCAGGTGGATCTGTCCGCCTGTGTAATTGTGCGGCGTCGGTGGCGGCACATGCATAGCAAGTTGGATGCCTCTCAGTGCACCGTTGGGTCGTTACATTGTCTTCGCCTGGAGACACATGCCGACAACAACAACACCGCGCATCATGCATCACCCGACACCCAAGCGTTGTCCACGGAACGGCGCATCTTCTCAGCGTGTCCTCGGCGTTGCCCGGAGTATGAGTGGGGAAGGACGGAGGACGGAGGACGGAGGACGGAGACAGGGAAGCGATGCAACGTCGCAACGTTTCAAACTTCAAACGAATGTTTGTCAGTCTGTGTTGGCAACGTCCACCGTCCGTCGGTAATGGCCTACTACCCTGTACAGTGAGCTGACCGCCGAAAAGATGCAACGTTGCAGACGACTTTGATTGAAGGTCACTCTACTTGAGTACAACTACATGGGCCACGATACCCCGACGACGAATGAATACTTGAGTGCTTCGATAGCCAGTCAGTCGTTCGCGAAGTCCCCAGCTTGGGTTGTGGGACGTTCACCGTTGCACACACGACGGTGTGCGCAACTTTGTGTCACGGACGGTGGTAACGCCATGGCGATGGCGTAAATATGTCATAGTGAAGGTGCGCTGTAGCAGGCATGTGATTGTTGCAGTTGTGATTGTCGACGATGAAAAGTGCAAGCTCTGCGTGTACGTTTGTTTGCGTGTTTTCGGTTTTGGCTTTGTTACGAAATGCACTCGCCAGAAATTAATGGTTCTGTTTGTCACAACTGCTGACGTCGACATGCCACACGTGTTGCACGCAGCTGGAAAAAGATGAACAAGGATCATGATCCTCGGTAGGTGCTGAACGACCATGGGCTGACCAGCAACGGCACCTAGCGACACATAATGCACATGTACAGCGTCAAACAGCGACGGGGAAAATATCGCCGCACTTTGCAGAGAACTGGTATACAGCTTACGTGGTAATGTTCCTCGGGGTTGTCGATGCCGAAACGGATCGGCACCTCGTCCAAAAATGGGGTGCTCGCGGTCGGCACTCCGCTTGCGGAAAAGTACGCGGCTGCAAAGCAGGTGTGTTGGAGCACGACACGTGAGCACATAGAAACATGGTAGCACCTGCAAGTGCAATGCGACGTCACACGGACCTGTGTAGAACACCCACTCGTACATGCCAGGAGCAAAGTCAGCACCGTGCAGCGCCTTGCCGGTGCGGCCATCGCTGTTGGTGACAAATTGCGCGATGCGAGTCCGAGAACCGTTGTGGGTCAATCGGAATAAGTCCACGCGCATGGCTGCTGCAGGGCAGCCTTGAGCCTACGACCGCACAGCACAATCAGAGCTGCGGTTGAAGGATTAGCTGTGACGGTAACGCATGGTGATTAACATACTGTGTCAAGAACGTGGCACGTCAAGAAGCCCGTCTTCAAATTCCACTGAAACTTCTCCAGCAAGCGCATCCACGCGATGCGGTGGATCTGTGTCACACATTCCGCAACCTAGCAACATTGGGCACAAAAAACAAATAGTTGCAGTAAAAAACAGGGCAACACCACGGGGAAAGACAACCCAGGCGGAAAGTACCTCAACTCCCTGCGAGTTCTTGAGGCGGCGCTCGAATGCGTCCAGGATCATGCCCTTTGTGGCGTTGCGGACAGCAAAAATGAACACGAAGCCAAACTTGTCTTTGTATTCCTTGTTAAGTGCGTTGAAACGGTCCAATTCCTCCTGGGTGAGGCTATTGAGGCCGGCGCGCGCCTGGGCACAATTCGCATCAACGGCACAATGAGCAACAGCAAGCAATGGGCGACAGTGGTGGAACATGTACATGCGCACCTGTTCTTCGCTGCTTTCAGCAGTGACTTCTCCCGCGAGAGCCGCTTTTCCTGCTAGATCGGGGTGATTGTTGATCAATGCCAATCGTTCCGTGTCTGTCGCTTTCTCTACCACGGCTTTCATTGCTGCAGCAAGGTTTGTGAGCGATACAAACGTGTCGTCATCTTTCGCATCAAACAACCGTTCCGCCTGAAGCACACAGTGCAATGTGTCATCGCGCATAACAACACGACAATTGCAAGTGGCGCATGAGAAAACTAACGTACCACCCAAGGGCTCTTTTCATAAATGGCGCCCAGTTGCTTCACAAGGTCAGCACGTCCGAGTTGTCCGAGCTGATCCACGGCTACTTTACCACCACTCATCTTTGTGTCTTGGGGTAGGCAAGCGAGAACAAATTCGTGACACAATTGCTGCGACGTTTTTCATGCAAACGCTTCAAAGTAAAGAAAGTGCAGACAACAAACTTGTTCGTCAACTGCAACAGTGGCTAGCGTCACTCTACGAGAACTTAGTACTGTGTCAACCCCAATGCGTTCGTGCTGCTTCGGAAGCTTGCTCCAAAGACGCAGCCGAAGCATTCGTGTAGGATACAACCAACGCGTTCAGGATCGCAGCCAGTGATAACCAAGCCGAGGGATACGCAATTGTCAACGAAAGACGGAGGCAGCAGCTGCTGCAGCAACAATAATAATAGCAACGTATGTCCGCTGCTGACGGCGGCGTCGGCAATAATAGCAACGTCGTCGTCCATCGTCGTCGTCCGTTATCGTTCGTGGTCGTGGTCGTGGTCGTGGTCGTGGTCGTCAGTCATCAGTCGTCGTTCGTCGTCGTTCGTCGTCGTCGTCGTCGTCGTCCATCATCGTCGTCGTCGTC
>ENA-OWNT01005595-OWNT01005595.1-seawater-metagenome-genome-assembly--contig:-NODE-5595-length-10279-cov-7.297883_pt1 | contig 10279 bp, 13 predicted proteins | sample MGYA00238136_ERZ651165 | MGnify/ENA primary metagenome ERZ651165 (study PRJEB26861, sample SAMN08777766) | seawater metagenome | isolation source: coastal seawater | place: USA: Florida | collected...
ACAAGAGGAACATGCTTCAGCGCTGCAGCATGGAAAAGCACGGAGGGTCGCTCTTGTTGAATGACGGCCCGGACTCGCGCTTCATTCCGAACATCAGCTATAACAGCGCTTCGCTCAACCGCTTCAAAATTTCGCCCAAGGCACTGATCTATCTCGTAAAGTGCAAATTCAGAGCTGTCAACAAGTACGATGCGGGCAGGATCAAATGCTGCCACCTGGCGGGCGATTTCCGAGACCGGCATTCCCTGGCTGAACAAGGCGGCCGATACCCAGGCGTTGCACAGCGGCACCCGCGCGGGCAGCAGATGTGACACTTTGGCCAACGCCTTGACCTTATCGGTGCCGACCAGGGCTTCGAGCCGGGAGCGCCCCTTTGGCACGCTCGGAATGGCCAGCTCGGCCCCTCCGAACCGCAGCAGGAAGCGCACTGTCAGTTCCGGTCCGAGGACCTCGACGAGGGGCGCGATCTGGGCGGGCGGCTGGGGAAAAGGAAGTCCTGGCAGCGCCATGGAATGGGCGGAACTGTCGTGGTTGCCTGTGTGGTTCATCGCTTGTACCTTGTCCGCCGCAGGTGCGACACGGTGATATTCTCCCGGCCGTAGCACGGTCCCCGGATCGGAGCGCCATGCGGGGTTGCCAAGTGATTGGATGGGAGGCCCCGCCTCCTGCACTCCGCTTCCTGATTTGAACCCCGACCCGCCTGCTGCCACGGGCGGGCAGGGATCATTCCGGCAGGTCGGGCTCAGGACGCACCCGCGCCGGAAAAGGGTCAGGTCTCCAACGCGTCCGGTTTGAGGCCGAGCTGTGAACGCACGGCCTGTTCGGCATCAGACCCGGTCGCCTTCCGCGATGTCTCGGGCGGGAGCGCCGAGGCTCCTGACGGCTGGACAATATGACCCCACATGGGCGGGTGGTTGGTCACGAAGGCGGCGAAACTGGCTTCGTCCGAGGCACACAGAGCGGTTGCCCAATCCTTCATCGCCGGGGTGATGTGGCCGCTCCGCAAGGCGTCGGCCACCTTGGTTTCCGCCCGCTCCCGGGCACGTTCGCTCAAGTCGCGGCCCCGGCTGTGCATCAGGTCCTTCACCACCTCAATCGGCACGAACCGGGCGGGGTCGGGTTGAGACGCGATCACCTGCAAATCCGCAAGTTCAGATTGCAGACGTTGCGCTGCTGCGTCAGTCTCCTCGATCCCGCGACCCAACTCGTCCAGCTTGGCGAACACCTCTTCCTCCGTGGTGCCCTCGGGTAGTTTCAAGAAGGCCACCAGCCGTGCCAGAAACGTCGTCTCCTGGTCCATGTCGTTCTCCTCTGAAGCCAGCGCCTGAAGATGAAGGGCAGGTTTGTGCACCAGGCCGGCCCCTTTCAGCCGGGTTATCTCCCGTCCAACTTTGGAATAGAAAAAGGACGGGCTGAGATAGCGGTACGCCTTCTGACTGATGAGATCGCGCGCCTGGGCGGTCCATTCGACCCGCCCCCACAGACCCCGCTCATCTGCCTTCAGATCCTTGATCCATCCGGCCGCCGGAACCGGGCCGGATCGTTCCTTCAGGTCGCTGTCGGCCTGATGTTCGTAATCAACCGGCAAATCAACCGCACGCGCCGCAAAATCGGCAATCACGGCCTGCGGATCGGCCAGGTTGAACTGCCGTCCGTCGCGGGCGGTCATCGCACCAGCGGGAAACAGGTGCACCCAATCCGGGGCATCGCTGGTCAAAGACCGATCACAGGTTGCCGTGAGCAAGTCGTTCATGGCGTCACTCCGCCACAAACGGGGTGACCACCGTTCGGCGGTGCCCTTCCAGGGATTTGAAGCGCCGCCTTCACCCAGCTCCGTGTTCACGATCCGCAGGGCGGCGTCTTCCAGCGCGGGCGGGAACCACCAGGGTTGTCGGATTGATCCCCAGAATGCGGCCGTTCTCGGACCGGAAGTTCTTCATCAGGGCGCGGGCGGCAGCGTAGTTTTCGGCCGTCAGAGCCTCCTTGCTGCCGAAGGCGAGTTGCCAAAGGCCGAAACCGGCGTTCACGCGTGCCCGGACGCCATAGATGTATTCGTCATTCAGGAATACATGCGAGTCGTCATGCGACGCCAGCGATTGAAACTGGTAGCTGTCGCGCTCCTGCCAGATCAGAGGCCGCACGGCGCGGGATGTGTCCAGCAGGTACCACGCGTCTTCCGCACCTGCCTGCATGTTGCTGACGGTGCTCTCGTCGCCGTCCGTGTTCGTCTGCGGGTGATCGGTGCTGAAGAACGGCAGGCCGTCATAGCAGCTCTCGGTGAAGCCAGAGGCCAGCAAGCCGAATACCAGCTCCTTCGGATGGTTGCGCGCGATGCCCCATCTCGGAAAACGCGGGTTTGAACAGCCCCAGCTTGTCATCGCTGATGTCGTCGCGCTTGACCGAAACCGTGCTTTCAAACTTGCGGTTCGTGATCGTGAAGCTGTGCGCTTTCAGGCTGTGAACATGGCGTGCGCCGATCCACTCGCGCAACTGCGGGAATTGCCCCAGCCAGCCATAGGTTTCGTCGCGGCTTGCACTCGCCACTTTCATGGTGATCTTGGCGGACTGCGGCTGTGCCGCCAGGTAGGCGTCGGAATAGACCGCTTTGAAACCCCGAAAACGGCGTCGAGAGATTGGTCGTCGATAATCATTGTTGTGCTTCCTGTCAGCTGGTGGTTCGTGTCAGGGCTTCGTCAAGCCGCACCCAAACGCCAAGGGCGTCGACCTCTTCGACTACACCCGCCTTCGAACGGGTTCCGGTTCCATCGGTCTTTGCGACTGTCTGGTCATCGACGGCAAAGCAAACCGTTCCGGTTTCGGCGATAGTGACCAGGCCGGCGGCCGCCGAATTGCGGAAGCGGAAAATGCCGGGGCGATAGCTCAGCGACTTGTCGTCATCGGCACCGGCCGCGTTGTCCGCCGCCTCTTCCGCTCGGCCGACACCGGTCAGATTCAACGCGGTGGCACCCGCCACCAGGTGGCCAGTGGCGTCGCGCATCACCAGCGCGCCGCCGTGGATGGTTTCACCGGCGGCAATTGGTCCGCTGCGCAAGTCGCCGGCCATGGCTGGCGTGTTTCGGTCTGAAGTAAGAGGGGGCACCTGAGTTTCTCCTGTCGGGATGATCACGGAGAAGCTTGGGAAAATGCCGGATGCAAATACACCCGCAACGGTTTGCGGTAGAGAGACGCGTTGCAGGGGGCTGGCCGGTCCCGTACCTCACGCCCGAAACGTTTCCCGGTTATGAGCCGGGCGGTCGCGTGCCCCGGCCAGTCCGTCAACGCTACACGACCGCAAGAAAATTGGGAAGGTCTCCCGGTTTTCCGACGGCAAGCCACCGTATCGCCCGCGCGCACCGGTCGGAACGTGCCGTGAGAGCGCCGTTAAATACCTGTTAAATACCCGTCTCCGGTTTTCGTGAGACAGGACGCCCGAACACTCTTACCACCGCTCAGCGGGCCGCTCCGCGCGTCTAAGGAAAAAAGGGCGGCACCATCTGGCACCGCCCTTGCTCGTGGTCGCGTGTTGGAGATCAGGCCGCGCGCGCTTTCATCGCCTTCAGCGCGGTGATGATCCTCGGGGCCTGCACCTTGCGCAGGAACCGCAGGCTGGAAATCGTCCAGTAATGCTCCAACCATTTGTTCAGCTCGTCTTCACCCGCCCCGTCGCGAGTGTACTCCCGCCACAGCGCCCGGATCAGTTCGATCTGCGCAAAGCTCGCCATGCCGGGCCTGTCGCCGTAGTCCGCACCGCGCGCCTGAAGCGGTGTGAAGCCCAACCATTGCAGGAAGCCCATAATGCTCTCGAAGCCGTCGCTGTCCAGCTCCTTCGTGCTGGCGACCCCGGCGATCTGCACGAGGGCGCTGCGCCATGTCGCGTCGTCCAGTCCGGTCTTGGTTTTCCCGGTCCAAAGGAACTTGAGCTGTTGCGGTGTGATAGTCATTGCCTTGCTCCGATGCTCAGTTTGGTGTTCAGGCGTTGCAGGAATTCGCCTTCGTGCTCGACCGCATCCTTGAAGGCCCGCGTTGCCAGTTCGCAGTTCGCATGGATGTCGAGGAAGCCACCAGAGAGGCCGGTGCGGATGATGTTGAACACCGTCTTGGCCGCGACCAGGAGGCAATCGGCTTCGATGACCGCGTCGGCAAACGCGCCGCACTCTTCCCGTTCGAAGAGGATGGTCACTTCATTGCCACTATCGACCTGGTCGATGCAATCCACCCGGTCGATAACCTCCCGCATCCCTTCGGAATAAGTGCTCAGCTTCTCGCTCTCGCTGATCACCATGGCAGCGACCCGGTTCAGCTCCTCATCGTCGAACCTCGCCGCCCCGGCCTTTTCCAGCATCAACCTGGCGAAATAAGAATTGGTCCTGGCAATGTCCGCAACCATCGGCGCATAGTCCGTCAGATCGCGCTGTTCTTTGTCCGATACGTGAAGGTAAAGGGTTTGTGTCATTGCAGAAACCCCTTCTCACCAAACGGGCCAAAGGCGGTTATCGAGTTGATGAAATCGAACAGCGCTTGAGCGCGGTTGACAGCCGTGTTCGCCATTTCGAGATGAAGCTGCAACGAAGCCCGTTCGTCCCCGCACAACTCGCCATTGTCCATGTGGTTCAGGGCACGGGCAATTTCTGCCGTCTGGAACTCGGCATACACCTTTACGTCAACTGCGTATTGAAGAAGCTCCGGCAAGGCGTCTTCTGGGCCGATAGTCAGCAAGGCATACTTGCCTGCAACCTCTTCCCGGCTCAGATCTGTCTGAAGAGTGAAACGCGCGCCCATCACCGGCCTCCCATGAACTTGATTGCCAGCCGCAGGTGATCGGCTGTCACTTCCCCACCATTTGCGTTCAGCCGGGCTTGTCGCGCCGCAACATTCTGAGCGCGAAGGTTGCCTTCGACCTGGCCGAACCCGGACACGATGTCCTGAAGATCGGGGTGATCGGGAAACAGCAGCCTGGCGAAGGCCGCGTGTTCCTCGCGATTTGGTCGGGGCAGGCGCACGTCATGGGTGACCCGCGACCGCAGCGGGCGGAAACCCGCGATGCGCTGTGCAACGCCCTTGCTCATGAACGTATCATTGCCGACCAGCACACAGCTGAATGCCTTGCCGCTCGACATGGTTTGCCGTGCCGCGTCGCCCCTGTCCCATAGCCCCCGGATCGTTTCCAGAAGGCTGGGTTTGAGCACCTGAGCGTCATCCACGATAAAGACCGACTTCGGCCCTGCGGCACGGAACGGATAACCGGCGATCAGGTCGAACATCGCTTCGACCCCGTCCCAGGTCGAACCCGCTTCGATCCGGTATGGCGTAAGCACCGCCTTAGAAAACGAACTGATCGAACCGCCGATCACTTCCGGGCCCGTCACGCGGATGACGATCACACCCGCCGCCCTCAGCTCATCGCAGATCAGATCAAGCCCGAAGGTCTTGCCGATCCCGGCGGGGCCACGCATGAGAGCCAGCCCTGCCCCGGACACAACCTGCCCGATCACCGTTCGCAGCGTTGAAGCCACGCCCGTATCTATGATAGTTCTATTCTCGTGTGACATAAGCAATCTCCTGGTTGTCACTGTTCACATTGAGAGGTCAGTGGTTGCACCCACTGGCCTCTCCGCTCTTCGAGCCAACAAGGGCCAAAAGTTCTTCGATATCAGCGCGCCTGCGCTCATCCTCGGCCGCTTCGGCCTCTTCCTCGGTCATCGCCCCGCCAATCACCCCGGCCTTGTCCAGCGCGCGCAGCGGCCACTTGTCCGGCTGGTTCGCGGTCACAGGGTCCAGATCGGCCGAGGCCGACAGCATCGACTGTACGTCCACCTCCATATCGGCCGTTGCCGCGCGACGCTTGATCTCTGTCTTCTGAAGCTTGACCATCTCGCCCTTGCGTCGTGCGCCGTTGCGGTCGAGCTGGCCAAAGGTTTCATGCTCAAGCCGGTGGATCACCAGCTTGTCGCTGCCGTCCCGGCCGAGATGCAGGATCGGCCCGTCCGGGTCGCGCATCGGTACCAGAAACGGCACTTTCTTTGCGCCGATCAGCTCTGCCAGAACCGGGCCGGAATAGGTCCGCGTTCCGTATTCGACATGGCCCTTGCGAACGTCGCGGTAGATTTCCCGGCTGAACACCAAGTCGAACGTTTCGGCGTCGGGCACCTGCGCCGTCCAGCCCGAGGCGGCAATCTTGGCTTCCAGCATCGCTTTGGGCGACAGCCCGCCCAACTGCCCCATCTGCCGCGTTCCGTTGAATTGATCCCTTGCCGGGGCAAGGTCTTCGACCAAGCGTTTCGGTCCATGCGGGTAGGGGTCGCGTGGCTTCCCTTTTGATTTCGTAGGGGATTTCATCCGGTCACCGGCGATGTAGCCTGGCAGGGCGCTGACGTGACGGTGTTCCCAGATGTTGAACGCGCCCTCGATACGGGCCTTGCCTTCGGGGTTGTAGGGAAGGCAAGTGACCACGCCCAGCCCCGCGATCTCCGACATGGTGGAAAGCCGCGCGACGGCCTCTTCGATCCACTTGTACTCGCGTCCATAGCACCTCGGGAAGAAGCATTGTCTGAGGTTATGGCCACGCGCGCAGCCCCCAAATAGCGCAGCGGGTGGCCATAACCGGGTCTCAGGTCTCAACAGTGGTTTTGCACAAACCACACCGCTGAGGAGACCGGCTATGACCGCCACCGATACTACCGTCTCGACCTTGTTGGTTGCCATCGACATTTCCAAGCACCGCCACGAGGTCCTGATTGGCGTTCCTGGCAAGAAGCGCCGCCGTCGACTGACGATCACGAACACGCTCGACGACTTTCGGCGCTTGGCCGCCATCCTTATGGACTACGGTCTTCCCGTGAGGATCGGGTTCGAGGCGACCGGCAACTATCATCGACCCTTGGCGCATCATCTTGGCCAGGCTGGGTTCGATCTCAAGCTCGTGTCCTCCGTCGGGTTGGCTCGAACGCGCGAAGCCCTGCACAACAGCTGGGACAAGAACGATCCGAAGGACGCCCAAGTGATCCTGCACATGCTGGAGATCGGTGCGGTGCAATTCTTCCACGATCCGCTGGTCACCGGTATCGCCGACATCCAGGAGCTGTCGAAGACCCATGAGATCGTATCGCGTTCGAAGACCGAGCTGTGGCATCGTATCCTGACACACTATCTACCGCTGTATTTTCCCGAGGCCGAGCGCTTTCACCGCAGTTCGCGCACCGATTGGTTCCTGGCATTCCTCGAGAAGTATCCAACACCGCACATGATCACGGTCATGAGCCGTGAGGCCTTCGTTGCCGATGCGTGGCAGGTAGTCGGCCGGAAGGTCTCAAAAGAACGCTTACTCTCAGATATTTACGCAACAGCGGTTGGTTCAGTAGGGTTGCCCGTTCACCCGGAATCCGACGCCGTTCGTATGTTCCGCCTTGTGCTGGCCGAAGGCCGAAGCCTGGTTCGCCGGCGCAACGAGATCGAGGCGCGTGCCGTCGAACTGCTATCCGATCATCCCGACTATCAGCTTCTGACAACCGTCCCTGGCATCGGCCCGATCAATGCCCTGACCATCCTGGCCGAAGCTGGCGATCTGCGCCGATTCCGCCATCACCGCCAATTCCTGAAGTTCTGCGGCATGGACCTCGCCACTGTGCAGTCCGGCATGTTCCGCGGCCAGAGCCGCATCTCTAAATATGGCAATGCCCGGCTCCGCCGAACCTTCTGGATGGCCGGACAGGTTGCAGTACTCAAACGCACCAACAGCTTCCGCGACACGTTCGAACGCTACATCGCGCGGGACCGACATAACGCCCATCTGCGCCGCAAGGCCTACACCGCCATCGCGGCAAAGATGGCGCGCACCGTACACGCCGTGGTCAAACACGGCGAACCCTATCGCCCCTTCTTCGAGGGGGTGAGCCCAGGCGGAAGGACCCTTGTCTGATCAGAGCCGTGGAGGCAGTTCGCTGACCTCGTAGATAATGTTCAGGTCTTCCGCGTGGGATTTTGGATCTCGTCTTAAAGACGGTGAGGGCCGCCATCGCGCGTACCCTGTGTTTGCTATGGGAGAGACCGCTTCTTGACGGCGGAGACCGCTTGGGCAACCATATCAGGGCATCCGGGACACCGGATACCCCATGACCTGCTGACCTAAGCAGCCAAATTTTCCCGATATTGGACGTTGTCGACCCTGATCGGCTTCGGATAGCCGGTCTGACGGCGCACCCGATCTAGGGTCGAGACGACATCCTCGCCCTTGTATCTGAACCTGGCATCCAGCACAGGCACGTAGCGGGAGAAGGTGTCGACGACTGTCAGGATGCGGATCTTTCGGCCCGTTGCCAGTTGGTCATGTACAAAGTCCCTTACGGCAGATTGCGCTTGCGCAATCGCCTGTCGGGCAAGGCATCGCCCAGACATCGTTTGCGGCAACAGCCTCTTTGCGGTCTTCGCGCAGCTTCGCCTTCACAGGTCGTTTCGGTGTTTTGTTCCGCAGTTGCATGCCCAACTCCTTGTAAACACGATATGTCTTCTTCGCATTGATCTCCCAACCCTCCCGGCGCAAAAGCACATGGACGCGCCGATAGCCAAACCGCACACGTGTCTCACAAATCTCCTTGATCCGCTGCTCCAACGCGGCCTGGTCGCAAGAGAGTGCTGGTTGACGAAATTTGTACCGATATGTCTGCGGATCGAACCGGATGAGCCCACACGCCCTCCGGATCGACACCCGCCAGTCGGTTCTGATCTCGTCAACCAGCACTCTCTTGCGAGCAGGCCTCAGAGCTTTCGTTTGATGACATCCGCTCGCCATTGTGCTTGAACCATTGGCGCATCAACGGCTCGCCATCTCTTTGCCCAACGACAAGTCCGCGACGATCTTCTTCAGCCGCCTGTTCTCGTCTTACAGCTCACGCAGCTTCTTCATGTCCGTTGGCAACATTCCGGCGTATTTCTTCTTCCAGTTGACGTACGTCGCCTGGCTAATCCCAGCCTTCCGACAAATCTCAGCAACAGGCGTTCCTTCTTCGCTTTACTTGATGATGAACGCCTTCTGCGCGTCCGTGAATTTGGATGCTTTCATCGCGCCGGGTTTGCCGGCGGCTCCAACTCCTGAGTAGGATGGAGCATCATGAGCAAGACGACGAACAAGTATTCCCCCGAAATGCGCGAGCGTGCGGTTCGCTTGGTTCGGGACAATCCCGGGCAGCATAAGAGCCGTTGGTCGGCGATCTTGTCGATTTCATCGAAGATCGGCTGCGCGCCGCAAACACTGAACGAGTGGGTCAAAAAGGCCGAAGTGGACCGAGGTGAGCGCGCTGGCTTGACCAGCGAGATGGCCGAGAAGCTGAAGGCGTTGGAACGAGAGAACCGCGAGCTGAAGCAGGCCAACGAGATCCTGCGCAAGGCGTCGGCGTATTTTGCCCAGGCGGAGCTCGACCGCCGGTCCAGGACATGATCGCCTTCATCGAAGAGAACCGGGATATCGGGGTCGAGCCGATCTGCAGGCACCTGCCGATTGCCCCGTCCACGTTCTACGATCACATGGCCAAGCGGGCGAACCCTGATCTGCTGTCGGGTCGGGCCAAGCGTGATGCCGTTCTGCGCCCTGAGATCGAACGGGTGTTCGAGGAGAACTACAAGGTCTACGGGGTTCGCAAGGTCTGGCAGCAGTTGGGCCGTGAGGGGTTCGACGTGGCACGCTGCACAGTGGCGCGGCTGATGAAGGATCTTGGCCTGGAGGGCGTCATTCGCGGCAAGAAAGCCAGGACGACAATACCCGACAAGGCCCTGCCATGCCCGCTGGACAAGGTGAACCGTCAGTTCCGCGTACCTGCGCCGGACATGCTCTGGGTCAACGATTTCACCTACGTGGCGACATGGCAGGGCTTTGTTTATGTGGCATTCGTGATCGATGCCTTCGCCCGCCGTATCGTCGGCTGGCGGGTGAGCCGGACGGCAAACGCCGGTTTCGTGCTGGACGCCTTGGAACAGGCCGTTCATCATCGGCAGCCCGGATCGGGTTTGGTGCATCATTCGGATCAGGGATCGCAATACACCTCGGTCGCCTTTGGGCTGCGCTGCAAAGAAATGGGTATCAGGCCGTCGATGGGATCGGTGGGCGATTGCTACGACTGTGAATGTGGTACTGCGGCTTGATGGCCTGACCCATGCTACGATTGACTGCATGTCATTGTATTGACGTGTCGACCGTCAGGTCGCCCCGGCAGCGGGCGAGACGTGACTTCATAGGAGCCTGACGGTCGGCGTACCATCACAGTCCTGTCCCCTCGGATCGGTGTCTGGG
>ENA-OWNT01005597-OWNT01005597.1-seawater-metagenome-genome-assembly--contig:-NODE-5597-length-10276-cov-4.428081_pt1 | contig 10276 bp, 9 predicted proteins | sample MGYA00238136_ERZ651165 | MGnify/ENA primary metagenome ERZ651165 (study PRJEB26861, sample SAMN08777766) | seawater metagenome | isolation source: coastal seawater | place: USA: Florida | collected...
CCGCCGTCGTTCGTTCGTTCGTTCGGTCGTCGTTCGGTCGTCGTTCGTCGTTCGTCGTTCGGTCGTCGTTCCGTCGTCGTTCGGTCGTCGTTCTTCGATCCATCGTTCGGGGTCGTCGTTCCGTCGTCGTTCCGTCGTCGTTCCGTCGTCGTTCCGTCGTCGTTCTGCGTTCGGTCGGTCGGTCGGTCGTCGGTGTCACTCATTGTCGTGCGTTTGTCGTTCATTGTCGTTGTGTTTGGTCGTTGACTTTGTCGTTGTAGTTGCCGTTGCTCGCTGATCGACGATGGAGAAGATGATGCCGTCGTTCCTTCCTCCATCGTTCACTCGTCGGATTGGCTTGCCGTGTGTTCGTTCGGTTGGTTGGGTTCTTGTTGGCTTCCCTTGCTTTTGCGCTAATCGTCCGACTGCTTGCTCGTTCTGTCGATCTCGGTGCTCGATGGTCACTGTCGTGATCCTTGGCGATCGGGAACACTGCCTTCCAGCGGCATTCCAGCAACACGTTGGCTCGTTTAGGCTGCACCACTTTCTGCTTGTCTCGCTTGGCGCGGTGTGACATCTCGTTGTAGATTTGTTCTTTCCTGCTCTTGCTCCGAATTGATCGGGGAGTTCTTTCCCGCAACACACTCGTTCGTGACAGCCAACTGTTCACAGGTCCCTCGCAAGCTTTCCACGAGCCACCATGGGTGGCGGTTCGTCCAAAAATGCTCCGGCACAAGAGGCGGTTGACACAAGCAAGGAACAGGCAGCGTTGGAGACTTCCCTGAAGTCGAAAATTTCAGGAGCGATCAAAGTCGGTGACTGGACCAAGTTTTACACGCGCAAATACGATCTCGGCACCGGCATGTCTGGTGTGGTGTTTCTGGTGCAGCTCAACTCGGACCCGACACAGACATTTGCATGCAAAAGCATTGCCAAAGGTAGACTGCAGCACGACGAGATCGACGATTTGCGAGCCGAGATTGCTCTGTGCGCCTCGTTGGACCACCCCAACATTGTGAAAATCGTGGAGAGTTTTGAATCTGATCATGACATCACCATGGTCATGGAGCTGTGCAAAGGCGGCGAGCTGTATGACAGTTTGATTGACGAGGGCTCGTACTCACAGCGGCGTGCGGCCGAGCTGTTCCAGATGATGGCGCAGGCTGTCAACTACTGCCACCAAGTCGGGGTTGTTCACCGTGACTTGAAATTAGAAAACTTCGTGTTCGAGAGTAAACCCACAACACAATCCACGTTGAAGCTCATCGACTTCGGCCTCAGCGTCAAACACGTCGGGAGCAAGGGCATTCGGAAGATGAAGAGCGTTGTCGGCACAGCCTACTACATGGCACCCGAAGTGTTGGATTCAAAGAAGTCCTACGATAGCAAGTGTGACGTCTGGGGTCTCGGGGTCATTCTATTCATGATGCTAACAGGCTCGCCACCATTCAACGGGTCGAGTGAGCGCTCGATCATGAAGAGGGCTAGTGAAGGCAAAGTGGACTGGTCGTCTTGGAGGCACGGCGTTGACTTCAGCGACGCTAAGGACCTCATCAAACGGATGCTGGTCCCAGCTGACAGGCGATTCACGGCCGAGCAGGTGTTGCAGCACAAGTGGCTTGCAAGAATGAGCCAGCACTCAACTGATCGCATCCATGCCGACGTTGTCTCCGCACTCAGCAACTTCTCCAAGAAAGGGAAACTGTACCGCTCCAGTGCTCAGATCATTGCTGTGAAGTTATCTCCGTCCGAACTACATGAGTTGCAAGCACAGTTTCAAGTCATGGACGCAGACAGTTCCGGGACGATATCACTTGAGGAGTTCAAAAAAGCCATCGCAGGATCGTCGCAGAAAATCGATGAAGCAGAGCTCGATAGCATGTTCAACAGCATCGATCTCGATGGAACAGGCCTCATATCGTATTCCGAATTCTTGTCGGCCACGCTGTCCACGACAGACAAGATGACGACGGATCGACTGAACACCGCCTTCGACACGTTGGACCCTGACGGCAGCGGATCCATCGAGACCAGCGAGCTCAAGGGCCTCCTCAGCGAATTCGCTGACGATGTGGAGATCGAGAAAATTTTAGACAGTGTCGACGCTGACCACAACCACCAAATAAGTCGGGATGAGTTCCTGGCATTGTGCATGGACAATACACACACAGCCAAGGTTGAAGCTGCTCTTCAGTTGCATTTGTCTGATCGCAGTGAAACAAGTAGCTCAGTCCGCACCGAGCCTCTTGACGAAGACGTTGCTCCAACAAATACTGAAGATTAGTTAGTCTGGACTGCCCTAAATGAACAGTTGAATAAAGATAATACACAGTACTCTCAGTGTGATTGTGCGTCCCTCTCCCCTGGGGTTCAGTGTATGTTGATCCTAGTCCGCCAATGACGGTAAAATTGCACCAGTAATTTACAAGAGATAATGCCGGCAAAATCATGTCGCTGAATGACAACACCACTCATTTTCGTGATTCGGAGGGCTTCGCGGCCATAATTGTATATACAGTAACTATATCCCGTTTACTTATTAGAAAGACATATTCGAGGGTTCACTGGGCGTTTTCCACGCTCCACCGCCGCGAGGTTCAGAGCGAGCGCCAACCACGGCTTCTACCAACGTGTGACACACGACCTGGTGCGGTCAGATGAGAGTGAGCACAAAATTGAGGATAGTTGAAGAAGTTTCGTTGGCGTGCGGCGAAGGACTCAGTGTCGAGGTGATGACAATGCTTCGTGTCATTAGCTCGAGCATTCACATTGACTTGCGCCGTGTGTCGATGGGATGGGACAAACATAGAGTTTTTTAAATTTACTCGTGACATGCAACGTCCCAGCGGCAATCTTCAGTTCAGAATGCCAACTAACCACACGGATCGAGTGGGCACTGCGCTTCACTGCAAAGCCTGCCAAAACGATGTGAATTGGCGCCACGCGCGATTGGATCCCACCGCGCCACCGTCACCCTGTGGTTGGTATACCCAGTTCGACAAATCAATGCCCTGCTCAAACACAAACCGCACGTTGTCGTCGAGAATTGGAATTTGCGACTCCAGTTCTGTGTTGTCAGGCTGCAACGCGAAATCGACCATGGAATTCTTGGCCACATCAAGCCAACTAAGCAAACAACACAACGAACCACGGACAGAGCAGGCTCAGGTGTGTCCGTCGTCTCGGCACTCCGCAATATCATGGCAGCAATCGCAACAACTTACCCTTTCGAAGCCTCCAGTTTGTCCGAAAACTCGAATGAAAGGTAAGCATCTGAAAACAGAATAGCTTGCAGAAGGTCTTTGTTGAAACAACATTTCGTCAACCAAATAATGACCGGGATGTATCTGCAAGCACAACCATGACAACATGACGCTCAGAAGAACCATTTGCATCACAATGACATGCTGTGTTTACGCCTGAAACTCACAATTCAGCAGACGTGAAAGGCGTTGCACCCCCTGCCTTGAGCACTGCGTTCCGGTGTTCATCTATTTTCTGCTCCATAGTCATACAAAAAGTGCACTTTTGTCCTGCATGTACGAAACGTTCGTCTTCGGGTTCGTACTGTGCACCAACGTTCGCCTGAGTTGTCTGTTCAACAGCTGCATCCGACGTCGCAGGCTCGTCCGGTCTTCCACGTGCAAGTTCCGACACAGACGCAAACCTCATACTGTCTGTATCCTGCTCAGAAGGTGTAGCTGGCTCCGTGTTCAGCTGCTGGCGGGCGGTTGACGGCAGTGGGGGCTGTCGCTGAGCTTTGTTGACTCGCGAAGATTGCTTTTTGGGTTTCTGCTTCAATGCTTTCACAACTGCCTGAACGATGGCAGCTTCACTGCACGCCTTCTCCATGGCCTAACAAAGCGCACTGTTCGTAAGCAACGCCTGCCGTGCCAACTTGCTGGGCGCGACAGAGAACACGAACCCATATGAGTGAGCGCAAAGCAATGGAAGGAACACGCCATGCGCTCCCAAAATGCAACAAATCAATTGCAGCCTGACAATTGTGCGCGATAAACTGTCAGTTGCGGCGCAAAATACTACGACTGAGAAGACCAGCCACGCAAACCTGATGAAAGTGATAGCGATTTCGCAAGTCGAAAGCCTTGAGATGTGTGAGAACCTCTGATGCTGCGGATTCGAATTTTCGAGGAAGAACTGTCACTTGAGGCTTCAAGCACCGGCAAAATATATCCTGGCCACGTTCTATCGTTTCATGCACGGCGCGTGGGTGAGGCCACATGCAAGGTCGTCCAAAACTTCGCAAAAGCAACGTACGATAATCGGGATCATCCTTCTCAATGTAGTCTGGCAGTTTGAACCGTGGTAGAGACCGAGGCTCTTCATAATTTGCCCGCAGGTGCATAACGAACACTGGCTTGATATCGTTTGCGTACTTGCGCGCAATTTCACGGCCACGAGTGGGGTTGTCCTGCACAGCGCTGAAGAGAAGAGGAAATAATTGTCACATTAAAGCAAGGCCGTTGCCACACAGTCAACCAAACCGCGAACAGACTTGCGATGCACGTACGAGTAAAATTCGGCCAGCAATCTCGAAAACTCTTCAAAAACGCTCTTGTCACACGAGGCGTCGGTATCTGTCAAGTGAACGGGAAATTCGGAGAGACGCTCCAACGCCTGGGACGTGAGCACACGGAAACCAGACAGAGTGTGACCTCAACGGCGCCTTACTTTGACAGGCAAGGCAACAACGATTCTATGTACCAAATACTTCCAGCGACTTTGTGTCGCGTCGAACCTTTGTTTTCGAAAGTCGTCGGTGCCTATCGCCCACCGCCGACTAAGTATACCAACAGGTTCCGATTCATGACTGATTTCTGGTGTGTCGCCAGTCAGAACTCTACTTTCGGAATGTCCTTGGGTTGAAACTGCGATTTGTGACACCCTGTGGACAAGACATGGCAGATGAGTTACAAATAATGTTCGGTTCCGACGATGTCACCACCAGCAACGTACACGAAATTCATAGCTCGAAGGCACGAGTCGAAAATCAAAGGGTACACCAAGCTTGCAAGGTAATGCGACAAATTTTGCGAAGAAGACTCTGCACTGCCTGTTACCGCGGCTGCTTCTGTGGTCATGATATTCTTCATGAAGGTTAATGCATCCACAATGCTGCGGGGAGTTTGGTGACCGGAGCCACCGTCAAACGCGGTCGACATCGCTGTTCGTGACCGTGAAGGAGTGCTGGACCGAGGAGTTGTGGGCGCTTCATCAGTTTCGATAGTCTCTCTCACAGAAGCTCCAAATACCGTCACAGCAACATCAAACGGCTTGGACCCGTTGATCCAGTTGATCCACTCTCGCATACGATATCCATGCTTACAACGATGGTCTAGAGCCACCCGCCACAGTTCACTGCGGCGGTAATCAAGTGAATTCACCGCATGCATCGCCTGCTTGAAGCCTGAAAAAACACAGAAGCAGCCATGCTTGAGCAACGGTTCGCAACTAAACAGCCGGTGGGTGAGTATCAAACCTCGAAAGAAATTCCCTAATGGAACACGCAGTGGGTCATTGACAATGTTGCAGAACAATGTGCCACGATACAGTTGCTTCTCCTGGCGTGGAGAGTCATTCTCCTCCGCAGTAGGTGCTGCAATGTGCTGATTGTACTCGGCGATGCACGCATTGACATCTGAGTCACTCAGCGCAGTGAGCTGCTGCAGTAGCCAATTCGGCTTCGGAGTTCCAACCGTGCCATCCTCTGATATGGGCGCAGTTGAGGCAAATAGTGATTGCGCGAGCAGCGTCAACGAATCTTGAATTTTGTACTTCTTGTCCATCACACGTGCTGCAAGGCTTGCTCGGAAGAAAGAACTGCTGCTCCTTCGTTCACGCGAACGCGGTGATTCTTTCGTATCACAGCTGCTGTCCCCGTTGCTGCCGTCGCCTCTCCTAAGCAGCTGCGACAGCCACACATTCGTAGACTGCCCGTCAGGGCCAGCATCTGCTTGAACCGAAGCCCCATGGAGGGCAACGACAAACAGAATCTGCAACGTCTCGACGGTGCTCTCGATGCATTGCTTTAGGAGGAGTTTGCGCAGCTCACAAAATATCCCCGCGGCTAAAAACGTTGGGTGTCTGAACGCTTTAATGTACGCAATGTGATCGACGTGGGCAGAAGCCGCAGCTTGTGCCGCGACTGCTGCGGAAAGTTGACCTTTGGCCGCGGTGTGCTTCCACTTATCTTCTTGGAACTTGCGGCGCTGCATGGCCAGCCGTTGCTGTTCGGTATTGTGATCACACCAGCGCTGCTGCTCCATTCTCTCGGCATTCATCGCGTCAACTATCAAATTTACAGCTTGGTGCACCAACGAATCCGAGAAACAATCCAAGTGCGCTTGTTCCACAGACGCAAAAGCGGTCCTCAACATTCCTCGATTTGGTTCGACGACCACGCGCCATGAATGGGTAGATAACTTCGACATGTGGGACTCTGAGTCGGCTTTGGTATTGTGCCGTTCGTGTCTGATGGTAATGAATTTCGAACACAAAGAGAAATCAATTGCAGAAGAAGTCGCCACCACGTGAAGGGGCTCGAAAAAGTTGTCCCATGATGGCTTGACCTTCGCATTTGCGGAAGATGCCGACGTCGACAACGCACTGCGCTCCTCATCGCTTTCAGCACGCTGCCACGTGAGGATTTCGCGGCACGACTCCAGTCGGCTCCGTTGTAGCCCGTCGATAATGGCCATTAAGGTGTCGATCCACAGTTTGACTGCCTGTTGTTGTCAAGTGCAACGGAGGTTCAGTTTGCATAAAATCCACCACACATTGAGCAATGCGGCGTGAAAATCACCTTCTCGACATCTGCCTCTGTTTGGGGTTCAGAATGCAATGTGTTTGCAGATCCGACATCACTGGTGACGCTGGAGCAAAATGAACGCGGGATAAATGTCATTTGATCTACTCGACTGCTTCCGCCTGCAGCCGAAGTTCCGGCCGTCTGAGACGTGATTGTAACGGCCTTGACCATCTTGCCACCAACCTGCACCATGAAAACTATCATTTGCCGCATTATTCCAGGTCCGGTGTTCATCCAAGAAAACGTACCTTCATATCTGACACCTTCACCGTCGTTGTGTAATCTATAGGGATAGTCCCGAGCGCTTGCGGCTTCACCGTGCCAGCTTCTGGTGGGGAGCGCGGGGATTGAGGACCGCCAATGCCGGACAAGTCCCCTGTTGCACCGTGCGCCGAGTCATACCACGAGAGAATGGCTCGTTGATATGTGAGCACAGGCCCAGACCGAGGTAGCACTCTCCCATCAGACGTGTGGTCCCTTCCTGCGACTGCGTGTGAAACATTGGCCAGCACATCGAATGCTGGGACATCCTCACCCCCTTGGGTCGTGGCGACCACGACATGGAACCTAAGATAAGTTGGACGCCATTTCTTGAACATGTATGCAGACCGCAGCATGCGCCCCCAACCTCCAAAGAATGGTAGGATATGAACCAAGTTACTCGGAATGCTTGGGTGCATGATGCGCTTGATGAAAATACGCGCGGCAGTGCGACGCTCGGCTAGAGCTCGACTATATACGGATTGTTCTGTGTCCTGTTGCAAACGCTGCAGTTCACTGCAAAGGCATTCTACTTGCTGCATTGCATGCGCACAGAAACTTCCATTGTCACCCAGCGACTCGGCGCGCCCGTCATCAACACCATTGGTTGACAAAGAATTAGTCGTCGAACTTGGAAGGGTGATGTGGCCCCAACGATGCAACAATCGCTTTTTCCCCAACCAATGTTGAGCAATACCGTAGTTGATCGCAGCGTTGCTTAGTACTCCACATGCATCACCACGCAAGATTTTGTGAGCTGAACCTGGGCTCGAGTCAGTGGCTGTGGGCGCCGAGCCATCGTCTGGTAAATCTGGTTCGGCGTGAACCGCTCCGGTGCTGTTGTAAACAAGTGCCGATGCATACGCAGAGCGTCGTGCGTCTAAGGAACCCGTTTCTCTTTCGCTGAACTTGGTGATTGAACGCAGAGGAGCAAACTCAACTGAGGGTCTTGCAGCATGTGGCACACGCAGACCGGGCAAACTGGATTCATCGCTCGACTTTTCGTGCGGAAAAGGCGCCATGATACTGTCGAGCAAAATCGACACGTTGGCTTGTTGCAGCTGCACGCGCCGAGCATGGTGCGTGTGACTTTCCCAGAACAACGCGGGATACCTGCAACACAAAACGATTAACAGAAACACGGATTATCATCGTGGCGGATAACGACGTGTACTTGTTGCGCTTGATGCGTGGTGAGCAACCTACCCCCCGTCATCCTTCCGAGACGCAAGGAAGCGAATACACTGTGATATTCTTGCGCAGTATTCTCTCAAGCGAGCACTCACGGTGTCAGCAGCCGACTGGTATTTGTCCAACTGCACTAAATCTTCAGAGGTCTCCTGTTGCGCTGCGTTCGACTGTGCACCTCCGCCAAACAGAAATCGAAGCGGGTGTGTCAAGTGTGTCACCTCAGAGAGACTGGCGAACTGAATGGGCGGTGGGCTGGATGTGGCCGTTTGAGTCGTTGTCGCTGTATCCACTTTCGCCTTCTTGTTTTCAAAGAACAAGCCCGGATCTGGCAGTTCGAGTGAAGATTTGTTGAATGTCTTAAAGAGTGCAAGCAACGCGGGTCCATCAAACACGCCTGGGCACTTTTGAAGAATGGTGTGCACACGCCAAGATCCAACGTCAGGAGGGGCGGCTGCGGGCACCAGCTCCCATCGCTGGGCTTGGAACCCATCGGTACGGTTTGGCACCTCGCTAAACAGAAGAACAGGCAGCCCTTTATGAGCGAGCTGAGTGGTCAAATTTGGAGTTTCGTTGCTGCGGCGTTCTATCGCGACATCTCTTTTTGCGGCAGTGTCATTGAACGTGTTGCTTGTCGGAACTTCTTGCAGTTCATTTCGATGTTCGAGCAGCTCGCCCGAACCCGCATCGACTGAGGCAGATCGGCGAAAATTGCGGGAAATTTTGTCAACGTACGAAGGGCTGCAGTCTATCGCCAGACCACTTTGCAATGATACAATGGCGCCATTGGCTCGAACCACCCACGCTTGGCGCAAAGTCGCATCGTTGTCCGGGCGGCTGCCTTTCCGCTTAGAGGCTGCAGCCCCGAGGCAGTGCAATTCGAGGATCTTCCCTGCAAACAAGTTTTCCACGCGCCGGCTGCCTTCTGACAAGCACCACACGACTGCAGATACCAAATTTTGCGTGCGAATACCTTGTTCGCCGCTCACTCCGCCCCCAGCCTTTTTGCCAAACACATGTCGATGCTTGCGTTGAAAGTTTGGAGATAGCACCGAAATTAAGTGGCCGTCGGGGCTTCTGCGCCACAGTTGTCTGAGGTCAGCACCTGTCGGATCAAAGGGCGCCAACACAATGCCAAAAGATGCCGTGACTGTTGAAGTCACCGGCAAATATGATCCTTTGGTGATATCAACACTAAGAACCATTTTGTGGTCTTGCCGCGAGCGAATAACAAACTCCTGGTCAAGCATCGCCAGCAGGTCTGCACTTGATGAGGTCCCATCTTCGTGATTGTGAGCTGGCATTTCGAAGTGGGTCTCAGGCACGCCCGCGACTGGAGGTCGCGGAGCCGCGGGTCGACTCATTTTTTAGCGACTGTCACAACCAACCATCATGGTGCCTGTGATTGGATCCTCATAGCGAAATAAGTGGTCAGGATTGTGTTGTTTGCATGGTGGGAGGCCAATTGTGAAATTATTGAACTGGGTACACCCTAAAATCCCCCGGGTTTGTCCATCATATTGCCACTGGAGTTGTTCTGGCTGTGGGAGCACTGCTTTCCACAGTATAATGAAAAAAGAACAAGGGACTGAAATATCGTGCGATTCAAAACACGCCAGTCGGAGGGGAGGCACGGATCAGCACGACAGAAACCCACACTCAAACAAGAACCAGAAAACAAAAAGACCCCGCGATTTCGTAACAAACAGGCTCCAAGCCGTTTTGCGAGGATACGTTTACGAACTGCGTCACGGCAACTGATCTCTCCAACATTCCACCTCCCAACAGTTGAATTTTGTTCATTGCGCCGCTCATCCGTGAATCCACCACCACAATGCATCCATGCTACACGTGACAACACGAAATCACACTCTTCCTAGCAATCCTCTCACGCCCGCACAGTCGACTTGCTTTTCCGAACGGCGATGGGTAACGACGACAAACGACGACGAACGACGAACGACGAACGACGAACGACGAACGACGAACGACGAACGACGAACGACGAACGACGAACGA
>ENA-OWNT01005598-OWNT01005598.1-seawater-metagenome-genome-assembly--contig:-NODE-5598-length-10272-cov-4.221481_pt1 | contig 10272 bp, 10 predicted proteins | sample MGYA00238136_ERZ651165 | MGnify/ENA primary metagenome ERZ651165 (study PRJEB26861, sample SAMN08777766) | seawater metagenome | isolation source: coastal seawater | place: USA: Florida | collected...
GGTATCTTTGCATCTTTGCTCTTCTTGGTCTGTTGTTGCCGCAGTCGTCACTCCGGGTTGCAGCCGTCCTTGTTCTTCTTCTTCTTCTTCTTGGTGTTGTCGACTCAATGCGCCGCCGTACGTGACACGTGGTGTGTATTGTAGTGTGGGGCAACGTGGTCTGGAGAACACGTGGTGTTTCCCACCGTTGCCGTGTGGGTTTGTGTGGTGCTTGCCCCAATGAGCAGACATACATACATGGACGCAGGTCAACGCTCCACTGCAGTGTCTTTTCTTTGGTGGGTATCAGAACATAATGTTTGCTACTGATTGACGCGTGAGTTGTTGCAATAATACCTTGTTGGGTCATCAAACAATCACAGCTGCACTTTTCCTGGTTTTCCGTAATATCGTTCTTGCGCTTGACGTCGAGTCCACATCACTCGTGTGGAAGTGTCACAGCGGTGACGTCATCTGACATGGCTTCGCGTCGAACTTTGCTCGTATTGAGCATCACTGCGTGTCCCATTCAAGTGTTTGGATGGGACATTCTCCAAGACACAGATTTCCCGGGAAATACGAAGACTGAACCTTACGGCCCGGGAACATCTGCTTCCGACTGCGCCGATCAATGCGCAGCGCGTGATGACTGTGTCGCTGTGTCATGGAACGGGCCTAACAGCCACTATCACGACAACATGTGTAACTTCAAATGCACAACACTTGGTCAACACAAGAATTCTGGCGAGGAGGTATTGTGCTTGTTGAGCAAAGTGTTTCTCTTGTGGTCTGCTGGAGTGTTTCTCTTGATATTCATGCATGCCGGTTTGTGTTGCAATTGCGTAGGCCGTAATCGTGCACACCGGCGAAAACCGCTGCAGTACGCCGGCACCGGCGCCTTCCCCGGATGTGCTCTGTCCCGATGAAGCTATTCCAGCGGAATGGCTCAGTTCCTGCCTTGCGGGCGATCTGTTATACTCCGCCTCAGCCACTGAGGGACTGTGGCCAGAGGTCGGGAATGGGTTCGTTGCGACGGTTGTGCAGTCAGGGACCATCTACGCCGCAGGCTTGTTCAACGGCCCAGACACCGACAACACGCAGCGTGCTAGAATCCCTGGGATTGATGTTGCTCCCCCAAACCGCGGCGCGATTTCCGATCAGTTTCGTGGGGGGCGTGGACTGGCCCTGGACTCTGCCGTTTTCACACAAATAAGCGCAGCAACGTCCACAGTTCGCAGCATCGAAAGGTGGTACGCGCCAGCGCAAGAACCGTCACTCATCGTCCACGAAATCGAATTCACAAACTTTGGTCAGCAGAATGAAACCATCGATTTGCAGACGACGTATCCGGTTGGCGGGGAAAGTGCCGACCTTGATCTGTCCGTGGTCGCCAACAGCAGCGGTGTCTTGCTCATCGCTGGAGCAAACAAGGTTGCAGCAACTTCATCTGAAGAGTTGACGGATGTGGCGTTTGCCGCAAACACACTTCCCTCCAATATCGTTGTTCCCGGTGGCAATGGCTCCGTAACACTGTATTCCTTGACCAGGTGGGTGCAGTTCTGCTGGTAACTGCTGCTGCGTACAATGACAGTTGAGCAACTAACGGCGATTCTTTGCCCAACTACAACGATGCGCATCCAGCGTTGCGACGTCCCTCAACAGTTCTAATGCAACCCTGTCGGCTCTGTCTACCTTGGACGCGTACACGACAAACGATTTTGAGCGAGTGCGTCGACACATGCACTTGATATGGACTTTGGTCCACTTGTTGTTGCTGTGAGTGTGGGCTCAACTCTTCGCACCACTGTGCAGGCCAAGGCACTGCTTGATGAACACTCCAGCTTGTGGCAGGTATGGGTGCACATACTTCTGTGCGACTTTGCTCGCGCGTTGTACAAATATGCGGCAACTTGTTTCAACAGGCCCGCACGGACAACGGGCATCTTGAGGTGACAGGCAACTTGCACCTCGCTCAAGCCGCCAACGCCAGTCTGTATTTCATCCGGAGCTCCATCCGGCCCGACTGGCCTTACGGCTTGAGTCCTGGAGGCCTAGCCAGCAATTCGTACCACGGGCACACTTTCTGGGATCAGGAAACGTGGATGTGGCCACCGTTGTTGATGTTGGATCCCGCTAATGCCGAATCGGCGCTTCGATATCGGTTCAATCGCATCGACGGCGCTCGTGCAAAAGCTTCGGGCTGCAACTCCAACATCACTTCTGAAACTGCGGCCTACTGTCAAGAAGGGTTCAGTGCGCCGAGCAACGCCCTCATGTTCCCGTGGGAGTCTGCATTTTCCGGCCACGAAGCACAGGTATGTGTTTAACTCGCCGATTGCTCCGTGTAAGATTGCCTTCGCTAACGATGGTGTACGCTTTCGTACGCTTTCTACATTCTCCGCCATTTGGTGTGCAGATGGCATCTGGATCAATTGGACCATGGGGTCGATTCGAGCAGCATATAAGCGGCGATATTGCGCTGGCGGCGCGGCAGTGCGTATCTCCTGCGACTTCATGCGTGCACGGCACCAATGAGGCGGTCATTATGCCATATCACACCTGTGTAGATATTTTTATGTTACGAATGACACCGAGTGGCTCAAGGAAGTCGGATTTCCGCTGGTGAATGGCACAGCAACGTTCTACGCACACCGTCTGGAGGTTCGTCCACTAGTTCAGCTACGCCAAAGCATGAATGTGCAGATGCATGATGCTTGCTGTGCACCGCGTAGACTGATGCCAATGATGCCTTGAATTACAACATGGTCATGGGTCCCGATGAGTAAGACGCACGCATGCAATCTGTGTTGATCTGTTTCTCTTGGATCGCAATGTTGTCACACTTACCGGTATGTGATTTGCTCTTGCTGCGCATTAGGTACGCGTGGCCGGTGAACAATTCCGCGTATTGTAATGTCGTTGCTGGAATTGCGTTATCCTTCGCCGCGGAGGCGGCAGACATCCTTGGTTATGAAGGAGATGTTTACAGCGATTTCGTGGAGAAGGCCAACGCCATCACAATTCCATTTGAACAGTCTGTTCCAGGTGCGGAAGTCGTGATGCACTTTACTGTGTGCTTGGCGTAACTCCGTCGGCGTGCGAACCGCTGCTAGGCCGTCCTGATTTGAAGGCTGGATATCACCCCGAGTACGCTGGTTTTCCGAAAGACCCGAAGAAGCCGACGGTCAAACAGGTAACATAATTGTCCCGCCAGCGAGAGGGTGCTGTTGTCTCATTCCCAACCTGCTTCCGGCGCAGGCCGACACCATAATGCTGTCGTATCCGCTTGGATACAACATGAGTGCGGCTGTCCTCGCGGACGACCTCAGCTTTTACGACGGCATCACTGACCAAGGTCGCTTGCTTTCATTTGCAGTCTGTTTCTGCTGCATGCACGTGGGTGATTTGCGGCATGCCAAACCGTCCATGTTGCTTGCAGGGGGGCCCGCGATGACCTGGAGTTTGTTCGCGATTGGATGGTTGAATCAAGGCACAAATGACACAAAGTCCCGGCACTACTTTTCTCGGTTCGCTCCTGCTAAACAATGCTTACTCACGAAAGTGACATCCTGTGATCCTTTCTTCTGCTTGTCCTGCGTTAGTGGATACGCCAACGTAAACGAGCCATTCAAAGTGTGGACAGAGACCCCGACCGGTGGTGCAGTGAACTTCATCACAGGCAAGACATCATTCTGCTTCGATGTTCTCCATCTCATGATCTGACCTTTCATTGGACTGTTTTCCGCAGGTGCTGGTGGGTTTCTGCAGTCGCTTGTGTTTGGAGCCACCGGCATGCGGATCCACAAAGGAGTTCTCAAGTTTAATCCTCCCGATCCTGTATGTCGAATATGTTGCGCGTTTCGTGGATGCTGGGTCCAGTTATTGTGTGAAGTTTGACTTGACGTGTTCTCTTGTGGTTTTTTTTGTGCTCTTGCGATCCTGCGCAGGCCGCTTGCGACGACACTGTGTCGAAGTTTGGGATGCACTCATTCCACTACCAAGGATGCCGACTGCGCCAGGAAGTCACATCCCAAAACGTTTCCTTCCAATTGCTCGAATCGTGCGCTGCCTCTCTCCGGTTGGAGGAGACTGCTACTGGCACCATCCACAAGTTGGACGTCGACGCCAAGGTCACAGTGCCACGCGCCGCATTGACTTTGTCTGCATCTCTCGCTCGCGGGGAAGCGTGAGGCATGGCTTTGCTGTCATTCATCAGCAGAATGCTCCTCGGTTTTGGCATTCCGTCAGCATGTGTGCATGTATGTTGTTGTATGTATGTCTGTGAACACAGTTAGTACATAATATCATAGTGCGTAGGTGTATACATCTTATAATTACAGATTCGGGGCATTACTTTATTGTCATTGAGTAGTCGTCATAGCGACAGCTGACAGTGAGTGACAGTGAGTGAGTGAGTGAGTGGGAGTGAGTGGGAGTGAGTGGGAGTGAGTGGGAGTGAGTGAGTGAGTGACTGTTGAGTGGCCAGGCAGGCAGGCAGGCAGTCTAGGTAGGTCCCACTCACTCACAGTCCCGTCCCACTCACAGTCTCACTCAGTGTGGACGGACAGTGAGTGAGTGAGTGGACGGACAGTGAGTGGAATGAAGGAATGAATGGAATTTGGAATTCGGGTTGGTTGGTTCAAAGTTCAAACCCAAAAAGAAAGAGTGTCTGTCTGTCTGTCTGTCGATCGACTCCCTCCCTCCCACCCTCCCTCCCTCCCTCACAGTCATTCAGTGAGTGAGTGAGTGAGTGAGTGAGGCAAACAGGCAGTTCGCTCCTTGTTTCTTTCTCCCACTGTCGGTCACTGTCGCGTCACTGTTGTTGTTGTTGTTGTTGTTGTTGTTGCTGTTGCTGCGGCTTGCTGTTCGTTGGTTCGTTGCCATCATGAGTTGGGAGGAAGGTTTGAAGGTTTGAAAGAAACAAAGTTGAGGTCGAGGGGCATTGAAAAAGGCACGGCACCGGGCACGGCACGGCACGGCAGTGTTTCGTTTGTGCTGCTGCTTGTGGTGTTGCTTGTGTTGTTGCTTGTGTTGTTGCTGGTGGTGTTGGTTTGGCACACACAGCGGATAGGTTGCCTTGCTGTTCACTGTGCGGGGAGGAAGAGAGCGCATGCATGCGCATTGGAGTCACACGTCCGAGTTGTGCGTGCGTGTCAGATATTGGAGCGAAGAACCATCTGGCGACGCCCAATGGGCGGGCAATGCACGTGAAACAGGTTGAGACGCTCGGGGGCTGTCCGTGTTCTCACTGCCCTGCCCGTATTTGCAGCCAATGTTGTTGTCTTGGCTCTGGTTTCCGGCCCGGCTTTTCGCGTTCGCAAAATTTGCCAGTTTACTTTTTTGCGTTCCACGGTTTGCTCGCCACCCTTCTCCTCACACATTGTCAAGATGAGCGACCCTAAAGCAATCGCGCAGAAGTTCTGCCATGCATATTTTGGTGTTATGCAGACAGATCGTTCCAAAGTCGGCACCTTCTACCGTGAGAACTCCAAGATGACTTTCATGGGAAAGGAATTCACAGGTGTTTCCGCGATTGTCCAACGGCTCACGCAGCTCGGTTCCACCACCGGAACCCCGGCCCAAGTTAAATACCAAATCACGAAGTGCGACGTCCAGGTCTCCAAGGCCCCGAACTCTTTGGTTCTGCTGCTCGTTGGGCAGCTCAGCATCGACGGCGCCCCGCCGATCCGATGGGTTCAGTTCGCTCACCTCACCACCGACGATGGCGCGCAGTGGTACCTCTTCAACGACATCTTCCGTCTCTTGCTTGATTGAATTCATCTGGATCCGTAGCGGCAAGTCCGCCGAAACCATCGACGACCTGCGCCAATGTCATGTTCCTACACTTGGAAGTGTCTTGTGTTCGTGCTCACGCGTGGTTCGCGAACCGAGCAGTATGCCGGTTCGACCCCAACCCCTATCCATGCTAATTGTAAAAATCGACAAAGTGACTTGACTGCTAGAATGATTAGATCACCAGAAACGAACAACCGTTCGGAAATATTGTTGAGATTACTGCATGCCACAGTGTGCAACAGGTACGGGCTTCTTTGCGACTGCCATCCATGTACGATCATGCGGCATGCAGAATTAGAGGAAGGTTGACAGGTTGATCTAGCAAGCAAAAAACAGATTCACAAATACGCAAAGAAATGTCGTCTCTGTTCGCTTGTTGTGCTGAGATTCGAGACAACATTAATTAAACCGGAGCCCAATTGACGCGACCAGGTACAGATTCATCGCCGGAGTACTGCAACACCAGTTCCCACTTCTCACGCTCAGCAGCTGAATCCAAGTTAGCTGCATCTAAATAGGACCGTGACCCATGCCTCGGGGCGAGAAGGTCCGCTCTCTCGGTGCCAACTTTACTGGCGTGGTAGTACAGAACGAAGTCGGCAGGTGCTGTGCGGTCCGCGATAGTCTCCGAACTCAACACCGGCGGGTTGGCGAGGTACTTGTTCAATGCAGCGGCAACGAGGGCTTCGTCGCGTGCACAAACTCCCATCACAGTTTTGAAGGGGGCTATTTTGATCAACAGCTGCAGCGGTGACAACTGAGAGTTGTTCGCCAAACGCGGATCGTCTGTTCCGCGAAACCCGCGTTCGACGCACGCTTTGACCAGGTTCTCGAATTTGCTCAAGTGGTCATCGTCTTCGTCGCCAAAATGGCGCTGCGAGTCCCCCAGACGTCTTGCTTGTGGCGTCGTCGGTTGTGTGGCAGACCTATTGGCCGCAGCGGCAACACCCTCAACTGTACTTGCGTGGTCAGTCATCTTCACTAACTCTGAGTGGAGAGATTCCAACAATTGAACATAGAGCGGATAAAAGGAAAATTCTAAGTGCGGTGGCTCCCACATGCCCTCGTCGGCGTTGACTTGGCGTTGATCTCTGAATAGCCGCTGCAGCAGGTCAGCAGCATCGAAGGTTCGACACCACGTGTCCTGCAGTAGGTAGAATGTAAGACTGGTTAGCTCGTGACTCGCCCAGCACATCAGGACCTGATCATCAACTCACCACACGACCTTCCTCATCTGGGGGACCTAGAGTCTGTACGCAAAAAGTGTACCGCAAGCATAGAAAATGGGAGTCGATGTACACACGATCAGGGCGGGCCTGGGACGCTGAGGCATCGGATCCGTCGTTGGCACTGCGGCCTCCAAAGTTGCAGGCCCGCGCGTCGAGACGGACGAGGGGCCGAGCTTTCTTGTGCTGCAAACAATGACTAGCAATGTCAAAAGCATGACGACGCAAGACGGCGATGGTCGCGTCCATGAACTCGAGCTCGCTTCGGGTTTCTTCGTCGCGAACATGTGTCGAATGAGGTGAACGAGGCCGCGGTGGTCGTTTGTCGTCTGGTACAATTTTCATGTCCTGCAAAATCGCATCGACGCCCGTCCAAGCCAATAAGTCAGTAGTTTGCGTTCCCACTGTAAGATACCGATCTCGATGAATGTCGCAGTCTCCGTTGGGGCAGCGAATGTCGCTCAAGCAAGTACACACGTCAATAGCGTACTTGACGCGTTCCATGACCTTGTCAAGGTATGACGTTCCTTTAATGACATTAACAACAACACGGAGATGAGGACGATACGCTGCGAATACGTGCACGACCAAATAGCAGGGCGTGCCTGTATGACTCTTTCCCACAAACTGATTTTCACGCAAATTCCGCAATTGATTGTACCTGCCGTTACAAAGTAGAAGCCGAGCCATAACGCGGGGGTTTTGTGACTGAGACTCCAGCCACACAAGCAATGCTGGACGGCGAACGGAAACAGGTCACTTACTTGAGTTTCATCTGTGCTAGATGTGTGGGTGGGTAGTTGTCTCCACCAAGGACTTCTGAAAATATATAGCTCTCAAATTGCGCTTGAGTGACATGGTAACTGGGCGGAGCCATCAAACCCATCAAGTCCTGGTGATATTGATTGTCCTTAAGTCCAAGGCGTACAAGAATATTGGAATTTTCAAAAGCAGAGTCACGCTCGAAGTGTAGTAACAGTTGTTCCTGGTTGGAGTCCACTGCCACCTCACCAATCAACTTGCCGAATGGCAGCGAAAGAGCGTTGACAAAGCCACCTGGGTTTCCTCCCTCGTTGGGAAAGTCCGCGCCAAAGACACCATCATTGGGAAAATCAGCTCGCGTGACGTAGAGGAATTGAGCTGCGGGATTGCGAGAGTCTGGATCGTCTTGATCTGTCCAAACAATGACAGCTTCGGATTCAATGGCGGCCAGGGCTCGGATCTCGGTGACCTTATCCAGTTCGAACTCTCGGATGTAGCTGCTTGCGGCAGATGCGTCCTCGTCTTCCTCGTCGCCACCGCCAACCACACCAAGCTTGCGGACACGACACACAAACTCTCCGTCCGAGTTGCGGCGACTGACGAATGTGACGAACAAAGCAAAGGTCTCGCCTCTGGAAATACTCGGAACCATTCCTGACAATTCCATTTCGTTGCCACCGCTGCCGCCATGCAACCAGCCGGCTAAGCGGAGCCGGGGTTCTGGCATCGGCCTGTGCGTGCGGCGCAAAAACTGATAGCAGGTGTAATTTTGACGTCTGATTCTCGATTTTGTCACCCTTTCCGTGGCGTGTCTCGAGGCCGCAGCCGATTGGAATCTCACACCGTACTCTTCTCCACCGTTGAACACTGCCGTGACGGTGGCGTTTCGCCACAGACGTTTGTCGTGTACTTGCACCTCTACTGTCTCCCCAATTGCAAGCGGATCGTGCTGCGACACTGGCAAGCTTCTGTCTTCAAAGCGGACGAGGCAAAAGATGCTGTCTTCGTCTGAGCACACTGCAGCCACGGATATTGAATCGTTAATGGGAGGGCCAACCAAAGACGCGTACAAGCCAAAAGTGTATTTCGACTGCCACCGATTGTCGGCGGGAAGGTCCTCCTTGGGAAGTTGCAACCGAACGGAGTCCCGTGCGGACAACGATCCTCCTTCAGAATCGCAGTCAAGTTGAATGTACCACAATTGGTCACGCTCACACACCAAAAAAGCGAACGTGAATTCGCAGCCGCGGGTCCGTGAGTCCAGGGGCTCCAGCGCAAAGACACGCACATCGTTCACGTCTCGCCACTTCCATGAATCTTTGGGGAGGACGTCCGGTGGGCCATGGATCGGTCTTTGATCACCGCCAGTGTTGACGTAGAACTGAAGTGGGTTCGCCTTGTCCTCTACAGCTGTGGATACGTAAGCGACGGCAAAAGGACTGTCGCTTCCGCCGCGGGGGACTTGGCAAAGTGCATGGGTGAACTTGTTCGCACGCTGACTTGACGGTTGGTAGTGAATGCGACCAACTTCTTCCAGGTTCGTCAGCGACTCGATGGTGACGAGAAGGGCACCGTCCTCGCTGCGGGAGCTCAGTCGCAGAACACCACGTCTTGCAGACTGCTCAAATTTGCTTCGAGAATCGCGCGACGGGCTTTCATAGCCCTGCGAAGACAACGCATCAGAGACAATGCTCGCTTGGAAGTATTGGTTCGATTCAGGCTTTGCACGACGGGGCTTTGCTTTAGTGGCACTCGCAGATCTGTTGGAAGAAAGAATATACTTTTTGAAGTGCAGGGCCGGGCTCCTGCTCGGGTCGTGGGCTTCGAGCAGGCGGTCCGCCATGCTGCGGCCTCCCGACAAGGGGACGGGACGGCTGAAAGTAAACGAACCCTGATTCGTGCTTGTGCACTGGTGTGCACAATAAAATTGACTTTGAAAAATTTGCTGCTGACAAACTGCTTTCGGGGTCTTGTTTGATGAGAATTTTCGACTGGTGGCCGCACTATCAATAGAATCAGTGCTGCAAACCCTCGTTGCGACCACCTCCAGTCTAGCGGCCCACTGCTTTCAGCAACCAGTGTCTGTGGTGTTCCGTGTTCACCATGCCTACGCACAGTCCCATGGCCACGGGGTCAGGTGTGCCCCAGCCAACTTCACAGTCGAAGAAGAGGCGTTCGGACGATGGAAGGAGGGAGGACAGCATAAACCAACAAAACGTCTTCACTACGATTGCATGCTGCAGAGGTTGAAAAGAAGTAATGAACAATCACAGGAACAACCAAACGGAAGAAGGGAGGAAGACAGGAAACAAGGAGAGAATAGAAACTGCCGACCTGCCAACGAACAAGCCAACCACCCAACAAAGGAAGGAAGGCGGGGGGGCGAGGGGGGCGGATGGCAGGAAGAAGGGACCGACCGCACGACTCTTGGTTGAGTGAGGACAGACAGTTTGAATGAACGAACGAACAAACGAACGATGAACACACAACGAACGAACGAACGACGACG
>ENA-OWNT01005599-OWNT01005599.1-seawater-metagenome-genome-assembly--contig:-NODE-5599-length-10270-cov-6.378789_pt1 | contig 10270 bp, 9 predicted proteins | sample MGYA00238136_ERZ651165 | MGnify/ENA primary metagenome ERZ651165 (study PRJEB26861, sample SAMN08777766) | seawater metagenome | isolation source: coastal seawater | place: USA: Florida | collected...
CGGTCGAAGTTGAGCCCGACCGGCACGAAGCGGACGTCGCCGCCGTCCTCCGTGACCCCGAGGAGTGAGTCCAGCAGTCCGACCTTGGGCGAGCGGAAGCTGCCGTCGCGCGACAGCCCGCCCTCGATGAAGATCCCCTGGGTGAGCCCGCCGGCGGTCACCAGCTGCACGTAGCGCTGCAACGTCCGGTGGTACAGCGGGTCCTTCTCGCCGCGGCGCACGAAGTAGGAGCCGAAGGACTTGAACAGCGTCTCCAGCGGCCAGACCCGGGCCCACTCGCCCACGGCGTACGACAGCGCCACCTGGCGGGACATGCACACCGCAAACAGGACGTAGTCGGCGTTGCTTCGGTGGTTCATCACGTACACAGTCGCAGTGCCACCCGGCTCGGCGTCCTCCGCACCCGCGAGGTTGCTCCGGGAGAACTCCACGTCGTACAGCAGCCGCATCAGCGGCCGCGCGATGCCGTAGCCGAGCTTGTAGTAGGAGACGAGGTTGAAGTACGGGACGATCTCCTCGATGTACTCCTCGGCGCGCAGCGCGAGCTCGGTGACCGGCGTCCCCGTGTCCCGGCTCTGGGCCACCATGAACTCGTTGAGCGTCGGATCGGCGAGCAGCGCCTCGCGGATGTAGTGCTTGTGAGTGAACTTGAACCGATCGAGGCGCACCCGGTGACGAGCCAGGTACTGACTGACCGACCGCTCGAGGCGCAACCGCACCCGGCGGAGGACGGACGCCCGCAGCAGCTCGTAGGCGGCGATCGCCCCCACGATCCCGGCCGTCCACGTCGCGATGTGCAGCAGAACCTGCAGCGCCTGGTCCAAAGCGTCCTCTCCCCGCTCGACTCTACCGCCCGCCGTCTCCGGCCGCTGGCGCTGGCGCCGCTCCTGCTCCTGCTCCTGGGGGCGAACTGCAAGCGCGTGCCGACGCCGACGATGGACCGGGCCACCTGCCAGTCCGAGATCAACGAGGCTTTCCTCCCCCAGGACATGGCCGTGTTCGCGCTCCGCCCCGCTGACGGGGGCACGGTCTTCCGCAGCGAGGTGCTGGAGGCGATCGAGCGCGTCTGCACCGCCTTCGAGGACGAGCAGACCGACTACGAGCTCGCGGTGAAGTGCCTGACGTCGGTGCCGTTGATGGAATCCCGCAAGAACGCTCCGCCGCGCCAGATCATGATCCGGGACGAGCTCCCGGCGCCATCGGAGCCCACCGACCACCGCCTGGAGACGGCCACCCGTGGCCTCGAGTTCGCCACCGGCGACGTCATCTCGGAGGACGCCACGGTCGCTTACGGGCACGTCCCGCTGGTCTCCTTCGACGGTGTGGATCTCCGCGGGGTCTTCGCGACGGCCCTGGGCGCAGAGCCGCTGCTGACCGGCGCCATCGACACCGGAGCTCCCGAGGACGTCGAGCCCTACGTCGCCCTGGCAGGGGACGGGCCCGGCGCCCGGGCGATCATCGGGCTGTACGACGCGGGCATGGACGGCGCACTGAAGGAGCCGGTGCACCTGCAGGCGCTGGAGGCGTTCCAGGCGCGGGCCGAGGGGCTCAAGACGGTCGCCGAGACGTTCACCGTCGTCGATGACCTGAAGGTGGTGCGCAAGGGCCTGCGCGGGGGCAACCAGGACGCGTACACGCTGCCCAAGGCGCGCCCCGAGGCGGCGCAGCTCCTGCTCGCGCTGACCATGTCGCCGGCCGCGAAGTACGGCGCGCGGATCGACGGGCGGGAGCGCGTGGCGCTCATCCGGGTGAACCTGTCGTCGCTGAACGACGCGGAGTACGCGCGCACCGTGCGAAAGCTCGAGCAGTTCCTGGGCGCGGAGACCGCAGAGGGCGCGACGGCGTTCCTCTGCACGGACAACCTGCCCGCTCCCGAGTGATCTACTCCGCGGCGGCGAAGTTCGTCGTGCGCACGACGCCCTCGACAGACAGGCCGTCCGAGCCGGTCTCGATGTAGCGGATCAGCCCCACGTCCACGGCCCACCACTCCTGCCGGGTGTTGGTGAGGTCGTCACCGCCGCTGGACACGGTGGTCCGGGTGCGGGTGACCGCCAGCGTGTCCTCGAACGTGCCGAGCGAGGTCTGGATCGGCTCCGTCTCGTAGGCCATGTCGATCACGAACTCGAAGTCCGAGCCGCCGCCGGCCCCGCGCACCTCGTAGTCCCAGGACAGGGACCAGTCGGCCTCGCTGCCGGGCTGCACCACGAAGTTCTCGTTGCGGTCGCCCTCGTCCGTGTTCGCGTACTTGTAGACCCAGGCGACCGGGTCGGCGTCCTCGCCGAGCCCCCCGTAGTCGGCGGACAGGTTGAAGCCCCGCAGGATCTCCTCGTACTCGATGGCCGGGTTCACGTCGTCCTTGTAGGTCCGCATGAGCTGCACGAAGAACTCGCCGCGCCCGCTCGCGTCGTTCTCGTCCGAGTCCAGGACGTTCAGCGTCCACTGCTCGTCGTTGAGCTCGCTGTTGCGGACGAAGAAGCTCCAGGAGTTCCCCTCGGCGATCTGGAAGTAGTCGCCGCTGCCGAGGCCGGAGCAGCCGGTCATGAGGAGGGCGGAGAGAGCCAGAGCGGCGTACTTCATTGCGGACCTCGTGGGACGCTCAGTAGTCCCGGGGCTTGAACACGAACGGGTACTCGACGTCGAAGGGGGCGGTCGCCTTCGGGAACGTCCACTTCGACACGGCTCGGATCATGCACGGAACCATCGCCGAGTTGCGGGTCGTGTTGCGCACCACCCGCACGCCCGAGACCTTCCCGGATCCGTGGATCGTCCAGCTCATGACGACCTTGCCGCGGAGCCCGTCGCGCTTCTTGAGCTCCTTCTCGTAGCAGGCGCGCACCTGCGGCATCTTCGACTTCACGACGGCCTTGACCTGCGCGGCGGAGATCGTCTTGCCGCCGCTGGCCTCCTTGGGGGCAGCCTGGCGCTTCTTCTTCACGTCGTCCGGCTCGCGGATGGCGGGCTCGGGCTTCGCGAGCGCGCCCAGCGCGGGCGCGGACTCCTTCATGACGATCTCCTCGGCCGAGGACGCGAAGAGGCTGGCGCCGAGGTCTTCCTCCGACGGCGCCTCCGCGGCGGGGGCCGGGGTCGGAGCCGGCGGCGGCGCCGCTTCTTCCGAGGGACAGCCGAGCAGGCTCACGAGCAGCAGGCCAAGGGCGAACCGGGGAGCAACCATCAAGAGCGAAACCTCGCAGGGGCCGGGATCGGGGGATCTGGATCATCGGGTACGATCGCCGCCCTTGTCCACACTGGGAGGAACCTTGAGCCGCAAGACCGTCCGCCTCGTGATCATCGGAGACGAGGTGCTCAGCGGCAAGGTCGCGGACGCAAACACCCCATGGCTGCTGCGGCGGCTGCGGCAGGTGGGCGCGGTCTGCACCGGAGTGGACCTCGTCCCGGACGTGGTGGACCGCATCGCTCGCGCCGTGGGCACCGCGGCCGACGAGGCCGACGTGGTGATCACCACCGGCGGCGTCGGGCCGACCCACGACGACGTGACGATGGACGGCGTGGCGGCGGCCTTCGGGGTGGACGTGGTCGAGCACCCGGACCTGGTGGCCGCCCTGGAGCGGCACATCGGCGACACCCTGCAGGGCGCCCAGCGGCGCCTCGCGCGGGTGCCTGCAGGCGCGACGCTGGAGAACCTCGGCGCCTACCCCCAGGTGCGGTTCGGCTCCGTGTGGATCTTCCCCGGCGTCCCCGCGCTCCTGCGGCACAAGTTCGAGCAGATCGCGGACCTCCTCGCCGGCGAGCGCATGCCGTGCACGGCGGTGTACACCAACCTTCGGGAGACGGAGCTCGCGCCGATCCTCGAGGCGACGCTGGAGGTCTGCCCCGACGCCAGCATCGGGTCGTACCCGCGCCACGGCCAGGACGGCTGGCGGGTGCTGCTGACCGTCGAGGGCGCAGATGTCGCCTGCGTGGAGCACGCGGTGGCAGCGCTGTCGGAGCACCTGGGGGAGTCGGTGGTCCGGATCCAGACCGACTTCCATCCGGAGGACGACGGCGGGTTGGGGGAATAGGTCCCCAGCGCCCCATGCGGGCGCTGTGATGCCCGATCGTCGGGCCCACCCGTCGCACTGCGTGGGCGTGACGCCTTCCCGCTGTGCCTGAGGATGTTGAGGGAATGTGAAAGCAGGACGGGGCCCTGCATTGCGCTTGGTCCCCACGCTGACCATCGACTATAAATCGCTGTCGCTCGCAGAGGGGTCGTGCGCCCGCGCGTGAGCAAACCTGGAGGCTCCTTGATGAAGCACTTGCTTCGCTACGCCCTGCCCGTCGCCGCTCTGCTGGTTCCGTCCCTCGCCCTGGGATCGGCCAGCCCCGATGCCCTCGTCACCGCGATGGACATCGACCCCGGCATCTTGTCCGGCGGCGTGCAGACCCCGAACACCTCGCCCACGATGTTTGACGTGCGCAGCTCCCTGGGGCCGTTCAGCGCCCAGAACGCGCCCACGGCCGCGCTCCTGAGCACCGGCAACGTCGACAACATCACGCAGATGCAGGACTACGACTACCCCGGCACCGGGGCGGACACGTCGGCCGGTGACCACGTCACCTTCGGGTTCGACATCCAGGTCCCGCAGTACGCGAACAGCTTCTCGTTCAACTTCAACTTCTTCAGCCGCGAGTACCCCGAGTGGGTCGGCTCGGCCTACAACGACACGTTCGAGGTGTGGCTCGACAGCCAGAGCTATCAGGGCCAGATCGTGTTCGACGCCTTCGGCAACCCGGTCACGGTGAACAACGCGCTGTTCAGCGTCACCAACCCGGGCGACCTCGTGGGCACGGGCTTCGACCAGGACGGCGCCACCGGCTGGGTCACCACCATCGCGCCGTGCACGGGCGGCGAGACCATGACCATCAGCTTCGAGATCTACGACGTCGCCGACGGCGTGTGGGACTCGGCCGTGATGATCGACAACTTCCAGTTCGCCGAGTCGCCGCCTCCGGGCGACGGGCCCTGGACGGGTGACGACATCCCGGAGAACCCCATCGACGTGTTCTTCGTCAGCCCCAAGGAGGGCATCCTCGACGGCGGCAACAGCGTCACGCTCTACGGCGTCAACTTCACGCCCGACATCACCGTCTACATGGGCTCGGCCCAGGTCACCGACATCACGGTCGGCTCCGGCGGCGACAGCCTGACGCTCAACGACATCCCCGACGCGGTCACGGCCGGCCTGTCCGGCGACGGCGGTCCCGTGGATCTCATCCTCATCCGTGGCCTCGAAGAGGTCACCCTGGGCGACGCCTACACGTACTGGGAAGGCTCCGGCGGCGACATCCCGCCCCGCGTCACGAGCGTGTTCCCGTCCAGCGCCAACCCCGGCGGCGGCACCGAGATCCGCGTGCGCGGCGTCGGCTTCCAGGAGGGCGCCACGGTCGCGTTCGTGGGCGCCGACGGCAACATCGCGGACCCCGCGGTCGCCGAGGTGACCCCCATCGAGGGTGGCACCGAGGCCATCGTGCAGACGCCCGAGGCCGACGAGGGCTGGGTCGAGATCATCGTGTGGAACCCGAACGGGCTCGGCTCCGACCCGGGCTACCCCTTCCAGTTCACGACGACGGCGGCGCCCCCGCCCAGCAGCGGCGGAGGCTCCACGCGCAACTGCAGCCAGGCCGGCTCCAACGGCGGCCTCGGCATGCTGGCGCTGTTCCTGCTCGGCCTCGGCCTCGTCCGGCGCCGGCAGTAAGGAGGCGACCATGAAGCGCACCCTCCCCTTGTTGCTGGTCCCCACGCTCCTCGCCTCCGCCTGCGGCGGCGGGGACAGCCTGCGGGCCCTCCCGAACGACCCGCCCATCGCGGTCGCCGCCGTGTACGGCGGTGAGACGATCGAGGAGCAGAGCGCCCAGTTCCTCGGCTACACGATCGCCGGCGAGCAGGCCACGCTGGACGCGCGCCTCTCGCGGGATCCCGACGGCACCATCGAGACCTGGGCCTGGACGCTGGAGGACTGGCCCGAGGACAGCGCCCTGACGTCCGAGGACATCACCGTCCCCGAGGACGACCCGGACACCGAAGAGAACGAGTCCGTCTTCCCGACGTTCACGCCCGACGTCCTCGGCACCTACCGGCTCGGCCTGGTGGTGACGGACGACGACGACGCCGTGTCCGACATGGCCTTCGTGTTCGTGCAGTCCGTCCCGCCCAGCGGGATGGAGGTGGAGCTCGAGTGGCCCGAGGCCGGCGCGGACCTGGACGCCCACCTGACGACTCCGGGTGGCAGCTACTGGGACGTGGAGGGCGGCACCGACTGCTTCTCCTGGAACCCGAACCCGGACTGGGGTGACAGCTCCCTCGCGCTGGACAACCCCGAGCTCGACGACGACGCCGACGGCGTGGGCGCGGGCCCGTTCCGCGAGAGCATCTGGCTCGAGACCCCGACGGACACCACGGACGGCTTCCTCGTGCGCGTGCACTACTACGCAGACCACGTGGCCATGACGGGCGGCAGCGCGCTCCCCGCCAACCCCACGATCCGCATCAAGGTGCTCGACAACCTGGTGGCGGAGATGACGCCGAGCCAGCCGCTGGTGGCCGGTGACGTCTGGGTGGTCGGCACGTTCACCTGGCCGGACCGGGTCTTCAACCAGATCGGCACGCTGACGACGCACACCGATCTCGGCGGCCCCGACTACAACCAGTAGGCGACGCACACGACCTTCGCGGAGGGCGGGCCCGAGGGTCCGCCCTTCGTCGTTCTGGGGTCAGCCTCGAGCGGCCTGCCGCAGCGCGTGGTCGACGAGGACGAGGGCCACCATCGCCTCCACCATGGGCACCGCGCGGGGCAGGACGCACGCGTCGTGGCGCCCGCGCGGCTTGATGGTGGCGGCCTGGCCGGCGGTGTTCACCGTGTCCTGGCTCTGGAAGATCGTGGCCACCGGTTTGAAGGCCACCGCCAGCCGGATCGGCATCCCGTTGGAGATCCCGCCCTGGATCCCGCCCGAGTGGTTCGTCCGGGTGCGCGGACCGTCGGGGCTCGGCACGAACGCGTCGTTGTGCGTGCTGCCGCGCAGCAGGGTGCCCCCGAAGCCCGATCCGACCTCGAAGCCCTTGCTCGCCGGCAGGCTGAGCATCGCCTTCGCGAGATCCGCCTCGAGCTTGTCGAACACCGGCTCCCCCCAGCCCACCGGCACGCCCCGCGCCACGCAGCGCACCACGCCGCCGATGGTGTCGCCGTCGTTGCGGGCGGCGACGATCGCGGCCTCCATGGCGGCGGCGGTGGCCGGGATCGGGCACCGGGTCGCGTGCGCGTCCACGAGGGCCTCGTCGATGGTCGCCTCGTCCACCGCGTCCGGCCCGAGCCGCACGTCCGCCACAGACTCCACCCAGCCGACGATCTCGACTCCGAACCGCTCCGCGAGCACCTGCCGGGCCACGGCGCCGGCGGCGACCCGTCCGACCGTCTCCCGCGCGGACGCCCGCCCTCCCCCGCTGGCGGCGCGCAGGCCGAACTTGGCGTCGTACGTGTAGTCGGCGTGGGACGGCCGGTACAGATCGGCGAGATCGCTGTAGGCGCCCGGCCGCGCGTCCTTGTTCGGGACCATCAGCGAGATCGGCGTGCCCAGCGTGCGTCCGTCCGCGTGCACGCCCGAGAGCACCGTGACGGCGTCCGTCTCCTTGCGCTGGCTCACGAGGTGGCTCTGGCCGGGCCGGCGCCGGTCGAGCTGGTGCTGGATGGCCGCGACGTCGAGCGCGAGGCCCGGCGGGCACCCGTCCACCACGGCCCCGACGCCGCCCCCGTGGCTCTCACCCCAGGTCGTGACGCGGAACAGCGCCCCGGTGGTCGAGCCCGCCATCAGTCGCCCTTCCGGCGGTACAGCGCCAGCCAGTAGCCGTTGTTGCGGCGCCAGTGCGCCTCCCAGACGTAGTCCGACTGGAAGCGCTTGTCGCTGAAGATGCCCTGGGCGTGCCCGTTGCGCTTCAGGTACGGCGCGAAGATCGGCTCCACCGGCTCCTTCGCGCGGCGGGCCTGCCGCACGCGCTGCTTGAACTTCGTGCGCTGGCGCTTGCTGATGTAGGCGACGAACGCGATCCACTCGGGTTCCTGCTCGAGCGCGTGGTCGCGGATGGCCTTCTCGTAGGCGCGGACAGCGGCGGCGCCGCCCTCGGTCTTCCGGCGCTCCCCCTTCATGAAGGGGTTCACGCGGTGCTCCTGGCACTGCTCCCCCACGAAGCGACTGAGGATCCCGATCGTGTCGATCCACACGAGATCACCGCCCGCGAACGGCGCCGCGCCCATGTCCTGGAAGACGATCTTGTCGCCGGGCTCGCTCCGTTCGGAGACGTAGCGGCCCATCTCCTGGAAGGACCGCTCGGACCAGCCCACGTACTGGCTGTGCCACTGCGCCTTGCTGGCGGTGTACTCGACACAGAACGAGACCATCCCGATCGTGGCGACGCCTGCGAGGGCGAGGCCGACGGTCTGGGGGTACTGCGGCGAGCCGACCAGCCGGTTGATCCCGCCGCCGATCTGGCGCATCCCGTCCGCGGCGAGGGCCATGACGATGGGGAAGATGGGCAGGAAGAGCCGGAACCACTTCATCTCGTCCCGGCCGATCTTGACCATGTAGAGCATGAAGAAGGCCGCCACCCCGAGCCCCCAGAGCTTCGGTCCGCGGCGCAGGCGGCCGAGGAGCGACACGATGGCGAGGCCGAAGATCCCAGCGTTCACGTTGAAGCCCCACAGGGTCCCCACGAAGTCGCGGCCCCGGGCCCACACCTCGGGACCCGCGGATGCCTTGACGTACATCGTGTTGGGGAAGAGGTCGCCGAAGTAGGCGAAGCGCCACAGGTGGTAGGGAGCCAGGATCCCCACGACGATCCCTGCCCAGAGCAGCCACCAGCGGGACAGGCTGCGGCGCCGGAGGACGTCGATGCCCGCCATGCCGGCCGCCAGGATGAAGAACGCGTGCGCGTCCGGGCGCGTGAGCCCCGCCGCGGCGAGCAGCAGCGCCGACCCGATCGCGAGCTTGCGGCAGTCCGGGTCGTGGTCGCCCGTGCGGCTCCAGAGCATCATCGCCAGGAGCGTCCCGCCGCTGCACAGGATGGCCATCATCGGGGGCTCGAGGCCGCCCTGGGACCACAGCACGACCGAGCTGCTCCCCGCCCACAGCGCCGGCGCCACGAGCGTGTAGCCGTCCCAGCGGTCGCCGCCGAAGAACCGCGCCGCGACCCAGCAGAGGATCAGGCCGCCCTGGGCAAAGACGGACGCGAGCACCTTCACCCACGTCAGCGGATCGACGCCGAGCCAGAAGGCGGGAACGGACAGGAGGATCCAGAGGAAGTTGGTGTACCCCTCCAGCCGGTCGCCCGGGTTGAAGACGACGCCCAATCCCTCGGCGATGTTCCGGGCGTACCGCAGCGAGATGAACGCGTCGTCCTTGACGTACCCGCGGTACTGCCACTGCCAGTACGCGAGCACGACCCCCAGGGCCACGAGGACCAGCAGCTCGCCCGCGATCCAGGCGGGGGTGGCGTCTCTGCGGGGGGTGTGCGGGGCGGACGACATGGCGGCGGACTCTACCAGCGCCGGGGGGCGGGATCGTCACGTCCCGCCTCGCGCGGGCGCGTCCCTGGTAGCGTCCCGCCCGAGGGGACCACCATGCCGCGATTGCTCCTGCTGCTGCTCATCACCGCGTCCGTTCTTCCCGGCTGCCCCACGCCCCGGGACGACGACGACTCCACCGAGGAGCCGGACGACGACGACGACTCGAGCGATGACGACGACTCGGGTGACGACGACGACGCCACCGGCGACGACGACGACTCCACGCCGGCGGGCAACAGCCCCGTCATCGTGAACATCGGCGCGTGCGAGACCCAGCTCATCGGCAACCCGTACATCCAGTTCGACATCGAGGTCTCCGACCCCAACGGCGACCTGCTCGCGCCCGTGCGCTACTTCCAGGTCTGGCGGAACATCGACAACGGCGACTCGGGGCCCCTGACCCAGTTCCAGGTGGAGGAGGACATGGGCAACGGCGGCACGATCACGCACCTGCTGCGCATCGGCCAGGACGGGATCTCCCGCAACCGCCAGTACGAGTTCGACTTCTACATCCTGGACGCCGTGGCCAACCAGTCCAACACCGTCGTGGTCCCCTACTTCGTGTGGCCGGACGCCGGGCAGGACCCCTGCTGAGGCCCCCGCGGGCCCGCTGAGCCGACCGTGCCGTTCCAGATCCGCGACCTCCCCATCGAGCAGATCGCCGTGCTCGCGCCCATGGCGGGCCTGACGGACATCGCCTTCCGCCAGCTGTGCGTCGA
>ENA-OWNT01005601-OWNT01005601.1-seawater-metagenome-genome-assembly--contig:-NODE-5601-length-10270-cov-3.893358_pt1 | contig 10270 bp, 8 predicted proteins | sample MGYA00238136_ERZ651165 | MGnify/ENA primary metagenome ERZ651165 (study PRJEB26861, sample SAMN08777766) | seawater metagenome | isolation source: coastal seawater | place: USA: Florida | collected...
CGTCGTTCGTCGTTCGTCGTTCGTCGTTCGTCGTTCGTCGTTCGTCGTTCGTCGTTCGTCGTTCGTCGTTCGTTGGCTGTTGGCTGTTGCCGTCGTTGTCATCGTTGTAATTGTTGTCGTCTTTTTTTTCTGCTGACGCGGTGAATGAACGCTTCAAGGAATGCGTCGGGCGTCACTACATACCGGAAAGCTTGGTTTGACTGTAAATGGGGTGGTCTGCACAGTCCACGCCTTTCAAGGACGATTTATTGAAATGTCGGAGTGTATTGGCTTCCCTGGCGGCAACGGTGGGTCGATAGTTGTCGTCAATAGATTTTGGAGTGGATTGGTTGAGTGACTTGTGGTTGATAGTTGTGCTAGCTCGTGGTACTCCACTCGTTGAAGGACACGACCTGAGTAGTCGCTGCATTTCGACTGCACTCGCATCATTAGTGTGATTCCTGACTTGGTTCGCAATAAAGTTGACGTTTTCTCTGTTCGGAGCCAGTTTTCTACTTTCCATATTCTTCAATTGGAGATTTTTTTGTTCTGCTGCCTGGATCGATCCGCTCTTGTGGGCACGTTCCAGAGTGATGGACTCTGTTCCTCCAGCATGATACTTCCTTGTTGCTGACGACATTTAGACTTACTTATCCTCGCAGCAACCACACATCGGTCAAGCTGAGTTTTTCCACAACTATGTCTGAGGAAACTGCCGTGAGCGGGAATTCGGTGCCAACTCATGTGCCGATTCCGTCGCGAGCGAGGGCTGCGACGCCATCAATTGCCGCAGATGCGCAAATCAGCGACCAAGCGCTGACAACCTTGATATCAGACACACAAGAGTACCTCCACACAATAATTGACAACTTGAAGACCCACGCTGGGATTCAAATGCTTCGCTCTGATGCCGTGAAGAACAACACCAACGAAATCCACATGTTCGTTAGCTATATTCTTGCTGCCACGCAGCAGTCCATTATCTCCTCGATTGAAGCGCCACGAACGAAACGGCTCTCAATTTCAAGGAAACCCCAGGTCATTCTGCCGGATAGTGCACTCCTGAAAAATGATTCCAGTGCTCGAAGTACCCTCGACAGAATCATTGAATCCGTGGAAAGCCTTGGCCTCTGTCAGAAGCCGACGGTGGCCGCCGCCGATGATGACGAAGGTGGTGGTGGTGGCGCCAAGGAGTCGCCAATCACCACCTTCGAAGTTCCACAGTCTCCTGTTCTGCCTGCCCCAGATTTCGAGAGCTTGCGTGTTGTTGAGGGCATTGACAAAACCATGAGCCAGTCTCGGGCGTCACTACGTGCCAGCTTTGAACGCGTGCGCAGTATTGGGGCTTCAAAACAGACAGAGCATGCGGATCCTGCTTCGTTGGCCCGAGAACGCAATATTCAGCATGCAAAAATTCAGCAGCAGCACCGTATTGGAACGCGCATTTTCAATACCGAAGGCTACAAAGCGGGATTGGCATACTTCGGGCGGTATGCGGGCTGTCACTTTGACACTCCAAAGCAGGTATGTATTCGGTGCTCTGAGTGCATTGCGGAACACAGTGCACACCTACGTCATTGTTACCCGACTTCGTGTTATTTTCTCACGCAGGTCGCGCAATTCCTGCGTTCAGCAGAGGGAATCAGCAAAGATCAAATTGGACAGGTTCGAACTGTTATGTTGACCCTGCCAGCTCTCTGTACACACGACATGCCCCTGACAAGTGCATCTGGTTCGACAGTTACTCGGCAAAAAAGACCCGTTCTACCGTTCCGTTGCAGTGAGCTACTTTTCGGAGAACTACAATGTGGCGGGCATGGAGCTCGACCAAGCAATACGGGAGTTCTTAACCGGAAACTGGCTGCTACCGTATGAATCTGTCGCTTACGTGATGGTACGTCACACTGTTGCCATGGAATGGTCGACAGTAAAATCCTTAAAAACCGCGCTGGGTTTTGCTTGCACGCAGGGCATATTTGCGGAGGTGTTTCTTGCCAAAAATCCAGAGTACAAGCTTCGTGACGAGACAATGTTGCAAGGATTGGCGAATGCACTGATCATGCTGAACGGATTTCAGCACAACGTGCAATCGAAGCGAACTCAGATGAGTTTGAAACGCTTCACAGAGCTAGTGCGGTCGTTTGACATCACGGAAGTGAGTCACGCCGTCGTTTTTGTTGCTGTGTTGACGCAAGTTCGCGAGTTACCACTGAAAACTAAACGTCTTGGGCGCAGGCACATCTCTCTCCAGCGGACGTCAAGGGTTTCTATAAACGTATTTGCAAAGATGACTTGAGCCCCAAAGTTTGTTCTGATTGCGAAAACTGTGTCATTCATTTGTCGCGTCGGATTCCTTCTCAAGTTAATCTGATTGTTTCTATGTGCGCAGCCACCAACCGCGGCAGAAATGACAGAGGCGGTGCTAAATTATCCAACAAAACGAATGATGGGTAAGTTCGACTACTACACCAAAAATAATAAACAGTTGTGTACATTGGGACAAGACTGACTGAACAGGCACTTATGTTGTTTGTTAGGTCGCAAACTCACTCGAAAAGGCAAACGGGACCGGACGTACTTTGTTCTGCGGGATGGTTGCTTGTTCTTTTTCGATAAAGAGGTCCGTGGTTTTCGACGTGCAAACAGCTATTGCGCATGTCTGTAACCTCCGCGTGGCTTGCAGGCAAGCAAGAAAGACTTTACGCCCAGCCGAGTAGTTTTCTTACAAGGTTGCGTTGCGCACAAGCACCCTGTGAAAGACAATGAACTCTTAATTGAGCATGCTTCTTGCGGGTACGTATTTCGACATGCGATGGCATTGCTATTGCGACAGGAACTGTGCACTCACAGCGTTACAACTCTGTAGTCCAATGTTGGAGGCGAAAGACTGTGCGCTTCGCCTGGACAAGACCGGCGACCACCGTTTAGTGTTGATATTGGATTCAGAAACTGACAGAGATGCTTGGATTGACGCTATCAACTTTGAGGCCTGAGCTTCCAACTGCACAAATAGTGCTTCGGATACAGTTGTTCCCCCTGTTCGATCTTGCACGGGACATCGTGTTGTTGCAACGACGACGATGACAGAACTCGCTTGTCGTCGCTCGTGGCGCCCGCTCAGTTCCGGGTCTACTGCACACCATGTGTGCCGATGAACCATTTTCAACGATAAATACACACAAGCTAGTTGCGGAGTACTCTCGAGTGCCTCATATTCATTCTCTCTTTTTGATAATTACACAGCCTTTTCCGATTTAATTTCAAACGCCCCCTCCTGTTTGGAAATGTGCATCGCTGGTCTTGCTCACGCGATTGGCAGTTGTCCAAGTCGGCGTTCACAGCACATCTGTCCCGGCCCCCATGACCTGAGTCATCATCATGCAAGCAAGTGCAAGGACATCGGTATGGCCTCAAACCGCTATGCCGTGGGCCCGTGACCACAATCTGCAATCGGCCCACCCAGAAAGTACTCGCATGCACGCACACGCGACATAGGAGTGGCGGGATACGTGTGTCGCGAGCTTGACTCCATACGTTTGCTTTCAAACGTGGTACAGTATTGGTAATGACCATGTGACCGACAACAACACGATCGTCGGCAGTTGTCATTCCACAAGCTCCACCCATTGTGCGGGTCGCATGTCGTCATAGTTGTATGATACCACCACAACGAACGCTGTGTATGGCATACATCCACACATCCACGCCCACGCCTCTGCATCCAAGCCCACACCCTCGTCGACATCACATGTCCGCCTCCACTTACATACTACTTCTTACTTCTTCCACACAGTTGTGGTGGTCATGTACATACATCAACTTGTACGTCCACATTGTGTACACCAGCATGCGTACAGACAGACGTCCACACGACTATGTGCCCATACACGATACTGAAAATGAACCCTGAACCTGAAGTTCCCGTGGCCTGTGACGCGCACTGCGTACTGCGGCGCTACGGCGCTGCAGCGCTGCCGCTCCAAAATTTTCGCCAACGTTTTCGCGCCCCACTCACTCAACTCACTTGATCTCGACCTCGATCTTCTCTACAACTGAGACTTTGTAGAAAGACAGTTCAGTGTGTGTGTGAATACGGTGGAATGCTGAATAAGGATCAGTTTAACGACATCATGACCGACGACCAAACGACCGACGACCGACGGCCACCGCGGTGTGCAGATGCGCTGACTCACCCCCACACCGTCACACACCGCCGCCCACACAGACAGCGTCACAGCGCACTGACTCTTCTTCTTTGTTCTTCACACTGTCAACAACGAACAACGAACGAACAACGAACGACGAACAACGAACAATGAACGACAAACGGGTCGCGGGCTGACGTACGTCGCACGTCGCACGTCGCACGTCGCACGTCCCTCCCGAGGCAGAGTGTTGGTGTCGTGACCGTGGGTTATAAAGCGCCGTGCTGTTGTGTTGTGTTGTGTTGCGCTGCGTTGGGTGGGTTGGGTTGTGAAGAGCGACGTTGTGCTGTGCATGGATGGATGTGCAGTGTTGTGTTCGTTGTTGGTGTTTGTGTTTGTTGTAAGCTATCCATCGGCGGGCGACGAAGCGATCTCGACGTTCAATAATCGACCATGGTCGACGACGTGTTTGCGAAGTAGTGGCGGCCTCAGCGAGAACCCACGGCAACGCAGCGTGAAGCAAACGCACAAGTCTCGCCCACACCGCTGGTCGAAACTAGGCAAACCTGCATCTGTTCACTTCCCCACACGAAACCAAACACAAAGTCGAACAAAACACGTCCACTTTAAGCAATTTTTGAGACGCTGACAAGTGTGTCACGGGCGACGCCTTCGGTAGCGGGACTGCCGTTGAAAGTTTCGTCTCATTTGGGTGCCCTTGCAAGTCGCTTCAAGGAGGGATGCGTCCACTGCTTGTTGTAGCTCTGGCGCTGCTGCTGCCAGCATCTCTGCTGCAAGCCGCCGACTTCACTGGGCGGATTAAACGCGTCCGGATTAAGAGACGTCGTACTTCTTCTTCATACACGGTATCTGCACAAACTTCTGGAGATGAAGACAGTGACAAAGCCATTTCTTCGCTCGAAATCAAATTCGAGGAGCCTTTCGAGGGACCAGTGCCCCAGGAGAACCCCGTTTCTTTGACCCGTGACGGTAATGTCGTTTATGAGCTCGTCATTCCCAATGCAGGCTCTGACGTTGTAAGTGGAGAAGACTACAAGGTGAAAATGGCTTTGCTGAACGCCGACGGCAAGCAAGCCGGAGATGCCGTCGTTTTGGAAGGGGCTTATGACTTTGCGGCTGGTGATGTCGCGGAGGAACCTGGAGTGCAAATCGGGCAAGTGGTCTCCACAACCGCGCGTTTGCGCCGTGTCCTCCAAGATTCCTTTTTCGATGTGTTCTACGATCTGAGGTCGGTATATATGACCGCCAAAGACGACAGCGACTGCTCAAGTTGCATTGTTGTTCAACTGGCTCACGTTGAGGGTGCCGACGACACTACCCCGGCCCCGACGACAATCGCCGTTTCGATGGAATCTGCCACCCGAGCGTTCGAAGCCAAAAGCGAGTCCGTCGAATATGTTCAAGATTGGGCTGCGACGACCGACTTCGACGACGACGCAGTTGGGTCACATTTTAAGGTGGTGGGCTCAATGCACGACGACGCTGGCGCGACTCTCGCCGAAACTGCCTCCTTCGACGTGGAAGTAGAAGACGACGATTCTTCGGACGACTCCGTACAGTATCGCTCGCACCCGTTGGCCAAGAAACGAATCCGCCAAAATGCCGTTCGGAGATTGAGAACGAGTTTGACCATCATCGTCCAAGATGATGACGATGATTTCGAATACTCCATTGATGCCATTGACGTGGTCGTTGATGACACCGACGGACCTCTTCCCGAGCACAACCCGATACCTTTCACGGATGTCATTGAAGGCTACGAGTACGTCGCTAAGAACGAGGGTGATGACGTTGACCCCGGAACGTTGTACGAGCTGTCTTTGACCCCGCTGGATGAAAACGGCAACGCAATCGGCGACGAAGTGACCATTGAGGGTGCATACGATCTGGACGCTGGTTGCCCCGCCTTTCTGACAGACGCCACGATCACTGCGTCCTTCGAAGTTGACGACGGTCGTCGACGGCTTCAAACCGTCAGTGCAGTTGTTACCGTGACATACGCAACCACCTTCGTGTCCATGTTGCCGGCCGACGACGAGGAGTGCCCTCGCTGTATTGCCATCGAGCTCTCTGAGGGTCGGACCGAAGCCGGCGATACGGACAACGTTCCCATGCCTGCCAAAATCCGCGTTACTGGTGAATCCACTGACGGAACCAAAAAGGTTTCTGGAGTGAGCTCGTCCAGTTCGAGAATCAGAATGTTTTCACCCCCAGATGGCGTCGATCTTGATGGGGATGTTTTTGGCGGAGAGACGTACAAGCTCACAGCAACCATGACCAATAAAGACGGCAAGGAGGTTGGCTCTTCGTTCAGTTGGGATGTTGTTGTCGAAAACCTCGAAGATGAGGACGAAACCATGAAGGTCGTTGGTGATGTTGACGGCGACCTCGCTGTCAACGCGGGCGACCTCGTTTTACTGAACGGCGAAGTGGGCGGTGACATTGTCATCACTGGCGGCACGCTGAAACTCGACGGCTCTTCCTGCAAAGGTGACTTACTAGTTTCCGGAGGCGACATTGAGTTCGGTAACCACCACCAAGAAGGCTCGTTGATTGCCGATGGCCCACTAGCCACATGGCACTTGGCGACTGCTGCTTATACGTCCTTCTCTGGCGGTTTTCTCAGCAAGTTCGAAGAAGGTACAGTAGATCTAGGCGGCAATTTCTCCTTTGCAGGCGACGCAACACTTAGCGCGAAGTCTGCTTCATTCTCTTCAACGCTCGACGTCGGCGGCAGTAGTCTCTTCGTGGTTGATGGAGGCAATATCGAATTCCAGGACTCATCTATTTTGACTTCTGGAAGCTCGAGCATGGTGATCAATGGCGGGAGCTTGATTGCGCGCGACAGCGCACGACTGACTGTTGGTGGCAGTTCTTCCGACGTATCTGGCGGGAATTTCAATCTCAACGTTGGCGGCGGTGGTGACATTTTGTTCTCTGGATCTGCGACTATGACGGTTTCAGGCGGCTCTCTCCTGACGGTGACCGGCGGCAACTTCAACGCGCAAAACCAAGCCAGCTTTAATTTGGAAGGCGAAAGTGCTCTGACCATCGAGGATGGCAGTTTTGAATTGAACGATGATGCCGAGTTTCAAGTAGGTGGCAACAGCTCTTTCTTGGTTGATGGAAGCAACGTCATCTTTTCCAAATCATCGGTGTACACTGTCGGAGGCAGTAGCTCTATGACGATTGAAGGCGGCAATGTGACGGTTGCCGACAGTTCTACGTTTAAAGTGGGCGACGATAGCACGGTCGACATTGTGTGCGGCAACTTCCGGACGCATGAGTCATCAGCACTGAAGGTGTCGGGCACTTCTACAATTGATATCACGAGCGACAAGAATTGCCCGAGCAACTGCACTTCGAATGGCGTCTGTACGTGACAATCTCGCAACGCGAGCGCTGCCTCATCACCATTGTCTTTGATGTGTAACACTCGCATATTTTTCTTGTTCACAGGCCACTTCGGGCGGTGCTTCATGACGACACAGGGCGAAGGCGGCACAATTACCATCACTGGAACGTTGTCCACTTCTCAAGAAGCGGAATTCCGGACGTCGGGATTGTCATCAAACATAACGCTGAGGGGAAATCTTGACGTTGGTGGAGACCTGACAGTGAAAACTAGCGGTGAAGGTTCTTCTCTCAACATCACCGATGGTTCCATTGTCCTTTCGGACGAGTCGTCTGCGACGTTTTCTTCTTCGGGAAGCGACTCTCCACTCCACGTTTCAGGGACCGTCGCCGGCTCCTCCGTGCTTTTTAAATCCTCTGGAGACAGCAGCAACATCGTAGTTGACGGGACTCTCTCCGCGTCAGCACCCTTGACCTTCAGGGCTCACGGTGCAGACAGTGACATTGCGGTGAATGGTGCGATCTCTGGCGAAAATGATGTGAAGCTCTCGCTGCATGAGTCCGGCAGTATCTATGTGCGAAATTCCGTGGAAGCTGGCGGAACTTTGAAGGCCAAAACGCGTGGCGGAAATATTGAAGTTCCGTGTGATTTAGTTGCCGAACGTGGTATATGCTTGTTCTCAGGACAAAAGGTTAAGGTGTCGGCCGGTGGCAGTATTTCCGTCGCGGCCACCGTGAAAACGTCAGTCGATGGCGTTCACCTGAGTGCTGACGGGGCTTTACAGGTAGCAGGCAACGTGAAAGCAGCAGATTCTGTTGAGTTCAGTGCTGGTTCTGACGTCAGTGTGACCGGTGACGTCAGTGCCGACACAGGCACGATCGACGTCAGCTCCGGTGCTTCTGTCACCGTCAGTGGAGACGTGTCTGCGGCTGGTTCCGTTGATGTCGACGCGGTCGAGAGCACAGATGTGACTGGCACAGTCAATGCCGGTGCAGATGTGTCGGTGTCTTCCGGCGCAGACACTGTAATCTCGGGCGATATTTCCGCTGACACTGGACCTATTGAAGTGAGTGCGGGATCGGATTTGCAAGTCAGTGGCTCAGTTAGTGCTGGCGAAGATGTGTCCTTGTCCGCCAAATCCGCGGGATCGGAATTGCAAGTCAGTGGCTCAGTTAGCGCTGCTGGCGACGTCTCAGTGTCATCCGGTGGTGCACTCTATATTGAAGGTTCTGTGAGTTCGGCAGGCGGCGACATCGAATGCATTAGTGAGGACACAATCACCGTCGTTGACAGCGATGTGTCAGGGTCGTCGGGTGTTACCATTGACGCAGATTCCACAGTATCCGTGTCCGGAACTGTAACTTCTGGTGAGGGCGACATCGAACTATCTGCGGGAGATGGCACGTCATTGTGGATAGCTGCCGAGACCAAATTTCAGTGGCAAGGTTACGTTGGGGAGGTGTACGAAGATTCTTTCGCTGAGGAGACCAATATCTTGTTTGCCGCAGGCGACGATACGATTTGGGGTAAGGAAAAAAAGAGGAAGAAGTACAAGCAGCGTTCAAATATCGTTGTCATCAACGTGTATGAGAGCGTGTAGATAATGCGAAGAGGTCTTTTTCTTCCCTGAACAACTTGAATTGGTAATTTATCAACTTTCTCAATCAGATCATTTCGATCCATCAATTTCTCAATCTTAACAATTTGCATTTATCTACAATGGCATCCATCATCTCTCCGAACATACACTGCAGGTAGCTCCTGCAATTCGGACTTAAGAGGATTGTCCGCATCCTTCTCAAATATTCCACAATTTGTAAAAAGAACTCTCTTTGGTAAATTTATAAAGATCTTTCGAATAATTGAATTGCGTGAGGCCGCCACTCCAAATCATCTACCGTCCTTTGTTGGTGTCTCGAACACGCTTCCTCCTCCCGTATCGACTGCATGGCCGGGCGCCTTTGTTGGCTTTCTTGGGCTTTCTTGTGTTGATTTTCGCCTCGAAAAGGAAACTGAATCTGGGGATTTGGATGGAGCGTGGCAACGAAGTCGGAGTTGTTGCAGTGGACGGCGTTGTCAGCACAATTCGTGGTCCAGCTCGGCAAACACGGCGCTGTGAAAGCGCAGTTGAAAGTTTCCGGAACGCTGCCGGCACGCGCAACGCTGCGCGGATTGAAGACAGAGCCATGGTAACACAAGAAAACTGTTCTGTTCCGCGTTCACTAATCCGTTCTTTCTCTCAAATCGTGCTGGACGTCCACGCTGGTTTTTGACTTTCTACAAATATTATCCATCAGTGGAGATTCTGGGTTGAAACATGTCCGAGGAGCTTGTGCTGCTATGTCGTTGACCACGCTTGATTGTGCCTTGTGCCGCAATGTCAAGTGATCGCCCCTCGGCCAGACCCAGTGAAGCTCTACGAGCCAGCCCCCAATAAGTCAACCAACAACACCAGCGAGAAGAGATATGCGGACAACGTGAACGAACGCAGAGCCAAAAGAGACATGACTTACGCCATAAACCATGCACAACAGTGGATACTTGACAGAAGCAAGCACTGAAAGCTTGTTCGGCAATGTTTCCAGTGCCGGTAGACAGTCACGAGCACCACTGCACTTCAGCGTGACCTTGAATCCACAACAGCAGTGCGGTCGGTACACAACACCAGCGCTGTCATCCCTGCAAGGCATTGAGTCGACGAACGACGAACGACGAACGACGAACGACGAACGACGAACGACGAACGACGAACGACGAACGACGAACGACG
>ENA-OWNT01005602-OWNT01005602.1-seawater-metagenome-genome-assembly--contig:-NODE-5602-length-10269-cov-3.365581_pt1 | contig 10269 bp, 8 predicted proteins | sample MGYA00238136_ERZ651165 | MGnify/ENA primary metagenome ERZ651165 (study PRJEB26861, sample SAMN08777766) | seawater metagenome | isolation source: coastal seawater | place: USA: Florida | collected...
GGATGGTCGGGGGGGGGGAGAGGGCCAGGAGCTGCTCGAGCACGGTGACCGCCGAGGCGCCGTCGCCGACGAGGAGCACCGACGCTCCCGCCAAGTCACTCACGTCGACGGGGCCGTAGCGGAGCAGGCCGGCATCCGCGGCGCTCCGTTCCCCAGGGGCTGCCACCCCGCCAACGCCCGCAGGGGAGGGGTCGCGAAACACGCCGGTGCAGTCCAGAACGGCGTCGGCGATGACGGTGCCCTCGCCGTGCTCCCCGCGAACCACCAGGCGGAAGGGGTCCAGGGCCCGCTCGGCGCTCCCGAGCTGGTCGCCCTTGCGGAGCTGGTGGCGGGAGACGGACACGACCTCGGTGTGCTCGTGGACATCGAGCGCCGCAGCCAGAGGGCGGAGGTAGGTGTCGACGAGCTCGGCGCCAGTGGGGAATGCCTCGGGGGCGGCAAGGGTGACGCCTGCTCGGGCGAGCCCGGCTTCGGTGACCGCCATGGACCAAGGCGTGAACAGGGTGACATGGCCCCAGGCGCGCACGTGCTCGGCGACCCGGCCGGCCTCGAACACGTCCACCTGATGACCTCGGGCGGCGGCTTCTGCCGCTGCCTCCAAGCCGATGGGCCCTGCACCGATGACCGCGATCTTCATGACCTCCCCAGGGGCGTGACGGGCCCTGCCCGTCGTGCCTCAGGCGGTAGCGTTACACGGACGAGCCATGAACGTGCTGGGAATCGAGAGTAGCTGTGACGAGACGGCCGCTGCGGTGTATGCCGCGGACGGCGTGCGCTCCGACGTCGTGCATTCCCAGTCTATTCACGCGGAATTCGGCGGCGTGGTGCCCGAGCTGGCGGCTCGGGCCCATGTCGAGAAGGTCGTCGCGGTGTCCCGGGCGGCGCTCGCCCAGGCGGGGCTGGAGCGGCCTGACGCCGTGGCGGTCACCGCGGGGCCGGGGCTCATCGGCGCCGTGCTGGTGGGGCTGTCCTACGCCAAGGCGCTGGCGGCCACGTGGGATGTCCCGCTCATCGGCGTCAACCACCTCGAAGGGCATCTCCTCTCGCCGATGATCGAGCCCGACGGGCCCACCTTCCCGTACCTGGCGCTGGTGGTGAGCGGCGGGCACACAGCGCTGTACGTGGCGAGGGGCCTCGGCGACTACGAGACCCTCGGCCAGACCGTCGATGATGCCGCCGGCGAGGCCTTCGACAAGGTCGCGCGGATGCTCGGGCTCGGGTACCCGGGCGGGCCGGTCGTCGATCGGTTGGCCGCCTCCGGGGATGCCGAGGCGGTGGCCTTCCCACGCCCTCACCCCGGGGGGCTCGACTGGTCCTTCTCGGGCCTGAAGACCTCGGTGCGAACGCACCTCCAGCGCGCCGGTCGCGCGAGCGACGCCGACGTCTGCGCGTCGTTCCAGGCTGCCGTCGTCGACTGCCTCGTGCAGCGGGTCGAGGAGGCCGTGCGTCGCACCGGGGTGCGTCGGGTCGCCATCGCCGGCGGGGTGGCCGCCAACTCGGCGCTACGTGACCGGATCGCGGCGTTGCCGATCCCCACGACCCTGCCGGCCCGCTCCCGCTGCACCGACAACGGCGCGATGATCGCGCACGCAGGGCGTCTCCACCTCCTGGCTGGCTCTACCGACGACTGGACGCTCGGCGCCCGAGTGGGCTGGCAGCCCGGCGCACCACCACCACCGAGGAGGGGCTGATGCGACCCACCGACGACCCACGCTCCCTTCTCAAGGAGCTCGAGCAGCGCGCTCGCCGACGCTTCGGGCAACACTTCCTCACCGACCGAGGGGTGGTGCGACGCATGGTCCGGGGCGCCCGCGTCGAAGACGGCGACCATGTCGTGGAGATCGGCCCCGGTCTGGGCATCCTCACCGAGCAGCTGCTCCAGACCGACATCGATCTGACCGCGGTAGAGCTCGATCGTGACCTCGCCGAGTACATCCGGCAGCGCTTCCCCCAGGTGACCCTGGTGGAGGGGGACGCAGCCAAGGTCGACTGGGACGCCGTGTGCCCCGGCGACGGCTGGAAGGTGGTGGCCAATCTGCCCTACAACGTCGGCACGACCCTCGTGATGCAGCTCATCCGCCGCCCGGCCACCTTCGCCTCGGTGACGGTGATGCTGCAGCTGGAGGTCGTGCAGCGCATGCTCGCCGAGCCCGGCAGCAAGGCCTACGGCGCTCTGTCGGTCCAGGTCCAGGCCTGGTCGAAGCCGCGGTTCGTCTTGAAGCTGCCGCCCGGGGCCTTCCATCCTCCGCCCAAGGTGGACTCCGCCGTCATCCACCTCGCCGTGCGCGAGCGGCCCGCTACGGGAGAGGCCGACCCTGCCTTGTTCGATCGGGTGGTTCGCAGCGCGTTCGCTCATCGGCGCAAGACCCTGCGCAACAGCCTCTCCGCGTCGTGGGGTCGCGAGCAGACCGACCAGGCCCTCGCCGGGGCAGCCATCGACGGCTCCCGCCGTGCCGAGCAGCTCTGCCTCGACGAGTTCGTGGCGTTGGCGGAGGCTCGTCAGCGCTCGGTCAACCGCCCGTCCGACACCGCCTGACAGCCGCTGTCCCGTTCTGACGTGCTCATGACGTGCTCATGAGGTGCTGAGGCGGTAGAAGTAGCGACTTCGAGAGGTACGAGTGCGCATCACGTCCTGCGGCATGACCGACGTGGGCCTCAAGCGGGGTCACAACGAAGACAACTACCTCATCAACGAGGAGCTCAACCTGTTCGTCGTGGCCGACGGCATGGGGGGGCACGCTGGCGGCGAGTACGCGTCGGCGATCGCGGTGAACACGGTCGAAGAGATCGTCACCAGCCTCGAGGTGGATGGTCTTCCTACCGGCGACGACGAGGAGGTCACCGACCCCGTCGAGATCACCCGGCACAAGCTCACCCACGCCATTCGTCTGGCTGGGCGGCGAATCCACGAGAAGGCCACCGAGCAGCCCGAATACCACGGCATGGGCACCACGGCGGTGGTGCTGCAGGTCGAGGGCAGCAACGCCTATGTCGCCCACGTCGGTGACAGCCGTCTCTACTTGCTGCGCGACGGCAAGGTGGAGCAGGTCACCGAAGACCACTCCCTCATCGCGGAGAAGATCCGCCACGGCCTCATCACCGAGGAAGAGGCGAAGACCCACCGCATGCGGAACGTGATCACGCGGTCCCTCGGCTACCAGGAAGACGTCGAGGTCGACCTCCAGGTTCGCGCCGTGCGTCGCGGCGACTGCTACCTGCTCTGCTCCGATGGTCTCTCCGGCCATGTGTCCGGCGAGGAGATGGGCGAGATGATGAAGCAGATGTCGCCCCAGCAGGCGGCGCGCGCGCTCATCGAGCTCGCATGCGAGCGCGGCGGCGAAGACAACATCACCACGGTCATCGCGCGCATCGACGACGTCGGGTGAGCGTGGAGGGGCTGCCCCCCGCCCGTGACCCCCGGATGGATCGTCCGCCGCCGGCACCGGCCGGCCGGATCACTGTGCTGCTGTGGGACTCCCTCGGGGGCGCAGCGCACCGACTCACGCTGCGTCGGAGTGCCATGCGGAGCGGGCGCTGGGCCATGCTCGGTCTGGCCTTCATGGTCGTTGCCCTCGGTGGGGTGCTGGCCATCACGTGGCCGCGTTCCCAGGCCTACGATGCGCTGGTGCAGGAGAACCTGGAGCTGCAGTCACGCCTGCAGCGGATCGACCGACGGATGTCGGAAGTCGACCGCATCTTGCTCCGGCTTCGGCTGTACGACGCGCAGCTGGAGTCCCTCGGCGAGCCGCGGGGCGACGCCGGGCCGCTCCCGGCGGGCACCTGGTCGAACGAACCGCAGCACTGGCCGGTGGCGGGGGAGCTCGACGGGCACGATGGGGTTCGCCCCGCCACGGTCTGGGCCGAGGGGGTGGAGGCCCGCGCTGACACCTTCCTCCGGACCTTCGCCGATGCCGAGCCCACGCTGAACCGCTTCGTGGGGGAGCTCGAAGAGCTCGAGGCGCTCGAGCGGGCGCTGCCGTCGTTCTGGCCCGCCCGGGGGGAGTTCACCAGTGGCTTCGGGTGGCGGCGCAATCCGCTGGGGCGGCGGTGGCGCTTCCATGCGGGCATCGACGTCGCGGGCGACCGCGGCGACCCCATCCATGCCGCAGCGCAGGGCAAGGTGGTCTCGGCGGAGTGGAGCGGGGGCTATGGCCACCACCTCCTCGTCGACCACGGCTTCGGCATCGTCACGCTCTACGCCCACTGCCGGCGTCTCCTGGTGAAGGAGGGGGAGCATGTGCGGCGGGGTCAGAAGATCGCCCTGATGGGCAGCACGGGCCGGTCCACCGGGCCGCACCTGCACTTCGAGGTGCACCTCGACGGCACGCCCGTGAATCCGATGGATTACCTGCGCCGAGCCACGGGCCGCCCGCCCAAGCCGCGGTGAATCCCGGCGCTCCCCGCCGAACGGACGGGGACGCTGGTTCCTTCGTCGCGCGGGCAGGGTCGGCGCAATACACGTACGGCTGGTCTGTCGTGCCCCAGGGAAGGTCATGTTCGAAGCCATCACCAAGCTCACCAAGCGACTGTTCGGCGACGCCAACGAGCGTGAGCTGAAGAAGATCCAGCCCATCGTGGCGCGGGTGAACGACCTCGAGCCTCAGTGGGAGAAGCTCTCCGACGAGCAGCTCGCCGCGAAGACGGCCGAGTTCAAGCAGCGTATCGAGAATGGCGAGTCTCTCGACTCCCTCCTCCCCGAGGCCTTCGCCACGGTCCGGGAGACGGGTCGCCGCATCATGGGCATGCGTCACTACGACTGCCAGCTCATCGGCGGCACCGTGCTGCACCAGGGCAAGATCGCGGAGATGCGCACGGGCGAGGGCAAGACCCTCGTGGCCACGCTGCCGGTCTACCTCAACGCCCTGTCTGGCAAGGGCGCTCACGTCGTCACGGTGAACGACTACCTCGCCTCCCGTGATGCCGAGTGGATGAGCCCCCTCTACAACTTCCTGGGCATGGAAGTGGGCACCATCCTCTCCGGCGAGCGCAACGACCAGACCAAGCGCCACGCTTACACCCGCGACATCACGTACGGCACGAACAACGAGTTCGGGTTCGACTACCTCCGCGACAACATGAAGTTCAGCCTCGACCAGCAGGTGCAGCAGCGGGGGCATCACTTCGCCATCATCGATGAGGTCGACAGCATCCTGATCGACGAGGCCCGGACCCCCCTCATCATCTCCGGTCCGATGAACGCCGACGTCGAGCTGTACAGCATCATCGATGCCGTCATCCCGATGCTTCAGAACGACGTCGACTTCGTGGTCGACGAGAAGGGCCGCTCGGTCTCCCTCACCGACGAAGGCATCAACAAGATCGAGGGCAAGCTCGGTATCGACAACCTCTACGACCCCCACAACATGGAGGTCCTCCACCACGTCAACCAGTCTCTCAAGGCGCACTACCTGTTCAAGCGCGACAAGGACTATGTGGTGCGCAACGGCGAGGTCGTCATCGTCGACGAGTTCACCGGCCGGTTGATGGCCGGGCGTCGGTGGAGCGATGGCCTGCATCAGGCGGTCGAGGCCAAGGAGAAGGTGTCGGTCCAGCAGGAGTCGCAGACCTACGCCACCATCACCTTCCAGAACCTGTTCCGGATGTACGACAAGCTCGCCGGCATGACGGGCACGGCGGCCACGGAGGCGGCGGAGTTCGCGGAGATCTACGACCTCGAGACGGTCATCATCCCCACGAACAAGCCCATCGCCCGAAAGGACCACGACGACATCATCTTCAAGACGCAGATGGAGAAGTTCGGGGCCGCGGTCGACGAAATCTCCCGCATCCACGAGCGTGGCCAGCCGGTTCTGGTCGGCACCACCAGCGTCGAGCGGTCGGAGATCTGCGCACGGCTGCTCCAGCGCCGCGGCATTCCCCACGAGGTGCTGAACGCCAAGAACCATGCCCGTGAAGCCATGATCGTGGCCCAGGCGGGGCGCAAGGGCTCCATCACCATCTCCACGAACATGGCGGGGCGCGGCACCGACATCAAGCTCGGCGGCAACCCCGAGGTGATGGCGGCCGACCTGCACGACCCGGAGAAGGAGCCCGAGCTGTACGAGCAGGCCCTCGCGGTCTACGAAGAGCAGTGCAAGCTCGAGCGTGAAGAGGTGCTGAGCGCCGGTGGGCTCTACATCATCGGCACCGAGCGGCACGAGTCGCGGCGGGTCGACAACCAGCTCCGCGGCCGCTCTGGTCGTCAGGGTGATCCCGGTGACTCTCGCTTCTACCTCTCCCTGGAAGACGAGCTCCTGCGGATCTTCGGCTCCGACAAGATCACGGTCTGGATGGAGCGGATGGGCCTCGAGGACGACGAGCCCATCGAGCACCGCTGGATCAGCAGCTCGGTCGAGAACGCCCAGCGCAAGGTCGAGGGGCATCACTTCAACTCGCGGAAGAACCTCCTCGAGTACGACGACGTGATGAACTACCAGCGGAAGGGGGTCTACGAGATCCGCAACCGCGCCCTTCGCGGCGAGAGCATCCTCGAGATGGTGCGTGAGGCGGCCACGAACATCGTGGGCGACGTCATGGACGACTTCCTCGCGGAGGGGCTGCACCCCGAGCACTGGAACCTCGACGGCATGCGCTCCAACATCGAGCGGGTGTTCGGCGTCGTCTACGACCAGGAGACCGACGAAGAGCTCCGCGATCACTCCCGTCAGGAGATTCGTGAGCGCCTCCTGGCCGAGGCCCAGGGCACCATCGACGCGGTGATGGAGCGGTTCCGCGAGGCCGCCGAGGAAGCCGGTGAGTTCGACGCCGACGACCCGGACCACACGTTCCGCGAGTACGCTCGGATGCTGCTGCTGCAGTACACCGACAACCTCTGGAAGGACCACCTCCTCGCCCTCGACCGCCTGCGGCAGGGCGTGGGCCTGCGCGGCTACGGGCAGCGGAACCCGCTCCTCGAGTACAAGCGCGAGGCGCTCCAGATGTACATGATGATGGCGGCCATGCGCGACGAGCAGCTCGTGTCGCAGCTGGTCGGCACGCAGCCCCAGCTCGCCCAGGCGGCTGCCAACGCGCCGAACCCCAAGCGCACGGCCAAGAAGCTGGTCGCGGGCAACTTCAAGCCGGCCGCTCAGGTGCTCGGCGGGGTGGGGGAGTCCGCTCCGTCCCCGGAGCCGCTGCCCCAGGTGGCGCCGCCCCAGCCTGCCGCGCCCCCGCCTCGTCCGAACCCGGGCGAGGAGGCCCGCCTGTTCGCGGCCCACTTCCAGGTGCGTCGGAACGACCCCTGCCCCTGCGGTTCGGGCAAGAAGTACAAGAAGTGCTGCTACGAGGCTGGATGGGAGCCCCCCGCGCCCCCCGCCGAGGCCGCTCCGGCACCCGCCGAGGGCGTCACCAGCAGCGACGTCGCGGCCGCTCCGCCCATCGACCCGAGCGAGGCCCCCACACCAGGGCCGGCTCCAGAGGCTTCGGCCCCCGCGGTCGAGCCGGCCGCTGAGGTCGCGTCGGCCGATGGCTACGACGACCTCTACGCCCCCCCGCCGGCAAGCGACGACGACACCGACGAGGCTCCGGCTCCGGCCTGAGCCCGTTGTGCGCTTCCTCGCGTCCCTTTCCTCGGGTGCGGCCTGGCGGTCGCCGGATTGGGCGCATTCTGCGTAGTCCGGTCCCGCTGACCGTGCTACGTCCTGCCCCCGCGCTCGCGCGTGGGACATCCCTCACGTCGGAACAAGGTCGACGTCCACGGTGCCCGGGTCACGGGTCGGACGGCGATGCCGGCGGTAGAACAACCAAACCAGAGGTCCCCACATGAACGTCTCTCTTCGTGATCTGCTTCAGTCCGGCGTCCACTTCGGCCATCAGACCCGCCGTTGGAACCCGAAGATGAAGCCCTACATCTACGGCGCCAAGAACGGCATCCACATCATCGACCTTCAGAAGACGGCCCGCGGCCTGGTCGACGCCGCCCGCTTCGTCACCCAGACGGTCGGTCATGGTGGCACCATCCTCTTCGTCGGCACCAAGCGCGCCGCCCGCGACATCGTGGCCGAAGAGGCGACCCGCGCCGGCATGCACTTCATCAACAACCGCTGGCTCGGCGGCACGATGACGAACTGGCAGACGGTGAAGAAGTCCATCGACCGCCTGGTGCAGCTCGAGAAGGCCCGCGACGAAGGCCGCTTCGACGTCCTCACCAAGAAGGAAGCTCTCGAGCTCCATCGCGAGATCGCCAAGATGGACAAGAACCTCGGCGGCATCAAGACCGCCAAGGGCCTGCCCGCGGCGCTCTTCGTGATCGACCCGAAGAAGGAGCACATCGCGGTCAAGGAAGCGAACACGCTGAACATCCCGGTCGTCGCCCTGTGCGACACCAACTGCGATCCCTCCGGCATCTCCTACGTCATCCCCGGCAACGACGACGCCATCAAGGCCATTCGTCTGTTCACCGCGGCGATGGCGGATGCGGCCATCGAGGGCAAGGCGTCCTCCACCGGCCGTGGCGGTGCGACCAAGGCCTACGTGACCGACGGCGAGAGCGTCGAGGCCGACGTGGAGGTCATCAAGCGCGTGTCGGCGTCGCCCGAGCCCGAGGCTCAGGCCGAGGCTCCCGCCGCCGAGGCTCCCGCTGCCGAGGCCCCCGCCGCCGAGTGATGGGCATGGGGGCTCGCGCCCCCGCCTCGCTCCCCACGTACTTCGAACCAACCTCACTTTTCTGGAGGCACCCATGGGTGCGGCCGAAATCAAGGCTCTCCGTCAGCGCACCGGCGCTGGCATCCTCGACTGCAAGAAGGCACTGGCCGAGTCCGACGGCGACGTCGACAAGGCGATCGACTGGCTCCGTGCCAAGGGCATGGCGTCCGCGGCCAAGAAGGCTGGCCGTGCGGCCACCGAGGGCAGCGTCGTGTCCTACATCCACGCCGGCGGCAAGATTGGCGTGCTGGTCGAGATCAACTGTGAGACCGACTTCGTCGCCATGACCGACGACTTCAAGAACCTCTGCAACGACATCGCGATGCACATCGCTGCCGCCGCGCCCGAGTACGTGCGCCGCGACGACGTGCCCGAGGCCGACGTGGCCAAGGAGAAGGCGGTCCAGATCGCCCGCGTGGTCGAAGAGGGCAAGCCCGAGCACATCGCCGAGCGGATCGTCGAGGGCCGCATCGGCAAGTGGTTCGAAGAGGTCTGCCTCCTCGACCAGAAGTTCGTCAAGGACGACAAGCTCACCGTGAGCGACCTGCTCACCAACGCGGTCGCCAAGATCGGCGAGAACATCCAGGTGCGTCGCTTCAGCCGCTTCGTGCTGGGTGAGGGCCTCGAGAAGAAGTCCTCCGACCTCGCTGCCGAGGTCGCCGCCGCGCTGGGCTGAGTCCTGCGTCGTGGTTTGGAGGGGTGGCTCACCGACGGTGGGTCACCCCTTCGTGCGTTCGGGGGTGCCCGTGTGTTAGACAGCGGCGCTGGGAGGACCCGATGGACGAATACCTCGAGGCGATGCAAGACGACATGAACGCGGCCCTCGAGGCGCTCGGGCAGTCCCTGACCAAGGTGCGCACGGGTCGGGCCACCCCGAAGCTGCTCGACGGCGTTCAGGTCATGGTTCAGAGCTACGGCACGAGCATGCCGCTCAACCAGCTGGCCACGGTTCAGGCGCCGGATGCTCGTCTGCTCACGATCACCCCGTGGGACAAGACCACCATCACCGACATCGAGCGGGGCGTGGTGTCGGCCGGGCTGGGGCTCAACCCCAGCAACGATGGCCAGATCATTCGCGTGCCGGTGCCCGCCCTCACGCAGGACCGTCGCAAGGAGCTCGTGAAGCAGGTGCGCAAGAGCGCCGAGGAGCACAAGGTCGGCGTGCGCGAGGCACGCCGGGTCGGTGGCCGAACTCGAAGACGACATCGTGATGGCAGGTGCGGAGATCCTCTGGGTGCTGGAGGCCGACGAGGCCACGCCGCTCATGGTGGACGGCGACTTCTACGTGGCGCCGGGCGGGGTCACGCTGTCGCTGGGGCCGGTGGTCCGCTTCGTGGTCCCGGCGGCCGTCGCCCTCAAGGATGCGGCACCAACGCCAGATGGCGCCGAGTTGAGGACTCGGGGCGCCGCCTAGGACGTTCATCGCGGCCCGAGGGCGCCCCGGCGCCCAGGCACCCGAGACACCCTCGAGCCTGGCGGGCGCGCAGGACTCTGGGACCGCGATCGATCACCCTGTGTGCGGGTGCCTGCCCACCCAGCAACGCCCCACCACCAAACCAATCTCGCCCCGCCGTTGACCATGCGCGCAATCACGGCTCGCGGATCCCATCCTGAGCCCGATTTCCC
>ENA-OWNT01005603-OWNT01005603.1-seawater-metagenome-genome-assembly--contig:-NODE-5603-length-10268-cov-4.789128_pt1 | contig 10268 bp, 11 predicted proteins | sample MGYA00238136_ERZ651165 | MGnify/ENA primary metagenome ERZ651165 (study PRJEB26861, sample SAMN08777766) | seawater metagenome | isolation source: coastal seawater | place: USA: Florida | collected...
GTCGTCGTCGTCGTCGTCGTCGTCGTCGTCGTCGTCGTCGTCGTCGTCATCGTCGCCATCACCGTCGTCGTCGTTGTCATAGCCGTCGTCGTTGTCACCGGCGTTGTCGTTTGCGGTGCCATCGTTGTCGTTGCTTCGTTCCAACGTTTCGCTCCATTCTTACGTGCCCTTCCCGCGTTTCGCTTGAATATCCCCGTCAATAGCGGAGATGCGGAATATGTGGAGACTTGTGGATTCGCCTGTGCGACAGCGGAAATACCAGGTTGGTGTGCACGGGCGCCGAATGCTACGCGGGGTCGAGACGAGAGATGCGACCAGCGGGTGGATTGGAGGGTGCACGCATAACACGAAGTTTAGTTAGTGAGGTCAATGAAGGCGTCGTGGAACGTAGCTCCTCATTGTTTTGTTTGATTTAAGGACAAAAGTTGAAGTTGTTTTTCGTTCATTTTTTTCCGTCTGGCCCCTTTGACGGACGTTGAGCCGACGTCAATCAATTGGCCGTTTGCTGTGCGCGGTTCTGAACAGCACTTTCATGTGACCCGCAACATGTCAGATTCACCCCCTCTTCCTGGCTCCGTTCCATCCAATCGTTTGGCACCTTCTCAGGCAACTGTCACAGCGATATGCGACATCGCCATCGATATGCTGAACGAGCAGCAAGCTATTACTGCAGATGATGTCATTTTTGATGTCGGCTGCGGCAAAGGTGCATTCCTACTCCGAGCGGCTGAACGGACGAATGTGAAACAACTGGTCGGCATTGAATATGACCCACATTTAGTCTCCATTGCGCGCCAAGCTGCTTTTGAGCATGGGTATGCTCCTTCGGTGCCCTCCGCTGACCCTGACTCTGAAAGCGGATCTAGCCTTTTAAAAATTGACCCCAGCGGTGGCCGGGTGCTTATCCATCACCTTGACGCGTTGCAGGCGGACTTGTCGACGGCCACAGTCATGTTTCTCTACCTTGTACCGGATGGCATGAAGTTACTCGCACCGCGCATACTGCCGCTTCTCAAAGCTGGCAAGTGTCGCATTATCACAAATGCTTTTTCAGTGCCGGGTTGCACCCCTGTTGCAACGACAGTGTACAAGTACATTAAAGTACGGCTATACACGGCAGCATCCGTGCCTACAGATGTCGATGACGATCACGATGACCTTGTAACAGCTGGTGCCGCTACACCTGCCAACACAGATACTCATACCTCCGCAAGTGTCAATTCAGTTGTGACCGCCCCGACACCTGCCGACAGGGACATCTCAGATCAGCAGCTGCAGAATTTTATCGCTCAAGCTCGGGCAGCATCGAAGTCGGCGTCCAAGCAGGTTCGTTGAGTGTTTGCTTGCCGCTCGTCAGGTGAGCTTTTTGAGACTCTACCGTTAACATGTCAATCTGATGCCTGCCTGCAAAGCTGGCAAAACAACGAAGAAAGCAGACAGAGATTCGAAAAGAGTTTGGCGCTGACCGCGTGGATGCATGGAGACGAGAACACGAAGCATTCTTGCAACACCCTCAATCGGAAGAATGAATGCCACAAGCACCACAGTCGCCTCATGACTACACCGTGCCTTTTGTCCATACCGTGTATTTTTAAAAAACTTGCTGTTATGTTCGGAACATTGTCCCTTGACTTTCAGCGAGATCGACACTCCAATAGCCTTCGTCGGTGTAGTACAGTTCTTTGGTCACCACAAATCGTGCGTTTGGGCTCAGCAAAATTTCGTTTTCGGTCGGGAAGTAAGAACATGGACCGATGTCGTGCCCACTTATCACTTGGATTTTGAAAATCACACCCTCAGTTTGATCCACGAACTCCCTCGTTTTCATCAAGTCTGTGGACGTGCTGGAAAATGCCGCCCACTGAATTGGTCTTCCGAGCGTGTACTGCTGCCGAACAGTGTCCTGGTCGATGCCTTTGTTTCCCCCGCGATAAACAGTACCTAGCAAAATAGATCAGCATTCGAAGTAACGGTCTTCGAATTTCGATGCGCAACAAAGTGCGGGCGGACTGTTCTTTAAGGACGATGTTTCATAACGTACCTTGATATTTCGGCAGCGCATCCAGCGCTTGGCACAAGAAGAAAAAGAATCCTTCCCAAATGGCGAACCCTTGAGGGTCCCGTCTGCGCTGCCGCAGTGCTTTGTTCAACAAATAAAATATGTTCAAATCGTGGCGGAGTCCATTGTCATATGTGTAGGCCAACAGTGCAAACTTGCAATCTGGACTCAAGGCCGAAAACGCAGCGACGCTCGGGGAACTCTTGAGCTGTGCCAGCATGGTACGCTTTCGGTCACCATTTATACCGAAAGTTGCGTCGGTGGAGTCTTCAGCAATCGCTTCATCGTCAATCGCTTCATCGTCGCTTGCTGCAGCAATTGAATCGCTGTCGAGTAAACCGTGCGTAGTGCGCACCGATGATGCCATGTCGTAACTTTTGGTGGCGCGGGACGCTCCAACAACTTGACCATCTGAATCAGCTGCCTCCAGAATGCGTTCGATCATTGCTTCCATAAATCCGGCGGGTGCCAGTGCCAAAATTTCGGGGCGGCGCAGCTCATCGAGGCAACTGCCGCGTGGCGGATGGAGAATATTAAGCGGGTCCATGAGTATCTACGTGACACATACGACAGTGTGAGTAGGTCTGTCGCGACAGCAGCACGGCGAGCAGAAAGCACGAACCTCAGCCTCTGCGAGTCCCATGGCAGTCCCGGTTCCAACTCGTTGAAATATCGGCGAGCGATGCAGTGCGTCGTGGACAGTCCAGCGCTCTGGCAACTTGTTGGTGGTCAAGTAGTCTACGAGCTGGAGGTGATTCTCATCAACCTTGAACACAAGTTTGGACTGTAACGCACACCAACAGCAACACACGCCTCAATACACAAACGCGGGTTCGTACTATTTCAAGCTCTTTCAAGGGCAGGCGCTTGTTCGTTCTGATGTTCTTTGAGACTTTGAAAGTAAGTTTGGATTGAAATGGATGCAATCCACGACTGCACAGAAACGCGATCACACAGCCGCAGCCGAACGAGTCGTTGACGACCAGCATCGGCTCGTCCACTTCGGGAATTTCTGTAATACGCCCATTCTTGAGATCATGGATGAGCTGCAGCATTTCTGGACACATGTACGCCTCCGAGCCGGCAATACCGGCAGAATTTCGGAGCGCTGAATAAGACACGGTTGCAGTCGTTGCAGCAGACGCAGGTGCGGTGTGCACAGTCGCAGATGCCGTACTACTGTCAGTACTTGTCGCCGAGTTTGGCTGAATCACGCGTGACACGCCAAAGTCAGACAACTTGATCTGTGCTTGGCGGAAATGTTTGGGTTTGTAGTCATGGTGTTTGCCAGAGCGATCAAATGCCACAAGGCAATTCCCTGGCTTGATATCGCAATGAAATACCTGCCAATGAAGAAGTATGAAGTTATAAGTTGTGCCAAGCCACGTGCGGCATGTGGCCTCAGAAGCGAGGTCCAAACCTTTTTCGAATGCAAAAAGCCCACTGCGCGCAAAATGTCTTGCACGAGGGCGTTTAGTACGAAGCAGCCAATGTCTCCGACGCATGGCGCCGCCGAATCTGGGTGGGGGTCAGCATTGGATCCGGTCAATGTGCCATGCATGAAGTTCTGAAATTCTTCGGGTTGATTATCCAGGGAAAAATTGCAACATTCCATGACGATGAAGAACGTGTTGGATGTCGACCGCACGTTGTAAATGCGAATGACATTTGAGTGTTGCGGCTGCAGCTTTTTGCTCAACAACAAAAATTCCTTCAGCGTGTACACAGTCATGGAGTCAAACCAAAGTAAGAATCAAATGTCAGTGAAAACATTCAACTTACTCGCATAGCTCTTTGCTCACTCGCTTCTCCCGTTTTCATGACTTCTTTAACTGCCACGGTTGTCCGAATTTCTGATGAGGTCCCAACAGCTTCAACGAACAGGCCACGGGAGACTGCTGCTGAAGCACCGCGTCCGAGGAACGCGGAGCTGTTGCCGTCGAAGCGATCCTTTCGTAGAAGCAGCCCAGAGACAACGCACTCATACGCAGATTCGCCGGCACGGTCTTCGGCGCTGTTCACCGGTGAGCTAGGCAACGCCGTTGAAAGGAGTTTTGCTCGCTCCAGAAAGTTGTTGGCGTCACCATACGATCGCGAAGTCAGTGCTTGCTCCATCTGCATGTTAGCCAAACCCAACGCCGATCCCAGAACTGATTCTGCGCGTGTTAGAACAGTCCGGTCGTGCTCTGTTGGTGAGGATGGCACCAATGTGCGATATTGGGACAAGAGAATTGCCAGATTCTGTTGCATGCACAACGAAGGTGACAACAAACGCACGTCTTGAGTTATGACTCTTGATCGCAGCACTTCAGGTAGTTGGAAAAACACACCTTGACAGCTGGCCAATCAGTTTCATCAACATCAACACATTTTTCGATTTCGCGTAAAGTATCCTCACTGTCCAGGCTGCTGAAATCAACGTCGTGTTGTTCGGCCGCGGAAAGTAGCGGCTTCAAACTCACGCGCTCCACATCGTGGCCTAACTTGCGCAGATTCCTCTTCTTCAACAAAAAGGCTGTCACAAAAGCCATGGCGGCAATGACAAGGACTGCGCCAACGCTGGCACCGACAATCACTTCATCGGAGGTCGTGAACAGGAGCCCACAATCCGTTTCGCCTTCAACCAGTAGCTCTTCGCACTCGTCGGGCAGCGGACAGGAGAAAGAATTGAAAGAAAAATCGAAGCTATCCAAGACCTGGATGACTGGGCAAATGCTACTCGGAATCAAACCTGTTAGCTTGTTGTTGTCAACCCACAACACTGAACGCAGCTCTGTTAATGATCCCAAAGCCGGCGGGACTGTGCCGGTGAGTTGATTGTAGTCCAGTTGGAGCTGATATGCCAGCGCCGACAGAGAACCGAGGGAAGATGGAATCGTCCCCTGAGAACGCAAGCACAGAAGTTATCATGGTTGCATTTATGTGCTTTAAAGCACCTCAATGGCGGAGCACCAACACACCGTGAGCAAATTGTCCGGCAGCAAGAGAGTATCGGCAAGACTTGACAGCGATCCCAAGGACGGCGGAATGCTCCCAGAGAGCGCGTTTATCGACAAATCGAGAGATTGGGTCAGGGATACCAAACTCCCCAACGACGGCGTTATCGTACCCGTGAGATCGTTGGAATTTATGTGCAAGTTCTTCACGTGGGACAAGAAGCCTAGTGACCTTGGGATGCGACCAGATAACTGATTGCGCTGCAGCTTCAACTGAGTCAACAATGACAAGCTCGACATTGATGGTGGTATTGTTCCTGTCAGAGCATTTGACTCAAGGAACACACTTTTAGTGAGGGAATTTCCCAGAGACCCTATTTCAGATGGAATCGTGCCGTACAAGGCTTTGCTGCCAAGATGAATGAACGCCACTGACGTACAGAGATGCAGGGAACATTCGTACAACGGGCGCGCGGTGCAGTTGTCCGCCTGGCATTGAGCCGTGACGAGATCAACCAGCAACAAAGTCAACAACACAAGTCCAAATCTCCATCGTGGCCGCTTTGGATTTGAAACATGGAACATGACCGGCACAACAGTTGCCACACCGACCTTGGTTGCGTCAACCGTCGCAATAAGAGCTACACATCCTCAGTTGGTGCACCCAGCATACGACATTCAGTTCACGAAAGCACTTCTGATGAAAACCCAGTCGTTGTTGCTCGAAGAAGAACAGACACAGAAAATTGACACTCCTTCTTCCGTGTGCATGGAGTTGACAATAATTTCGAGCGGAGTGTTTGAGGCGGTCGAGTATTCTGCACAGCACAGCACAGCACGTCACTCTGTTTCGTGAAGTTCAATGCAGAACGCGGACGGTTGGATTCGACGGCGACAATGACTGATCAACAAGACTTTGCTGGGTGCCCAACAAATCCATTAACGGGCGGATTTCACACTCTAACACGCGAATGTGTGGCCTGGAGGCCGTCAGACTCCTTCTCTGGCTGACCGAGACACTCACGACTTCATGGCGACCGTTCGGAGCCAAGAATCAACAGAAACAACAACAACGACCAACACAACCACAATGACCACGACAAACAACGAATACGACCACGACAACGAATACGAATACGAATACGACAAAAACTACAAATACGACTACGACTACGACCGCGACTACGACCGCGATAACAACCAACGATACGATCACGGATCACGACGACGTCGGCGGCAGCGGCGACGATAACCAACGACCAACGATCGACGATCGACGAACGACGAACGACGAACGACGAACCGACGAACGACCAACGACCAACGACCAACGACGACAAACGACCAACGATGCGACAATGAGTGAGCGTGCACGCCTGAAAGTCACTCGCTCACTCACAGTCACTCACAATCACTCGTTGCGACAGATGGTGGATCATGACTCATCTCACCCCTCACCCCTCACCTACACCCTACCGGCATTCGAATGAAACTCCATTTAGTCAGTAATCCGTTGGTCGATGACTGTGGTATTCCCGGGTAGATCAACCGGCATTCTATGGGTGTTGTCATGACAATGTCATGTCGACGAACGTCCCACCATGAATGAGATCAAATTAGATGAACGCACGCGACGACGACGTCATAACACACAACAGCGACAACAAGGTAGATCTATCAAAAGACACGATTGACACGGTTATTATGGTGTGATACAACGAACTAAATGTGTTGTTGCAGCGATCGATGGGCTCTGGGACGAGCTTATGCAGGGCGATGCCAAGATTGTCCGGTCAAGTCAAGCATCGCCAGTAATAACACAGACGAAGCTTTGCGAGTAACTAATCCAGGTGTTGATGAATCCGCCATGCTAAATAGTGTAGCTGGTCAACGAACAAGCTGGCTTGGTGAGCACTAGCTGCCCAACAAAGAGGCCCTTCGCTACTGGCAGCGGAATCCCTTTCTTCTGGCAACGATCAAGTAACTGTGGAATATTCTCTTCGTTGTCGTCCCTCGACAAAGCCAAATTGTGAGTCATAAAATCTTCGTCGACAGTCGTACATGTACCACCGTCTCATTGTGTAGCGTCATCACCCTCCATGATTGCGCCACTTGCGAAAACGGGATCGCCCACTGGCACACGGAGCTCCAAGAGGTTCGCGTGCCACAGAGTCACCAATACCTACATCCAACAGACGACATGCAATGCACAGAACAAACGTCAGTTAACAACCTTCGTGAGCGAGCAAATGCGGCACCAACCTCGAGGATCGTTTCGCTGACGGAACTAAACTGCTGAAACTCCCGGCCCTGCTCAAGGAGGCTCAAGACAAAAAAGTTAGCTTCGTGCGGTAGCTCAATCTGTCCTGGTATTGCCTCCATTTCGTCCGCGGAATCGTTGAGGCCAAACGCGTCGTCGTCGTTGTCGTCGTCGTCGTCGTCGTCGTCGTCGTCACTCATCACGACAGTGAAATCTATGTCATCGTCGTCCCCGGATGGCTCTTTCTCGGCGCTGTCCTTTCCCGTGTCAGCCTTGGCAGACTCAGCAGCAGACTGTTGGTCGGTGACGGGATCACTACCGTCGAGAGAAGGTGCTGATACATCAGCTTCATTGGCGCTGTCATTTCCAGCCGCTCCAGAGGTTGCACCATTTTCACTCAGGTCAGCACCCATCCCACTGTCATCGGCCGCAACGAAGTCATTCAAGGCTGCCGCAGCAGCGCTTTCTTGGGCTTCGCCACTGAACACAACATCCGAGCTTGCATCATCCTGACCGGCGGGGGATCGCGAACCCATGTGTTCGCGTCGAGAGTTGTCAAATGGGTGGTGAAGCACCACCGAGTCCTCGGTTTCTCGCATCCGAAGAAGGTGTGCGGCTCGAAGGCGGAGTGGTCGACGAAACATGGGCGCCTCCGCGGCGTCTGCTTCTTTGGTCAGGACAGTGCCATCTGCGGCAACAAAATCACCTTTATGCACGATGCGGTATTGACCGTCAGCGAACGCAGGGTCCGCAATGTGGAAGTGAGACCGGTCGAATGGGAACGGTGGCAAACGGTTAGTCACGAAATCAAGAGCCCATGTGTCCATCACAGAATGTACATCTTCTTCCCCCTGGTGGTTGCAAGTGGCAAATAACAAAACGCAGTCCAATCAATCCGTAGCGCAAACACAAATGCGGAAGCGGCAAGCGAGCACTGCATGACGTTGCACGTACGAGAGAATCAGCAACATAATGCAACAACTGCTTCAGAGTAGTGACCAACGATGACCGATGTGTGCTAGCAGTCGCTTGATCTTCGTCGGAAGCAGCATGGAATTGCCGAGCGCCGAAATCATATACGCAACGAAACGGCATCCCGCGGCGGAGCTCCAGCGCATTGTTTCTCACACCACCTGCAGATGCTGCTGCAGCACTTGACCCACTTGAATTGTTGCCAGCTTCATACTCCGCATATTTGCTCAGCCACAACGGTACTGACTCAGTCAAAAAGTCGACGTGGGAATAACGTTGGTACGTGGACACAGTAACGTGTGTAGAGAACGAGTCCGTCGCGACGGCTTCGTGGACGACGCCGCGTGGAAAGTACAATAGATCTCCTTGGTTGAGCGTGAATTCGTGCGTTGGCTCACCGATGACTTCCCTCGGCAGATCATGACTTGCGCCGCGCGCCAACGGCTGGATTGGATTGTACAAGCGCCACGTTTTGCTTCCTTCAGTTTGCAGTATGAATACCTCCACATCGTCATGGTGGGGTGCCAACCCTTGCGTATTCTTCGGTGTCAAATATGCACTCGACCCCACCAGGGCTCCAAACAACGTCTCTAAATGCGACTGCAGATCCCACAGAAAGTCGGAGTATCTCTGTGGCTGGAAAAACTGAATCGTGTATCCTTTGTTGAGGATGTCGTTGACTGCATTGTATGGTAATGTCGCCCCAGAAGCACTTAAAGGGGCCAAATCGTCCCGGGTCGAGTCCGTGTACCGGCAGGCAACGAAATCATCAAACTGTTGCAGTTTGAAGTTGTGGACAATTTCCCCAGCTCTGCTACGATCGAACATTCCCGCGTAGTACTCGGCTGCGTCCTTGCCGGAGCGTCGTAAAACCAGCGGCTTTTTCTCCCAGTATACATCGAAGAATTCCTTCACGGTTAACTGTTCGACAGACAGGGCGACGGGAGTTAGCATTCAACGAGGTGCAACGTGTGTAGCATGGCGAACAGTGGCACAAAACAACACTTCCAATAGCGACACACCTCGTCTCCAAGCAACCACGCCAAAGCGGGTTCGCCATGCTTCAGATCGGTCTTCCCGGCGGCTGCGGTGGTAACGCTGGCATCTGCAGGCGGCTGCTTTTTAATCCTTTTGCGGTCGGGCTCCGACGCCATGTTGTGCCCCGCCTTTGAACGGCGCTGCGCGAGGTTTGAGGTTCTTCCAACTATCCAAACCAATCTGAAATCGTCTCCTGTTTGTGAAAGAAGAACAAAAAGCTCACTTGTGTGTTCAAGTTCCAGGAACGAAATACAGTACGGCCGGCAAGTGTGCAATATGCATGACCGCCACCGCTACCACCATTGCAAGGGCAACGACATCGGCAACCACAGCGCGTGGGACTGCGCACCTTGATTGTTTAGTTTTCCATCCTGAATACTCTCACGATAACAACAACGGCGACGACAACACGGCAAAGATGGCAACCACGACAACGACACCGGCGGTGGCGGCAAGGACAACGACGCCGACAGCAACAGCAGCGACGACTATGACGACGACAATGGCGGCGGCGGCGGCGCGGCAACGATGACGACGACAACAACAACGGCGACAGCGCGACCGCGCAGCGAAGAACGGACCAGCACACAAAATTATTGTGCCGCGCAAACGGGCAAACGAACGAACGAACGAACAAACAGACGAACGAACAGTGGCCAACTTCGTTCCTTCTTCAGCAACGAGCTGTCATACACAATTGCGCAACTTATGTACCAAAGATATTCAGTACTGCTTTACTCCGTATATCCAAGTCTATGGAGTTGAAGTGTTCCACAGTCAGTGAAGGCGACAGCGAGATGGATTCGGGTGATGTTGATTAATTCAAGTGTGTCAGTACTGAAGTAGGGGAGTACTAAGGAAAGGACGTTTGATGATGTTGTCACCGTTGATGATGACGTTGAACGTTGACGGTTGTTGTTTGTTCTCGTCGTCGTTGTTGTTGTTGCGCGTCGTCGTCGTCGTCGTCGTTGTCGTCGTCATTATCGTCATCGTCGTCGCTATT
>ENA-OWNT01005604-OWNT01005604.1-seawater-metagenome-genome-assembly--contig:-NODE-5604-length-10268-cov-4.389756_pt1 | contig 10268 bp, 8 predicted proteins | sample MGYA00238136_ERZ651165 | MGnify/ENA primary metagenome ERZ651165 (study PRJEB26861, sample SAMN08777766) | seawater metagenome | isolation source: coastal seawater | place: USA: Florida | collected...
ACGTGCTGGGCGGCGGAGACCGCGCCGAGGACCTTGGCCTCGAAGGCATCGGGGTAGCCCTTGCCGGCGAAGAACTGGGCGCCGCCGTTGGAGAGCTGGATGATGACGTCGCTCTTGGCCTTGGCGGCGGCCTCGAGCACCGCGTTGACGCTGTTGGTGCCGACGACGTTGACCGCGGGCAGCGCATAGCCGCCCTGCTTCGCCGCATCGATCATCGCGTAGTAGGCCTTTCCGGTCACGACGCCGGGACGAATGTCCGCCATGGGGTCCTCCTTCGAAGGGTGGACCGCCGACTAACCGCGGCAAGTGGCCCCCGCTCGCCGGTTTCGGCTGCTACTGGCCGAGCTTCGCGGTGGTGCAGCGGAGGTCGTTGATCTCCCCGGTGTTCAGGCCGTTCCCGAGGTCGGCGTAGTCGCCGGCGATGACGCCGACGGGGTCGTGCCCATCGGCCACGCAGTGGGCCACGCCCAGGCGGTCGTAGGCACGAACGGCGTAGGTCATGGTGTCGCCGTAGTCGGTCAGGAAGTGGATGCCGGGCACACAAGTGAGCGAGGTGGACACGCCCTCGGTGTAGGAGCTTTCGGTGTCGAGGACGACCTCGTAGGTGGTGTCGTCGACCTTCACGGTGCGGTGGGCCTCGTAGCGATGACTGGGGTCGCCGGTGGACACGACGTCGATCACCACGGACTCCCCATCGGCCCCCGGGGCCACGACCCGGAGCCGGGCGGTGTTGGAGGTGGGGCAGCTCACCTCCAGCGACTGGATGACCGGGGGGAAGAGCACCGGCGGGGTGCCGGTGTCGATCGGGGCGCCGTAGATGCAGGCGTCGGCCGCGGCCTCTTCGGTGGTGCAGGAGGCGCTGACCCACTCGCCATCGGTGCAGGTGGCCGACTGCAGCTGGCAGTTCCACCACAGCGTGAGCTCGGCGTCGCAGCCGGCGGACGCGGCGGCGCTCTGCTCGGCCGCACGCTCCGCCTGACAGTCGGCCACGTCGTCGCCGGTGCAGGGCGCCTCCTCGGCGCAGAGGTCGTCGGGGCCGAGACCGTCGGTCGCCGTGCCTTCGGCCGGGTCGTCGTCACCACAGCCCACGACCAGGGCGAGCGAGAGCAAAGAAAGCGTCCTCATGCGTTCTCCGAGGCGCCCCGCTGCGGCCAGATGCCCTCGCGGGTGAGCGCGTAGTGTTCGTTCCAGGCCGACAGCATGGCATCAAACGGGATGCCCGCGAAGTGGCCGTGGTCGGTGACGTACTCCATGAACCGGCCCGCCTGGGGGTCGTACTCCTGGAAGATGCTGTCGTGCACGCCGTCGAAGGCCAGGGGTGCCACCCCGAGGTGCTCGCACAGCTCGCGGTTGAAGGCCGGGGTGGCGGAGACCCAGCGCCCGCCGAGGTAGAGCTCGGTGTAGCCGTGGTAGACGAGGAGGTCGGTGCCGAGCTTCTTCTCGAGGGCGGCGGTGCCGATGTGATTGCGCACATTGGCGAAGTGGAGCCGGCTGGGGATGCCCCGCGCCCGCGCGCAGGCCGCCAAGAGGTTGGCCTTGTCGATGCAGTGCCCCCCCTCCGACCGGTCGCGCAGGAGCACCCCGGAGGCGGTGTAGCCCCCCCGCTCCAGCGACACCCGCCAGGGGTTGTAGCGGAGCATGTCGCGGATCTCGTCGTACAGCCGCACGGCGACGTCGCGGGGCGCCCCCTCCCCCCCGACCTCGTGGGCGAAGCCGACGATGGCCGGGTGATCGCTGTCGACGAACTCGTTGGGCTCGAGGTACGGCGCCGAGCTCATCGGGTCATGGCCCAGAGCTGCGGGCGCGTGAGCAGGCCGGTGTGCGCCGTGCGGACCGAGCCGTCGGCTCCCACGATGACGGTGGTGGGAAAGGTGGTGATGCCGTAGGTGCGGAGGAGCTCGTCGTCGGCCAGGGCCACCGGGTAGGTGATGCCGAGGTCCGCCACGGAGCGGCGCACCTTGCCGACCGAGTCGTCTTCTGCGAGCCCCAGCACCACGACGTCGGGGTTGGCGTCGGCGAAGGAGGCGAAGGAGGGCGCCTCGATCTTGCAGGGGCCACACCAGGTGGCCCAGAAGTTCAGCACCACGGTCTGGCCGCGGAGCTCGGAGAGCACCAGCTCGTCGCCGCCGAGGGTGGAGACCCGGAAGTCGGGCGCCTGCTCGGGGAGATCCGGGGCGCGGAGCCAGCCGGCGACCGTGGTGACGACCACCAGCAGGAGTACACCGGAGAGCAGGTTGCCGAGCAGTCCCCACGCGGGGTGACGCCCCGACCCCTTCGCCTCGTCGTCCACATCGTTCATGGGGACCCAGGTAACCCCACCGCCCCTGCCCAACCCGGCGGCGGCCGGCTCGGCGACGGCATAGGCTTGCCTCGGACGGGGTTGTTCCGCTACACCCGCCGTTGGAGGTGTGCATGTGGCTGCTCCTGGGCGCCCTGGCGCTCGCTGGAGGCAAGACCGAGCAAGCGGAGGACCCCGCCAACCCTGGCATGGTGGGTCACTTCGAGGCGGCCTCCTATGCATGGCTCTCCGTCGCCATCGACGACATGAAGGGCGCTCGAAAGCACGCCAAGGAGCTGTGGGAGCGCGACACGGTGCCCCAGCAGGTGCGCATGCAGGCCGATGTCCTCCGCAAGTGCAAGAAGCTGTCCTGCGGCGGCCCTGAGGTCGGCAAGCTGGCCCGCACCTGCGCCGACTGCCACGTGAAGGGCGGGGTCGGCCCCAGGCCATCGGGCATGGAGGGCTTGCCGCTGCTGCCCCCCACCGAGCAGCACGCCGTGGCCGCCATGTACATGTGGATCGGCCTGGTGACCCCCCACGAGCGCGCCTACGAGCTGGGCGTCGAGGGGGCGGTGCCGCCGATCGACCTCGACTCTCGCCAGGAGCTCTTCGACGCCATGCAGCAGTTCGAGAGCATCGTGGCGCGCGCCGAGACCGCACAGAACTGGGACGATCGCGCCACGGCCTTCGGCGACATGCTGGAGACCTGCGCCGGCTGTCACGAGCTCGCCGGGGTCGACAAGCGCATCAAGGAAGAGCAGAAGAAGTAGCTCGGGCGTACACTCGGGCCGATGTCGACCTCCGACCCGAACGCGACCTTCGCCGGCTTCGACGAGTCCGGAGGCGCCGAGGCCCCCCTCGCCACCACCTCCGAGCGCTTCGTCGTCGGGGACGAGGTGGCCCGCGGTGGCCTCGGGCGGGTGCACCGCGCCCACGACCAGCTGCTCGACCGAGAAGTCGCCGTGAAGATGCTGCTCCGGGACAGCGGCTCGGCCGACGCGAGGTTCCGGCGCGAGACCCTGCTCACGGCACGGCTCCAGCACCCCAACATCATCCCCGTGTACGACGGCGGGGAGGACCAGGAGGGGGTGCCCTTCCTCGCCATGCGCTTGGTCCACGGGAGCTCCCTCGACCAGCGCATCGCCGACGCCCGCACCCTGCCCGACCGGCTCGCGCTCCTCACCCACGTCGTGGACGCCTGCAACGCCGTCGCCTACGCCCACAGCCAGCGGGTCACCCATCGCGACCTGAAGCCCGACAACATCCTCGTCGGCGACTTCGGCGAGACCGTGGTGATCGACTGGGGCCTGGCCAAGGACCTCGACACCCAGGAAGACCTGACCGACCTGGGTGACGGCTTCGTGGTCAGCCACAGCAACTCGCTCACCCGGGTGGGCTCGGTGGTCGGCACGCCGGCCTACATGCCCCCGGAGCAGGCCGCGGGGCAGGAGGTCGACGAGCGAGCCGACATCTACGCCCTCGGCGCCGTGCTCTACCACCTCGCCACCGGGCGCCGGCCCTACGAGGGGTGTGACGATGCCCTCGCCGCCGTCGTCGCCGGGGCGCCCACGCCGGTGCGTCAGCTCGTGCCCCCCCTCGCCCCGGACCTCGCCAGCATCATCGCCGCGGCCATGGCGCGACACGCCGACGACCGCTACGCCTCCGCCTCCGCGCTGGCCACCGACCTGGAACGCTACCGCCAGGGCCTGACGGTGTCGGTCCATGCCTACACCGCCGCCGAGCGCGCCGCCCGCTTCGTCCGCGCCCACCCGCTACCCCTCGCCCTGGGCACGGTCCTGGTGGTCGGCGGGTTGTTGGCCCTGGTGGGCTTCAGCCGGGCCACGGCGGAGATCAGCGAGCAGCGGAGCCACACCGAGGCCGCCCGCGCCGACGTGGCGGCCCTGCAGGCCGAGCGCCTCGAGCGCCTCGAGGACCTCACCATCGAGCAGGCCCGGCTCACCATGACCAGCGATCCCGGCCACTCCCTGCAGCTCCTCGCCAGCATCCACGACGAGGAACGCTTCGACGGTCGGGTCCGCACCATCGCCACCGCCGCCTGGTCGACCCGCCCCCCGACCGTGCTCGGCGGTCCCGCAGGCCGGGTCCCGAGCGCCATCGCCTGGCATCGGACCGGGCCCGTGGTCGGCTGGGACCACGACCTCGTGTTCTACGACGACGCCCTGGCTGAGGCCCGCACCATCCCCCTCGGCGGTGCCGCGGTCGATCTCGCCTCTCTCGACGACGGCGTCCTCGCCTGCACCGGGGCGGGCGTCATGTGGATCCCCGACGACGGCCGCCCCCGCGACGTGGCCCAGGGGCCTTGTGTCCAGCTGCGCCCGATCGGCGATGAGTGGGTCACCATCCACGCGGACGGGCAGACCATCCACCATCGAGAGGGCGGCCGTACCACCTCGGTCAGCACCCCGCTGGAGCAGCCCGTGCAGGTCGGCGGCACGCCCGGGCATCTGTTCGCCTACGGCAAGCCCACCGATCTCGTGCAGTGGAGCGGCACCGAGTGGGATCAGGTCCACCAACAGGTGGTGTACGGCATCGCCGGAGCTCCTCACCGCTCCGACGTCTTGGTTCTGGGCTTCGGGGCCTCGGCGCTGCTCCACCTCAGCTGGACCGACACCGGGGCCCTGACCATGTCCTCGGTGCCCATCCCCACCCAGTGGCTCGAGCACGCCACCTGGATCGACGACCATCGGGTGATGGTCTCGGGATCCGACGAGTCCGTGACCGTGGTCGACATCGACACCGACGCCGTCCTCGACACCTTCACCGTGCAGGGCCGCCCGACCACGATGGCCCGCCGCAACGGGAAGCGCGTGGCCGTGGGCACCGATGCCGGCCTGGTCACCGTGGTCGACGTCGACGCGGGCGACCAGGTGCACCTGGCCAGCGACGGGGAGCCCGTGCTCGGCCTCGCCTGGTCCCCTTCGACCGACCGCCTCCTGGCCGCCACCCTCGCCGGCGTGCGGGTCTACACGCTGAAGCACCGCGATGGCGCCTTCGTCGTACGCCACGACGGCCCCCTGAACGGCCTCGCCGCCCGCAGCGACGGGCCGCCCCTGGCATTCGGCGCCAGCGGCCTCCTCCGGCCCGTGGGCGACCGGCGCCACGAGCTGCTCTACGCAGGCCACATCGCCGAGGCGACCACCTGCGGCGACGAGACCTGGTACCGCGCCCCTACGGGCCTGCGGAGCTGGCCCTCCAACCATCGCCGCCTCACCCAGGGAGCCCAGCTCCTCGCCTGCTCCCCCGAAGGCCTCCTCGCGGTGACGGGCGACGAGACGGGCACGGTGCTCCTCCTCGACCCCCAGAGCGGAGAGCAGCGGCACGCCTTCCACCTCCCCGGCGGCCTGTTCCCCAACGACCTGCAGCACGACCCCAAGGGCCGGTTGCTCGTCGCCACCATCGCTGGTCAGTGGCGGCTGGACGGCGAGCGGTTCGAGCAGATCATGGCCATCCCCAACCCCCGGGCGGTGTCCAGCTGGAACGACCGCATGGTGGTGGGCACCCAAGACGGCACCCTCTGGGTCGAGGGCGAGGGCGCCCCGGTCGGCCACGTCGGCCACGGCATCACCGACATGACCCCAGCCGGAGAGCGCCTGGTGGTCGCCGATCAGGCCGGCGGGCTCTACGTCTTCGACCACGTGGGCGCGCCCCCCAGGCCCCTCCGCGGCCACGACCAATACATCCACGCCCTCGCGGCCCACCCCGATGGCCGATGGGTCGCCTCGTCCGGCTGGGACCGCACCGTGTGGCTGTGGGACCTCGCCGTCGACCCGCCCGTGGGCCGGCCCCTCACGGGTCACCGGGCCGCCGTGACGGACCTCCTCTGGTCCGCGGACGGCGGGATCCTGTACAGCGCCGACCTGGCCGGCTCCGTCCGACGATGGACCGATCCGCTCTCCACGGATCCGGCGGGATTGCGAGCCCAGATCCAGGCCATGGCCGACGCCACGCAGGCCGGCCAGCCCCTGCCCACGGTCGCGGAGTTGGCCGCGCTGGCGGAGCCCTCATCAGATTGACCTTCCCGGTCGACTGATTGTGAATCAAAACGAACCATCGGCAGCCCGAGCCACGGCGAACCACGCCGGAAGGCGCCGATGAGCGTTCGGCACGGCGCTTGCAGAGTGGCCGCGTAGCCGCTCGGGGCGGTACCATGCATCCAGTGTGCGCCGTCCCGAGTCCCCGACTTCGTACACCACCGGCCCGGCCGCGCCGGGCCACAGGAGTGGCCATGACCGAATTCACCCCCATCTCTGCCATCGCCGGCGGGGCCCTCATCGGGCTCTCCGCCTCGTGGATGCTCCTGGCGAACGGGCGCATCGCGGGGATCAGCGGCGTCTACAGCGGGCTGCTCCGCCCCAAGGCGGGCGACATCGGCTGGCGCGCCGCCTTCACCTTCGGCTTGGTCCTCGCGGGCTTCGCCTTCGTGCTCCTCCAGCCCTCCGCCATCGCCGCCACCGACAGCCGCTCCCTCGGCATGACGGTCCTGGCAGGCCTGCTGGTCGGCTTCGGTGTCCGGATGGGCAATGGCTGCACCAGCGGCCACGGCGTCTGTGGCCTGTCGCGGTTCTCGCGGCGCTCCCTCGTCGCCACCCTCACGTTCATGTTCACCGGGATGGTCACGGCCAGCGCCCTGCAGCTCCTCGGGGGTGGCCTGTGAACCAGATCTTCAGCAGCCTCGTCGCGGGCCTCATCTTCGGCGCCGGCCTGGCCGTCTCCGGCATGACCCAGGCCGACAAGGTCATCAACTTCCTCGACCTCACCGACAACTGGGACCCTTCCCTCATGTTCGTGATGGTGGGGGCCATCGGCATCCACCTGGTGCTGTTCCGCCTCATCCTGCAGCGAGAGAGCCCGCTCTTCGCGACGCGGTTCGGCGTCCCGAGCCGCACCGACATCGACATGCGCCTGGTGGGCGGCTCCGCCATCTTCGGCATCGGCTGGGCGGTCGGCGGCTACTGCCCCGGGCCCGGCCTCGTCTCCATGGCGGCCGGTGGCGTCCAGGCGCTGGCCTTCGTGGCCGCCCTCACCGCCGGGATGCTCATCTTCCACGTGGCCGACGAAGCCTACAAGGGCGCCGTCCCCATGAAGAAGGCCGACAGCAAGCCGCAGCCCGAGCCTACGGCGCACAAGACCGAGCGTGCCGCCGGCGAGCTGGCCGAGTCCCACGCCTGAGAGAGGGCAGCGCGCTGCCTCAGGTGAGGCCGTGCTTCTTCAAGCGGCGGTACAGGGTGGGGCGGCTGATGCCGAGCCGCTCCGCCATCTGACCCCGATGGCCCCCGGTGACCCGGAAGGCGTCCAGCAGGGCCTCCCGCTGCAGGTCTTCCAAGGTCTTCCCCCGCTCCGGCTCCGCCGATCGGTCGAGGGACTCCGGCCCCTCGCCTCGTAGCTCCGGCGCCAGCTCGTGGGCCTCGATCACCGGCCCCTCGCCGAGGACGAAGGCCTGCTCCAGGTTGTTCTGGAGCTCCCGCACGTTGCCGGGCCACGCGTAGCCCACCATGTAGCTCCACGCGTCGGCCGACAGCGCGTGGACACGGCGGCCACCACGGGCATTGAACTGGTCGATGAAGTGCCAGGTCAGCGCTTCCAGGTCGCCTCGCCGGTCGACCAGCCGCGGCAGGTAGAGCACGACCACGCGGAGCCGGTACATCAGGTCTTCGCGGAAGCGGCCATCGTGCACCAGCTGCCGGAGGGCCGCGTTGGTGGCCGACAGCAGCCGCACGTCGACCTCTTGCTCCACCGTGCCGCCCACCGGCGTGAAGCGCTGCACCTGCAGCACCCGAAGCAGCCTCGCCTGCAGCTCCAGCGGGAGCTCGGCCACCTCGTCCAGGAAGAGCGTGCCGCGATGGGCCAGGGCGAGCAGGCCCTTCCGGTCGCGCACGGCCCCCGTGAAGGCCCCCCGGACATGGCCGAAGAGCTCGCTCGCCAGCATCTCGCTCGTGAAGGTGGCGCAGTTCACCGCGTGGAAGGCGCCGGTGACCCGGGGGCTCTCGTGATGGAGCGCCGAGGCCACGAGCTCCTTGCCCGTGCCGCTCTCCCCACGCACCAGCACCGTGGCGCTGGAGCGCCCAGCGCGCTGGATCAGCTCGAACAACTCGAGCATCTCGGGCGACACCGTGACCATGTCGTGGAATCGATGCAGCTTGAGGTCGGGGTGTTTCACAGTGTTCGACACGCTGACTCCAATTGAATGATCATGAACGACTCTACGATAGCCCACCCGCACACGTCGTGCCCATCGACGTCGAGACTTGGCACGGCCCTTGCTCTTGGAGGCAGCATCTACCGGAGTTGCCCATGCGCCCGACCCTCGAACGCTACGTCCCCCTCCTCGGCCAGCTCGGCGACGACTACGCCCAGAACGGCCTGCGCGGGGACCTCACGGCGGGCCTGACCACCGCCATCATGCTCATCCCCCAGGCCATGGCCTACGCCATGCTGGCCGGGCTCGAGCCCATCATCGGCCTGTACGCCTCCACGGTTCCCCTGTTCGTCTACGGCCTCCTCGGCACCTCCCGACAGCTGGCGGTGGGGCCCGTGGCCATGGTCAGCCTCCTGGTCGCCTCCGGCGTGGGCGCGATCGCGGGCGACGACCTCGCCACCTACACCGTCCTGGCCGCCACCCTGGCCTTGATGGTCGGCGTCATGCAGTGGGCCATGGGCATGTTCAAGATGGGCTTCCTGGTGAAGTTCCTCTCCCACCCCGTCATCGCGGGCTTCACCTCCGCTGCGGCGCTCATCATCGGCTTCAGCCAGCTCAAGCACGTGCTCGGGGTGCCGATCCCGCGCAGCCACCACTTCTACGAGACCGTGCTGCACGCCATCGAGCTGCTGCCCGACACGAACCCCTACGCCCTCGGCATCTCTGCGGCCTCCATCGCCGCGCTGGTCATCCTGAAGAAGGCCGCCCCCCGCTTCCCCCGCTTCTTGCTGGTGGTCGTCGCCGGCGCCCTCGCCGTGTGGGGCCTCGGCCTCGAGGGCACCGTGGGCATCGTCGGGGAGGTCCCCAGCGGCCTGCCCATGCCCGCCGCCCCGAGCCTCGGCCTCGGCGACCTGCAGGCCCTGCTCCCCACCGCCATCACCATCAGCTTGGTCGGCTTCATGGAGAGCATCTCGGTCGCCAAGAACTTCGCCCGCCAGAATCGCTACGAGGTCGACCCCGACCAGGAGCTCAAGGCCCTCGGCCTGGCCAATGTGTTCGGCAGCGTGCTGCAGGCGTACCCCGTCACCGGTGGCTTCTCCCGCACCGCGGTCAACGCCCAGGCCGGCGCCCGCACCGGCGTGGCCAGCATCGTGACCGGCGCCGCCGTCGTCATCACGCTGCTCTTCCTCACGCCGCTCTTCTACTACCTGCCGAAGGCCGTCCTCGCGTCGATCATCATGACCGCCGTGTTCGGCCTCATCGACGTGAAGGAAGCGCGCCACCTGTGGGAGATCAGCCGCCCCGACCTCGCCTCCATGGCCCTCACCTTCGTCGCCACCCTCACCGTCGGCATCGAGCAGGGCATCCTCATCGGCGTCGGCGCCAGCCTCCTCTGGTTCATCTGGAGCACCAGCAAGCCCCACGTCGCCATCCTGGGCCGCGTCCCCGGCACGAACATCTACCGGAACCAGACCCGCTACCCCGAGGCCACCCTCCCCGAGGGCGTGGTCGCCGTGCGCATCGACGCCCCCCTCTACTTCGCGAACACCGCCTTCCTGAAGAACACCATCATGGCGGCCGTGAACGACAAGACCGAGCACCTGGTGGTGGACTGCAAGTCCATCGGCAGCGTCGACGCCCAGGCCCTGTCCACCATCGAGGAGATCATGGACGAGCTCACGCACCGCAACGTACGGATCTGGATGGCGGGTGTGCACGGCCCCGTGCGCGACGCCCTGACCAGCGCCCACCTCCTCGACGAGCAGACCCGGGAGCGCATGGTCGAGCGGGTGCACGAGGCCCTCGATCGAATCGAAGGCAAGCAGCTGCACG
>ENA-OWNT01005605-OWNT01005605.1-seawater-metagenome-genome-assembly--contig:-NODE-5605-length-10267-cov-3.845240_pt1 | contig 10267 bp, 7 predicted proteins | sample MGYA00238136_ERZ651165 | MGnify/ENA primary metagenome ERZ651165 (study PRJEB26861, sample SAMN08777766) | seawater metagenome | isolation source: coastal seawater | place: USA: Florida | collected...
CGCCCCCGCCCCCGCCCCAGCACCGCGCGTGGCTCGTGCCCACCACAGCGCCCCTCCACCTCCAGGCGTCGACGAAGATGAGTTTGATCCTTTCAGCGACGCACAAGAAGTGGTCGGAGGACCCGCTGCCCCGGGCGAGTTGAGTGGCGGTGAGGACGACGAATTCGATCCATTCGGAGACGGTTCCGCTCCAAGCAACAGCCAGTCACAGCCAGGCTTGCCTGCGGCCGCTCCTCCTAGCGATGATGAATTTGATCCATTCGGGGACGGCCCGCCAGCACCGGCGCCCGCACCGGCGCCCGCACCTGCCCCAGAACCCGATCTTTTCGGAAGCTTTGAGGCACCCGCCCCAGCACCTGGCCCGGCGTCGAGCAATGACTTCGATCCATTTGCTGCGCCGGCACCAGCGCAAAATGCGAACCGAATGGCACCCGCCCCGGCACCATCAAGTGGCGGGCTGGACCTTGGTGCATTGTACGCCCCCTCGCCCGCACCAGCCGCTCAAAACGTTGGGATGCAGGGTGGTTTTGGGCAACAAGGCTATCCGCAACAGCAGATGGGGTACGGCGTGCAGCAGCAACCCATGGGCGGCGGATATGGCATGCAGCAGCAGCCCATGGGCGGCGGATTCGGCATGGGTGCACAGCGTGGTGGGTACGGTCAGCAAATGGGGTACGGCCAGCAACAGCAGATGGGGTATGGTCAGCAACAGCAGATGGGATACGGTCAGCAGCGGATGGGCTATGGCCAGCAGCCGCAGATGGGCTATGGCCAGCAACGGCAGCAACAACCCATGGGTAGCAATTTCAGTCAGCCCCAACAACAGCAGACCGGGTTCAATGTGCGCAGCAACCCAGCACCTCTGCCAGCGCCAGTCCCAGCACCCGCTCCTGCTCCGGCTCCTTCCAACAACACGGAGTTCAACCCGTTTGACGACTTTTAATTCGTTTGTGGTTGGTGTTGGTGCAATTCTGTGGAGTGCACCAAACATGGCCGATCAAGTCCATGCCGCAGCACCTCGATTGGCTCCAGCCGTGGCATGTTGGGACTGTGCACGACTTGCTAGTTTTTTCAACGAACGACCGTGTTATCAGAGACCTTTGTTTTATTCTTTTATCAACACTAAGTACTATCAAACTAATGTACCTTCTGCTCGGGACTGCAACGTTCATGGTGCAGCGGCGTCACCTGCCGCGTTTGCTTCTTGCGGTTGCAGCATAATGAAGTATTCTTGCCTTGGCTTCGTGGTTAACTTGAGACGTAGGTACACTCCTAACTTGATTTCAGCGCGTTGTCCGGTGGGCCACGTGACAATATGCCTTTCGATTTTTCGATCTTTCTGATCTTTCTGATCTTTCTGATCTTCCTGATCTTTCTGGCCGTGCCCATCGTTGTGACGCTCCGGCTTGCTGCTTTTTCGTCGATCCGCGAATTGAGCTCGACGCGACTCCTCACTATTGACAGACTTGTCGTGAGGGCGAGATTCTTCGTCGGTGTCACTCTCGTCTTCATAAATGCAGTCGATCTTGGCTTTCAAGATGCGTTCCATCTGGTCATAGTAGAGCTTCAACTTCAAGCCATATGCTGCCACGTACATGGTCGCAAACGTTTCACCGTCGTCAGCAACAACACCCGAAACAATCACCGGAACCCCCTCCTTTTCCTTCTGTCGAAGATATGCCCACAGAAAGAGTTTGTCACTATCCAACGACGCATCGTCAGCAGCCTGCTTTCGTTGATTGCAATGCTCTGCAATACGGCGCAGTGCCAACAGCTTTTCCGGAGGGGTTGACAATACTTCTTCATCTTCATCGAGATTGCGACGCTGCTTCCACTCGATAATCTCTTGTAGCTGCCGATGCACCACGAGGTCTGCGTAGCGACGAATGGGTGAAGTGAAATGGGTGTAGTAGGGCATTGCCAAAGCATAATGACGCCAGTTACTGTCACTTCCAGCCGGGAAGTAATTGGCTGCAGTGAATGATCCCATCAAGTTCAATTCCAAAAGAGCTCCTACACCTTCGGACAGTCCAGCTCGAAGTTGACGCACCGACTGTTGCAGCGTGCCGCCGTCACGGTCCGATCCAAAGGCTAAACTTTGACCTTCGTTACACAGTCCCATTTCTGTGCACCATCGCTGGAACTTGACGAGCTTCGCGGCGTCCGGGGGCGCATGACGTCTCAGGAATGCGGCCTGCCAATTGTAAGTGATGAGCTCTCGAGCCACGAGATTGTTGGCGAGTAGCATGTATTCTTCGACGAGGTTGTTGGAGGCACGGAGAACGTAGGTACCGGCGGACGTTGGTTGCCGCGTGTCGGGATCGAGCTTGAAACTCATTTTCGGTATGGACATCATGAATGAGCCAGCGTCCACCCGCAGCGCGCGGCGCTTTCTCGCGATTGCATTCAATGCTTTGACGTCCTCGATTACTTGTGCTTTTGTGTGTCGTCCGGTGGGTCTGCGGTGTTCTTCCCAAGTGTCCAGCCCAACGCACTCGCCGGTGCTTTTTTCGATATAAATTCTCCCATCAATCATGTCTTGAGCCGTTCGGTAATCCAATTGGCAGGCGGTGTGAATAATGCTCCTGCCAAACCACACCTTGTGCTTGTTGCTGAGGGCGCCATCGCGTGACATGTACCAAAAGCACGAAAAAGCTAGTCTGTCTACCTTCGGATTCAAACTGCACAGTTTTTCACAAAGGATTCGTGGCAACATTGGGTATGCATGCTGAACGAGGTACACTGTTGTGGCGCGTTTCTGCGCCTCCTCGTCAAGCGCGGTGCCAGGTTTCACAAAATATGATACGTCAGCAATGTGAACACCGATTCGATACAGTTGCTTCTGACTATCCCACTCGATGCTGAGGGCATCATCCAAGTCTTTTGCCGTTGTTGGGTCGATACTCACAATCCGAAGGTGTCTTAAATCTTCTCTCTTCGCCACTTCTTCAGCGGGGGGTGTCCAGTTGTCCGAATATTGTTTTACACATTGAAGTACTTCATCGGGAAAATCACAATGTCGAACAGCATGCTGCTGCAGCAAGGCCTCCGTTTCTGCGGCTATGTCTCCCATTTCGCCAACGATACCAACATACTGCCCCCACGGGAAGTCAGAGTCCACATCCCACCGCTCAAACTTGGCTTTCACAATCTTGTCATACTTGCGTGGGTTTTCAAGGAACTTCTTCGGTAGCCCCTTCCGCAGGATCTTCATGTATGGATATGTTCCATTTCTGGAATCGAAGAGCACGAAACTGAAATGGCTGGGCAACGGCTTGCCCTCAGGGTGATTTTTAGGAACCACAAAAAACCCAACGAGTTCGTGTGGTTTCCTCTCCATAATTCCAACAACTTTACCCGTTGCGCGGCGTTCATGGTCATCGTGTTCAATTGTCGGGTTCGAAGCACTGGCCGCCTGTGGTCGCTGAGTGCTCGTGTCGATGGGTTGCCACAGCTTATTGCACCGCTCCACTTCTGCAGCCAATGCTGGTGTTTGATCGAAAATAGTCACCGGGTCAACCACAGTCTCATCTATCCATTTCGATTTCGGGTGCAACTCCAGCACAACAGTGTCCCCGGGCAAAGCGCGGTTTCTGTCTTCCGGAGCTTCGAGCAGTACGTCGAACACCAAGGACTCCACGGACACATACGCTTTAGTTGCGTTTGCGGGATTGACTCGGAGTATGCCCTTCACGAACTTACCGGAAGCGAGTCCTTCTGTCAACAGTGAATCATCAAGGTGTTCCTCGAATTTCTGTTTCTGTTGATCTTTGTGACCTTTCCAACCTTTGTTGCTGTTTTTCGCCTTCGCGCCTTTGTCTCGAGCCCGGGAGTTACCATTGTGCTTATTTTTTGTGCCTTTCGCTCTCTTCGTGCTTGACTTATCTCCTTTGTTTGTGTTCTTCGGGCCCTGACCTGTTGGCTGAGCAGATTCGTCACCATTGGGGCCTTTCGCCCCACCTTTATGGCGGTTGTTGGTTCTCTTGTGGCGTGGCATTGTAATTCGCTGTCTAAATCAGTCCAATTTTCGTTCAATTGTTTTTGTCGGCTCATTTTGTGGTTCTGCGTTTGGTGAGTTCCTTTGTGCCACCCAGCAGAAGTATCGCACTGCCATGCTACTCGCTCCTGGCGCAGCAATATCCTCTGCAGTAGTTGATTGTAATGTGCACGGGGTGAGGCAACAACGACTTGTCTCAAGATGACCTCCGCATGGTGTAACTTGTGTGCCCCGCCCTTCACACACACATACCGAACACAGACATGTGCCTATTTGACAAGTTGGCTTGCAGTCGAGCTCCAACCCTCTGCCCAGTGAGTCGAACGTGGGCGTTGGCCGTGTTGTGAGTCAATTTCTGCCGTTTGACTGCAACTGCAACTGCTACGGCATGGCAGCGAGCACCGTGGCGATTCTTCGACATTCCCTGCGGAAGCCACCATCCCGCCATCATCACACCAACACCCGCCGAATGCAAGCTAAACGCCGACCCAACCAGCCTTCCGCCGAGGACGAGTGAATCCTACCAAAGAAAGCGCGCATCCTCCAACCAATGACGGGCGGCGAGTGGGCGGTGACACATCATGTGTGATGGTGCGTGTGACGTGTGACGTGTGTGACGTGTGTCAAGTTCACGTCGATGTCGACCTTCGCGTGGTCAGCGTCGGCGTCATGACGTTGTTGCGTGATGTCGTCGTCGTCCGTCGTCCGTCCGTCCGTCCGTCGTCTCGCAGTCAGTCACAGTCACACAGTCACAGTTCACGGTGTGTTGGTGGTTTGATTGAAGTTTGATTGGAGACTATGACGCGCGCTGGTGTTCTGTTTGTTGGTGTGTTTGTGTTCGTTCATGCTGTTGCGCCGGCAACACGGCACCAATTGCGGTAACATGCCAAAGTTGCCACATGTACGTACTAGGTACGTGGCTTGTACTGAAGTACGCTACTGCAATGCATTTACAAACACCTGCTGTGTTCCGTGTTCTGCATTCATTCATTCTGCATTCATTCTGCATTCGTACTGCGGCTGTGGCAAACAACAAAGCGTCAGCGAAGCAAGCTCCGAGATGTACGTTCCCTGCGCGATGCTATGTATCGGTTAATTGACTGGCTTCACGAAAGGCTCGCACGTCATTTGTGGAACACCACCTACGGCGCATCAGTCCATCACCTCCAGTGACGAGACGGACAACTTATGGCATTGTATGTGGCATGTGGAATGGTACAAGGAACACGGGGTGATCGATAACCTCTGAGGAATATGTCGAATCCGCGACAACTTCAACAACCCAATTCGTGCGCAGTCGCATGCCTGTGGTCAAGATAGCAAAGTAAACAATTATTGTACCCGAAAGACTTGTGACAAACTTTATGTATTTGTCGTTTGCAATGTCTTCGGGATGTCCTGTGCGCGTGTCTATGCAGCGACGCGGTGTCAATCTATTCTATCGGTTTTCTCGCGCTCGCTTTTGTAGTCTGATACAACTTGTACTACAAAGCCGACCACTATGAGGGCGCATCCTAGCCCCTGCACCAATGTCATCATCTCCCCGTGCAGGCCGAGGTCGCTCAGAATGCTGAGCGGGATTTGCAGCACTTGGCCCACAGCTAAGAAAAACGGCGACGCTAACACAGCTGCCAGCATGAACAGAATGTTGGATGCTGACGCTAATACCGATCCACTCAACACGATCGTGAGATTAGTTCCGGTTGGCAGTTCGATGGGAGGTTCCCATCCAAGCCACGCGTTGGTGAAAAAGAACGGCCACAGGAAAAGTGCGTTGGTGAGTCCAATCAGCGCGATCATGATTGGTAACAGCGCCTGCGATGCCCTGTCACATCAGTTGCAAAAGTCGTCAAAGTCAACACATCAATGTGTGTCACGCGTCGAAAAGAGCAACAAAAACCTACCGTTTTGATGCCTTCGTCCTCTTCTCGGAAAAGCGCCAGCCCCACACAACCAAGTAAGCTGCTTGAAGCACTGTGAATGCCACGACGCACGCAATTCCCACAAGCGAGTTCGAAGGGTTATCTGCTTCTGACAGAAACGCACCGATAGTCGAGGTGTTAGCAGTACCGTTGTTCGAGCTGTCGGGGTCAATCTTCAAAAAACTAATAATGACTACTCCTCCAATACAGAAGAGGACTGAGACAACTTCCAGGGCGCGCACGGCGTGCTTGAAGAAAATGATCGAAAACACCAAGACGAACACGCAAGTCGTCTGTGTGATTGTCGTGAACACGGACACCGTGACTAGCGGAAGGGAGACGCTCCAAAATATATTGAACATGATAAACACCGCAAAGCCAGTTGCCGTCCAGAATGCTTGGCAGAAAGTAGAAAATCCGTTCTCGCGAAGGACGCCCATGAATGATTGCTTCGTGACAGCAAGCCAGATTGCTGCAATGATGGCACTGAACACACCAGTTACGCAGTGGTTGAACCACACACTGAAGTACGGGTGCAGGTACGGGTGGGTGCCCGTCTCTTGAATTTGCATGAGTTCAGCATTTGCCACCGTGACCATTTGAAACAAGAGGACCAAAATGTTGCCGACCAAGCAAGCGCAGGTGAAACATTTCTTCTTGTCGGTGAGAGGAAGTTCGTCGCCCGTTTCACGAGCACTCAACGGAGCCGCCGTCGCAAACTCTTTGAGTTCTGCAGGGTCAAGTTCGTTAATTTCATTGCATTCGTTCTCATGCAACAGGGGTTCACGAGAAGTCTCATCACGCATTGCAGCAACGCAAAGTAATGACGCTGAAGTGGCGCAGGCGTCGGGCCGGAAATGTGTGGGCGCGCACTCACGTCGTGTATGCGCGGCCCACGTTGCCTTTGTTCAAGTTCATAAGACCACCAATTTCACGGCGTTGAAAATGAACACAGTAAGAATCGCTCCACAACAAATATGTATGAAGCAACAATAAACACTACGATTCGTCGTCGTGTGTGCGTGTGCTGCGGTAGGTTCACTTTCATACAGCCAAGTCGTCATGTCGAAATGCATACCGCCAATGCGATGGCCATGGATGTTCACTTGGACACCATACTTCCTCGCTCGCGCTTTGACATGTTCATATTTTGTAAAGCGGGCAACACAATGGCAGTGCGCCATCACGTCTCCTCGTCCTGTCTACGCTGCCTCCAAGGTGCCCCGGCGGCGTCTCCACGTTGTTTCGACGTCACCTCCACGTTGCATGTGCGTTGTCTCCGACACTTCGTCACGAGTCACGAGTTACGATGGCGGCAACGTCACATCGTTCACCATCCGTTCCCCCTCCCGCACTGCGGCGCGCGGCCTACTCAATATGTACAGGTTCATCTACATACCACTTTGTTGGAGTGCAGCAACATTCAACGAGAATTCGCGCGCGGAACGAACGCGGGAGCTCTTGCTGTGAACCATCTATCGTCTGTTTCCCGGAGGGCGATGACTTACGTACTTACAATGGCAGACAGTGTACTTCAAAACACGGGCGTGGGCATGTGTAGCGTACCCATTCGGTTTGTGTCGAGGATCGCGTACATAGGTTACTGTTGAGGATTGGGTGGGTGTGTGAACCTTTGTGCAGCTTTCTTCTTTGAATTTTGTTTCGTTTGAAAAGCAACAGTGAAATGCAGTTACGAACGGCTATTCTATGCTGGTAACCACACTCAAACTCCGCCGTACACCTTCATGATTTGGTACGCGCGTTTGCGCTGTTTTTGCTTCTTGGCCCTTCGGATTCTGGCCATGGCCTGCCTTGACTTCCGTGCCCCAGCACGGCGACGGGCGTGCATCAGCTCATAAACGTCGGACCTAATCGTGTCGGGTTCAGGCGCAGATCTCACAGCTGAAGATTGCTCCATTTGGAGTTTCAGTTGATTAAATTGCTGCTCCTGCTCTTCTTTCACATGTCGAAGCGCCTCGCGACGGATCTCTCGTTCGTGCTTAAGACGCAGCTGGAAGTCGCTCTCCTCCTCTTTAATCTGCTCCTTCAATAGCTCCACTTGGGAGTTGTAGAAGTTCTTCACGCGCTCCTGAACGTTCTCGACTTCGGTTCGTGTCTGCTCCAAAATTAACTTTTGTTGTTTGCGCTGGAACACCAAGTCATTTCTCTTTTGCTCCAACAGCGTTTTGAAGAGAGCCTAACATGAAATTGAACGATAAAGAGTGAATGGCCTTAAGAGTGCGAGCCGACGGGGGTACTGGCGTAGCGTATGTCGTACCTTGGTTCTCTCACCCTCCCGCGACTCTCGCATGACTCTCTGCTTACGTTGTAGATTTCGAATGTCGTTTACAAACCTCTGATGCTTTATCGCATGAACCCTCTCGGTGTGCATAAGGTTGCGTCGGCGGTGCTTTTCCTGCTCAATGAGCTGTCGGTGGCGGCGGCGATGGACTGTTTCGCGTTGGGCCATCTCTCGATTGATGGCAACTGCGGTGGTGTGCAGCAGAGAGCTCGGATTGTGCTGTGCCTCCTCCAGGGCTTCCTCAATTCCACTTGTTTCGTGTATGAATGAGTCTCCCTCAAAGCGGTCTTGGTTGTATTGTTGTATGCGGTAGTTTTCCTTGATTTCGGACAGAATGGTGCGGAGCAAGGCTGGATCTTTCTCCTGCAGCTTCTCAACGACGGTGCCCATCAGCTGCACCTGGGGTGAAGGCAACTCCGGAACAATTTCAGAATCTCCATGCGCCACCGACGGGGTCTTGGGCTCTGGCGATCCTTTTGCCCGTCGTTGCCTTCGGGCTTCGTGTCTTTGTGCGAGCTGACGCTCCTTTTCTTCGATGCTACTGCCAAGTGGCTCTGGCGAATTGTGCTCGCTGTGATGGCCTGGCACCTCGTTGCTGTGGTCGTCTCGCTGCGCAGAGGCGGTCGATATCATCACATGCAATTCATACAACAAGTCTACAAGACGACTGATGTGATGCATGTCACCGGCATTGATTGCTTCGGGGTCAATGTATGTGAGAAAGTCGCCATTGAGCAGCGAGGAGAGGTTGTCGAGCGCAATGGTGAGGTTGGCAATGTGCGCGTCTGCTGTTGAAGGCTGCCGGGACACTCCCTCCAACTGCGTCATCAACAAGGACTCAATAATGCCCACAAACATCGACGATGCCGAGAGTTTCAACTCCTCAAAATTGGAGAATCCTGCAACCCCGAGACTCTCCCTGAGCAGAGTGTTGATTTTGTCCAACAGTGATGTCTCTTCGACAGAGCCATTCTCTATTGGTGGAGGTGAGTTGCTCATCTTGATCCGAACGAGTCCACTGCACAGTGGACCTGGGCGGCAACTTTCAAACCCCGCCGATGTGGACTGATAGAGGTGGAGCCACTCTTTTACGCTCGAAAATCTTTTTGTTCTTCGTGCACGTTCCTACGATTTAGCGGCTTGTATTCGTTGTGTTCGCCGCGGACTCAACAGCGTAGCAAAACTCCGACGACTTTCGCCTCCAGCGGCCAGCGACCAGCAGGCGTCGTCGTCGAATCCATTTCTACATCAAGTGTACAAGTGCCAATACTGCTGCAGACCATAGCACTACGCAAGCACGTACTGGCCAGGGGTTCGAACGGCCGTCAACTTTTCGCGCACATGATGAAACATCCATCCACACAAGCCGCAAGCTGGCGAATTGTGTTGAAAGATGACCGAGGAGAGGCAATGCGAACCAACCCAGCCACTACCACCAACCACCAACCACCACCATCTGACAAACCACAATCCACCAAAGCGAGCAGCCTCCTCCGCGCAGGACAGACAGGGAGGCAGGCAGATCAACAAACAGCATCACCAGCAACACAAGCAACACCAGCAACACCAGCAACAGAGCTGCAACGGCAACAGGATGCGATGCGGTTAGGTCGATGCGGTGATGATGCGGTGAGAGTTTGCGTGGGCGTGGGTGCGTGAGTGAGGGTGTTGCAGCTTCAACTGTCAATCGCCAGTCCGTGAGTGAGTGAGTGAGTGAGTCAGCACGTTTGTGCGTTCGTTCGTTTGTTCGTTTGTTGGGTTGACCTCTTTTGTCACTCACTCACTCACTCACTCGCAGTCACTCACAGTCACTCACTCACTCACAGTCACTCACTCACAGTCACTCACTCACAGTCGCTCACTCATTTTCCCCTTTTGGTGTTCTGTGTTCTGTGTTCTGTGTTCTTTGTTCTGTGTTCTGTGATTTCTGTGCATTCTGTACCTTTATGTATTTTGTAGTTTCAGTGAACTGTCACGAGTGAACTTAAGTAGAGAAACGGTGTACAGTACATTTGATTACCAGTGATAACATGAATGCCTGCCGGA
>ENA-OWNT01005606-OWNT01005606.1-seawater-metagenome-genome-assembly--contig:-NODE-5606-length-10266-cov-3.221219_pt1 | contig 10266 bp, 9 predicted proteins | sample MGYA00238136_ERZ651165 | MGnify/ENA primary metagenome ERZ651165 (study PRJEB26861, sample SAMN08777766) | seawater metagenome | isolation source: coastal seawater | place: USA: Florida | collected...
ACGATTAGTAGATCATTTGCTAACATGAAACCAGCTGCCGCCGCTGCCCAACCAGAATACGAGTTAAGCATAGAAACAACCACTGGCATATCCGCACCACCGATTGACGCAACTAAGTGATAACCGAAAGCAAACGCGATCAGTGTCATCACAATCAAAGCAAACATGCTGCCATCAGCTTTTACGAAAGCAATCATCAACAATGTTGAAACAACAACGGCTGCTAAATTCAACTTATGCTTGTGAGGTAAGTTCAGTGGTGACGAAGAAATCACACCGCGAAGTTTGCCAAATGCGACAATAGAACCCGTGAAGGTTACAGCACCAATAAACACACCTAGGAAGACTTCCACAAGATGGATTACGTGTTCTGCGTGTGTCGCTGTTTCCGGTGCATCTAGGTAGCTGTTAAAACCAACTAATACCGCCGCCATACCAACAAAGCTGTGAAGAATTGCCACAAGTTCTGGCATTTCCGTCATTTCTACTTTTTTAGCATAGTGAATACCGATCGAACCACCGATCACCATAGCGATAATGATCCACACGAAACCTTCGGATTCCGGCCCAAAGATCGTTGCGATCAAAGCGATCGTCATACCAGCGATACCATAGTAGTTACCTGCTTTTGCAGACTCTTGCTTTGATAAGCCAGCTAGACTCAAAATAAAGAATAATGCAGCAACAATATAAGCTGCTTGTACTAATCCTGCAGACATTTCTTGTTACCCCTTAGTCTTTACGGAACATTTCAAGCATGCGCTTGGTTACGGTGAAACCACCGAAAATATTGATACTGGCAATCAAGACAGCAATAAATGCGAGGAATGAAACTGCCCCATTCCCTTGGCCTATTTGCAGAAGCGCACCGACAACAATAATGCCTGAAATCGCGTTTGTTACTGACATGAGAGGCGTATGCAGAGAGTGCGTAACGTTCCAAACCACGTAGTAGCCCACAACACAAGCTAGAACAAATACCGTAAAGTGAGACAAGAAAGCCGCTGGTGCGACCGAAGCGATCCAACCGAATGCAGCAACACCAGCAACCAAAGCACCAATTTTCTTCGCTGGAGAAGTTGGCTCTTTAACTTTAGGTTCTGCCTTGGCTTTAGGCTCTGCCGCTTTAGGCGCAGGTTGAGCAGAAACTTTGATAGGTGGTGCAGGCCAAGTCACTTCACCTTCTTTAACTACTGTTACACCGCGAATGACGACATCTTCAAAATCAATATTGATGTTGCCGTCTTTTTCTTTGCAAAGCAGCTTCAGTAGGTTTACTAAGTTAGTAGAGTAGAGCTGGGAAGATTGCGTTGGTAGGCGGCCAACCATATCAGTATAACCGACGATTTTTACGCCATTGTCAGTCGTGATGACCTTATCCGCAACGGTGTACTCACAGTTACCACCGTTTGCGGCAGCTAAATCGACAATGACACTACCCGCTTTCATGCTGTCTACCATTTCTTTGGTAATCAACTTCGGCGCTGGGCGGCCTGGGATTAGTGCTGTCGTAATAATTATATCAACGTCTTTGGCCTGCTCTGCATATAGCTCAGCTGCTTTTTTGTTGAATTCATCAGACATCTCTTTGGCATAGCCATCACCAGAACCTGACTCTTCCTTGAAGTCAACTTCAAGGAACTCAGCACCCATAGACTGGACTTGCTCTTTTACTTCAGGACGAACGTCAAATGCACGTACAATAGCTCCCAAGCTACCCGCCGCGCCGATAGCCGCTAGGCCTGCAACACCAGCACCCGCAACAAGAACTTTCGCTGGTGGAACTTTACCTGCAGCGGTGATTTGACCAGTAAAGAAACGACCAAATTCATGCGCTGCTTCAACGACTGCACGATAACCAGCAATGTTTGCCATTGAAGAGAGTGCATCGAGAGATTGGGCGCGAGAAATACGTGGAACAGAGTCCATCGCCATAACATTGATATTCTTGCTAGATAGCTTTTCCATCAACTCGGCGTTTTGAGCAGGCCAGATAAAACTAACTAACGTCGCGCCTTCCTTGATTAGAGCAAGCTCGTCATTGTCTTTCTCTGTTAAAGGGGCATTCACTTTTAAAATTAGGTCTGAATTCCAAACCTCTTCTTGGGCTACAATCTTAGCTCCAGCAGCTTCAAATGCTGAATTATCAAAACTTGCTAAGTCCCCCGCTCCGGATTCAATGTGTACTTCAAATCCTAACTTAATTAACTGCTCAACCGACTTCGGCGATGCAGCCACTCGCGCTTCACCCGCGAGCCTTTCTTTTGGCACACCAATTTGCATTAGCTATTCCTTGACTATTGGCAACTATGATTATTTTTATCCAACGAATTGAATCAGTTTGAATATTTCTTTATACACGTCGAATATTTCGCGACAAATACACAAAACATCATTACATATAACCGTTGGTAATTAACTATTCTGCTTATAGAACTGAACTTCACAACACATTTAAGACAGCGCGGAGGTCAAACCAGTAAGCGAAACAGCCATTAAAACAATAGATTATCTAACCGTATATAACAAAAGAGCCATCAGCATAACGACTAATGGCTCTTAAATTTATGACGTCTGTCAACTTGCAAGGTAAGTTTTACTGAAAAATGTTCTCGCCCATTTGATCAATAAACATTTGTGCTTTTTTGAGCATAAACTCATCAGCATCACTTTGGCTGGCCAAGACATCTGAACGAATAAAGCGATGCGTTTTCACTTCACCATCAATTTCTTTTGTAATACGCCCGGCAATCCTATATTGACCACCTTCTGCAATGGCCTCTTGATAAATCAGAAAGCCTTTATACTCCACAGGCTCAACTTCAGCACTTTGCTCTGTTTCTTTTCCACCAAATAAACGCGAAAAAAGTCCCACACAACTCTCCTTACGGTTAGGGTTTCGTCGGTAGAATGGGCGTTTCGAACCATTCTAATTCCATATCATCATCAAAATTCTGTTTAGAGAACAACACTGGTATTTCGTCGTCACGGTTCTTACGTCGATCATCAATGATCATACCTTCGGCTGCATTGACTGCTGTTTCGGCGTAAGACTTCAGTTTAACTAATCTATCTTCAGGTAATGCAGATAAAAAGTCGACATCATGCCTGATATAAACGGGCCTTAACTGACTTAAGGCTAAGCAGGCTAGATCTGCCAACTGAGTATGAGTAAAGTGCTCTACATACTCATCCTGTGCCAACACCTGACCAACTAATGTTTCCATATAGTTATGTACATCTACGCTGATCTGCATAACTTTAACTCCCTCTAAAGTAACTGTATGTATAAACCATAATCAAGATCTATCTCTATACAAACAAGCATACGCCATATGTTCGTACAATATTTATCCGCTCGCCATTTATTACTTCATAAGTTTAGTAAAAAGCTTGGAAATCCAACAGATCGCAGTATTCTTAAGGTAACAGATTCACTTCTTAGAGCTATTATCTTGGGCTAGGTTCATGTCTTTTTCTATTGTCACTACAAATTGGTTTCGTTTACTGTTACCACTCATGTTGTTGACAGTTATCTACCTTGGCCTAGACTCGGCAATTCGCTTTACTGAATCTAACTTGGGAATACTGTCAAATTTACCATTTGTCCTTTTTCTGTGCTCTATAGTCTTAGCAAGGGCTTTTAAGCAGCATCAAATAGCCATGGTAGCGAGCACGCTAATCATTGCCTATTGGTTCATTCAAACTCGCCTTCAGTCACCACTCGCGACAGGAACGACCATACTAGAACTTTCATTACTCACAGGCCTACTCCCCGTGACGCTTGCGCTTGTATTCAGTTACAAAAGCAATACGTCGTTTACTAAGTCATTAACCCGGTATTTGGCGGTTATTTCTTTGCTGGTCTTGTGGTGTTACCTAATTTTATCGCATTTCTATGACGGCGGGTTCGATAACATAAACGAGACATTTCTCTTTGTCGTTTCCAATGTTTCAAAAATCCCGTTTATTTTGGTTGTATACTCCGTAGGTATCGCAATGATATTTGCGATTTGTGTAATGAACATGAATAGAACTATTGATGTTGCTGTCTATTCCACCTCTCTCATTTCGGGGGCCACATTCATCTTCTTTCATGTCCCTTATATCTCGAGTATGTTGTTTTCTCTGTCTGGAGTATTACTACTTATCTATCTGTTATCAGCCAGCCATGAGATGGCGTTTAAGGACCAATTAACAGAACTTCCAGGTCGATTAGCACTTGAATCAGATCTTAAGCACTTGGGGAAACAATATACAATCGCCATGATAGACATCGACCATTTTAAATCTTTTAACGACTCTTATGGTCATGATACTGGTGATGAAGTTTTAAGGTTAATAGCACGTCAATTAACTTGTGTGGGTGGTGGAGCAAGCGCCTATCGCTACGGTGGAGAGGAGTTCACGGTATTATTTAAAGGTAAACATAAGCAAGAAGCTAAGGTACACCTTGAAAAGCTTAGAGCCTCTATTGCTTCATACGATCTAGTTTTACGAGATTACTCCTCTCGCCCTCAAAATAGTAAAGTAGGTATAAAGCAGAGAAGTAATGTGGCTAATGGCGAAACCGTAAACGTAACGGTTAGTATCGGTGTATGCGACAACACAAGTGAAGAGCACGTAAAAGCAGTCATGAAAAAGGCAGACATTGCCCTTTATAAAGCTAAAACAGCAGGTAGAAATCAGATCTGTTTCGCATAGTTTGTCAGCCCTAAGCCACTAGTCTGCAAGTTGATATCTGTTTCTGCCTTCTAGCTTCGCCTTATACAACGCTTTATCTACTCGTTTATAGACCCAATCAGTGACCTCATCACCTGATGGATGGAAATGAAGCAACCCTTGTGACACTGTCACTACATTGGACACATCGCTGTTTTGATGCGGTATTCGCAATGACTCTAGGCGAGATTGAATGCGCTCTGCATCGTGTATTAACTTATCTTTGGAGGAATGGGCGCTTAATACAACAAATTCTTCGCCACCAAAACGCCCAACGACTTCACAGCTACGCTCAAACAAATCAGTGAGCACTTTGGCAATAGAAATTAAACACTTATCCCCTGCAACATGACCGTAACTATCGTTGTAAAGTTTAAACTGATCAACATCCAGTAAAATGACACTCATCGGCAACTGCAATCGCCCGTACGTAGAAATCATTTCTCGGAGTTTGCTATCAATAAAGCGTCGGTTTTTAATTTGTGTTAACCCATCTTCTTGGGCAAGCCGTTCCAGTTTTTCATTGGCAATGGCAAGCTCGGTCGTTTTTTGCTTTAGCACTCTACGCATTGACGCAATACGCTGCATAGCCATAAGTTTAGATTCAAGCACAACTTGGTCGACGGGTTTTATTAGGTAGTCATCCCCTCCCGCTTCAATGGCCTTAGCAATAATCGATGGTTCATGGTAACTACTTAAAAAAATAATGGGGACCCATTCAGAGTACATTTGACGAAGTCTAGTGGATACGGTGAACCCATCCATATCAGGCATAGATATATCTAGCAATACCACGTCGGGCTCGAAATCAGGATATGCTTCAAGCGCTTCCATTCCAGATTTAGCCACTACAACCGTATGGCCCAACTGCTTTAAAAGGATAGCAAGACGCATTCGTTCGGACTGAACGTCATCGACGAGCAGTATCCTCATTAACATCTCAGAGCCCCAAATCATAATAAATAGCTAATTCCAATCAAATTGCATGCATATGTAAATCATACGCTAGGGTTAGAGAATCAGCCAACCAAGCTTGACATTTAGTAGGAGTTTTTTACGATAGCGCCGTCAAATACACACTTTAAGAGAAAAATAATGTCTGACGTTAATACAACAGAACAACCAAAAGTAGATCTAGCAACAGTATCTGCTGAACTTCGCCAAGTTATCGAGTTTGATGAAGTTCCTGAAGCTATGCACTACATGGTGACGTCAATCCACGAAGTTTCTGAAGAAGCTGTTCGTGAAGCGTGGGAAGAACTACCAAAAAGTGCTCAAAACGTTCTAGATAACTTCGAGCAATTCCATGCGCTTATTTCAGTGAGTCAGGCATTTGCTGGTATTTCAGTAATGGAAGAATTCCCTACTATGAAATTGCCTGAAGGTATGACTGATGAAGATAAAGAAGAGTACCGAGCTCAACTGCTTGATCAAGTTCTACACAACTGTGTAAAAGACATGGTTAAGCAAATCAAAAAAGCACGCCGCGACCCAATTCTAAAGCGTGATTTTACTGACGTATTCGCTAAGTAATTACCGATATGTAAAAAAACGCCGCTGATGCGGCGTTTTTCTTAAGAAAGGACAATATCCCTCTGGGTAACACTGACCCCTTTTATTTGAGCGTAAACTTCCATACCTTCTTCTAAGGCAAGATCATCACACGCCCACCCAGTGACAGTCGCAACCAGCAAACACCCTTTAGCAAGTTCAATTGTTACAGAAACACTCTTTTTATCTTCACCATTGGAGTGGCTTTCTAGCTGAGTAATCTTTCCGTTAATAACATTTCGAATAGAGGTTTTTCTTGGATGTTCGAGTGCTAGTGATACGTCATTCGCTCTTACTTGCAGACGCACGCTGCTACCGATATCACCGTCAATTTTCTGCACCCAAAGATTCACATTTGGTGCTAACTCCACCATAGACAGGGCGTAATCATGGTTGTGGTCCGCAATCGTTGCTTCAAATAATGTACTTTGCTCAGAAAATGATTGCCAAGGTTTCATCTCTTTAGAAGACCAAACGGCTTCTAAACCGCCACAGGCGGCAACTTTACCATCATCGATGACAACTAAGTTCTGCGCTAGCCTAAGCACCTCATTAAGGCTGTGGGAAACGTAGATAATCGGGATCTCGATGCTCAACGCGAGTTGCTCTAAAAATGGCAGAACTTCGCGCTTTCTCGGCAGATCTAATGAGGCCAGAGGCTCATCCATCAGGAGGATTTTAGGTTTCGATAACAACGCTCGTCCAATCGCGACTCTTTGTTTCTCACCACCTGATAACTGATTTGGGTAGCGATTTAAAAGTGGCGTCAGGGCCAGTAAACGAGTGATTTGCTGAAAATGCTCTGCATCAAATTCAGCAACACCGTACAGTAAATTTCCTTTCACTTTGTAGTGTGGGAATAAACGCGCGTCCTGAAAGACATACCCGACACTACGCTTGTGGGTAGGCATGTTGACCTTTTGCTGGGAATCAAATAAACGACTGCCATTAATATCTATGACACCACTTTCGGGTGTATTTAGGCCAGCAACAACATTAATAAGCGATGTTTTACCTGCGCCAGAACGCCCAAACACAGCGGTTATGCCTTTAGAAGGTAGTGTTAAATCGACATCAAAGTTTTGAGCGCCTAAACGCTGCTTATAGGAAATAAGTATACTCATGCTAGCCTCTTAACCTTTGACGCGTTTGTCGCGACATCCATTCAGACAGCATCATAGAGGCTAAAGCGATGACAATGGAAATAACGCAAAGTCTCATTGCGGCAGTTTCCGAACCCGGTGTTTCGATAAAACTGTACATGGCCAGCGGAATAGTTTGTGTCTCGCCTGGAATATTTGAAACAAAGCTAATTGTCGCTCCAAACTCACCTAAGCTACGCGCAAAAGAGAGCATCGTTCCTGTGATAATACCTGGGATAATAAGCGGTAAGGTAATAGTCACAAAAACTTTAAGCGGTGATGCGCCAAGAGTAGCTGCGGCTTGTTCTAACTTGTGATCGACACCCTCTAAGCTTAACCGAATAGATCGAACCATGAGAGGGAGTGCCACTACAACACAAGCCAAAACAGCCCCTTTCCAATTGAAAGAGAAAACGATATCGAGATGTTCATAGAGCCACTTGCCTATCAAGCCTTGTCTACCCATGGTAATTAGAAGCAGGTAACCGATAACAACAGGAGGCAATACCAGAGGGAGGTGAACCACGCTGTCTAAAAAGTTTTTTCCAATGAACTCTTTTTTCGCCAATACCCAAGCGATAAAAACACCCAAGGGAATCAGCCAAAAAATCGCATACGCGGCTACTTTGAGGCTCAAGAGCAATGCTTGAACCTCATAGTCTGTCAAAACACCGACCATAACTAGTTGAAACCAAACTTAGCTAAGATGGCTTTGGACTCGTCATTCTGGATAAATTGAGAAAACGCCTTAGTCAATTCTCGTTCATTTAATTGAGCCATAGGATAGATAATAGGCTGGTGACTTGAACTAGGTAGCGTACCAAGCACCTCTACTTTTTTACTGAACTGAGCGTCGGTACGATACACCACACCTAAAGAAGCTTCTTTACGTTCCACCAGCGTCAACGCGATTCTTACGTTATTGGTTGGGGCTAACTTGTCTTTTACCGCAGGCCAGATGTTTAGGGCTTCAAGAGACTCTTTCGCATACATACCAGCAGGAACCGCATCTGGCTGACCTATTGCCAGGCGACTGTTTTTCAGACCACTCTTCCAATCTTCAGCATCTTCTACATCGAAGTTACCTTGTTTGAGTTCACCAGAAATCACCACAAGGCTGTTAGAAGCAATATCTGTGACGTTGTCACCATTCGCGACACCCTGATCAACTAAGTATTGAGCCCACTTGGTATTAGCTGAAATAAAAATGTCCGCTGGAGCCCCATGAGCAAGCTGCCTTGCGAGTGACGAACTTCCTGCGAAAACCGTCGTTACTTTTACATCATTATGCTTTTCAAATTCCGACACAACGTCTGCGACTGCGTTTGTCATTGAAGAAGCCGCATAAATTGTAAGCTTCTCCGTTGCATTAGTTACAAAACTCATACCCAGAAGTGTGGGTAGAAGTACAGATTTATAGAGTTTCATCTTCATTATAAATTTAGTCCTGGCCAAAGCTGAGAAAGATTAAGGTGTGATTCAACCGCGTCAGTGATTCGATTTATAGCGTCTTGCTTATTCTTTTCGTGATCAACTACCGCTACCTCGTGAACACCTAACCACGTCGCTACCGCATTGGATACGTTAACGGCGTCAAAGATACCATGTAAGTAGGTACCCATCACTTGATTGCAGTCACTAATTGCGCCATCTGTCTCACCATTGTTTAACGTTATCAACGGTGTACATTGAACTTTGCTAACACCTGCATGAATCTCATACCCAGAAACTGGTACTGGCTGACCATTTAGTGTCATTACCCCTGACACATTTGTCAGTGTTTTTTCTGGCGCAAGCTCTGTAGTCAGTTCCAAATACCCTAATCCTTGAGAAGATCCTGCTTCTCCTTCGACACCTAAAGGATCAGAAATCGTTTTGCCAAGCATTTGATATCCGCCACATACACCCATCACTTTTCCACCGAGACGAATATGGCGAGCAATATCTTGATCCCAACCTTGCGATCTTAAATAAGCAAGATCATTACGTACCGATTTAGATCCAGGCAATATAATCAAATCCGCTTTATCCAGTCGCTCTCCCTGACCCACATAGCGAAGATCAATATCAGGATTGCTTCGTAGTACATCGAAGTCTGTATGATTACTTATTCGTGGGAACACAGGCACGACAACCTTCATCTTGGCATCAGCACCAGAAACTTGATCACTGTTGATCGCATCCTCTGCTTCCAGATCAAACCCGTGCAAGTAAGGGATCACCCCCAGTACGGGTTTATTTGTCTTTTCTTCCAGCCAATCCAAACCCGGCTGCAGCAATGATAGATCACCACGAAACCGGTTTATAACAAAACCAACGACACGATCTTGTTCACTTTGCGATAAGAGTGCTAACGTTCCGTACAGATGTGCAAATACACCACCTTTATCAATATCAGCAATAATAATGACAGGTACATCCGCCTCTTCGGCAAATCCCATGTTGGCGATATCATTTTCTCTTAAATTCACTTCGGCGGGGCTACCTGCCCCTTCAATAACCACACTCTCGAATTCGTTTTGTAATCGACTAAAAGAGTCCATTACGTATGGCAACGCAAATTCCTTATAACTTTGATAACCGATGGCATTCATATCGGAAACGGCCTTACCTTGCACGATGACTTGCGCACAGACATCTGTACTGGGCTTCAGCAGTACTGGATTCATGTCAACCGTTGCTTCGATACCTGCCGCGAGGGCCTGTACGTATTGAGCCCGACCAATTTCTCCACCATCTGCGGTTACGGCGCTGTTTAACGCCATATTTTGTGGCTTAAATGGTGCGACCTTTACTCCCTTACGTGCTAAAACGCGACACAAAGCAGCGACTAATACACTTTTACCTGCAT
>ENA-OWNT01005608-OWNT01005608.1-seawater-metagenome-genome-assembly--contig:-NODE-5608-length-10265-cov-4.414507_pt1 | contig 10265 bp, 1 predicted proteins | sample MGYA00238136_ERZ651165 | MGnify/ENA primary metagenome ERZ651165 (study PRJEB26861, sample SAMN08777766) | seawater metagenome | isolation source: coastal seawater | place: USA: Florida | collected...
CACGAATTTCGACCGATTTCGCGACGCAAAGTGGCGCGTACCCGAATGGTATTTCTATCTAGTTGATGGTGCTGGCCTGTCCCTGGCTGGACGCAATGAAGCCTTCGTGAACCTGCCACAGGCTCGTGCGTTCACGAGCAGAATCGCCATGAGCAGTGCCTCGCTTCCTGAATTACGTGGTGGGGGTTCCTCTGATGTACGTCGTCGCGACCGAAGGAAAGCGCACCGCAGTCGTGGTGTGGGCGAGCCACAGGAGCTTGGTCACGGTCGATTTAATGACAACCACAAAAGAGCTGTGTCATTTACGTCACTTCCTTCACGAAGTGCGAATACACAGGACGCAGTAAGTTCAAGAACTAGATTGAGTCCATCCGCGTCGGGTCTTCCCAGGCTGGCGGGTGCCAATGAGGCATTGTTGCGGCAACCACGAACATTTCTGCCCCAAAGTTTTGAGTCGAAGGTCATTCGAGACACGGTCGAAGGAGAACAAACCAAAAATGTCAAGATGAAAACTGCCGTCTTCCCGAAACTAATTGCTGGATGTCCTGTCATGTCGCTGATTGAGCCAGATTCTGCGAAGCAAGTACCTTTCTCCCCCGCTGTAGAGATAGAAGTGCAGGACGATGAAATAAGTATTCACCCAAGTGTTTATGACAGCAATGCACCCAGACCGCCACTGGACCTATCCGGGGTCATGATAGCTTCTCCGTCCAGGGACCGAGTGCGTCTGAGTGACTTTCGTCACAAGCAACAGTCCATTCACGATATATTTGCGGCAGCGCGAAAAGCGGAAGGCTCGCGGAAAAAGAAGCGCAAGAAGGCCAAACGACGACAGAAAACAGTCAAACCGCATCATCATGAAGAACCACACAGGTCGACAGATCACGATACTCCCGAAACCTTGGATTCGGGCAGGTTGTCACACCATTTTGAAGCGCAATCGGCCTCCTCCCCAGAACAGGAAGACGATTTCACAACAACGCAACGGTCACCATCAAGTAGTAGCGCAAGCCCGCAACAGGAAACCAACAAACCAGACCGGCAAACAAGTCGCAGTCGACGATATCGTCGAGACAAGCAGCGAAAGCAGGGCCGTAAAAATGGCTCTGGTGGCATCGGTCGCGACCACCCGTACCGAAAACCGTACTTGTACGGTCTCGAGTGGCAGCGGAAGAACTTTGCTAAGATTGTCGTGCCACGTGCACACAGCATTGAACGCACCTACAATATTTCCTTCAATTCTGATGACCACGCTGTATCCCTGGAGGATAAACCCGAGGATGAAGTGACCGCTTTCCCGAAAGTGGAGCGCTTTTTGACTGGAGCAGAGAGGCGACACATTCGAAAGCAGAAGATTGCTGCCCGAAAAGCTAGGCGGAACGAAGCCGCGACAAGAATCCAATCTCTTGTCCGTGGTGTGCAGTTGCGCGAGGGCTTAAACCGCCGTCGTTGCTCCGTCGTCATTCAGTGCTGGGTGCGCAAACAACATGCCATCAAGAAGGCGAAAGAAGAACGCTTGCGTCAAAAGGAGCGGTTCGATGCAGCGATGCGAATTCAGCAGTGCGCACGTGCCCGGCAGGCTCGCAAGCAAGTGCGTGCTCGGCGGCAGCAGTACATCGCGGACCTGCAGCGACGGGCTGCATCGTCAATTCAGGCGCTGGTGCGAGGGGTGCGCGATCGTGTTATCGTGGTACAGCTATTAGCGGACGACGAGAACGAAGAGGCGGACGGCGACTCCGACAGCGTATCTGAGGGAGCCGAACCTACCGCTCCAATGCTCAAGCAAAGGTACCATGACCGAATTGAGCAAGAACGCGCGCTCCGCAAGCAAAAAGCTCGGGAAATTGAAGCTGAGCGACTTCAGAGCTATCGCAAACTGTCCATGATGCAACGCCTGCGTCTTGATATCATCGATTACCTCGGATACGTTGGACGCCACCTGAAGATGCAACGACTAGCTCACAAAAACTCGAGCAATGGTACAGAGACAAAGAAGAATCTGACAGGCACATCATCACTGACGTGGGGCAATGTTCTCCAGCACTTGCACTCGGGCTTCATCACAACTGCAATGAAACCGAGCCCTCCACCTAGGCAACATAATGTCAGACACGGATCTTTCATATTTAGTGACAGCGAAAGTGATGATGACGACAGTGTGCCTGACACGATGTCGCATTCGACTCTTGGTGCTCCAGAGCTGTTGAAAATTGTCAAATACTTAGAGCAGAAGCAGCGTAAATCGCTGCGACACAACAACGGGTCCAAACTTCATCGTTCTCGTGTCCTACCCGGCATTGCGTGTGACCTGGGCATTCGAACGAATTCTGTGCGCCGCTCTGTTTCCACGCAACCGACAATGGCAGCGGCAGACGTAGAAGTGCACAACGGCCATGACTTTCACTCCGTTCTGGATTGCCAACCGTATTCATTGCTGCAGCAACCTGTGGAATTCAGTCGCCTCGTGGATGCGCTCACAGTTGAGCTCATTTTAATGGATGCCTTTCACCGAAGCACACCAAGTGATAACCGCGGTGGTCACCACTCACTGAAAACTTACTGCTCTGTCATTCAATCGTTGCAGAATTGGCGAAAGGACGATCCAACACTTCAAGGTCAGCCTCCCACCATTCAAACGCTGTTGCAATACATTCCACGACCAATATCCTGGTTCGTTGATCGTACCACAGACGCGGACGGACATGCGGAACACAGTTCCGCAACCCAATTGGTTGATTGCGATGGGTGGTGTCGTAAGATCAACTTCGACGCTGGAAACGGCGTGCGGAGATGGAAAGAAAACTTCACTAGATGCCTAACACTGCCCATCGAATCGTTCCGCGCGCAATACCGAACAAGTACCTGCAACATCGAGCATGACCAAACAGACGAAGAAGAAAGTGATCAACTCGCTATGATCATGATGTTTGACGAGGTGAAAACTCGAATGGTCAGGTTTGGGCCAGCTCTTTGCTGGAACTTTCCGGTTGAAACATCAGCGTTGCATTTGATGGTCCCATCCCCACCGCAACCTTTGTCCAGTAGCAAGTTTTCAGAAACTGAATTGTTGGGGCGGCATGACATGATTGCATTACAAACTTGCGCAGTGGATCAGTGGTGCTCGGTGTTCGCTCAGTCATTCTTTGATGGGCATGATCTGCATCGAAACGGTGCAATTGAAGTAGGCTACCTCAGCAGCGCCATGCTGGACGAGTTGCGGTTGCGACGTGTGTTCGAGCTTGCTGCATCTCAAAACAATGGCGGTAGCATGGCAAAGGGGCACATTTTGGCAGCAATTCTTAAAGGCCATCCATCTCTCGTCCGGCGCATTTGCGCTCGTTCAGTCATCGATGTTGTTGCGCATTTGTCGCAAGAGGGTGGGCACGCTGCCAACACAGAATTCTTGGTGAAAGAATTCCTTGAACTCTGCAATCGTCCGGTCGAGGCAGTGCCACATTGCGTGCATGAGATCGAGCAGGCACTGACCATAGCGACACAAAACAACAATTTTGACCTTGAACAGGCAGAATCTTGCATTTTGGATATCTGTGGACAAAAGCTTCAACGTCTCTGGGTGGGACAATGCCCCAAACCGCTGCTGTCTGTTCTCCAGATGTGCGCTCCCGACATTGCAAGTTGTTCTGACGACCCCAACCACGCGCAAAGCACTGAAATTGCAACCGAACGTGTTGATCGGGTTCTGCTTTTTCTATGGAGGAGTTTGCATCTTGGGCGAATATTTGCCCAAGCTGCCGACCCAGATCATCACGCTTTAGGGTTGCATCTCCACGCTCGTATGCAAAGTGCTGGGGGGCACCACTTCAAGCTGTGGTGGCCACGAGCAGTGAACCAACTTGTCACCTCTCAAGCTCAAACCCGATTCACATTGGAAGGGTTTGTAAACCATTTCTTCCTGAAAGGTTCAATTGAGGTCGCCTCAACCGGCAACCAAACGTTGCGACGCTCAACAACACATTGGCGTGGTGCGGAGAGAGCGTACCGGTTACACCATCTTCGTTCGTCGTTCGAGCGGTGCCCTTCGCCCCTTCTCGTGCACTTCGCTACATACAAGCATCACATGCGAAGGGTACTGGCTCTGGATGCGGACGCTATGAGACAATCGTATTTCAATCTCACTGGCGGCACTCTCAACGACACTTTCTCGGACGAAGAATGTGAAGCCGAAACTGAGGCTACTCAAGAGCAAGAAAGTCAAGTACCAGAAAGTCACGAAGAAACTTCAAATGATGACGAAGAATGCGGTGACTTCGTTTGGTTCATCGGTGACAATGTGCCACAATGGAACGGAAAATTAGTTTTGTCGGAGGTCTTAGATGCCAGCGGTCAATTCTCAGGTGTGCAAGTTGATGGTCAGATGGGGTTCGAGGAATCACCGTCGAAGTCCCAAATTAGTCACGAAAAGCTGCTGCAACTTGTCCAAAGCGCTGTAACCAGCACTTACCTACTTTGGTGGCGAGTCGCAAACTTAGGTCGACCACAATTAACCGACCTCGTTACACTGCAGTCGTGGAGTGCACTCGCACCAACAGCCGCACCGGGCTGGTTCAAAGCGCTATCCAAACGTGTTATTGCATTTGAATCACTGCGAAGACGAAGATCTCACAGAACCGCTTTGAACGCCAAAGTCATGAAAGAGACGAACTCTCCGTTAATCCAAGTCTCCAAGTCGTATGCAGACGCTGCACAAAGATTGTCCACAACACTTGTGTGGTCGCAGCGCGTTGCAACAGCTCCCCTCGGCTACGATAGCGAAATTTATCGACGTGCAGCTGCGCGTGTCGCACTTCGAGCTGTTACCTTCGCCCAAAAACTGTTTGCCCCCATCACGGATAACTCCCAGCAACGAATGGCCATTAGACTTGCTCGACGTAGGCTTAAGCTGGCTCAGCGGAAGGAGTATCTGCAACAAACACTGCAGAATCGACAACGTTCTGCCGCGATGAAACAGAGCGTGCGACGCGTCAAGGAGACACATATTGACGCGTTTGGACGACATCTAACGCCAACACTCTCTGCTCAAATCATACAGAAAGCGTGGCGAAATCATGTTTCCAACATTCGGCATCGCTACGCCGATGTGGTATTGCAGGTTCAAGCGCGCCAGCAGTCTTTGCCGGCTCCCGCCTTGCTGAAGGAAATATTGGAGAACGACCAAGTTGCAATCCTGCAGGACCTACTCAAGTCAATTGATGATGTCGACTTGGCACCGCTTGATCGTATGCTGCTTCAAGCCAACGTTAATATACTTTCGTACGCTGCGCAACACAATGCGGCCAAATGCGGGGTATACCTCGTCAACCGTGGACTGGATGCGGCGGCTACGACGGCCAACGGTTCAAACTTCCTCCATTTTGCCGCGGCGGCAAATTCAATAAAGTTTGTAGAAGCCATTGTGACCCAGACTGAAATGGCTGAAGGCATCGTGAATCACCCCAACTCTCACGGATATGCCCCGCTTGGAATTGCATTGCAAAGATCGAATCTCGATCTCGCAGAACGGTTGATGGAGTCCAAATATTTTGACCCCGACGCTCGTCCAGTTCCGGACGCGTCTGTGCTCATGGCTGCAGTGATATATGGTCCCATTGAGGCTGTCGACCTCGTCATCAATGCGGTGCCCGAGGATCAGTTGTCCCCGGACGCGAATTTTGTCGGAACAACTGCTTTACAGCTGGTGTTGGAGCGGCCAACTCAGGAGCATTGGCGTTTTGTTGAGCGTCTGATCTTAGATGCCGGATGCCGCCCGGACAAATACGTTGGTAAGCAATTGTTCCAAACACACGGTGCGACAGATGATGTCGCGGACAAACTGATCGATCTGGGTTTCGAACTGGACGACGATGACGTTGGCAGCGATGTCGGCATTGAACCGGGGCAGCGAGTCGCGGTGTTTGATTCATTGGACGACGTTGACAATGCCTCTGAAAGGTATGGAATCGTGGAGAAAGTTGATGGTGATGGAGCTGAAGTCTTTGTTGTGATGGATGACAACTCCGCCACAGAAAAGCACCCTGTTGATCTTGTCGTTGCTATCACCGACGATGATTCGGCCAGTGAATCCGATTTCGGTCTTAACCTAGTGTCCGGGGATGCTGTTTTAGTGTTCATCGATGATACTTTGGATATCAGTGTTGCTGAACCGGGGAAGTTCGTACAGTACAACTACACCAACACGCCGGTTGGAGACCAAGCAGCAAAAGCGTCTACTTGTGTTGTCAAGCTAAGCAGCGGCGTCACTGTTACCGCTTCTGTTGACCTTGTGCTATCAGTTGACGAGGTTGCCGAGATGAACGACATTGGCAACGATGGCGGCGGCTTCGACGATGATGATGAACTTGGCGTGGGAGATGCAGTCTACGTATTCCCTGATGACTCTTTTGCGCGGGGCACTGAGAAGTATGGCGTCATTGTGGAGATGGTGGATCGAAATTTCGGAGTGGAATTGGATGATGGAACCAAAGTCACCGTCCCGCCCAGCCGCTTGGTTCTTGCACCTGACGAAGATCAGGACGGCTGTGTCGAAGACAATCAAAGTGAGGACGATGAGGCGCAAGATCCGACCTCGTCTATTGGTAGTGTGGATGACCTCGCTGTCGGTGATAGTGTTTTTGTCTTCGCTGACCAATCTCTAAATGAGGAGCACATGCGCATGGGTAACATCCGAGACCTACATCACAATGAAGATGGTGATCTTGCCGAATGCGATGTCGAGTTTCTAGATGGTAAGCAGTCCAAGATCCCCATTGCATTGCTCTTGAAAGCTGACGATGATGACGTCATCACTCACGCTGTGGAGGCGTCGGACAATGGGAGTGAAGACTCAGAGGACAGCGCGAACTTCGAAGCAGGAGATCAGGTGTTTGTGTTCACAGATCAAAATTTTGACGAGTCAACAATGCGCTTGGGCACTGTCGTCAAAGTGGTCCCGTACTCACCAAAGGTTGACGGTGAGAAGAAAGAACTGGAGTACGAGCCTGTGGCGATCGCAGAGGTGACAATGGCGATAGATCACACGTCTTGCCAAGTTCCCGTTGACCTCTTGGTGCGCTTTGACGCTGACATGATGAAGCGGGTATCATCAACGCTTCCCGTCACGCAGGTGAACGAACAAAGCAACGATGACGCCAACGATGCGTCTGAAGGTACTGATGACGAAAGTGAAGGTGATGGTCTTGATGTGGGAAGTGTCATTCAAGTGTTTAGCAAGGAGGATGAAGACCAGGTCGACATTGACAAAATGAGAGACGGCAAAATTGTCGCCTTTGTATCCGAAAGTGAGGTGGAAGTGGAATATGTTGACGATGGATCCCATGAAGTGGTTAATGCAGCTCGTATTGGTTTGCCACAGTCGGCTGTGCAAATTGGGTCCAAGGTGGCCGTATTTGCTCTAGATGATCCTGATCAAGAGGACGAGACCAACATGAAAGAGGGCATCATTGTTGCTTTCGAGTCTGAGGGAAATGTGCGTGTCCAATATGGCAACGCTGAGACTGAGATTGTCGCAGAGTCAAGACTTGCTGTTATTGACGACGTTTCAGAGGAGGAAGACGACGAGCCGCTGTCGACACGTGAAGAGCGCGAGGTTGCTGCAACAATGATCCAATCGGTCGTTCGCGGACACAATGTTCAAGCTTCGAGAAGCAACAAGGCATTCGAAGTTGGACAAGTTGTGAATGTGCATAGTGTTGTTGGCTCTTCGGAGTTTGGCACGCAGCAAGCTCGTGGAGCCGAAGTGACCCGTCTAGTATCGGATACAACAACTGAAGTGACGTACTTAAGTGATGGTTGTTTGGAAACCGTTGACAATGATCGCATTTTTCAAACGGATCTGAGTAGTTCTGATGCTTTCCGCGTTCGAATATTTGACTTAGATGACCCTGAACACCTAGATGTTGCTCGGAGCAGAAAAGGAACGATTGTTTACACGAACGAGTCAGAAGACAACGAATCTGCGCCTACTTTCGAAGTAATCTTCGATGATGATGGTGGTTCTGGTACTGTGCAAGAATCTCAAATTGAGGTGTTGGAGGAGCAGCCCATTTCCGAAAAAGAAATCGCCAGTGTTGCCGCTGTCGAAATTCAGAGTGCCTTCCGGGCACGTAAAGCGAGGAGGCGCTCGGCACAGAAACGCCGCGAAGTCAATGGCGCCACGAAGTTGCAAGCTAGCTTTCGTGGCATGCGAGTGCGTCGGCGGCGTGGCAGAAAAAGGAAGGCACAAACGAAGCAGTCAACTCCTTCTGTGGACACCGACAGAACAACGAGCAGTGCAGCCCACTCCACTGACACGGAAGATGTTGCCGTGAACGGCGAGTCTGAAGTCAAAATCACTGCCGCTGCCAACGCAAAGTCTCAGAATGACTCTGTGGCAAGTCCCGATGACGGCAATGAGAACGACGCCACAGCAGGAACAACGAATGCAACTACAGGACAAGCTGACGCAGACCAGGCGAATGCACTACATACTCGTGCGGAATCGCTACTGAGTACTGGGACCTTCGATTCTGATTTTGATCCTGAAAGTCGGCCCGGAACAGCAGCAGGGCAACGCCCGCGTGTAGATTCGGAGACCTCCATTGCCTCCGACTTTGATCCGGAAAGTAGACCGGGTACAGCAGGGCATCCACAAAAGGATGATTCTGCGGAAGCCGTCACCAACAATAATAGTCCTGCAATGGATAGAACAGATACCATGCAAAGCAGTGATTCCTTCGGTTCAGACTTTGATGCGGAGAGCCGACCGGGTACAGCTGCCGGAAGACATTCGAGGCGCAGCTCGTTGCAAAGCTTTGCATCGTTCGACACCGATTCGGAGAGCCATGCTAATGCTGCACCGCAAGAAAATGGATCACTCGGAAATGAATCTGCAAATGCACACCTCGCCATTGGAATGGCTGTGGAAGTGTATTCTGGAGAGAATGACACCTCGCCTCGCACCGGACGCGTAATCCGTCTCATTGGAAGCACCGATGTAGAAGTTGACATTGACGGTGGTAGTTGCGAAATTTTGAATGGTGACAATGTCGAGGCCACGGAGAACGCAACTGACCAGGAATCTGAAGCGTCCACCGAATCGGAGATCGAATTCTCTGTTGGCGACCCCGTGGCCGTGTTTGCAGCAGATGATGACGAATTTGAGGATGAAGACAATGCCCGAGACGGTGTCATTACTCAACTCGTAGGCAAACGTTCTGCCAAGGTGTTGTTCGACGATGACGAAACACACGAGGTTGTCAGCTTCAGCCGGTTGGCGATGATAGAGGAGGAATCAAGTGAAAGTGAGGACGACCAGTCGTGAGCTGAAGCGGTCGTTCACTCGCCAACACACTTGACTTCATCAACAACGCCAGTTCATGCTGGTCTGCTGTGACAGTAATTGCCATCATTTTTAATCGCAAATAAATAAAAATAGATCAACTCTGTTCTGTGATACATCACATGTTCCGCTTGTGCGTCCTCATCGTCAACAAATTTCCGAACGAACACCGCTCCTCATATGGTGTGCGATGCCCACGCCCTCACACAGCTGTGGGATGGCGATGGCCACCGCAACTGTGACGTGACTTGACTCATTTGTTGCCATGAGAGAGTTCGTTAGTCGAGTCAATATCGTTTGTGATAAGACGCAAATCGGGTCTTGAAATCCACGCGCGGAACTTCCCACTTGGCGTTTTGGGCCACTGTTTCGAACGTGATCGAGCATGATTGTTGCATCAGTTCGAGAATGCTGTCGTTCATCTTGGGGAAAATTCGATTACATCCTGCCGCACAAACAACAGGTTTATCCAACTCAAGCCAGCGCAATCAATTACAGACGGGGTTCTGCCACAAACGACTTGCCTAGCTTCATTGTGTATTGATTTGATTTCGGCCATTCGAGCAAATTCCTATTATTGCATGCTCGCGCAGCTACCGTCACCTGCGGCAGCGGGCATTCTTACTGAGGTTGGAGCTCAGCGCAAATACACAGGTTTGGCAACTTACTTTTGTCCTTGGCAAAGCCGCCAACAGGATCTCGTATTTGTCTTTGTCTGGTGCGCGTAAGACGATCTTTGGAATGTTGAATTTGTTTATCAACGCTTCATGAGCATCATATACCCGGTTCCACACCCCGAGAAAATTTCTGCCCGATTTCCATTTCCCCCATTCCAAAGCTGACAAGCCCATAATCTGCGACCTGTTTTGTGGCCATTGCAACGATTTCACAGCATTGAGAGGGTTGGCGTGTGCGGGCGACTGGTGAGCCT
>ENA-OWNT01005609-OWNT01005609.1-seawater-metagenome-genome-assembly--contig:-NODE-5609-length-10265-cov-3.842364_pt1 | contig 10265 bp, 13 predicted proteins | sample MGYA00238136_ERZ651165 | MGnify/ENA primary metagenome ERZ651165 (study PRJEB26861, sample SAMN08777766) | seawater metagenome | isolation source: coastal seawater | place: USA: Florida | collected...
GCAAAAAAGTCCTGCGCGGTGCAGGCCGAATGTCGCGAGCAGCCAGGGCAGGATAACCATCGGCCAGGAGGCGTTCAGACCCCACGCAAACCCAACGACAAAAAGCGCCAGATAAAAGCAGAAATCGCGATAGTAGATGGCTGGTCGCGGTATGAAATAGTCACGGGCAATCATGTCGTTCCAACCTGCAGCGATAGGGTCGAGCAAGCAGCACTAGCTTAGGCTTGCGTCTCAGATCAAGCCTGTATTGAAGGCCGCGACACCCATCATGTAGTGAATCAGGATCACACCGGCGATGTTCTGATGCCTGATGTAGATCCAGCCGAAGATAAATCCGGTGCCGATTGTCATCAGCACGGCCGGAATGCCGAAATGAAGGTGGAACATTCCGACATGCCTGGCGCCTCATGGATGGTGGTGCCGGTGGCGCTGGTCCATGCCTCCCGGATCGGTTCGGGCAGCTTTTCGCCCGCGCTCAGCCCGTGGCGCAGCTTGGGCATGGGGGGAATCGGGCTGCGCAGCAACGGGCGGTAAACGCCGGGGGCGGCAGCAAAGATCGTCGCGTCATGGCGTTTCAGCAGCAGGGGCAAGGCGGCGGGGTCGGTGCCCTCGGACGGGATCAGCGCGGTTGCGCCCACGGACCACGGGTCCAGCAGGCCAGTCCCAAGCGTAAAGGTCCAGTTAAACGCGCCTGCGTGCAACAGGCGGTCGCTTTCGCGCAGCCCGTACCAGCCCTGATGCATCATCCGCCGCGCCCAGATGGCCCGATGCGCGTGCGCCACCGCGCGGGGGCGGCCAGAGGTGCCAGAGGTATAGACCAGATAGGCCAGCCGGTTGGGGTCGCCCATCTGATAGGCGGCGCGGTCGTGGCCTGCCAAAGCCTCCAGATCTGTCACCACCGGGCAGGGCAGCGGATCGGGCAGGGAAATGCCCTTGTGCGCGAGGATCAGTTTCGGCGCGATCTCGGGCGCAAGGCGGCTGATTTCCGGTGCCGTCAGCTGCGCCGATGTCGGGACCGGCACCAGCCCGACGGCGATGGCCGCCAGAAAGGCCACCGGGAAATCCGGCCTGTTGCCAAGGCGCAGCAGCAGCCGGTCACCGGGCCACAGCCCCTGCGCAAGCAGACCGCTGGCGGTCCGCAATACGCGGTCTTCCAGCCGGGCATAGCTCCACCGGTCGGACCGGGTGGGCGACAGCACCGCCAGTGCGATCTTGTCGGGCAGGCGCGGGGCCTGCGCCAGCACATGGGCGGCCAGATTGAAGGGCGCGGGGCAGGGGTCTTGGTCAGCCATGATCCGGGGGTAGGCCGCGCGGGCGGCGCTTGCAAGAGGCCGGGCGCGCCGTTACATCGCTTGCATGGATTTTTCGGACGAACCCAGCCTTATCCGCCTGGCCCGTGAAAACGGCAATCAGGACCGGCCGCAGCCAGTGGACCTTGCCATGCGCGTGCGCGAGCTGCGCAAGCAGCGGGATTGGACCCTGGAACAGGCGGCGCAAAAGGCGGGGCTGGCCCGCTCGACCCTGTCAAAGATCGAGAACGGGCAGATGTCACCCACCTATGAGGCGCTGAAAAAACTGGCCGAGGGGCTGGATATCTCGGTGCCGCAGCTGTTCACGCCAACGGTGAACCCAAAGGTGAACGGACGCCTTGCGGTGACCAAGATCGGCGAAGGCGAAGCGCATCCGACCACCACCTATGAACATGAAATGCTGGCGCCGCAGCTGACCCAGAAGGCCATGCTGCCCTATCGCGCCCGCATCCGCGCCCGCCAGTTCGAGGAATTCGATGGCTGGGTCCGCCACGAGGGCGAAGAGTTTCTGTATGTGCTGACCGGCGAAATCCGTCTGATCACCGAATTTTACGCCCCCGTTGATATGCGCCGGGGCGACAGCGCCTATTATGACGCCACCATGGGCCATAACGTGATCTCAACCAGTGCAGAGGATGCGACCATCCTGTGGGTGACCTGCCTAACCTGAGCGCCGTTTCAGGGCCGCGTCGCGGTCGCCTTATGCCTGATCGACATATCGTGCGCTGCGCGCCATGGGATCAATCGGAGGGATCAATCGAACATCGCCGCCAGATCGGCGGTGCCTTCCACACCGATCCTGTCCCCGTGTTCGGACAGGAAGGCATCGCAGGCATCGACACCGGATTCGTACAACTGGTGCAGCACCTGCGGCACCGGCACGACCTTGGTGGCGACCGATAATTGCTGCATCAAGTCATCGTCGGCGATCATGTGCACCAGAACATGCTTCATACGCCCCGGGTTCAGCGACCCGTCTGCCAGCAACCGCTGCACAAACCGGATGGCGCGCAGTTCGCTCAGCAGTGAGGCGTTGAAGCTGACCTCGTTCACCCGGTTCTGGATCGCGCGGGCTGTGGTCGGAACCTCGTGGCGGATCAGCGGGTTGATGTTGATGATCAGGATGTCGTCGGGCAGATGCGGGGCATAAAGCGGGAAAAGCGCCGGGTTGCCGGTGTAGCCGCCGTCCCAATAGGCTTCGCGCTCACCGGTTGCGGGGTCGTCGATTTCCACTGCCTTGAACAGGGTCGGCAGGCAGGTCGAGGCCAAGAGCGGCGGCGTCCCTATCTCATCCCCGCCAAAAACGCGGATCTTGCCGGTGCGGACATTGGTGGCGCAGACAAAGAAATCCGGCCCCTCGGCGCAGCAGATATTGTCGTAGTGAAACCGATCGACAATGGGTTTCAGCGGATTGCCGAAGAACGGGCCATAACTGTAGGGGCTGACCATGCGGCTGACCGCATCCCCCAGGGCGAAGGGCAGCGAGGTCTCGATCCAATGGCTGATCGCCAACGGTGAAACGGCCCCAAGCCATGCGCTGAACCGCTCGTCGGTGATCGCGCCCATCTGTTCCCAGAGCCACCCCAGGTTTTCGCGCGCCAGGTCTCGGCTGCCCTGGCTAAGCCCCGCCTTGACCGCCGCCCCATTCAGCGCGCCCGCCGAGGTGCCCGAAAGGGCGGCGATCTCGATAGACGGTTCCTGCAACAGCCGGTCAAGCACGCCCCAGGTAAACGCCCCATGGGCACCGCCGCCCTGAAGGGCCAGATTGATGCGCTTGCGGTCAGCTTTCACCGTGCGTTTCATCCCACAGCGCAATCAGATCGCTCAGCTTGATGCCGTCGATTGTCATGTCGGTGATATTCGCGTTGGTGATGGCCAGACCTTGAAGATTGGCGAAATCAATTGCGGCATCAGCCATGTTCACATTATGAAACCGAGCACCTGCCAGATTTGCATTATCCACATCCAACCCGGCGGCGTTCACATCGTTCAGACGCGCGTCGATCAGATGCGAGTTGATGAACTGCGCGCCCTTCAGGCTGACACGGGTAAAGCGCGACCCGCACAGGAACATGTTGTCGATGTCCAGCTTGTCGGTGCCTGCTTCGGGGCCTTGTTCGTCTTTGGTGTTCTCTGTCATAGCGCGGTCCAGCCGCCATCGACGCTGATCGTGGTGCCGGTAATCTGGGCAGCGGCGTCAGAGCACAGGAAAACGGCGGTGCCGCCCATCTGCTCGACCGTGGCAAAGTCGCGCGACGGCTGGCGCAGCAGCATCACCTCTCGCACCACAGTGTCGCGATCCATGTTATGGGCCTTCATCTGGTCGGGGATCTGCGCCTCGACCAACGGGGTCAACACATAGCCCGGGCAAATGGCGTTCGCGGTAATGGGTTCCTCTGCGGTTTCCAGCGCGGTGGTCTTGGTCAGCCCGACCACGCCATGCTTGGCCGCGACATAAGCTGATTTGTAGGGGCTGGCGGTCAGACCATGGGCCGAGGCGATATTGACCACGCGGCCCCAGCCCGCGGCGCGCATCATCGGCAGGGCAGCGGCGGTGGTGTGAAAGGCCGAGGACAGGTTGATCGCGATGATCGCGTCCCATTTGTCGACCGGGAAACTGTCGACCGCCTCAACATGTTGGATACCGGCATTGTTGACCAGAATATCGCAAGCCCCCGCCTGTTCGATCAGCGCGCGGCATTCCTGGCCCTTGGACATGTCAGCCTTGATGTAGCGCGCCGTCACCCCGTGTTCGGCAGCGATCTCGGCGGCCAAGGCATGATCCTCTTCCCGGTCGGTGAAGGAATTCAGCACCACGTCAGCCCCGGCGCGGGCCAGTTCACGGGCGATGCCCAAACCGATTCCCGAATTGGAACCGGTGACGACAGCGGTTTTACCCGCAAGCGAGGTGATGATGGCCATTTCGGGGCTCCTGTCTTGATATATCGCCAGCACCGTAATGCTGCCAATGCAGTATGGACAGAGGGAAAGCCGCCTGGTCCGACCAAAAAAAACGCCGGCACGAAGCCGGCGTTAAGTTATTGAGGCAGGTTTCATACAGGCAAGAAACCTATCGAGCAGTGCATCCTTTATAAGCAATCACTTGCTCAGAGTCCAACCGAAAAGTTTGAAACCCTTTCCCGGTCAGAGTAGCGTCATGGATAAGCAAACAAGGCATTGAGGGGATTGTTTACATATGGGCAGGAATTGTTTCGGGCAGGTTGCGGCCCTTTTCGGGGTTCTGGCGATTCTCTCAGGCGGGGCCGCGGCAGAGCCATCCTATGGCATCGCTATGTATGGCGACCCCGCATTGCCCCCAGATTTTGCGCATCTGCCCTACGCCAACCCCGATGCGCCGACCGGCGGGCGCATCGTGACAGGCGAGGTCGGCAGCTTCGACAGCCTTAACCCGCATATCCGCGCGGGATCGACCCCGTGGCAGTTGCGCTTCCTGGCCTATGAAAGCCTGATGGGCCGGACCTGGGACGAACCGTTCACGCTGTACGGTCTGTTGGCCGAATCGGTCGAGGTGGGCGATGACGGGGCCTGGGTGGAGTTTCAGCTGCGCGCGGAGGCCCGATTCTCTGACGGCAGCCCTGTCACCGTGGCCGATGTGATCTGGTCCTATGAGACGCTCGGCACCGAAGGCCACCCGCGCTATCTGAACGCCTGGAACCGGGTGTCGTCGATCGAACCCGTGGGCGAGCGCGGCGTGCGCATCACCTTCAGCGAACCAGATCGGGAATTGGCGCTGATCATGGGGATGCGGCCCATCTTGCAGGCCGCGCAGTGGGGCGGGCGTGATTTCACCGAAAGCGGGCTGGATCAGATCCCCGTTTCCTCGGCCCCCTATGTGATCGACGATTTCGAGGCCGGGCGGTTTGTCTCTCTGCGCCGGAACCCTGACTATTGGGGCGCGGATCTGCCGTTCCGGCGCGGCACCAATGTGATTGATGAGATCAGGCTGGAGTTTTTCGGCGACGGCACCGCCATGTGGGAGGCGTTTGTTGCGGGCGAGATCACCACGATCCGCGAAACCAATGCCGCCGACTGGGAAACCAACTACGATTTCCCGCGCGTACAATCGGGGGAAGTGGTGCTGTCCGAGGTGCCGCATGAACGGCCCACGGGGATGTGGGGCTTTGTGATGAACACCCGGTCGCCGCAATTTGCCGATTGGCGGGTGCGAGAGGCGATGATTCAGGCCTTTAACTATGAATTCATCAACCAGACCCAAAATGGCGGGCTGGCGCCGCGCATCCGCTCTTACTTCTCGAACTCGATCCTCGGGATGAACCCGGGCGAGGCTGAGGGCCGGGTGCGCGAGCTGCTGGAACCCTTCGCCGGTGACCTGCTGCCCGGCGCGCTGGAGGGCTACGAATTCCCGGTTTCCGACGGGCGCGAAGCCAACCGGGCGGGCATCCGCGCGGCCATGGGATTGATGGAGGAGGCAGGCTATTCGGTGCAAAATGGCGTGATGACCGACCCGGACGGGCAGCCCTTCACATTTGAGATCGTTCTCAGCCAGGGATCGGCCGAAAACCAGGCGATCATCAATATCTATGTGGAATCGCTGTCACGGCTTGGGATCACACCCACCGTCACCACCATCGACAGCGCCCAGTATCGCGAACGCACCGATGCCTATGATTTCGACATGACCTATTTCGCACGTGGCGTGTCGCTTTCCCCGGGCAATGAGCAGTATCTATACTGGGGCTGTGACATGGTCGATACGCCGGGCAGCCGCAATCTGATGGGGGTGTGCAACCCGGCCATTGAGGCGATGGTGGGCGAGATGCTGACCGCCGACAGCCAGGATGACTACCGCGCTGCCGTTCATGCGCTGGATCGCGTCCTGACCTCGGGCCGCTATGTCATCCCGATCTGGTATTCCCCTGTCAGCCGCATTGCCCATGTGCGCGAACTGCATTTCCCCGAAACGCTGCCGATCTACGGCGACTGGCTGGGGTTCCAGCCCGATGTCTGGTGGTACGAGGCAGAATGAGCGGTTTCGCTGTCCTTGCCTTACGGCTGCGCCAGAGGATCTGGACCAAGAAGAAGGGCATGGACGGCGCGGGCCGGCTTGCCTAAGGAGCGGGCATGAGAGAACGCCCTGATATCCTGTGCATCGGATCGGTCCTGTGGGACATCATTGGCCGCACCGACCTGCCCATGGCCGCTGGCAATGACAAGCCCGGTCGCATCACCCGTCTGCCCGGTGGCGTGGCGCTGAACATCGCCATGACGCTTGTGGGGCAGGGGCTGCGGCCTTCGCTGCTAAGCGTTGTTGGCGATGATGCGGCGGGCACCGCGCTGCTGGTGGAATGCGCGCGAATGGGGATCGAGGTGGACCATGTGCTGGTCGATCACAATCTGCCGACCGATCAATACATGGCGATCGAGGCGCAGGGGACCCTGTTGGCGGCGTTGGCCGATGCGCATTCGCTGGAAACCGCGGGCGCGCGCATTCTGGAGCCGCTGGAAAACGGTCGTCTGGCCTCGCGCGATGCGCCCTGGACGGCCCCCATGGCGATTGACGGCAACCTGACGCTGGAATTGCTGACCCAGATCGCGGCAAGCCCGGTCTTCGCGCGGGCCGATCTGCGCCTGGCCCCGGCCTCGCCCGGCAAGGCCGAGCGGCTGAAGCCCTTTCTGTCGCATCCCGGTGCCACGATCTATGTGAATGCCGAGGAGGCCGGGCTGATCTCCGGCGTCACGACCCATTGCGCCGAAACCGGGGCCGAGGCGCTGCTGAAAGCGGGCGCGGGCCGGGTGCTGGTCACCGATGGCGGCAGGCTGGCGGTGGATGCAACGCCCGAGCGAACCCTGTCGCGCGCGCCGCGCCAAATCACCCCGCGCCGGATCACCGGGGCAGGGGATACGTTTATGGCGGCCCATATCGCCGCTGAAATCCGTGGCGATGCGCCCGAGGCCGCTTTGGCCCATGCGCTCGACACTGCCGCAACCTATGTAGCCGGATAACACATGACACCCGATTTTCTGACCCTGTCGCCCGAGGTGACCGAGGCGCTGGCCGCCAATGCCCCCGTCGTGGCGCTGGAAAGCACCATCATCACCCATGGGATGCCCTACCCGCAGAACCTGGAAACCGCCCGCCGGGTAGAGGATGAGGTGCGCGCCGCCGGGGCCGTGCCTGCCACCATCGCCATTCTGGCGGGCCGTCTGCATGTCGGGCTGACCGGCGCAGAACTGGAATCGCTGGCGCAGGCCAAGGATGTGATGAAGCTAAGCCGTGCCGATCTGGCGGTGGCCATGGCGACAGGGCGGACCGGGGCGACCACAGTGGCGGCCACCATGATCGCGGCGCATCTGGCGGGGATCGGTGTCTTCGCCACCGGCGGGATCGGCGGTGTTCACAAGGGCGCTGAGGACAGTTTTGACATCTCCGCCGACTTGATGGAACTGGCGCAAACCCCTGTCACGGTGGTGGCGGCCGGCGCCAAGGCCATTCTGGACATCCCCAAAACGCTGGAGGTGCTGGAGACCCAGGGCGTGCCGGTGATTGCCTTTGGGCAGGATGACTTTCCGGCGTTCTGGTCGCGCATCTCGGGCCTTGCGGCCCCTTTGCGGATGGATGCCGCCGGGCAGATCGCCGCCAGCGCCCTGATGCGCGCCCGGCTTGGCCTTCCCGGCGGACAGCTTGTCGCCAACCCGATTCCGGTCGAGGCCGAGATCGCCTCAGACATCCTCGCCCCGATCATCGCACAGGCGCAATCCGAGGCCGACGCGCAGGGCATCGTGGGCAAATCTGTCACGCCCTTTTTGTTGCAGCGGATATTCGAGCTGACCGAAGGGCAATCACTTGAGGCGAACATTGCCCTCGTTCTGAACAACGCCCGTCTTGCTGCGGCAATAGCCCGCGCACTGGTCACACAGGATTGAAGACACTCCCTTGTTTGGCACGAAACGCGCCCTTAGTAACAAGGAAGACAAATTTATCAGGGACGACCGGCAAGAATGGAATTGCCCGAACCACCACCGCCGCCGCGGCGCGGCTGGATTTCCTCGCTGCAGGCCAGTTTCCTGACCGGCCTTGTGGTGATTGCCCCCATTGGCCTGACTGTCTGGCTGATCTGGTCGATCATCGGCTGGATCGATTCCTGGGTGCTGCCGTTCCTGCCCGACGCCTACAACCCGGCCCTGCTGATCCGCAGCTATTTCAACATCGACGTGGATATCCGCGGCATCGGTGTGGGCATGTTCCTGCTGTTCACGATCATCGTGGGTTGGGTTGCCAAGGGCCTGCTTGGCCGGTCTCTGATCCGCACGTCGGAAAGCGTGGTTCTGTCGATCCCTGGGGTGCGATCGCTCTATTCGGGGCTGAAGCAGATCACCGAAACCGTGCTGGCGCAGTCCAAAGGCTCATTCGACAAAGCCTGCCTGGTGGAATATCCGCGCAAGGGAATCTGGGCCATTGCCTTCATCTCGACCGACGCGAAGGGAGAGATCGCCGCGACTCACGAAAAACACATGGTGTCCGTCTTTCTGCCGACCACGCCGAACCCGACATCCGGCTTTCTACTGTTCCTTCCGAAAGAGGATGTGCAGATTCTGAAGATGACGGTCGAGGATGCGGCCAAGCTGGTGATTTCGGCAGGCCTGGTTTACCCCAACAGCGGCGATATCGACGGCGACCGCATCCCGGATGAGGCCGAATTGGTCGAGGTTGACGGCACCGCAGCCACGCTGCTGGATGGTCCCGCAGAGGATGGCACAGCCCCCGATCGCCGGACCGAAGACGCATAAGGCGCGTTAGATCAGGGAAATAGTGATCTTGTGGGGCAGGGGGGTTGCATTCTGTCCCGGGCTACCTTACTGGCGCGCTTACTTCACAGGCGGAGGCGGGCCCTCGGGGGAGACATCCCTGAACGGTCCACCGGTTGGGCACTGTCCCTGAACCTCTGCCAAGGCGCAAACCGGAAAAGGATACTAGGACATGGCGCTTCCTGATTTCTCCATGCGTCAGCTGCTTGAAGCTGGCGTTCACTTTGGCCACCAGACGCAACGCTGGAACCCCCGTATGGGCGAGTTCATCTATGGCGAGCGCAATGGCATTCACATTCTCGACCTGACGCAGACCGTCCCGATGCTGGACCAGGCGCTGCAGGCTGTGCGCGAAACCGTTGCCAAGGGCGGCAGCATTCTGTTCGTCGGCACCAAGCGTCAGGCGCAAAAGCCCGTTGCAGAAGCAGCCGAGCGGTGCGCGCAATACTACATGAACCACCGCTGGCTTGGCGGCACGCTGACCAACTGGAAAACCGTGTCGAATTCGATCAGCCGTCTGAAGCAGATCGACGAAGCGATGGAAGGCGGGCTGGGCGGAGATATCAATGAGAATAACTACGAAGCTGTCCTGAAAGGGATCCGGGCCTGCCCTGACTGTGAAGAGATCATCATGATCGCGGATAACTATGCCATTCCCAGGGACCTGGAATTGCTCACTGGTATCAAAAAACCGATCAGGATCATCCTGTGCGGAGCTTCCAATGGTATCAACGTAGATTACCTGAACCTCGCAAAGCGGAACGGAGGCTCGATCCATACAGTGGAACAGGATCTTACGAACCTCGTGAAGCTAAATGACGGCCAGACCATTACCATCGGAAAGGAAAAATTCGTAATTAGGAACGGTAAATTTTATAAAACGAAAGGAAGCTGAATGAACTACTGGATCTTAAAATCAGAGCCCGGAGCCTATAGCTGGGATGATCTCATTGCCGAAAAAGAAACCCTTGATGAACCCGATCAATGTGCCGCATTCCTCAATCATCGAGCAATTACCTTTTGGGACTCGGCGCCGGCGGCATTGCAAAGACTCGTTCCACTTTTCCCGAAAGACCAAGCAGGCAGTGCTCATTTAAGGCTGGTTTTCCTAAGTGGCGATTGGATTCCCTTGAGTTTGGCCCCCGCCCTAAAATCACATTTTCCCAA
>ENA-OWNT01005610-OWNT01005610.1-seawater-metagenome-genome-assembly--contig:-NODE-5610-length-10265-cov-2.718492_pt1 | contig 10265 bp, 5 predicted proteins | sample MGYA00238136_ERZ651165 | MGnify/ENA primary metagenome ERZ651165 (study PRJEB26861, sample SAMN08777766) | seawater metagenome | isolation source: coastal seawater | place: USA: Florida | collected...
CCTCGAGGCCGCCGGTATCGAGCTGTCGGGCCGGGAGATCCGCGTGGATGCCGGGCTGCGCACGTCCAACCGCCGGGTCTATGCCATCGGCGACGCGGCGGGCGGCGCGCAATTCACCCATCTCGCGGGGTATCATGCCGGGGTCATCATCCGCTCCATCCTCTTCGGTTTGCCCTCGAAGGCGGGCATGGCCCATATTCCGCGCGTGACCTACACCGATCCCGAACTGGCGCAGGTCGGGCTGACCGAGGCGGAGGCGCGGGACCTTTACGGCCACAGGCTCGAGGTGGCGCGCTTTGACTTTGCCCACAACGACCGGGCGGTGGCCGAACGGCGCGGCAAGGGTCTGGCCAAGGTCATGGTGGTGCGCGGACGCCCTGTGGGCGCCTCGATCGCCGGGCATCAGGCGGGCGACCAGATCGCGCTCTGGGCGCTGGCGGTCTCCGGCGGGTTGAAAATGGGTCAGGTGGCCGGAATGGTCGCACCCTATCCGACATTTGCTGAGGTTAACAAACGGGTTGCGGGGGCCTATTTCTCTCCGAAGCTGTTTGATAGTCAGGCAGTGAAACGTGTGGTCCGGGCGGTCCAGAGGTGGATCCCCTGACCTGGGAAAGGGCGCGCATGCTCAACACGCTGTCGGGACGGTTCCTGATCCTGACCACGGTCTTCGTCTTGTTGGCCGAGGTCCTTATCTTCGTGCCGTCCGTCGCGACCTTCCGTCAGGACTATCTGCACGACCGGCTGGAGCGCGCGCAGATCGCCTCGCTGGCACTGCTGGCGGACGACATGCTGGACATGGATCTGGAGAAGGAGCTGCTGGAGAACGCCGAGGTGTTCAACGTGGTCCTGCGCCGTGACGAGGTGCGGCAGCTGATGCTCTCCTCGCCGATCCCGCACCCGATCGCCAAGACCTTCGACCTGCGCGATCCCGGTGCCCTCGTGCTGATCCGCGATGCCCTTGTCCTGCTGACGGAGCCCAAGAACGAGATCATCCGGGTGATCGGTGCGCCGGTGCGGGATGCCGGCCTGCTGATCGAGATCACGATGGAGACCAAGAACCTGCGCAACGCGATGCTCGACTACGGGCTGCGGGTGCTGGTCATGTCGGCGGTGATGTCGGTGCTGACCGCCATTCTCCTGTTCCTCGCGGTCCGCGCCATCCTCGTGAAACCGATCAAGGGCGTGGTGCGCAACATGCAGCGCTATGCCGCCGCCCCGGAGGACGCGCATGGAATCATCACGCCCAAAGCCGGCGTGCGGGAACTGCGCGAGGCCGAGGAGGCGCTGCACAGCCTGCAGACCGACCTGACACAGGCGCTGCGGCAGAAGGAACGCATGGCCCAGCTGGGCGGCGCGGTGGCACGGGTCAGCCACGACCTGCGCAACATCCTCGCTTCGGCACAGCTGTTCACCGACCGCATCGAGGCCAGCGAGGACCCGCTGGTGCGCCGCCTCGCGCCCAAGCTGGTGAACTCGATCACCCGCGCCGTGTCGCTCTGCGAGAGCACGCTGGCCTTCGGGCGCGCCGAGGAACCGGCCCCCGTCCTGACCCGGATGCGCCTGTGCGCCGTGGTGCAGGACGTGATCGACAGCGAAGGCCCGACCTTCGAGGGCGGGCAGGTGGCCCTGTCGTCCGACGTGGGGGCCGACATGGTGGTGCTGGCGGACCCCGATCAGATCTTCCGCGTGATTCTCAACCTCGTCCGCAATGCGCATCAGGCGATTCTGGGCACGGGGCAGGAGGGGACGATCACCATCGGATCGTCGGAGGACGACGAGGCATGGCGAATCACGGTGGCCGACACCGGGCCCGGTCTGCCCCCCAAGGCGCGGGAGCACCTGTTCAAACCGTTTCAGGGTGGCGCACGCAAGGGCGGCACGGGTCTGGGCCTTGCCATCGCGTCGGAACTTGTGCGCGGACACGGTGGTGCGCTGTGCCTGAAACAGACCGGCAGCACCGGGACGGTCTTTGAAATTCGCCTTCCCAAGGGTGAAGGTGACATTTAGTTCAAAATTCGGGTTGCAAACCCCCGGGGCCTTGGCTACATGCAGGGCCTCAGTGGTCCGATAGCTCAGCTGGATAGAGTACTTGACTACGAATCAAGGGGTCGGGGGTTCGAATCCTCCTCGGACCGCCACTGAAAACAAAGGCTTAGGCGATACCGCCTGAGCCTTTTGTTTTTTCGGGCCCGGGCTGTCGGGCGCCGGTTTTTCCTCTTTCACAGACATCCGCAGAACGCCTGAAAGGCTGCTTTTCCCCTGCTTTAAGCGTCTTCGCGGGCCATTCACCCTTTCTTAAGACCTGCGCGGCACGCTGCCCCGGCATCGGCAAATCACGGAACGGGCCGGTGTTCCGGGTCCGGTGCGGCGCATCGTTCCCCCACCGACTCACCCCGCGAGAGGCAGCCGGACGGCGATGACATGATTCGATGCTGCGTGACGATTGCGGCGCTGGCCGTCTTCGCTGCCGTGACGCAGAGGGCGGAGGCCGGGGCCTGGCCACGGGAGAGGGGACAGTCCTTTGCCTCGGTCTCGGTCGAATCGCCGCTCTACGGGCTCGGAGGCGGCCGTTACGCGTCGCTCTACTACGAATACGGGCTCACGGAACGCACGACGCTCGGGCTGGACATGGGGCGCGATGATCAGACCGGGGAGGTCAGCGCGATCCTGTTCTTGCGGCAGCCCCTCGGGGCGACGGCGGGGCGCAATCTCTGGGCCTTTGAACTGGGGGCCGGTGTCACGGGCAGCGGAGGGCTCGCCACCCTCACCCTGCGGCCCGGACTGTCGTGGGGCAGGGGATATCAGGCCTCTTGGGGTTCGGGGTGGATCGGTGTCGAGAGCACCTATGCAATGCGCCTGGACGGCTCCACGCTCGGCAAGATCGACGCCACCTTCGGGGTCAGCCACCGCAACGGGTCGCTCTCTATGCTCAAGGTGCAATATGAAAAGCCGTCGGGCCAGTCGGGGTCCATCGCCATCGCCCCCGCGGTGGCGCTGAAGCTGGGGCGACGCGGCTTCCTCGAGCTGGGGCTGCGGCATCGCCCGCAGGACAGGGCCACGCTGGCCAAGGTCGGTATCTGGATCGCCTTCTGACGCTTTGCGCGCTCAGACCACGGGCGCGACGTCGACCTGGTGGGTGGTGGCATGGCCGCCCATCGCGCGGTGCGATCCCTTCACCGGGGCCACGTCCGCGTAGTCGCGCCCAAGGGCCACGACGATATGGTCAGCGCCCACCATCATGTCGTTCGTCGGATCGATCTGGACCCATCCGGTCTCGCCGCCGCACCATGCGCGCACCCAGGCGTGCATGGCATCGGCCCCCTCCAGCCGTTCCTGACCCTCGGGCGGGTAGGTCCGCAGGAAGCCGCTGACATAGCCCGCGGGGATGCCGAGGGCGCGCAGGGCGGTGATCATGATGTGGGTGAAATCCTGACACACGCCGCGCCGGTTGCGGAAGGCCTCGATGGCCGTGGTGCCGACCTCGGTCGAGTCCGGGTCGAAGGTCATGTCGCGGTGGAGCGCGGAGGCGAGGGCGCGCACCACCGCGAGGGTGGACATGCCCGGCTCGCACTGGCTGCGCGCGTAATCCACGATCTCGGGCTCGTGGCGGATCCGTTCGCTGGTCCCGAGGAAGTGGTGAGGCGACTCCGGCGCGATGCTGCGGATCGCTGCCAGCGTCTCGGGCAGGGCGGCGTGCGCGCAACTCAGGTCCAGAGACACGTCGAGTGGGGTGCGCCGCACCCGACCGTCAAAGCGGAAGGTGACCTCGGAGAGAGCCTGGTCATGGGCCAGTTCGGTCATCGGGTTGCCGAAGAAATCGATCCGGTCGCGGCGGAAGTCCGGCTGCGGGTCGGTGCCGACAAAGCCCGAGATCAGCTTCTGTTCGGGCAGGGTCAGCGGCAGCATCCGCAGCATGACCCGGTTGCTCGCGGCGGGGGTCTCGTAGGTGTAGGTGATCTTCAGCGTGATGTCGTAGAGCATCGTCCTACTCCAGGTACATCGCGCCGAGCGCGTCCGAGATCAGCTTGATCTCGGCGCCCACCTCGGCCAGCCGCTCGGTGGTCAGTTCCTCGGGCGTGGCGGTGGCGAGCCGGGTCCGAAGACGCAGGACCCGCCGGGCAAAGTCGCTCATCCCCGGCTGGTTGTCGGGGCGGGGCAGCGCCTCGCCCTCCTCCTGCAAGATGTTGATCTGGTAGAGGATCGACCGGGGGTTCTCGCTGTCGAGCGCCAGCAGGTCGATCACCGTGTTCCGGTTGGTTTCGACAGCATAGCGGCGGCGGTGGGTCATCACGCTGTCGCCCACCTCGACCGCGACGTCGAAACTGCCCGCGGGTGCCTCGAGATCGGCGAAGGCCCCCAGCATCTCGGCGATCTGGCCCGCGCGCTCTTGCGCACGACCGATGGTCAGAAAACGCCAGCCGGTCGAGCGGTACATGTTCTCGTGTACGAGACCCGAGAAGCCGGCCAGCTTGCGCAGCAGCAGGCCCATCACGCGGGCGGTGTCGTCGCCGGGCTCGGCAGCGGCCATCTCGCGCGCGGTCGCGGCGAGGTCGTCCAGCGCGTGCCAGCCATCGGTCGAGAACATGTCGCGGATCTTGCCGGCGCAGCCGCGCGCAAGGTCGAAGAGATCGAGCAGCCCGGCGGGCACCGGTTCGGCAAGGTCCACGCCGTAGCGGCTGACGAAGCTGCCGATATGGGCGACCAGCGGCATCTCGGGGTCACCGGCCTCGTAGAGCCGCAGGTGATAGGCCCGCAACTGCCGAACCAGTCCTTCGGCCCGTTCGATGTAGCGCCCGAGCCAGTAGAGGTTATCGGCGGCGCGACTCGGCAGGGCGCCGGGCATGCGCCGGGAATAGGGGCCCCCGGCCTGCGCGGCGAGGCTGTCCTTGGCGACCGGCCGGTCGCTGGTGACCCAGACGTCGGCGACCGATCCGCCGCTCTGCATGGCAAGTGCGGTGGGGTCCTCGGTGCGCCCGATCCGGGCGTATCCGCCGGGCATCACCGTCCAGCCCTGCGGGGTCCGCGCGGCAAAGACGCGCACCACCATCGGCCGAGGCACCAGTTGTCCGTCGATCATCGCCGGGGTGGTCGAGAGGGTAACGGCCTCCTGTCCCACCAGCTTGGCACCATCCCTGGCGAGCCAGTCGTCGACGGGCTGCTGCGCCGCGCCGCGGAAGGTGCCGCCCAGCACCGTGGCTCCGTCGACTTCGAAGGGCAGGCTGGTCGACAGCGCCGGGCCGATCATCATGCGCTGAAGGTTCTCGCGCACGTATCTCAGTTCCTGTTCCTGCCCGCACCACCACGTCGCGATGTTCGGCATCTTCAGCGCCTCGCCGGTCAGCGCCTCGGAGATACGCGGCAGGAACGCCATCAGCGCCCGCGCCTCCAGCACGCCGGACCCGATGCAGTTCAGCATCGTCATCGCCCCGGAGCGCAGCGCCGAGACCATGCCCGGCGTCCCGATGGCCGAGGTCTCGTCCAGTTCCAGCGGATCGGCGAAGCGCGAGTCGAGGCGCCGCCAGAGAACGCTCACCGGATCGGTGCCGTTCACCGTACGCACGCTCAGCCTGCCGTCGTCGACCCGCAGATCCTCGGCTTCCAGCAGCATGAAGCCAAGGTAGCGCGCGATGTAGGCATGTTCGAAATAGGTGTCGGTATGCTGACCGGGCGTGAGGATGGCGACCCGGCCATCGTCCTCGCGCAGGCCGTTCACCGCGTCGCGGAAGGTGCGGAAGAACCCGGCCAGCCGTTCGACGTTGGCGCCCGGGAAATGGTCGAAGAAGACCTTGCTGGTCGCCATCCGGGTCTCGACCGCAAAGCCCGCGCCGGAGGGGGCCTGCGTCCGGTCGCCGAGGACGAACCAGCTGCCGTCGGGCGACCGGCCGAGCTCGAAGGCGAGGAAGTGCAGGAAGTGCCCCGACCGCGGCTGGATACCGACGATGGGGCGCAGCCATTCGGGGTTGCGGGCCACCAGCTCCGGCGGCAGCAGCCCGTCCGATACCAGCTTGCCCGGGCCGTAGAGGTCGGCCATCACCCGCTCAAGCAGTTCGGCGCGCTGAACGATCCCCTCCGACAGGCGGGCCCATTCCCCGGCGCCGATGACCACCGGAATGTGGCTCAGCGGCCAGTCACGCTCGGTCGAGCCAGTCGTCGTGTACTGCCGGAAGAACACCCCGGCGTCGCGCAGGTACTGGTCCCCCCGGGCAAAGCGCTGGGCGAGGTCCTCGCGCGTCCGTCCCGAGAGGAAGTCGATGAACGGTTGCCACGCCTCGCGGAGGGTGCCATCACCGCGCATCATCTCGTCGGACATGCCCTCGCGCGGATGGTAGCCATCCAGCAGGTCGCTCAGGGTCTGTGCCGCTTGCGCTTCGGTCATCTCGGATCCGGGGTCAGGGGTTGGCCGTGTTTACAGTCCGCTTCGTCGCAGGTCGAGGGTCATCGGGAAATCGGGGTGCGGCTGCTCCGGCTGCGGCCAGTAGCTGCCGGGTGTGTGCCCGAGCTTTTCGAACCGCGCGAGGCGGCGGGCCTCGGCCTCGTTGCCGTTGACCGGGAAGGTCTCGTAGTTGCGCCCGCCCGGGTGGGCGACGTGATAGGTGCAGCCCCCGAGTGCATGACCGGTCCAGGTGTCGAAGATGTCGAAGGTCAGCGGTGCGTTGACCGGCAGAACCGGGTGCATCGCCTCGGCCGGCTGCCATGCCTTGAAGCGCACGCCGCCAACTTGCACGCCGCTGGTGCCGGTCTGGGTCATCGGCACCTGCCGCTGGTTACACGTCACGATGTAGCGCGACGGGTCGGTCGCGGTCAGCTGCACCTGCATCCGCTCCACCGAGCTGTCGGTGTAGCGCACGGTGCCGCCGATGGCGCCGCGCTCGCCCAGCACGTGCCAGGGCTCCAGTGCCTGCCGCAGTTCAAGGTGGACGCCCTCGTATTCGACCTCGCCGCAGAAGGGGAAGCGGAACTCCTTCTGCGCCTCGTACCATTCGGGGCGGAAGGTGAACCCGTGTTCGCCCAGATCACGCAGGACATCGAGGAAATCGGCCCAGACGAAATGCGGCAGCATGAAACGGTCGTGCAGCGTCGTGCCCCAGCGCACCGGCTTGCCCTTGACCGGGCTCTTCCAGAACCGGGCGAGCAGGGCGCGGATCAGCACCTGCTGGGCAAGGCTCATCTTGACGTCGGGCGGCATCTCGAAGCCTCGGAACTCGACCAGCCCGAGGCGCCCTGTGGGACCGTCGGGCGAGAACATCTTGTCGATGCAGATCTCGGCGCGGTGGGTGTTGCCGGTGACGTCGATCAGAATGTTGCGCAGCAGCCGGTCGGTGAGCCAGGGCGGCGGCGGGGTGCCTTCGTCGGGCGAGGGGATCTGCGCCAGTGCGATTTCCAGCTCGTAGAGGCTGTCGTGGCGGGCCTCGTCGATGCGGGGGGCCTGGCTGGTCGGGCCGATGAAAAGACCCGAGAACATGTAGCTGAGCGAGGGGTGCCGCAGCCAGTGCAGGATCAGCGAGCGCATCATGTCCGGGCGGCGCAGGAAGGGAGAGTCGTTCGGTGTCTCGCCGCCCACAACCACATGGTTGCCGCCGCCGGTGCCGGTGTGCTTGCCGTCGATCATGAACTTGTCGGCCCCGAGGCGGCACTGCCGCGCCTCCTCGTAGACGCCGTTGGTGATCGCCTTGCAGTCGTCCCAGCTGTGCGCCGGGTGGACGTTCACCTCGATCACGCCCGGATCGGGTGCCACGCGGATCACGTTTAGGCGTGGATCGCCGGGCGGGGTGTAGCCCTCGATGTGGACGGGCAGGCCCAGTTCCTCGGCGGTCGACTCGGCAATTGCCAGCAGTTCGAGGTAGTCTTCCAGCGCCTCGACCGGCGGCATGAAGATGCAGAGCCGCCCGTCGCGAGGTTCGATGGCGATGGCGGTGCGCACCGCGCCGCCCGCCGGGTCGACGCCCTGTTCCATGATGCGCTGGCGCGGCCCGGCATCCTGTGCGCCTGAGACAGGCTGTTCGCGGCCCGGGGTGACCTCGGGCAGGGTCGCGGCCTCTTCGTCAGCGATGCGGGCGAGTTCGTCCATCAGGACGCGGCGGCGTTCCTCCTGCCGGGCGTGGAAGTCGGGCAGCGACTCGCGCGGGACCGTGGGGTCGGCGGGATAGACATAGGGATAGGCCGAAGGGGCGACATAGGGCAGGGAGCCCAGCGGCAGTCGGAAGCCCACGGGGCTGTCGCCGGGGACGAGGTAGAGATGGCCGCGCCGGGTCTTCCACTTCTCCGATTTCCAGCGGGTGCCGGTGGCCTTTGCCTGCCAGCGCTGGATCGGCAGGACGAAGCCCGCGGGCGTATCGAGCCCCCGGTTGAAGACGCGGGCGATGCGGGCGCGCGTCTCGGGGTCCTTCAGCTTGGAATCCTCGGGCGTCACGTTGGTCGGCAGGTCGGCTTCCTTGAGGATCCACTCCATCGGATCCTCGTAGGTCGGGTGGACGAACTCGGCCCCCACGCCGAGGTTGTCGGCAAAGGCCGACATGAACTGGTCGGCCTGATCGGCATTCGCGCCCTTGGCGCCTTCGCGGGCGATCAGGTCGGGGTTCTTCCAGACCGGCATCCCGTCGCGACGCCAGTAGAGCGAAAAGGTCCAGCGCGGCAGGGTCTCGCCCGGGTACCACTTGCCCTGCCCGTAGTGCAGGAAACCACCCGGCGCGAAACGGTCGCGCAGGCGGCGGATCAGCGTGTCGGCGAGCCCGCGCTTGGTCGGCCCGACTGCCCCGGTGTTCCACTCGGCGCTCTCGAAATCGTCGATGGAGACAAAGGTCGGCTCGCCGCCCATGGTCAGGCGCATGTCCTGTTCCTCAAGCGTCGCATCGACCTTGTGACCGAGGGCGTCGAGCGCGTCCCAGGCCTCGTCCGAGAAGGGCTTGGTGATGCGCGGATGCTCGGCGACGCGCTTGACCTCCATATGGAAGTCGAAATCGACCTGCGGCGTGCCCTGCGAGGAAAAACCGCCGGCGATGGGGGCGGCGTTGGAGTAATGCGGTGTGGCGGCCAGCGGGATGTGGCTCTCGCCGGTCAGCAGGCCGGAGGTCGGGTCGAGCCCGATCCAGCCCGCGCCGGGCAGGTAGACCTCGCACCAGGCGTGCAGGTCGGTAAAGTCGTGGTCCGTGCCCGCCGGACCGTCGAGAGAGACGAGGTCCGGTTTCAGCTGGATCAGGTAGCCGGACACGAAGCGGGCGGCGAAACCGAGGTTGCGCAGGACCTGGACCAGCAGCCAGCTGGTGTCGCGGCACGAGCCCTTGCGGACGGTCAGAGTCTCCTCGGGGGTCTGCACGCCGGGTTCAAGACGGATCACATAGCCGATCTCGTTCGACAGGCGGCTGTTCAGCGCGACGAGGAAATCGACGGTCCCGGTCTCGGTCACCGGCACGGACTTCAGGAATTCGGTCAGCAGCGGGCCCGGGGTTTCGGGACGGCGGTAGATCGACAGGTCATCGGAGAGTTCGGTGGGGTAGTCGAAGGGCCATTTCTCGGCGGTCTCGTCCACGAAGAAGTCGAAGGGGTTGTAGACCGTCATGTCGGCGACGAGATCGACCTCGATCTTGAACTCGCGCACCGGCTCGGGAAAGACGAAGCGCGACAGCCAGTTGCCGTAGGGATCCTGCTGGTGGTTGACGAAATGCCCGACGGGGGACACCCGCAGCGAATGCGAGATCACGCGGGTCCGGCTGTGCGGCGCAGGTCTCAACCGGATGACCTGGGGGCCGAGGGTGACAAGACGGTCGTACTTGTAATGGGTGACGTGCGTAATGCTTGCAGTAATCGCCATGTTCAGCAGTATTCCCTATAAGCCGCATTGCAGCAAAGACGGTTTGCCTTAGTATGTAAAGGGCGAGGACATGCCGTGGCAAAGCATAGACCGTGATCTGCCGTACAGACTTCGGGCACAAACCCGGGCAGGCGAACAAAAACGAGGCGACAACCGACACTGATCATTGTACCGCGCGAGCGGCGCGGGCAGTTTGCATCAGCGGCCCAGGCAAGTATCGACCAAGGACACCAACCCAATTGGCTAAAACCCTCTCCATCGTCGTCGTCGAGCGCGACCGGGATCGTGCCATGCAGATCGTTGACGCCCTGCGCGCGGACGAGGCGCACGAGGTCTTCGTGATCTCGGAAGAGACCGGGCTGGCCCGGCGCATCGCCGAGCGCCGCCCCGACGTGGTGCTGATCGACGTCGACAATCCTTCGCGCGACGCGCTCGAGGAACTGGCGATGGCGTCCGG
>ENA-OWNT01005611-OWNT01005611.1-seawater-metagenome-genome-assembly--contig:-NODE-5611-length-10263-cov-4.752405_pt1 | contig 10263 bp, 12 predicted proteins | sample MGYA00238136_ERZ651165 | MGnify/ENA primary metagenome ERZ651165 (study PRJEB26861, sample SAMN08777766) | seawater metagenome | isolation source: coastal seawater | place: USA: Florida | collected...
GCCAGCAATGCGCTAGGCCCCTTTTTCATTTTTTGAAGTTTTGGGTCGATACTGCCGATTTTTCCGAGACGCTTCACCTAGACCTACCTTCATTCATTTACATTCTCCTCTCCTGGATGTTGTTCATCAAACGCCCACAGCACTTCAAGTAAGGTTGTCTAAGTGACCAATGACGACCCACAAGACTCGTCAAAGCGGCGACCAGATCGCTGTCGGTGTTGGTGTTGGTGTTGGTTGGTGTTGGTCGGTGTTGGTTGGTGTTGTTTGGTGTTGGTGTTGGTGTTGGTGTTGGTGTTGGTGTTGGCGTTGGCGTTGGCGTTGGCGTTTGTCCTCGGACGGTCCGGTCCGTGAGTGAGTGGTGAAGTCGCTGAAGTTGTTCATTATTGTCGTTCACTGCGTCGTTCGTTGCGTCGTTCGTTGTGGTGACTGACATCGACGACGTTGAGTGACGCTGCTGAAGTTTTGTACGTTCGTGTTCGTTGTCGTTCGTTGTGCCGTTCGTTGTGCCGTTCGTTGCGTCGTTCGTGGCGTCGTTCGTGGCGTCGTTCGTTCGTTGTCGTTCGCTGTTGTTCGTTGTTGGGGTGACGGACATCGACGACGTGGAGTGAAGATGCTGCAGTTTTGTTCGTGATCGTTCGTTGCATCATTCGTTGCGTCGTTCATTGTGTCTTTCGGTGTGTCGTTCGTCGTTGTTAACGTGGTGACATCGACGACGGTGACTCGACGGCGATTTTCGCACTCACCCGGCCACCCACGCACTCACTCGCTAACGCCATGTTGTTCGTTGTTTCTGTGGTAACGCAGAAGTTGCTACTGTCGTTGAAGCTGCTGCTGTCGTTATCGTGGCGACAATGCGCAGTCAACGTTGTTGAGGTTGTCGTTGGAGACCCTGCGTCCACACCCTCAAGTCAGCGGTGTTGCTGCGTCACCTTTCTTGACTTTCCGCGCTTCTGAATAAAAGTTCTCATTCAATCGAAGTGGGTTTCGTGGTCGCACATTGCTCAATCTTTCTGGGCCACCACTGATCACACCACACACTAAATACAACGCACGTGGGAGTTGCCGACATTTGTGCGGTGGCCTCTGCTACTAAAAGCCAATGTCAGCCGGCATAGCGGGCGCTACGTATCGACGTTCGCGGCCTCTACCTGCTGATTATTTCGAGGGTCGAACACTCAAAGAGGTCAACGGTTGTCGCGATGAATCCCGAAGAAAAGAGTGGAGTACAGCCAGGCGCTGCAAGGAATGCAATGTCCGTTTCACTTTGCTTGGACGTCACCGTCACGCGCACTGCCGCGTCTGCGGGGGAGCGGTGTGCCGAAAAGACGAGTGTTCCGAGTTCTCCTTTTGGGCACTTCTCGGGCCACAGCCTCAACGCACTTGCGCCACCTGCCTGGCAGCCGCGGCACCAGCATGGTTGAAGCGTCCTGCAAACTCATCTCCAGAACATAACAGTGGTAGCCCTACGCACCACGCACGGCGGGCACCGGTGCTGATCGTGCCCGGGTTTGCATCCAGCGTGCTCGAGCTTCACGAGTCCGCCACGAAACCGCAATGGGTGGGTGAAGCTGTCTGGGTGACGATGGGAAAGTTAGTGGGCAAGTTGCTCTCGAAGAAGGACTCGCATGACTCGCCGGAAGGGCCAAGCAAAGGAGAGGGAACACCCACCAGCGAAAACGGTTCGTTTCGCGTCAGTCGAAAATCCGGGCAAGCGCGCCTCAACGCCAGTCACCCCCTCGTGCGTCACCTCACGTTGGCCGCGGACGGCTTCTCCGACCCCGCGGGCATCAAAGTGCGGGCTCGTGGTGGGATCGATGCCGTCATGTACTTGTCGAGCAATAAGATGATTGGGCAGTTGTCGTTTGTATTCGGCCACGTAGTCCAGCATCTGTCGGACGAATTGGGCTATGCCACCACACTGGCTGGTGGACCCGGGCGCTTCCGGCCCAGCAAGAAGAAGAAAGCCCCGACTGTACCTGAGGCGGATATTACCAAAACACCGTGCGACACTCCGCTAATCGCAGCAGCGCCCTACGATTGGCGCATTGCGACTCCCCACTTGCAAACACGCGATCGTTTCTTCTCTTCCATGAGAGCAAAGATCGAGTTCTTGTTCAACACAACTGGGCTCCGCGTGGTGCTGCTGGCACACTCAATGGGTTGCAAGGTAATTTTTTTTTTCTTTCCTGTTTTGCCCGTGTGAATTGGTGTGCATGTGCGTGCACCACTTGTGAACCTCTATCATGTTCGTTCTAGACCACGTACTACTTTTTGCGCTGGGTTCTCTGGAACGAACTCAAGGCAAAGCTGCTCAACTTCGTTGGTGTTAAAGGTGGTGGTATCAGTCTTGAACGCGTGAAACTGATATCAGAGCGTTTGCGATCACCATTGGAGCAGCATTTGTTGGACAAGATCGTGTCTGCTGGCAACGATGCAGGTGCGTGCGCGCCCTCTCAAAAATATGCGAAGGGCGTTATTGCAAGATTTCCAACTTATCGCCGAGCTGACTAAATCCGCATGTTTTGCCACATTTGCCCTCGTGGACTGCTATGTGATTAGCTCGAAATGAAGTGTGCCGAGCATTGCTACCCCGGTTGCTGGAATTGCACGGAGGGCTTTCGAGCAATTGGTCCCGCAAGTACGTCCAGTTGTTCGTGTCGATGGGTGGCCCGTACATCGGAACGAGCAGAGCAGCTCGTCTTTCGGTAGCAGGCAACGGCATGGTTATGGAGCAGTTTTTTTCGAATTACGAAGCTGCAGCCATTGTACGATCGTTGTCCTCGGTGCCATCGTTGTACGCAGTGGCGCATGCGCACCGCGCAGTCCTTGCGGTGGGGAGCGTGTGCCCACAGGAATACGCCCGGCCCGAAGCAACTGAACCCAACATCACTGCGGCGGATAAAAAGCTGCTAGAAACAGAGCTGTTGCCGTGGTATCACCACAATGACATGGCTGCTGGGGGCTGTTCCGTGTCAACGGACCTCGTCCTCCAGGAGCTGGGCAGAATGATCTCGGCTTGCCACGTGGTCTCTGAAGAAGAGAAACGATGGGCTGTGGAACTGTCAGCCGAAGCAATGGAGACTCTCAGAGAGGCACTTGTACACGGCAGCGGCGTATCACTGACACCGCTGCGGACGACGTTGCAGCGATTAGGCCTTTCCCCACGCAGCCGCCCGTTCGGTGACGGATCGACAGATATTCTTGCTTACGCGCGCAGCCGGCGGCTTGCGTGCGTCAGTGAGCTGGAGACTATTTTAAAGCAAGACGTAGCGCACGATAGCAGCGCAACTCACACGCTTACTGCACAAACTTCACGTCGAACTCGTTCACTTCCGAGGAAAACGCAAAAGGAACTAGTCTCTAGTCTGGTGGACAAGTTCGGAAAACTTGCCGTGCAGTGCCGAATGACGAAGATTACGTTGATAGTGAACGAGATCTTGAGGCAGCAAGATGCACAAGCTCATTGCAGTGCCCTGCCCTACGATCTCCCAATATTTTTAGTGAGGGATCACAGCGTGATGCGCATCTCTGTGTCAGAGATATGGTTACATCGATCTTGTACCGACTTGCTCGCGGCACCTCGCGAAACACCTTTCGCCGTCGTGCAATTGGTTTGCCACCCTGTTGCCACTGCCGAGCGCGATAGTTCCGAGCTGCGGCGTGTTGTGCGTTCTGGAGGAGCGAGCGTTCATGTTTTTTCTCCAGTTGCAGGTGACCTTCGTGCTCACCGGTCTCGACCGCCGGTTTCGCCAGCCCAGTTTGCATCCGTTTCGTCAGGACTAGCAATAGAAGTAGCAACAGATCTGAACTGCTCTTTTCATTGTGCCAGGACGCAGTATTTCGCAGCAAGGCATCGCATGGTCCACAAATTGGTTGATCTCATGCAGCATTGCCTCGTCCATGCGTTGGAGTGCAAGTGGATACTTTCGGAAGGTGTTGCCACGTCTCTTCTTTCACGTGAAGACACCCTGCTTGCATGTGCTGCGTGGGTCGTTGCTCATTTGGAACAGCGATTCGATCAGCAAACCAATGACCCTTTTGCTCTCGTTGGTGAATTGCCGCGGAGCACCGCAAACCACTTTGCCCAGTTTTTCGCATTCGCGGCTTCTCTGAGACCGGGGTCGTTTTTGGATCGAGTAGCACAACACGTTTATGCATTCCATTTGCTTGGAAACGAGTGCTTAGCACTGCCGGTGGAAAGTAGATTACAGCGCACGAGTTGGCAACAGGCGACCGATGCCACACGCGCCACGTTCAGAGCGATGGCACTTGTCGCAGCACGAGTGTTTGAAGACGATCACCCGGCTTGCTCCGATACGTTGCCGAATGCTGCTGCATATCATCGCATCCACAATTTCGGCCTCGAAATTTCTGTATGGACCTTTGCCACCAAAAGCGCCGCTGATGCGTTTGAGTCTGAGGGAAGCAAGGCCAAAGGTGCTGTGCAAATTGGAAGCGCTTACACATCGTTAGGTCAAGTTATGACGTTGAACAGACCACAAACTCTGTTTGATTTGGTGGCATCAACGCGGCGCACGCAACGACGTGCCCGTCGCCCTCACAAAGGCGTCAACACCACACACGATGAACCGTTCGGAATAAACTTGTGCGACGGTTGGTTCGTGTGTCAACATGATGCCCGGATTGCGCCTGTACCTGCTTCCACGCACACCGACAACCCAATGGCCGATGCTCCCACTCATGTATTGGAACTGGCCCAGAGCGTGCCTTCTGCCGTGAATCAGTCAATTTCGTCCTTTCAAGCCATTTGCCGCAGGTTCTTGTCACAGTCCTCCGATCTCCACAAGCCAGGCTCTGAAGCATCGAGAACATTGCCGCTGTCACCTGGTAGCCGTGGCAGCGTTGGGGAAGATCATGGACCAGGGTTCACTGGCAAGCTCGGATTAAAGTTGGGCTCGGTGGCAACTACCACCCCACCGTCCTCTGTGTGCTGCGTGCATGTCCGTGTGCAGTGGCGCCGCCACGCGTTCCACCGACCGAGGTTCTCCACAGTCGACAGTGTCTTTGACTTCGGTGCCTCCTGTGCCGGCAACACGAGCCCAGACGCGGAGACACAGTTTGCAGTACCTAAGAAGGACAACCGTTTGGATCAACATGTTTCGGCACGCGTGCTTCGTTCAGCATTCGGACCGCACAACGTGATCTCTGCAGCAGCGGCTCTCAGCGACGTTGCCGAAAAAGAAGACGCGGCTGAAACGCGTCACCTTGTTTCACCAAAGGGAGTGCTGTCGGGAGCCGGGAACTGGTTTCAAAAGAAGTGGTCAAAACTGGGCAAGCAAATCGCCGACACCTTCGCCGGTGAGAAAACAAGCCCTCACCCGGCAAAGGCTAGCCACAATCCCGGAGTGTACATTGGCGTCCCTCCATCGAAGATATTCAGTTTCGAAAGTGGAGATAGTCAACAACTTCGCTATTTCGCCGACTACAAGGCTGACCCGCTGCTCTTTGACGAGGCGCTAAAGTGCCGCGGCATTTGCATTACGGCACCGCCTGCGTGCGACAACGTGTTGAACCTTTACGGGACCGGTTTGCAAACCGAGCGTCACGCGCTGTACAAACGACGGGACTTCATATGCACTACGGATGGCGAAAATGCAATCAACTTGGAACCCGACGACGAAGCCGCCATGGCCGACTTTTTGACACACAAGGGTATTGCGTATGAAACGTCAAGCACTGAGCAACTTCAAATTGACACAGGTCGTAAAGTGAGGAACAGCGGAGACGGCACAGTGCCATACACGTCACTCCGATGGCCTTCAACGTGGAACAGAAGCAGCACCTGGCGTCAACAACGACGGGTGCTTATCAATCACCACCTGCGCGGCACGTCGTTTTGTGATGGTTCAGACAATGAAGTTGGGTGCCATGTGGGTACCGTGGAGATTCCAGGCCTGGAGCACCGAGGAATGTTGAAGACGCCGAATCTTAATGTCTCATTGTCCTACATCCTTTCAGCGCAGACCGAGGTAATGCGAGTTCAAGCGAGATGGTTGTCGAGCCGAGAATTCACCGCTTGTGTGTATATTTTTACGTGTTGCAGGTGCGTGTGGGCGCGCTCAGAAAAGTTGGGACGGTGCTCCACGAGCGCCACCCCTCACTAGCACGGCAAGGTTCTAAGTGGTGCATCGAGTTCACTCTGCTGCCGGCCCATGTTGACGCAAGGACTGCGCACCGCAAGGGCGGGTATACGTCAAACGACGAGTGGCGGACCACGACACGGAGCATGTACGTTCAACACGATGCTGGATGCCATTCATTAAATTCGTCTTTTGTTCATTGTTTGTGCTTGCTGGCAATTGCAGCCCTATTGATCCAACGAGTGGCGGTGATGGTTGCTGTTTCAACGAAGTGGTCACATTTCCTGGCGACGTCGACATCAAGACCTTCGTTGGCATCTCGGGTGTAGTGCGTTTAGTGGGCTCTGGCGGCGTCAAAGACTTTGCCACGTTCGTGGTGTCCTTGTCTTTGCTGTCGTGCCCGTTAGCGGTGTCGTTGTCCGATGGCGCTGGCCACATTGAATTGGAAGTGCTTCATTTCAGGAGTGGAGAGTACGACCGCGAGGCCCTGCAGCACTTCGCCGAGATTGCTGTGTAAATTATCCACGTTGGTTTGGTGAACAGAAATAGTACGGAGCTGCTTAGTGCAGGTCCTTGACGCTGTCTTCGTACCCAAGCAGCTTCAAAAATACAGCCTGGGACAAGCACGGCGCGAAACGGAGTTCAGCGAGAGCGTCAAAAGCAACAACCATGCGTTATGAAGTCATGCTCAAATACCATGGACGTCCACATTCTATTTTCTGCCTCTGCCCACACAATCGAGTGCTCGGAATAGAACATTTCGTCTGTCACCTGAGCGGCGCGTGAGCAAACCGTGAGTCGAGTCGTCAACACCTTGTTTTCACCAGCAAAAGTAGCCAGCAGCAACAACAATGGACTCAAACCTCTTCTGGTTTCCGCGGAAGGCAGTGCATGAATTTGAAATCGTTCTTAGCGTGGGAGCACAGCGACTTCGAGACCTGGTACCCGTCGAAAATTTTGATCTTTTCCTCTTTCTGGTCCTCCTCGCCCATGCTAATCCATCTGTCGGCACAACCCCATCACAGAAAGTAAAGTTGGAAGTTTGATCGCCAAGCAAGCCAATGTCAACCGCAAGTTAACAACGAACGTGTCGGTAACTACGATATCTGCCTGCGTGACCGCCCGGATTGGATCGTTGGATGGGTCGATTGTCGTCCCATTGGCCTTGGCCAGCTCGTTTGCGGTTTCAAGAACTTCGGGAAATGGCTCATATCCTTCCGGATGAGCGTACGAAAGATCCATGCCGAAAATGGGGCATCCCTGGCACGTGGAGATCACCAGTATCGCACAGAGTCATTATTCAGGTTCAACGCGGCGGCGCGAACATCCCCAAGCACGAAAACGGACCACCATGAACGAGTGCAACACGTTGTTGCCATCTCCGACCCAAGCCACTTTGAGTCCACTCAAGTCACCATTGCGATCGTTGTATCTGGAAGGCCCCGCGCAGCACGAACGAAAACGGTGAAGACAAGTCGAACAGGAAAGTGAATTTGTCGCAGGCAACACGGCACGCACTCTTCTCGCAAGGCTTGGAAGTCCGCAAGAATTTGCAGTGGATGATGCCAATCAGACAAGGAATTGATCACCGGCACTCCTGGCAGCAGCGGGCACACGGGCGAACAAATTGCGACGCTTAACATTTGTTCACAGTGCACCACATGTACATTGTGCACAAGAAGCAGTCACAAACCAGAGTGCTCGGCAAGCTCAAGGCAGGTGTCGTGGGAGAAAACGCGAGCGGAAATCAGGTCGTTGAAGTTCCCTAGCACTTTTGCAGAGTCCAAGATGGATTCGTTCTTGCCGACGTGAATGTCGTTGGCGCCCAAGAACAGCCCGTGGCCACCCAAGATGGACATGCCGGTCTCCATCGAAATCCGGGTGCGAGTGCTCAGCTTCTCAAAGATCATGGCATGCGAGTGTTTCAGCAACGGCTGAAAGTGGGCATTTTTGCGGCGACCTTCCTTCGACCTCAGGTGCTGTTTGAGATATGCCTGCGCGAGAGTGAATGTCACAAAATGAAGGTGTCATGGAGCATGCCTGTGGCCGTGAGAGAGACCGTCTTGAAAACGAGGAAGCGTAACAACACACCGCCAGATCCAAAATGCCTTCGATTTCAGCGCGAGTAAAATCTTCCAAGGTAAGAAAGTTGCGCCTAAACGTGATGAGGATGAATGTGGCAGACAGGTAATGCAGATGATTGGCCACGTAGAAGGCACGCATTGATCGCGCATTGCTCACCCTTCAAGGGATGGTGCGTCCAGGACGCTTTCCAACGTCGCAGTGTACGTTCGCACGCCAGGGTGCCTGGTGAACGACGCTGACGCCTTCCTGCAGCCGGAGCGAATAGCCTGAAGCATGTTTGAGCAGATAAACTCTGTGGATTCCGCGCAGCAGGAACGGCAGCGGCACTGGCAGTTCAGCAAAACAAAAGAAATCGGAAGTGTGGAAAAACGCCTGCATCTCGAGCAAAGGCGACGAGCTCAATTCGCGCCGAGCTTTAGCCAGCGCCACTGCCTGGTCAAGTAAGTACAGCCAGCGTCAAGGTCTCGAGGAAGCCCGAGACTTGAGGTGTGTTGTGGCGAAATTGCGGCCATCGACGTCGCTGCTCAGTGGATGTCCCGCTCACCAGCTTCAAACGCCCCAACTCTCGCCACACCACTCAACAACTGCATCCCACCCCACATCACAGGCCACACTCATGGACTCAAGTCCCTTGGCACGAGCAGGCTTTGCCGGACTGCAATGTAATTGTTAACAAACTCCGTCCACGTCCAGCAGCGTAGGTCTGCAGGTCTGCTCTTGACGGTGGGCATGCAGACACGAGGTTGCATGAGTGCGTGCCACGCTTTCATGCACAACGTTTAGCCACCTCAACCCACAAGGGTGTCCTCACTAGTCACCAACTGCCGACGCGCGTCCTTCGCCGTCGCCCGCACTGCACGCGGCAGGTAGGCCACTGCGTTCACTGCAGCCTGGCAAGCTGCCACGCACGTCTGGTCGCTTCCCGCGCAAGGTATGCCATAGAACGAACAGGAAGAAAGTGAAAGTGAAAGTGTGTCAACAACACAACGACGAACGGAACAAGGAACAACGGACACAGCGGCACTCCTTTACACTCAACAGTTGCAGAAATGCATTTGCGACCGCGCCCACGTCCACGTCCACGAGCGACAAGCCACCAACCGCAAACCGGAAATGAACATTCGGTCGCTCGTCGGTCGGTCGCCGTCGCAGACAACAAAACATCGTTCGTCCGTCCGTCCGTCCGTTCGCTCGTCTGCGCGTTCGTGCGTTCGTTCGTTCGGCTGAGGATGAAAATGAAGTGCGTGCGTGCGTGCGTGCGTGCGTGTGTGCGCTGCGTGTGCGCCGCTTTGCTGCACGTTGATTATTCCGTGCGTTATTACTTATTACTCCACACGCGGAACACACGACAAAGCACACAAACAGCAGCCCCCGAACTTCCTTCGCCCGCCCCTAGAGGATGATAGCCCCCCTTCCGTAGACCGCAGAGCGCCCATCCCTACAAACACGCCAACCAACTTATGAAAGACGGAACGGACGGTGAATCAAGCACCCACCATCCATGCCATGGCCGCAACCCGCAACCCGCAGCCCATGCATGACCCGCAACCAAGGACTCGCTAGTGGATTGCCAACACACACACACCGCGACAAACAACGAACAACGAATAACGAACAACGAACAGTGAAGCAGAAGCAGAAGACGAAGACGAAGTCGAAGACAAAGAGGAACGGCGACGCAGACGCAGACGCAGACACAGACGCAGACACAGACGCAGACGACCCGGCGGACGACGAACGACGACCGGACGACCCGACGAACAGCGAACAGCGATGACGCAAGACACGCCAGCCAGGGTAAAGTAAGTAAGTCAAGTAAGTGTAAGTAAGTGTTGGTCCAGGCTCCAGGCCAGGCCAGGCCAGGCCAGGCTGCCTGCTCCCCGCCCCCCCAACACACACACAGAGAGAAGCAAGACAGACAGACACGCAACACGCAACTCGCGACCACAACAAACAAACCCGGACCGGACCGGACCGGACCGGACCACCACCAGCACCCAGCCAGCCAGCACCCAGCCAGCACCCAGCCAGCACCCAGCCAGCACCCACGAAGCCCACGAACCACGAAGATAACTGA
>ENA-OWNT01005613-OWNT01005613.1-seawater-metagenome-genome-assembly--contig:-NODE-5613-length-10262-cov-4.291507_pt1 | contig 10262 bp, 12 predicted proteins | sample MGYA00238136_ERZ651165 | MGnify/ENA primary metagenome ERZ651165 (study PRJEB26861, sample SAMN08777766) | seawater metagenome | isolation source: coastal seawater | place: USA: Florida | collected...
CGATGCAGTCATGCGTGCAGGTACCTCACTTCCCCGTGGACGAGCTGGCTCTCCGCACATAATGGGAGTGGCCCCCGTATCGACCAATGTCTTCATCCTGTTCATCCCACATTTTCGTTGAGTGCCGTGCAGCCACGGGGCTGGGTTGTTTGTGCGTCCCATGAAGTGCACCTGATTTGCGACTTGTTTCGGGCTGTGACCCTGCATCTGCTTCTATCATAGCCAACAGCGTGTTCGACCACCAGCCAGTGGCACGTTGAGACGGCAACGATGTCGACGTAGCTATTGCGGCAAGTCCGCGCTCCACTGCAGTCGATGACAGCACACCACTACACCCCTCGGACGTCCGATACTTGATGGACCCAGAGGGACAATCGTCCGAGATTACGCTGCAGACGGCTTTGAATCCGTTGTCCGGCCACAGTACATCAACGTTGGCCCCACTGAGAACAAAGTCGGCATTTTTGTCAAACTTGAGATTCTTTCCCCTGACGACGGCACCGCTTGGCAACGCAATCTGCTCAATAGAAGACAACGAGCCAGCCGCCCAAGTGCCGTGCACGACCCCTCCACCTACAATCCGACCAACAGTTAACGCATAAGCACGACATGGGATTATGCTCAGACCAGGATACCAACCGACGAGAAGTAATTTGCCGATACCATGCTTGGCGTTTTTGGCGAAGTTCCCTCGATACACAGCGCCAGATGGATCGACCTCTTCGCCTGTTCCGCACCGTACTCCTCCTCTCCACTCTCCACGATAGCTAGTCCCTGACGGCATAAACATTGTGCCTTGTCCTTCCTGAAGGCCATGCTGCCAGCTGCCAGCATAACGCCTGCCGTCAGCAAAGTATTTTGTAGCGACGCCGTGTGCAACGCCCTCAACTATTGCTCCTTCAAGGCGCGACCCGTCGGGAAAACGTAACACGCACGCGGTTCCAGATGGTTTGTCGTGCAAAAACGTTCCTTCGAAGTACGTCCCATCCCCATCAATCTACATCCATGTCGAACAATGAGATTGGAACGCCCCACAAACCAGTGAACGAACCCACAACCGAAACCCACCTGGACGCCGCTGCCACTTCGAAGCCCTGTTTCAGTGTCCCAATGGCCCTGGAAGAATCCACCGTCGCTCTCCATTCGACGCCCGAACTTACGTAGCCTTCCGCGCTTACTATTCTCCCACTCGACGGCGTATTTTGTAAACGGCTTTGCAATTTCAGCAAGCATTCCCTTGACCTCACGAACCGCCTCCCGCCCTTCCTTCCACTTGGAAAACTTTCCAGCGAACACGCCGCCTTCCCCTGCCTTCGTCAACTGTGTGCGCAAAGGTCCGACGGCTGGAGACGTGTCGAACATTTGGCCATCGACAATTTCTTGTGCGAGTGAGCGAAGATACGCAATCACATTCTGGCATCCGCCCACGGTGAAGGGAATTTTGCTGCGAACAGCCTCCTGAATCCGCGCCAGCAGGTCTTTGGTTGGCATTGGGAGGAGCCTTGATTGCTCGAGCGCAGCTTCGAACTTGTCATGTGAGAAAGACGGAATTTCATCGTATGCGGCCATAATTCACGTGTTCCTCGCCCACAAGAAACACTCTTGTCTCAGTGTTTCACTGCCACGTTCATTTGACTCCTTTGGTCCTTTTCGTTGCCGGGTTTGAAAGTTATTTGATGTTGACGACAATTTTTTGCGAAAGGGCCACGGGATAATTTTGTTCTGGTTAAACTCCAGTCCTTCGCTTCCAGATCCAGCAATGTCATTGTCAACATCTCGAGCAACGAACCTTCATCAATGTTGTATTTTCGCCGCCAATCACGAGAGCGAGGGCGTCAGCCCTTGGTCCGTGGCGAATAGACGGTGTAGTGTTCGTTCGTCTCCACACTCTCACGCCATCACCAACGCCATCCACCAACTTCGCACGCTCAATTTCTCATGCGCCGAACCATCCTCAGCGACCACACGACGGGCCCAACTGTGAGATGGTCCCTGAACTCTTACTGACTGCATTCGTTTGATTGATCGATCGATCGATCGATCGATTGATGGTGGTGAAGCAACGCAGCGAACGAAGCAACGAACGAAGCAACGAACGAAGCAACGAACGAAGCAACGAACGAAGCAACGAAGCAACGAAGCAACGAAGCAACGAAGCAACGACGAACGAACGAACGAACGACCGTTGCCGTTTTATGCATTCTCTTCCAGTACTGCCCATATTTTGATCTCCCAGAGAATTTCAAAGTCTCTCATCTCTTCACCCATTCTCCCCACACTCTCACGCTATCGCACTGTTATTGCATGTACCAACTTCCCACCTCCCGCCCGATTTCCCCGATTTCCCTTATTTGTGGTATCGCTGACTCGGCGTCCGCGTAATGTGGGTGTGAACCCACGACCGAACGAAGAACGAAGAACAGAAATTGATAGAGGAATGCAACGCGTTTGTATTCAAATGACTGAGTTCGCAACGGGGGAATTGCTCTGAAGTGTACAGGCTCAATACATCGTTCGTTCGTTCGTTCGTTCGTTCGTTCGTTCGTTGGCCGCTGCAAAGTTTTGGCTCAACGCTTCGACGACGCTGTTGTGGCTGTGTGGTGCTTTGGTTGGCCTCAATGCCTCAAACGACGCTGCAAACCAACAACCGCAAACGCAAACGCGAACGCGAACGCAAACGCAAACGCGAACGCAAACGCAAACGCGAACGCGAATGCGAACGTGATAAGGCAACGCGAACGCGAACGCGATAAGGCAACGGGGACGTGATGTTTGTTGTTGTTGTTGTTGTTGATGATGATGATGATGATGTCGTTGTAAAGTTGTCACAGCAATGAATGGACTACCCCGCGCACTCACTCACTCACTCACTCCCGCCGTTGTTGTTGAGTTGTGATTGTGACCTCAAGGCAACAACGAACGAACGAACGAACGAAAGCAAACGCGAACGCAAATGCAAGCGCAAACGGAGCAACAAAACGCGACAAAGCACCAGGAACGCAACGGGAACGTGATGTTTGTTGTTTTTGTTGTTGCTGCTGCTGCTGCTGCTGAGTGACAATTTTGTAACCGTAGCTAGGAGAGCTATGTTTTAGCTTTGATTACTTTAACAGCAAGATTTTTTTCAGTGAAGTGTCAAGGCGCCGCAGTTTAGAAGTACCGTCTGCTACGTGACTTCTGACACTGCCGAGGCGTATCTTCACCACACGCGCACAATATGTCCAGGGCTGGGCTTCGCAAGCTACGCAGCGCCGTGTTTAGTCGTCGCGTTTTGCTTCGGTCAGAGAGCGGAAAATACACTGCGCAACCGGCCACAATATTCATCGAAGATGGAAAGATTTCGGATGTTGTCCGGCAGGAAACTGTAGCCGACGGCACAGACCATGATGATGTCGACTTTCAAGATTTTGGTGACGCGCTCATCACACCGGCGTTCATCAACGCCCACACGCATACGCCGATGAATGCACTGCGTGGCGTTGGCAAAGCCTCGGCACTCAAGGGCAACGTTGTGGAAGATTTGTTCTTCAAGATCGAACGCTTGTTCGAACCTGGTGATATCCGAGCCTTCACGAGGATGGGGGCATACGAGAACCTGCTAGCTGGTGTGGGAACTGTGTGGGAACATTATTACGGTGGTGTTGAACTTGCGGAAGGTCTACGGGATGTCGGAATTAATGCGGTCGTCGCTCCCACCCTTCAAGACTTGAATGGACCAGGCGTACCAATACTTGAGGAAGAATGGGTCAACACAATCAAAATTCTTGACGATGAGTTTGCCGCAAGTGGCATTGTTCCCTGCCTTGGCCCGCACGCAACGGACACTGTTAGCGAGGACCTCTGGCAACGTGTGCTGGCTTTGGCTGAGGAGCACTCGCTTCCGATTCACTTTCACAACGCACAGTCGTGTGAAGAATACCAACGCAGCTTTGATAGGCATAATTGCAGTCCTGTTGAGAGACTGCAGCAAATCGGAGTGCTCGACTCAACCTCTAACATTGTACTTGTGCACAACCTCTTTGTCAACGACCACGATCTCTCGTTGTTGTCGGAGGCGTCAGCGAAGAACAACAACATCAGCATGGTGTTCTGTCCGTTCGCTCAGATGCAATTTGACTTCCCTGCGCACGTAGCCAGCTGGGTTGACGCTGGCATCCCGTTTCTTCTGGGCACCGATGCTGCTGCTTCGAATGATGCCATGTGCCTGCAGTCAGAGCTCAAGAGCTTGTCCAACCTTTTCAGCCATCGAACCACCTTCTCACCGGAACACGAAAGGTGCTTCGAGTGGAAATATTTGCCGCGCAAGAAGAAGTAACGATTGTCATCACCATTTGCGTGTGTGTATGCACAGGTTCCGCAGATCTGGCCTCCCACAGGATGCTATTGAAGTGCAAAACGTTAGAAAGTTAGATTTTGAGCATTATGCCGACGCCCGCGGTTACTCGGCCACTTTGGACACTGTCCTTGAGAGGTGCACTTCTGATTGTTGGTTGTTGCGAGGACATCACATTGTTTCTCACACGATTGTGTGCACAGGCCTGGAAAGTTGCACCCTTCCTTGCAATGCGGAAGCATAAGCCCTGGTTATCAGGTTTGGTTGCTCTGGATGGCACGATGCTTGCGAGATAGCGGGACCGTAACTGTACCTTGATCTGTGCACGTAGGCAAATCTGGTTGCATGGGATCCCGAGCATCCCAACCTTTGGCCTTTCACGGACGCTGCGCAGGTACTTCGTCGAAATGACTTCAAACAGTTCAGTGCACAAACGCCACGCTAACTCTCTGGTGTGCTCGACAGTCTTTGGTCCTGTGTAACGCCACTCCAGCAATTAATAATGTCATGATCCAAGGTTCTTGGAAACATCCAGATGGGCATGACGCTGCGCCTGGAGAGTTCCACCAAGCCATCCGCGCCTCTGCAGAGTCCGTGTTCGCATTGGATTTGGAGTTCCTGCTTTGCCCACAATGTTTGTTCATTTGTACTGCATTGTCCACCAGGTACACAGACGCAAAGTCCGAAGCCACTGACCGTCTTCAGAAACTATTAGAGCGACTCTCGTAACTGTTATTCAATACATACAACGCGGACTAGCAGAAGTGCAACTTTCGGTCATAATGTTCCGAAGGTCGCAGCCAGATTCCTGTTGTCACCTCTTATTGTTTCGCACGGTGGATCGGTGGCAACTTGTCCTTCTTTTTGTCTTTCTTCGGCTTTTCCGGTTGCTGGACACCTGCTAGGTGTGAAAGGACTCGCAATGCCGTTGGCAACGTGATATTGCTGACGGTTGTCCTGTGCTGCAAATGTGTCGTATGGCGACACTGACCTGCAGGGTCAGGAATGAATTTGGCTCCTCCGGAGTATCGAATTTCCAAACGATATCGACTACACAGCAAAACATATCGTCACAATGTCGCAGTGCAGGGTGGCACGGTGTCAACAGTGTACTGACCTTGACATTGACACATCCTGACCACGATTCTTGATGGGAGCAGCACATTCGTACAAGCGGAATATGATTTGTGACAAGTATGCGGGCGTTGTCTGGTTGCTCAAGAATGCCCGGCCCTCCGCGGACGGGATTAATCGCTCTCCTTGTGGAGTTGCGCCGTACACAATACAATTCAATAGAGAAATGATGTGCGACTCCGAAGTAAAGTACAAACGCGTGCGCACGTTGCGGCCTGGCGTGTTAATTTGATCGCGCGTCAGCGCCGACGGATTCAGGAGCGCGTGTCGATCTTTCGTGGTGTTGGTCTTCGCAGACTTCAAGTCGGCAATAATTTTGAGAATGAGGTTCTTGCAGATAGTTTTGCCGATGCTGATCTTTTCTGTCTTCGACAACCCAAACTCCTGGGGCACAACTAACGTTGCCAGTGGCTTGACGGCCTTGTATATTTGAGAAGCGAACGGTTCCACGTGTTTGGCGTTGTGCAACAAGTCGTATCTATGCCAAAAACAATCGTCACTACTCCGCTCGTGCATGACAGGATTTTGAGAAAGAATCGCACTCACACAACACAGTCATATATGTCCGCAATCTTCGACAAGTCGAAGGTTTGCTTCTTCTTCTTGAACAAATCATTTTCAATTTTACGCCAGCGAACAGATATGAGCTGCAACGAATCAGCCTGGGACAATACAGTACACAGAGTCCAAATGTCATCAAAATGCTGAACACCGCCATTCTTCGATCCACATGACATACTTTGTCAGGTCCAACTCCCTCGCAACGCGCTTCGTACGCCACTTGGCCTTCTGGAACGGAGCCGCCTAAAGGCAATTCATCATGTTTAGCATCACCAACATCTATCAACATCATCAGTGTACTACTCGCATGAAATCACCTTTTGTTGGACTTGATGAGCGACTACTTCGTTGCGATATCGAGCTGTCGGTGCGCGCGTGGCCACGAGATCCAAACCCGGACGAAATACTTGAGTCAGAGTCGCTTCCAGACATATCACTACTCGGCGGTGGCTTAAAGCCGCTGGCAGCTCTCTTGATCTTAGTCTAGTGAACAGCCCAAACCCGGCAGTTAGAATCACGGGACAATGCAATTGTTCAGCCTGCACTGATCGAACTCACACGAAGGTAAGCCGTCAGATCGCGGATGATCTTGTACAAGGACTTCAGACTTTCGTATGTACTGTGCGTGGCACGCGCCGCAGCTACCATGTCGGAGCGGTCGTCTGCAGTCGGCATAAACTTCGCTCGGAACTCGTCGATGTCAATAGGTTCTTTGTTGTTGAAAAATTCTGCAATTTTTTTCTTGCATGCATCCATCTACAGCACACCGCAATCATGAAGACAGTGAGTACCCACGGAAAAGGAGCAGCTGCGGATGCACGAAATTATACCTGCTTCCTTCCTTCCTTGGCTATGGTGTCTAGCATATCTGGGGCTCGGCGACACAGTGACACCAGGATCGGAGGGAGCGGACTACACAATCACAAGAGACGACCGGTTAATGCTTGGTGCCTCGGCGTAACATCTCACCACAACTCACCCATCGAGTTGCAGAAATTCCTTGGTAAACGCCGCTGCGGTCATTTGAACGCGGCCCTCGTCAGACATGTAAATTTTCAGATCGTGTCGGTACCTGCAGTGGCTGCTACATCAGACGACAAAGTGCATGTGCTACGATACACGTCGGCACGTCGAGTTGCGTACGTTGAGTGCAGCCTTAAGAATCCCAACGAAGCCCCTGGGTACGACGTTGAACGTGTGAGATGACCGACTTCCTTTGCTTGACTCGCGCCCAGCGTTGTGAGGACGCCACCCCATTTTACAATGACCTGCACCTCGCGAATCACCTAACAGCGAGCACAGCGTCATGGCCAGAACCGACGCATTGCAGAAGCCGCAACAAACAATGTTGCATACCTCCTTGTTGGTTGACGGGTCAATTGACGTGCTGTAAACTTTCATTTGGACCTTCCGATTAATACCTCGAAAGCGGTTTCCATACCTGTGAACGTATCAATAATCATCGAATAATCAAAGCTGGAGCCGTGACGGCGAGTGCAGCTGAGGTGATGTACATACATTGTCAGCACACTTTCAATGCGCCGCAGCGTGTTGAGAGTATCATCCTCGTATTCGTCGTCGTCCTCGTCCTCGGACGACAAGAGCTCGTCGTCTGGGTCACGAACTTTGCTGCGCTTCATGTTCAAGGATGTCATAACGTTGCGAACAACGTCCAAGAAGCGCTGCAAATCCTTGGGTGACTTCATCTTGATCTCGTGACAATTTGGGTCGGGCTCTAAACAATCAAAATCATTGCTCACTTGCGCAATTCGGGACCCGTGGCACCGACACAGACACCTCTGACAACACCGTACCACTTTTTTCGCCTCCTTTTCCCTTCTTGTTCCGATACATTTCGAAAAAGTCCACAAAATATTGATGGTGGACAACAGCTTTCAACTTCGACTTTGGAGTTCGATCCGCGTGTCGGAATATTGCCAACATGCAAACCAGTTCGTCACACTGACCAACACAAAACGCAAGGAGTCACTGGGCATCTCAAACTCACATCTACGGAGTGCAAATCGGGCGACACGTACACAAATAGGAGGATCTTCCGTAATGAGGCCTAACTGACTGCTCCCACTGTTGGTGCGGCTTCGATTCGGGGAGGGAGGATCCGAATCACGGCGGCACATTGTCGGCATTGGGGATGAAGCGAGACTGCGTTGTGATCTGGGGCGACGAAGGCGGATGGAGCGTCCTCTGTCCAGTCCGAGCACGGCGCGATTTTCACTCAACCATTTCCGGAACAGTTGAGGGCGCTTCTTTTGAAGTGCATGCATAATCATGTTTGAAGCGATGAATGAGCAGTCGTCCCAATACTTGTTGCTCGACTTTACAAAGCTCCAGCCATTAACGTCACACACGACACTGCCATGGTCGGTTCGCAGCAAGTCGAAACCGCAAATGGACTGTCCGAACGCGAGAACGACTTTTCGCGCGATTTCTTTTTCTTTTACAGTGAGGAGGACTGGAAATCGGACCTCCTTGCCATTTACGTCGCGGAGTACTTTGCCGTCAACGACAGGGGACTTCCTTGCCTCCGCATGAGCGTAGTTCGGTCCAGCACAATACACTTTGACGTCCGTGCCGTCCGTTTGAAGGAAATGTTCATAAATGTAAGACCCGTTCCTTCGAACATTGTTCACATCCTCGTCAAACTCGCTGGATTTGTCGTTAATTTTTCTGAACAGCCGCTTCGAGCCACCTCCAGAGGCCATGGGGTAGTAAACGCAAACGTTATGGTCGTTCGCATCAACGGGCTTCTCAACGAAGGGCTTGTGCACAACGGTACTGCCCACTTGTATGAAATCTTCTGCTTCGATAAACTCTGTTGTTCCTTCCTCCAGTCGGGAAGTGTGGCAACACACAAAGGCTTTGGAATCGTTAGCCATAAGCCAGTCCAACTCAACTGTGGCGATGCCGTCTTCCCTCAACTTGGTGATTTTTCCCTTTGTCAATGTGTTGCAGGCACTGGTCGTGCTGGTATTCAGGACTCTAACGGCGTCACCGACAGCCAGTTCACGTGCCTCGCTTCTGTTCACGATGACATGTTCAGGCACAGGAATCCCATGTTTCTGCAAAATACTGTACACTTTTCGACGGTCATGCAGCCAATACTGCTTCTCAAGATCATTGAGCAGGTAGGGCTTGTATTTTTGGGCATAGGAAACGGCTTTGTCGAGTGGGAACGTCCCACTTTCCCAACTCATGAGGGCATCACATTGCGGCCACTCGTCAATGGACTTGTTGAAAATGCAGTCGTTGCCGAAAATGATCACATCGAAGAACACCTTTGACAACCGACGAATCATTTCCTGCATGGGCTTCGACCGTGTCTTCTTGTCCATGGCGCAAATCCCAATCACAATTTTGGGGTCCGTCGTTTCCTCCTCGCTGGTAAAAGGCGGCGACACAGAGCCTCTTGATCGTGATGTCGACCGCGATGTAGGCAGACCGCCCTGCATTCATTCACACGACAGAGATTAAAACTGCATCGCATGAGAGGGAAATGCAGGATTTCTGACTCACCGGCCCGCCAATACCTGCGTCAGGGCTGTTTGATTGTTGTTCGCTGCCAGTACTGCTTCGGTCTTCGTCGTTGTCTTTGCTACTACCAACAGCCGAGCGCATGGTGTTGTCATCCATGAACGTTTGTGTGGCTGATCCAACAGTTGCGTCGATGTAATTTTCGTCAACGGACTCAATCGAATCGCTTCTGCGCCGGGGAGATCGTGGTGGTGTCCCCAGCCTTGGAATTGGGACAGCGGCTGATGCTTGCCGTTCATCACCGGACAAGAGTCCGTCCTCACGTCCGGACAATTGAAAGCTTGTATTCGCTCTCAGCATCTGGCCGTAGCGTCGAACGTCTTCCTCATCTTCCTCGTCTTCCTCGTCTTCCACGCTGTCTTCTTCACCTTCTTCGAGTTCATCGCCGACCATCACTAAATCTGACTCGTCAAACTCTAGTGATCTCGCCGCTTGCTCGTCGTACAGCGACATGCTGCCAGACGGCTGGGTGGACCGGGCCGACCAATTCAAGCAGCACAGCAGTTGATGTCCCTGTCTTCGACAGAGCGGAAGCATGCGCAACGTGAGCGCGACACGCGTGTGCAAGCCGCGGAAGAACTCACGGCGGAGCACCGTCGCAAGTGCGAAAATCTTGAGCGTGAAGAAGATGCCGCAATGAGACGCGCGTGAGTGCATGGACGGGCTTACTCATACAGCAACG
>ENA-OWNT01005615-OWNT01005615.1-seawater-metagenome-genome-assembly--contig:-NODE-5615-length-10257-cov-3.180845_pt1 | contig 10257 bp, 5 predicted proteins | sample MGYA00238136_ERZ651165 | MGnify/ENA primary metagenome ERZ651165 (study PRJEB26861, sample SAMN08777766) | seawater metagenome | isolation source: coastal seawater | place: USA: Florida | collected...
CCCCGGGCTCGGTGATGGCCAGCGCCGCGATCTTCTCGCCTGCGATGACCGGCCGGGCGAAGGTGTCGCGCAGCGCGGCGCTGCCGTGTTTGACCACCGGCGGAATGCCGATGGAATGCGACCCGAGCGAGGCGCAAACACCACCGGCACCACAGCGGGAAAGCTCTTCGCCGACCACGACCTGCATGAAGAAATCGCCCTCCGACCCGCCAAGGTCCTCGGGATAGAGCGCGCCCAGCACCCCCAGCGCGCCCGCCTTGCGAAAGAGGTCGCGCGTAAGCCTGCCCGCGGTTTCCCATGCCTCGACGTTCGGGATGATCTCGGCCTCGACAAAGGCGCGCAGGTTCTGCCGAAACGCCTGATGCTCCTCGGTGAAATACCTGTCCGGTCTGGTGTTGTCATACATCGGAGCACTCCCCGGCCGCTGGTCTCGTTCCCGCGCAGCTTGGCATGCGCCATGACCCCGCGACTTGTCCCGACTGGCTGAGGCCGGATGATTTGCGACCGGGACGGTGCCGGTTGGTGGAGAGCGGTTGCACTCGGCCTGTCGCGGCGCAAGGGTGCGCTCTGAAGCAAGATGAGCGAGCGATGCGGATCATGTGCCTGAACGGCTGGGGCGGCAAGCTGCTGGAGCCCCTTTTGCCCTACCTCTCGTCAGCGGCGCCGGAGGTGCTGTGCCTGCAGGAGGTCATTCACAGTCCGGCGACCGACAAGGATTGGCTGACCTACCGCGACGGCGATCACGTTCTGCCGCAGCGGGCGAACTTCTTCCGTGACGTCTGCCGTGCGCTGCCCGATCATGTCGCGGTCTTCTGCCCGGCGGCGCAGGGGGTGCTTTGGGACGACGACGTGTCGGTCCCCTCGCAATGGGGCCTCGCGACCTTTGTTCACCGGTCGCTGCCGGTGATCGGGCAGCTGCAGGGTTTCGTTCACAAGGATTACGGACCGGACGGCTATGGCGACCACCCGAGATCGCGCAGCGCGCACGGGATCAGGGTCTACGATCATGACAGGGGCCGCGCCGTGGCGATCACCCATATGCACGGGCTGCGCGACTTGGCGGGCAAGCATAACACGCCCGAACGCGCAGTGCAGGCCCGAAAACTGCTGGCCATGTCGCGGCAACTGCTCCGGCCCGGCGACCTGGAAGTCATTTGTGGGGACTTCAACGTCGAGCCCGGGAGCGAAACACTGGATATCCTGCGTGCCGCGGGACTGGTGGACCTGGTGACAGCGGGCGGGTTTCCCGGAACCCGGAACAGCCAGTACACCAAGCCGGGACGCTTCGCAGACTACCTGATGGTCAGCGATCCGAAAGCAGTCCGTGACTTCCGGGTGGTCTACGATCCGGAGGTGTCGGACCACTGCCCGCTGGTTCTGGACATCTGAAACGTGAAGGACCCGCAGGCGGCTGGCCTGCGGGTCCTCTCAAGCTTTCGAACCTGTGGGATCAGACCAGCGGTGTGACCCAGCCGTTGAAGTCGAGACCGACGATCAGCGGATCGTGGTCCGAGCTGGCATAGACGCCATCGTTGTAGAAGTCCGAGTTGGTGTAGCTGTTGTCGTAGCCGATCAGGTCGGGCTCGTCGGCGTTGATGTGCCACTCGGTTGCGCCGGTGACGTAGCCGGCGAGAGTGTCGTCAGCCATGCCCTGGTCGAGTGTGCCCTGCTGCCCGTCGAAGACGTAGGAATAGGCGGTGTCCTGACCTATGTAGGTGTCGATCAGGTCGGTGAAGCCCGCCGTGTCGTCGAGGTACTGGACCGGGTCATCCTCGGCGTAGGAGTTGAGATCGCCCAGCATGATCACGTTGGTCACGCCGCCGCCGTTGTACTCGGTGCCGATCCACTCGGCGAGCTCCATGGCCGCGTCGCTGCGCACACCGTTCCAGAAGCCCTGACCGTCGCCCTGGTCGAAGTTCGGGTCGGACAGGAAGGCGTCGAGGTCGGACTGGGTGATGTCCGTGCCGCCGCCGTCGAGGTAGTCTTGCGCGGCATCGGCAATTGCCTGCAGACCGCTGTCGCCCTTCGATTTGAAGTGCGACGACACGACGGTAAAGACGGCACCGGTGTCATTGTCCTCGAAGGTCGCGGCGACGCTCGGGCGGTTGCGCTGGTAGTCCCCGAGATCGTCCAGCAGGTCAGTGGCGCCAATCGCCGTCGCGATGCTTTCGGCCAGTGCGTAGGTCGTGTCGGCCGAGCTTTCCTCGTAGGTGATGTACTCGCTGTGGAGCAGGGTCACGGCGGTCGTGTCGTAGATGATGCCGGTGGTAATGGCATCGGTCCCGACAAAGCCACCGGTTCCGGTGGGGTCGACCGAGGCAAAGACGCTGCCGTCGGTCGCCGCCGCGGTGACCATATCGGCCAGCGTGTCGACTGCCGAACCATCGCCCGAGCCGTTGTTCTCGATCTCCTGCAATGCCAGCACCTCGGCGCCGGTGCCGAGGATGCCGTCGACGATCTTGGCGGACTGCCGTTCGAACTCTTCGACCGTGTCTGCACCGCGTGGGTCCAGCGTTCCATCGGGCCCGGTGCCTGCGCTGCCCTGGTCAATCGTGGTGAAGAAGTTCAGCACGTTGTAGGAGGCCACCTGCAGTGACCCGCCGACATCCTCCGGGCTGGCCTCGCGCGCACCGCTGTTGGTGCTCTCGTCGATCGACAGCGTTTCGGTCACCGTCACCCGCCAGTCGTCGAAGCCGTAGTTCAACACGCCCTTGACGGTATCGTTCAGCTCAGCACCAAGGCGCAGCGTGGTGCCCGCGTCGGTGAAGCTGTCGCCCGAGTCGAGGTAGCCGTTGTCGTCGTCCGGGTTGTTGTCGGGGATGAAGACGAACGCGTCGGGGTTCTCGGCCGAGCTGCCGTCATCCAGCACAATCCGGGAGTTGGTGTTCGCCTCGGTCAGGGCGGCGATCTCGTCGGCCTGCGTCTGCGCATCGTAGATCTGCGTCGGCTGGGTCTGGGTTCCGGTCGCGATGACGATCTCGCCGTAGCGGTCGAGGTTGTAGTTCTCGATCACGGTCAGCGGGTCCGTCGCGCTCGCGCTCGCGATCTCGACCAGCATGCCCTCGTAGGCTTCGTAGTCGATCGGCGTGTCGGTCGAGAGCGTCAGGGTCGACAGGGCCGGGAGTGCCACCCCGGTGTCGAGGACGTCGATGTTCGAAACCGAAGATAGCTGCGTCATGCCGTAGTAATCGGACACGATGCCGCTGACGGCGACAAGGTCACCGACCGCGAGGCCGCTGGTGTTGCCGTAGACGAAGATGCCTTCCGATGTGCGCGCGTCGGCGTCGTAGTCGGCCTCCTCTTCCTGCAGGTAGAAGCCGGTGTCGGTGATATGGGTCACGATGGCCGAGACGGTGACCGATTCACCGGCCATCGCCGCATCGTCCTCAGTGCCCTGGATCGCCGAGATCAAGGTGATGTCGGCCGGTTCGCCGGTATCCTCGGCGGCTGTACCGACATAGACGTTGTCGAAGTAGAGCGCCTCGTCCGCCGAATTGCTGTCGAACTCGACGACCAGCTGGGCGGAGTTGACGCTTTCCGAGAGCGTCGTCGAGAGCGTCATCCAGCTCCCTTCGATGCCCATGTCGTCGATGTCCTGACCGGTGCTGTCCAGAAGCGAGACGGTGCCCGCATCGGTCACGACGTAGATGTTGATGAGGTCGTCCGCTTCCCAGCCGGTGGACTGCAAGAAGGCGTCGAGCGAGATCAGGGTCTTGCCCGTGGCACTCAGGTCGATGGTGTCGAAGGTCAGGCGCAGCAGGCCATCGGCATCGGAAAGCTCGTAACCCTGGCTGCCATCGGTGAATGCGCCTACGGCTCCAGTATAGTTCTGCACGCCGATGTAGTCGCCGTCAGAGATACCGACGTCGCCCCGGGTGTTCTCCCAAGTCAGGTCGTATCCGATCAGCCCCGCGCTTGCCTCGGTGCTATCGACGCTGGCCAGTCCGTCGACATTGACCAGGTCCACGACGGTACCGATGGGCAGCGTGGTGCCGTTTGTGTCGGCAGCCTCGTAGCGGTTGCCCACGGCCTCGGTCTCGAAGCTCTGTTTCAGCGAGAGCGGGCCCTCGGCCACGTCCGCTAGGGTGACGGTCAGGTCGGTGCTGTCACTCGCGCCGAGGTCGTCGGTGACCGTCACGGTCACCTGGTAGCGGTTGTCGGCGTCCGCGTCTTCCGGGCTCTCAAAGTCGGGGGCGGCGATGAAGCTGAGGTTTCCGTCTTCATCGATCTGGAACAGGTGCGCGTCGTCGCCGGACAGCGCATAGACCAGCGTGCTGCTGTCCACGTCCGTGGCGCTGGCGGTGGTGACTGCGGTGGTGTTCTCGTCAATCGTGACATCGCTCGCCACGGTCAGGACCGGCGCGTCGTTGGTGCCGGTCAGGGTGACGGTGACGGTCGCGGTATCGGTGCCGCCCTTCCCGTCGTCCACGATGTAGGTGAAGGTATCGGTGACCTGCTCGCCCTCGGCCAGCGCATCGAAAGACGCCCCGGCGAGATAGGTGATCTGGTTGTTATCGAGGCTCAGGCTGGCGCCCAGTGCGGAGGTTGCGGAGACCGCCGTGATCACCAAGGTGTCGCCGTCGAACTCGTGGTCGTTGGCCAGCAACTCGGCCGTGTCGATCATCAGCGCGGTGCCTTCAACCGCGGCAACTGCGTCGTCGCCGGCCAGAACGGCGTTGTTCCGGCCATCGATGTACAGGGTATAGTCGTCGCCCTCGAAGTAGAGCGCCTCGATCCCGGTCAGCACGTCGCGTCCACTGTCGGCCGAGGCGCCAACGCCCGTTACCATCAGCGCCAGCGGCGAGGTCTTGCACCCCTTGGCAAAGCCGAAGCCGTCGATGCGGTAGTCGAGGATCGAACCGGAGTAGACGGCGGTGTCGAAGCCGCGCCCGCCGATGATCTTGTCCGAGCCGTCACCGCCGAAGATGGTGTCGTCGCCCTTGAGGCCGAGGATCACGTTGTCTCGGCTGTTGCCCTCGATGGTGTCGCTGCGGTTGCTGCCGAGGATGAGCTTCGGCTCGAAAGAATTATTCTGGCGCCCGACGGCGCGGCCAAATCCAAGATACATGCGAGATCCCTCCGGAAAATTTCTGGTTTTTCTTAAGGCCCCCGATGGCAGAGACGCATGACAGGCCCGTGACGTAAATGCTTCAATTGTTTTGCAGCCCCTTTGAGCGGAACTGCGTCATGTCCGGCGCCTGTCCGGGCTGTGGTTTGGGTGGGGCGCGCGGCGGAATGGTCGGGGGCTTGCAGCACACCGGCTGCTGGCACATAAGGAAGCGTGATCTGCAGTTGCAAAGGACCAGCCCGCGATGACCATCGAAGCGCCGGAAACCAAGGTGGTGGATAGCTACAGGGTCGCCTGTGACGGTGGCGAGGGGGCTCTTGGCCATCCCCGCGTCTGGCTCAGCCTCTCCCACGAGACCGGCTGGGTGGAATGCCCCTATTGCGACTGCAAGTTCGTCCACAAGGACTTCGAAGGCAAGGCCGGCTGACCTCGGCACCGCCCGCCCCGGGACCGCTCTCCATCTGATCAAGCAGCACCGGTTCGCCGGCTGTCTCGTCACGAGACCCGCGCGGAGTTGACACTTGCCGAAAATTCAATCATCTGATTGAAAAAATCCACCGGCCCCATGCAGCACGTCAGCCCCGATACCGCTCCCGAAAGCCAGATCGCCCGGCGCCGCCGGCGTGACATCGCGCTCGCCGCGCGGGCGGAACTTATGGAGAAGGGGTTCGAAGGGTTGCGGATGCGCTCGGTTGCCGAGCGGGCAGGTATCAACATCGCCACGCTCGACTATCATGCCGGGGGCAAGGACGGGCTCTTTGCGCTAGTCGCCGAAAGCATCTCCGAGGATTTCCGGACCCAGTACCTCAGCACCTTCCGGGCCGAGGCGACGGGGCTGGAGCGGCTGATCAAGCAACTCATCGACTTTCGGCAGGTCCGGCTGAATCACCCCGACATCGCCCCGGTGATGGCAAGCCTTGGCCGCCGCATCGGCAAGGAGCCGGGCATAGACCGATTCCTCGTGCCGCTGCGCGAGCGCTGGGTGCGCGCGCTGTCCGACACGCTGGCCCTTGGCCGTGACGACGGAACGCTCCGCGCCGATCTGCGCCCCGAGGCCGCCGCACCGCTGATCATCTGGGCGCTGCTGGGCATGGGCGAACCCGGATTGCTCAGAACCCGATACCCCGAACTGGCCGCCGAACTGCTGCGCGCATATGCGGCCGAGTCTTCCCAAGATTTCGAAGGACGCTTCACATGACCGACACCACGATGGCTCCTGCGGAGGCGCCGCGCGCCCTGCACGACGAGATCTCGGACCGCACCCGCTGGCTTGCCTTCGCGGCGATCCTGCTGGCGCAGTTTATGAACCTGATCGACGTGACCATCGTGAACGTCGCGATCCCCTCGCTGCAGCGCAATCTGGGTGCCAGCGAGAGCCAGATCGAATGGGTCGTGGCGGGCTATATCCTCGTCTTCGCGCTGCTGCTGCTGCCGATGGGACGGCTCGGCGACATCATCGGGCGCAAGCAGTTGTTCCTTATCGGCGTTGCGGCCTTTACCATCGTTTCGGCAATCTGCGGCATGGCGGGCAGCATCGAGATGCTGGTCATCGCCCGGTTCCTGCAGGGCATGGCCGCCGCGGTGATGATGCCGCAGGTCATGGCCATTGCGCAGAACCTCTTTGCCCCACGCCATCGCAGCGGCGCCTTCTCGATGTTCGGTCTCGTCGCCGGGCTTGCCTCGGTGGCAGGCCCGATCCTCGGCGGGACGCTGATCAACGCCGATCTGTGGGGGCTGGGATGGCGGGCGATCTTCCTGATCAACCTGCCCATCGGGGTCATCGCCTTCGTGGCGGCCAGCCGACTGGTCCCGACCGTTCCGGGCAACCCCAAGCTGCGCAACGACTGGATCGGGATCTTGTTCATGGCGGCCGCGATGCTGGCCCTGATCTTTCCGCTGGTCGAAGGACGGACGCTGGGCTGGCCAGTCTGGTGCTTTGTCCTGATGTGCGCCTCTCCGGTCTTCTTCGCCGGCTTCGTCATGTGGGAGGCACGGCAGGAGAGGCGTGGCAATCCGCAGCTGATGCCGATCACTCTGTTGAAAGCTTGGAACTTTGCCATCGGCAGTACGCTTGCGCTGGTCTATTTCTCGGCGCTGCCGGCACTGTTCCTCGTCATCGCGCTCTATCTGCAATCGGGCTACGGGTTTGATCCGCTGCATTCCGGCCTGACCACCGTGCCCTTCCCGGTCGGCATTCTCGTGGCTTCGGTGATCAACTCGCGCCTCGGACCGCGCTGGCAGAAGCAGCGGATCCTGTTCGGCCTCACGCTGCTGTGGATCGGTATCTTCTGGCTGCGTTCCGAAATCCTTGCGACCACCGATGCGGTGGATCACTGGCGATTCCTCCCGGCTCTGCTGATGTCCGGCATCGGGGTCTCGTTCTCCATTGCTCCGATGTTCCAGACCATCCTTGCCGGTGTCCCGGTGAAGGATGCGGGGGCAGGGGCAGGCGCGCTTCAGGCCGTGCAGCAGGCTGGCAGCGCGCTTGGGATCGCGGTGGTCAGCCAGATCTTCTTCTCGACGCTGGCGACGGCCTTCGCGGGCGGCATGGCCCAGCACGAGGCGTTCCGTTCTGCCATCTCGACGGCAATGCTCTACAACCTTGTCGCCTACGTGGTCGTCGCCGCCTGTGCCCTGCTGCTGAAGAAGCCGCAGTATACGGATGATCGCGCGCCGCGCGCCCCGATGCCGCCGATGGACTGAGGCTGCCTGCTGACAGCCTCTGGCAGGATCGCGCCCATTCGGCGGTGGCATTCACCTGCGCGGAGAGATAGCTTGGCCGCGCGTAACGATATCCGGGAGCGGGCAGCACATGGGCGAGGGAACATTCGGCAAGGGGTGCCACCTGCACCTGATCGACGGATCGGCCTTCATCTTTCGCGCCTACCATGCGCTGCCGCCGCTGACCCGCAAGTCCGACGGTCTGCCGATCGGGGCGGTGTCGGGCTTTTGCAACATGCTCCAGAGGTATGTCGAGGATTCGAACGGGTCGGACGCGCCGACCCATGTGGCGGTGATCTTCGACAAGGGGTCGCATACCTTCCGCAACGACCTCTACGACCTCTACAAGGCCAACCGCGAGGCCATGCCGGAGGACCTGCGCCCGCAGATCCCCCTGACCCGTCGCGCGACGGAGGCGTTCAATATCGCCTGCAAGGAACTGGAGGGCTACGAAGCCGACGACATCATCGCCACCCTTGCCTGCCAGGCCCGCGACGCGGGCGGCCGCGTCACCATCATTTCCTCCGACAAGGACCTGATGCAGCTGGTCGGTGACGGCGTCGAAATGCTGGACGCGATGAAGTACAACCGCATCGGGATCGAGGGGGTCGAGGCGAAGTTCGGCGTTGGCCCGGATCGGGTCGTCGATGTGCAGGCGCTTGCCGGCGACAGTGTCGACAACGTGCCCGGCGCGCCCGGCATCGGGATCAAGACCGCGGCCCTTCTGATCAACGAATACGGGTCTCTCGAAGAGCTGCTCGACCGTGCCGAAGAGATCAAGCAGCCCAAGCGCCGCCAGACCCTGATCGAAAACCGCGCCCAGATTGAGCTTTCCAAGAAGCTGGTTCAGCTCGACTGCAACACGCCGCTCGACTTCACGCTGGACGATCTTGAGGTGCGCGACCCAGATGCCGACACCCTTCTCGGCTTTCTCAACGAGATGGAGTTCCGCACCCTCACCAAGCGCATCGCCGATCAGATGGGGGTGGAGGCCCCCGCCCTGCCGGAGGTCAACACCCAGGGCGGAGAGGACGCGCCCGAAACCGTCGAGATGCCGCCGATCGACCCGGCGCAATACCAGATGGTCTCCGATGCCGCGGCGCTGCAAACCTGGATCGACCGGATCTATGAACGCGGCTACGTCGCGCTGGACACCGAAACCACCGGCCTCGACGAGATGCGGGCCGATCTCGTCGGCATCTGCCTCGCCACCGATCCCGGCCAGGCCTGCTATGTCCCCCTGACCCACAAGAACAGCGAGGGCGACGGCCTCTTTGCCGACGAAACCCTGGCCGAGGGCCAGATGCCCGAGGCCGAGGCGCTCGCCCTGCTCAAACCCGTGCTGGAGGACCCGTCGATCCTCAAGATCGGGCAGAACATGAAATACGACGCCAAGATCCTGAAACGCTACGGGATCACCGTCGCCCCGATCGACGACACCATGCTGATGAGCTACGCGCTGAACGCCGGGCTGCACCAGCACGGGATGGATGCGTTGTCCGACCGCTATCTCGATCACCAGCCGATCCCGATCAAGGATCTGCTCGGCACCGGCAAGTCCCAAATAACCTTCGACAAGGTGCCGCTCGACAAGGCGACGCAATATGCCGCCGAAGACGCCGACATCACCCTGCGCCTGTGGAAGGTTCTGAAACCGCAACTGCACGCCAAGAAGGTGACGACGGTCTACGAAACCCTCGAACGCCCGCTCTCCCCGGTGCTGGCACAGATGGAGATGCACGGGATCAAGGTCGACCGCGACACGCTCTCCCGCATGTCCAACGCCTTCGCGCAGAAGATGGCGGGGCTGGAGGCCGAGATCCACGAACTCGCCGGAGAGGCGTTCAACGTCGGATCGCCCAAGCAGCTTGGCGAAATCCTCTTCGACAAGATGGGGCTGGAGGGCGGCAAGAAGGGAAAGACCGGCGCCTATGCGACCGGCGCCGACGTGCTCGAAGACCTCGCCACCGAACACGAACTGCCGGGCCGGGTGCTGGACTGGCGCCAGCTCAGCAAACTGAAATCGACCTATACCGACAGCCTTCAGGAACACATCAATCCCGAAACGGGCCGCGTCCACACCTCCTACGTGCAGACAGGCGCCAACACCGGCCGCCTCGCCTCGACTGACCCCAACCTGCAGAACATCCCCGTCCGCTCCGAAGAGGGCCGCCGCATCCGCGAGGCCTTCGTCGCCCCGGAGGGGCGCAGGCTGCTCTCCCTCGACTATTCCCAGATCGAATTGCGCATCCTTGCCCATATCGCCGACATTCCGGCGCTGAAACAGGCGTTCGAGGAAGGACAGGACATCCACGCCGCCACCGCGTCGGAGATGTTCAACGTCCCGATGGAGGAGATGACCCCCGAGATCCGCCGACAGGCCAAGGCGATCAACTTCGGCGTGATCTACGGCATCTCCGGCTTCGGTCTCGCCCGCAACCTGCGCATCCCCCGCGCCGAGGCACAGG
>ENA-OWNT01005616-OWNT01005616.1-seawater-metagenome-genome-assembly--contig:-NODE-5616-length-10255-cov-3.593240_pt1 | contig 10255 bp, 14 predicted proteins | sample MGYA00238136_ERZ651165 | MGnify/ENA primary metagenome ERZ651165 (study PRJEB26861, sample SAMN08777766) | seawater metagenome | isolation source: coastal seawater | place: USA: Florida | collected...
CAACAACAACAACAACAACAACAACAACAACAACAACAACAACAACAACAACAACAACAACAACAACAACAACAAAACAAATGAAGCTTCGTACCCAAGGGCCGGACTCGAATATTGACACATCACCATCGAGAGAAGATTCTTGCGACGCACTGAACGAGTCCAACTGTGATCCCCCGAATTCCGAAGTTAGATTTCGCCTCGCGAGTGGCGTTCTGTCCACACAGAAAATTATGAATGCAAGCAAGTTATTTTCAACGACGTTCGATCGTGCAATTGCGCCAAACGCTGCACATCGCAGTCACTTACGTTGTATTATCTGTGGTGTCTGCAGCAATAGAAGTCCCTCCATGTCGCTGGACAGTAGCGTCCAGCTCTCCTGCTGGGCCGGGTATCCGTTTCTTTTTTTGTCTTTTTCGTGATGTAGCTTGGGCACCAGATGACGACTTTGAACGGACTGTATTCGCAGTGCTTGGGCGACTGCCCGAACTTTTGACTGGCAGTGACCCTTGTCGTGGCCGAGCAGCTGGCGTGATCGTTGGACCAGGGAGGGTGCGTGACGAGTTCGTGCCGCTTGATGCAGCACGACCAGAATTTCGCAGCAAGCCGGATTCGTTTGCCGCGTGGCGAGCATGCGCCGTGTGCGAGGTGACTGGAGTGCGATTGAAACTACGGTTCGTAGTTTCTCCCGTGCTGCGCTGCGGATGAACATTGTTTTGTCCCGTCCGTTGCTGCGAGTGCGGAAGTCCTGGCGTGCGCGGGAGCTTGTTGTTTGCTGGTGTACCAGCGTTGAACGACGTGCGAAAGTTGCTCTGCCCCTGCGGTTGCTGGTGTCGTTGGGCCTGTGGTTGCTGGTGTCTCTGCCTCTGCGGTTGCTGGTGCCGCTGCACCTGCGGTTGCTGGTGCTGTTGTACCTGCGGTTGCTGGCGCCGTTGCACCTGGGGTTGCTGGCGCCGTTGGACCTGTGGTTGCTGCGGTGGATGCTGAGAACGCGGCGCGTGAACGTGCTTGGACAGGAGTTCTTTGGATATTTTGTCTTCTACACCGCGGAAGTTTGGTTTGGGTGCTGCAACCGTGTTTGTGAAGCGGTTGACGATCACGTCATCCTCATCGTCAAGTTCAAGGTCGTCATCTTCGTCATCGGACATTGTCACAGAACGTTCTGCAAAATGCTACAAAAACCAAGCTCACATGTTGTCACGAACGCCAAAGATCCTTGCCGCTTCAAAGCTGTCCACACATATGGTCAAAACGCGTCCGTGCAACGACCTGCCCTTTTTTTGTGACTAAATTAAGCCCGCTGTTAAACCACAGTCCACTTTCTTCACTGCAACCAACAAGCAACGCCCACCGTTCTCCCACTCCAGACCGCGTTGCATGCGGCGGCATGACGGAGCTAGTGGTGATGTCCTATGCCCTGTGCCTTGCGCCCAACGACCGACGACCGACGACCGACGACCGACGACATTACCGACGACCAACGACCAACGGGCAGCGTCGCTCTGTTTGGAACTTTGGAACTGTGAAACAGTTCGTTTCAAAAACTTGGGGACGGGCGTCGGGCGTCGGGCGTCGGGTGTTTGGGTGTTGGCGCGGAGCGGCGGAGGAGCGTGTCCAGAAGCGTGAGGAGCGTGTTGGCGACGTGTTCCGAAGTTGAAAGTTGGCGCGCTTTCTTCATTATTTCCTCCGTCCGTCCGCTCGCTCTCTTGCAGTCTGGTCGTCTGTCTCTGGTCACAGTGTCACAGTGTCACAGTGCTCAACAAAGATGATGAATCTATTGTAGAAAAGGTAGTATCCATAGTACGATACATTGCAGTCCCGCTGAAATTGTGAGTGTGGAAGTGGACGCAGGCATAGTTGTTAATTACCTTTTTTGTAGTACTAGTGCCGTGGCAGTACTGGAGATTGTCAATTTTCGTCGCCCTTTTTTCTTCGTCGTTCGTTTTATTCGTCGTTCGTTTGTCGTTCGTTGTTCGGCGTTCGTTCGTCTCTTTCCCATCCCACGTCGACCACAACCTGAGCACAACGACGATGATGACCGCATGACCGCGACTGCGCGTCGATGCTTCGACGCTTCGACGCCATGTCCTCGACTACTTTGGATGTCGAGGACGAGAGATGACACCGACCAACACAACGACAAGAACGTGAAACACGTTGGTTGGCCGTGGCGACGCGATGTGCCAATTGAACTTCTGACTCGGCGAGCGACAACAGGCCACGGACGTCCCACGTCGCAAGGCGGGCAGGAAGGGCAAAGAAAGAATGATGGCATATGCAACATCGATAGTTTTTTAGTTGATGTTTTCGGCTTTTGCGCCTGCACAGCAACGACGACCTGGTGAACGATGCATTAGCGGGCGATTTGTGCTGCACCATGGCTTCGTCGAACCCGCGTAAGCGTAAACATAGCGTTGTGGATGTCCTGGAGAAGCAGGTTCTAAAAATTGCCGACAAGTTGCAGTCGCTTCACAATTTAACCACAACGCTCAATGTTCCAAAAGAGTTGGCCCAGAAGATGCGACCGAAAGGCCGCGTCAAGCGCGTGGGTATCATGAAGAATTCGCAACTGGACTCCGGGAAAGTAGTCCTCCACGAAGTGAACGAGTTGATCGATATGTTAGAGGATCTCCGTTCAATCAAAGGCGCTAACAAGGCGATATACGTGCCACATGGCGTGGTTGACGCAATGGATTTGGGTGTGCAGGACCCAAATGTATTCTTGGTTGACCGCCTGAACTCGCTTCTGGACCACGAGAAATTCATTCGATCCCGGCAGGACAGGTTTGAGCGTTTTAGTGAGCAACTCAAGACCCACTTCGTGTCAGCGGTGAACGATGCTAACACTGATTCAAGCAAGACCTCCGACTCTGGCCCATCCGCGCCCCGTGACTCAGGTCAGGCATCGCAAGATCCACAATAATCACCTCGAAGAAAGCTACGCCATTTAATTTTTGCAATAACAAGGACGTGTCTCTGCTTGTTTTGAAATCGTGCTGAACCCAGCCAAGGCACTTCGCGCAGCTGGAGCTCAGAAGCGCCCTTCTGCGTGATGCCGGTGTGATATACGGGGAAAACCTCGTTGATGCTGCTAGCTTGTTGTAAATCCTTATGATATTTATGATCGTATTTTCCAATCATGGCGGCCCTTCGTTGGCTGACATGTCTAGTTTGGTGCGTGCATTCAGCCTCGAACACGCATTACACGACGCTGGACCCCTCCTTTGAGAACCGCGGCAGCTTACGCAAGGCACCCACATCATAATGCTCTACAGCACTGGACCGCTTGTGATGCGTTGACGCTGCTGCCTGATCGCGTTGTTCCGGGTGAGCAGCAGCCTCAGGTATATCATCTGCACCGTTGGAGCTGTCCTCCCCTACACCGTCATAGCCACACAACGCTCAGTAGCCATCCACAAATGCACCACAGAACAGCATGATTTTGCGCACCGAGCACTGGATTTGTGGTCTCCCCAACAATGTTGCTGATTGGTTCAAATGAGGAAATGTGACGATATTCCTGCTTTTCAATCTAAGAGGCGCCCATTCGAATCCAGCAGTTATGCGCACGCGCAGCGATACTCACTCAAAACAAACACATCAACTGACCTTTGTCATTAGAGAAGTGGCAAACTCGCTGAAACGATTATCGTCATCGGCGTGATTATGCAGCAGCCAACTTCGGTGTTTCACGATACACTCTTCTATCGTGAGCCGATCTCGACTGTGTGCACACACAACAATCAAGCAACTAGTCAGAAGGGTGCGGCAGAGCAAGAGAGCTGCCTGACTCCACGCACCTGTGTTGACGCAGCATATCGGAGAGCAAGAACGCTGCCTAGCAATAGCAAAGAGTCCACAATGATCGCGTTGCACGGCACTCCGGCGCGCGGTGGAAGGATGTAATTGTCATTACGTACCCCGTCCGAAAGATCATGCAGCGGAAAATATGGATCGTAGTGGTTGGACCCCAACATTGTTCGAACCCAGACCAGCATTTTGTTCAAAGTTTCGCCTGCATGCTTGGCCGTCCAGGCGGTGCCACTGCCCTCTGGCTTGGCTGACGCTGCGTCTGCCGTGTTGGCACCACCTGTGCTTACTTGCCTTGGCTGTTCCATGAAGTCTGCGATGACCTGATCCATCAGATGCTTGTGCTGCAAGAAATTTCGGGATCCGGTCAGCAGACACAGCAAGATTACTCCGAGAGCGAACACGTCGCTTTTTTCGCTGCGGCCGCGCTCCGTCGGCGGGTAGTACCCGACCGTGCCACCGCCGAGCTTCTGCAGTTTGGGGTCATGCATGGGCCTGGGAGACACATATTCAACGTTGGTTGTTTGAGTGCTCCTCGTGAAGAATTGTCAGCTAAGCTGAAAATATTACGACAAAACGCACCTCGCAAGACCGAAATCGAGGATACGGACTCCAAAGTTTTCGTCGACGGCCACGTTTTCTAATTTGAGGTCGAGGTGTAGGATACCTGCTGCATGGAGCCGCCGCACGGTCAGAAGCAAGCGGAGAATAATACATCGCGCCATATGCTCCTGCATTCGCGGATTGCGGCGAAGATACCTGTGGACGATGACAGCAATATAAGGCCCATCGTCTGACCCAACACGCGTCAGGTGGCACGACAAATTACTCACAGTACGCCCTGCTTTCGCTTCGTTGTTGCGGCTGCATGCTGACACATGTGGCCTCGGTCGGTAAGTCGCTGCTCTAAATTCGCAATTTCAGTTGAAATTTCATTGCATTCCGCTGACTCTGGAGGGGGAAGCACATTATACCGGTCATACAGTTTCTCGATTCGTCGCTTCGTTGACTGCACTTGGTCGGCGCCGTCAGTCAGAATGCCAGTCCCGGCCATGGATGGACAATTGAGCCATTGGTTCAGCGAGCCGTTCTTAGCGAACTCGACCGCCATCAGCACCCAGTTTTCGTTTGGATGGTGGATTAACATACCACTACTTGAACCGTTGTGCCGCTTTTTGTAATGAGCGGCGGGCTCTTCGTTGGTCCACTTGCTATGAACTTTAAGAGGACCGTGAGTAGCTCCAGCCTCAACTGGAGTGGTAGCAATGATTGAAATCACACCATCGGGCTTTTCGTTGGATGCGTTGCGGAGATAGTGTTGGGCGCGAGCGTGGAGTTGCATTTCACGCCTAGCTGAGCGGTTATTGGCCCACTTGCCTTGGCCTGGCATGTATTTCTTTGTGTGCGGGTCGCAACGAAACAGCTTGGCCGCAATCACATTACGATTCAGCAAATGCGAGATGCGATCCGAGTGACTGCGCTCATCGTGCTTTGGGGCATCGGGATCGCGAAATGCCTTGTAAACTTTTCCGTATCCGCCTGCACCGACGAGCTCGCCGAGGCGATACTTGACTCCCCTGATGAAAAAGATACCATCCTCGCCCAGCACTCGAAGTGGACGATTTCCATCAACAAAGGAATTGGCCTCTGCATCTATTGAATCAACGCGGGGAGCTAGCAACTGACTCATCAACGAGTACGGACCTTGGGCGTACTTCGGTTCGTCAATGCCCAGTCCGACGCCTGTTCCAACTCCGGCCGGAACGAACAGCCGGCTCGGTGCTGTGGTTGTGGTCGCAACGGAGGGTGGGCTCGGCGAGTTGTGCCGCGACATGGTGCGTGACACAACAGTCGTTGAAACAAACGGTGTTTTCACATTTCGTCACTGGCGAGATGAGTTACCGTGTTGAATTTATTAGAACCCGCTGAATTGCGGCTATGTGTGAGAGAGATACCAGAAAAATCGCAGCACAAGAAGCAACGAGTTTCAAGAACTAGACAACCTTCATCCGATAACAAAGCCGCTTTTCTCCAGCTGCGTACCGGCCGATAACGTTGCCACTCCTTCCGAATATCTCAGTCCATTGGGCACGCACGTTTCGTCTCAGGAACCGCGCCGAAACTGAACACAGCGAGCAACAGCTACGCAAGCGACACCGACACCGTTTATTCCATTCACACGAACAATGTCAGCCATGAAATGCTACCGCACAACCAAACCAACCCGCCTCGAGTACCACGCACACACACACTCACACACACACACACACACACAATTTGGACACGCCGTCCAAAGTCAACGAACCAGCCAACCTTCACTTAACTCTGGACCATGCATGGACCAGAAACATCTTCGGAGCTTCGGAGCTTCAAGCTTCGAGTCCGGAGTCAGCGCCGTCAATCGATCATCGATCATCGATCGTCGATCGCTGTCGTCAGACAGATTTATTTCAAACAGAAACGCGACCGAGTTCTTCCCACATGCCATGCACGTTGGTCGGGTGCATCACCGCCCACTCATTCCGCGACCCCACGACGTGTGATGGGCGCGTGAGCACCCACAAAACAACGTCCCGAGGTTCAAGACCTCCTGTGTGCGGGCTGTGCGGGTGCGCCCACGACAGACACAGGAGGTTTTGAAAAAGCCCTCTCACCTCTCACTCAACTGAATGAAAATGAAACTCTTTCTGAAACGAAACTGACTTTGTTTGTTTGTTCGTCCGTTTGTTTGTTTGTTCGTCCGTTTGTTCGTTCACCGTTCGCCGTTCGCCGTTCGCCGATTATTTCATTGCTGCTCGCTTGCAATCATTCTGTCAATCAACAATCGACTGTCTGTACCAACTGACGATATCGTTCTTTGTGATGTGTTGCATGGGTTAGGGTTGTGCGTAGTTAGGTTAAGGTGCTGCGTGGTACTGAGGACGTCGATTGAGATGACAGTTTGCAAATCACAATGCGACCACTCGAGGATCAGAAATGAGAAAAGCGACGAAGATACAAGAAACCGAACGCTGATACCACTGAAACGACACTGAGCCTGCTCAAGTGGCGGGTTTTGTTCAGGCCCGTGCATTTTGTCGATTCGCAGTGGTATTTATTTTGGTCGTTTCTTGTGTGCTTTTTCGCCTGAGCCGAGGTCGGGTGTCGAGAACCGTTACCTTCACGAGCAGCTGACCGTCAACACTTGCGTCTGTTCGGTCCGTCGACTATGCAAGCGCAACGACCTGGAACCATGTCCAAGCGTGACATGGTGTGGTGAGTCGTGTTCTTCCTTGCGACCGGCAAATTGCGTTGTTTCTCACTCCAGAAGTGACTATGTGCTTGCTGTGCTTGCCTTCGAACTAGGGAACAAAAACGCCAGCGCTTCATGGAGAAGAAGCGCATTATGACTGCCCAAGCGGGTCGAGCACCGATACACAGCCAGGGCGCAGGGGGTATGTACGTGAACACGCAAGCGGCTCACGCTGGGGCCCATCACCAACAGCAGCAACAGCAACGCGTATCCCCGCTGTCCAAGTTCGTCACCGACCAGTCTGAGCTTCAGCGGTTAATGACAGCCTCACAAGAAAAAGCACGTATTCAAACATCCCATGGATACAATGCTGGCCAGCAGCAGCATGGCGGCCACGCTGCGTCCGCTGGTGGCCCACTGGCAGTCGGCCCTGCGCAAGCTGCTTACCAGCAGCAACAGCGGCAGCTTCAGCAGCAGCAACAACAGCAGCAGCAGCAGATCCATGGATCCGCCGCTTACGGCGCGCATCAGCAACACCACCAACAACAACAACAACCATCACAACAATACCATGGTTATCAACAACAGCAGTATGGACAGCAAGCGTACCAACAGCAGCAACAACGGCAACAGCCGCCCGGGACCGGCTACGGTGGAGGGTACGGTCAAGCACCAGGCACGGCACAGCCATACGCTCACCAGCAGCAACAACAGCAGTACCAACAGGGAGGTTACCAGCAGCAACAACAATATCAGCAACAACAATATCAACAGCAGCAACAGCAGCAACAACCACACTACCGCAGCGGGGCATCCAGGCCGTGGTAATGGGCATAGACGATATCGAACATCATGGTACAGCTGTCCTGTGGTTGGCAGTTGGATACTTACCGAAAGCACACGCTTCACAAAGAAAGCGGGAGGTTAAAGTTACACAAGCATTTGTGCCCTTCAAAGAGCATGTCTCAACGAGTTTTGTGCTAGCTTGCCGGAACAGAGCGGCAACCCGAGTCTTCGCTCCATCGTATCGTTTACACCGTTAAAAATATTGACTCATGTTTCATCGTTTCGTCTTACCCTTTCCTTTGCCTTTGTTGGCGCGCCCGCGCCCTTTGCCTGATGCGCCCTTTGCTCCTTGTCTTTTCGCTCCCATTGACGTTAATGCTGCGAGTGCCTTCTTACTGGGACGATTGTTTCTAGCTTTTTTGTGTTCTGGTTCTGGAGCAGCACCCACACCACTGTCACCGAACATTTGGTTCATAATTTTGAGATCGCGCTTTTGCGTAGTTGCGTGCATTTCTTTAAACTTTCTTCGCTTTGGTTGGAGCTTTCGCGGAGCTTCGCGGGGCTGATAATCGTCAAATTTCCCCATTGATGCCGTCGAGCGCTGTGCTCGTTCGAGCTGCTTGGTGACGGTGTTCATGCCGCGCCGCTGCTTGCTGCCGGCCTTGGGCAGCGAAGATCCCAGAGCTGCCGGGATACCTTCGGGCAAGCGCATCGCTTCACCGTGCTCCTGTGCTTGCAGGTTTGCGTTGTGGAGTTGTTGCTTTTTGTTTTTCAGGATGCGTTGTTGCTTTTTCAGTTTTGCTTTTTCGAAGTGGCTCAAGTCATTTTCTCCAGGCTTCAACTCAACGAGCCAGTCCTTGAGTTCGGCATCGCGCTTGTAGCCCCAACGAGGTCGCCACTGCTGGCTCTCGTCGTCCCATACCATTCGTTCACGCTTGCGGTTCTGGATGTCTTTCGACTGTGCAAACTTCTCCCACTTCGTTTGTTTCTTGGGGGCGGGAAGCGGCTTTTCGCGAGGGAGACGCATTGTTGGCGTCGGCAGCACGATTGTGGTTCCCACGTCCGTGGCAGTCTTCTCGAGCGCCAAAAACTTTTTGAACAGCTTACCCACAACGGCGGTAGCTTGCTGGTGAAGGAATTTCTCGCGGCGTTTCTCGCCTTTGAGTTTCTGTGCAAAAACAGTAAGAGAATAGTTGTGTGAAAAGGGGAGACTCCGACTCAAAATCGGTTGGGACGAGCCCGCAAGTTGACGTACCTTTGGGTCGATAGGGGTAGGATCGAACACGTAGAGGTTGCCCACATCGTATTGCAGCAAACTTCCATCGTCGCCATCTGCTTCGGCTGCATTGCCGAAGACGGCGTTCACGGCTTCTGCCATGGTTCACGAACGAAGTGGTGGTTGGTCACTTCTGACGAAGTCGAGGCCTGGCCGAAGAGATCTGCTAGGCTCGGGACTTGGGTCCGAAATGGCGTAAAATGTTATTGCTTGTTTTTTCGATTGAATCGAATAGTCACTTGAACCCAGTGACACTAGTGACTACCGAATATTTTTCCTTGTGCCTACATGTTGCAATTTCCAACATAAATGCACGCTAAAGGTCGACTCCGCGCGGACCAGCAGCCTCCAAACCAACCTTTGAAAGCCGTGAGCCAATTCAACACCACACTTCCTGCACTGACACCTCACAATTTACCTCGCCACGCCGTTCCACTCCACTCCACTCCACTCCCACTGTGGCAAGCACCCACCGTCGTTCTTACCAGCACGCTCTTGCTGTCCAACAAACAGGCCCACACGCACGGACACTCTTGCCCCGAATGCCACCCCGCCCGCGCCGGACGCGACACGACGCGACGCGACGCGACACGACACGGCATCAACGACGTGACCAGCGCTTCTTGTGTCGGCCGGCCTCCCTGCAAAGTCAACAGTTCGTTCGTTCGTTCGTTGCAGCAACGCAACGCAACGCAACGCAATGGCCATCCGTCGCGGTTCGTCGGCCACCGCCGACCGAACGGCGAACGAACGAACGAACGAACGAACGAACGAACGAACGAACGAACAAACGAACGCTGACTGACTGACGAACAGCGCGCTACTGTATCTACATTTGACATTACACTGTATTCACCCTTACATTGCAATACGAAACCGTGGAATCGCGGTTGTAGATATATAGGCTACCCCGACCTCAGTGTGGCTGGCAGTGAGTGAGTGAGTGAGTGGGAGGCTCTCTGTTTTGCCATCATGTGGCCGCGGAGGAGGGAAAACTGCGTATTTCCTTGTTATGGATATGTACTGTGATGCATGAATGAAGGCATTATAGAGTGGGAGGGAGGGCGGTTAATGTATCTATAAACAAGACTTCAGTGATTTTTGGTGGTGGTGGGGGCACTGTGGGGGCTTGGCTGTGGGGTGATGAGGGA
>ENA-OWNT01005619-OWNT01005619.1-seawater-metagenome-genome-assembly--contig:-NODE-5619-length-10251-cov-3.471299_pt1 | contig 10251 bp, 10 predicted proteins | sample MGYA00238136_ERZ651165 | MGnify/ENA primary metagenome ERZ651165 (study PRJEB26861, sample SAMN08777766) | seawater metagenome | isolation source: coastal seawater | place: USA: Florida | collected...
CGTGCGCTGATTTTCGGAAGTTGCTTTGCGTCTCTCAATGAAGGCCTGTCGGTTGCTTTCCTCAATTTGGTCAAACTTCTCGTTGTGGAGGGCGTCACCGTGGCAACCGGCTGCCATTATCAAAAAGAATTGAAGAGTCATCAATGCCAGCATGACAATGGCAAAGTAGAGCATCGTATCTCCCGTCGTACTGACATCACCCACGAGGCCAGTAATGTTGCAAACCTCAGAGTTGTCCGATGTCGCGTTTTGTACAATGTGCTCGGTCTCATTGATAATTTCCTCCTGAATGGCCGGGATGAAAAACAACACTGTGAAAACGAGCTCACAAGCGGCCATGACCGCAGTCAGAACTTTATAAATGCACAGACAACAATTTGTGGACTCGCAGCACAAAATGCCGAGATGAAGAGCGATGAGAAAAGCACCAGTGGCCAGAAGGATGACATCCAAAGCGTTCGGAATTCCGACCCCTGTTGGGAGACAGATGAAGAACATGACCGCACCAATGCCCAACAAGCCCAGCCCAATGACACCGAGAACGATGTTCAAAGGTCTGAAGAGGCACATGATAAAGCTATGACAGCATCCTTTCCGCATACTGCAACGCTGGGCCTTCTTACGAAGGTAAACCTATTTGGAATTTTTTTCTACGCAACGACACCTGAGACTCCAAAACCGTTCAAAGCATCAAAGTATTTTCCTACTCGATCACCCTTTCCGTTGGTGGAAAACTCAATCAGGCGTCCACAACTCCAGAAGAATTGCATCAAATGCACCGCGCCACTTTGTTCAACGCAACCAAATTTGAATGACACTAGGTGACATTGATGGTGAAGTACTAGTCTCGCCCTCCAACCACGTCCACCTGTTCACTCCATTTTCGCGTCCGGCCACATTGCCTCGGCCACACGACACTCTTCACCGCGCACCTCACAGACGCGCGCGCCGACTGAGATGGCGGAGTCTATTCAGAATCAATCTTCGGTACGACAACAACAGGTGGGTCACAACCAGCCACGGCAACAGTCACGTTCATTGGAACAGTCTCGACCACTCGGTGGGACGCACAACACAACACAACACAACACAAGAACGCAAGTCAAAGTCACTGTTCGTTCGTTCGTTCGTTCGTTCGTTCACCGTTTTCACAAACCAACCACCACAGCGCACCAGCGCAAGCACACACACAACGGCTGACAACACCGCACTACCCCACGCAGCCACTGTACTGACACTGTACTACGCTGTACTATCGTTCCAGTGCAGGCGCCAGCCACTCCTCGCCGTCGATCGTCGTTCGTTGACGACCGAACGGTCGAATCGTCGAATCGTTTGTTCGAACTGCGTCACCCACTGTATGTTGCGGTCGTTGCTTGCATTGCGACGGTGTCGGTGATGTATTTACTTGGCGAACGGAGAACGGGCACAGTACAGACGTATTGCGACATCGGCACGGTTTCGTGAGAGCGATGCGCAGTGCGCAGGTGCTTTGATGGGATGCATTCTGGAATCTTGTCAGGGTGACCTCCCGACCACCTGTTGGTTAGAAAGCTACTTCTCTCCCTTCTTTCTTTTTGTTGTCGTGGTTAAAAAGTTGGATTTTTCTTCAATGGGACTCTTTGGCGAAATCAATTGTGAGGTTGTCGCACCCATGTCTCGTCTGTTTGACCACAAGTGAGTTGCCAACTCCCTCCAATATGAGCTATTGGAACTCCCCTCCAAGTAGTTTCCAGAATTCCGCTGGCGAGGCTTCTAGCGTGCTTTCTTTCCAAGCTCCTTTCACCCCACAGCCCGAACTGAACAGCAGTTCACCTTTTCAGGCCGATGACCTCGCTAGAAGTATGATGGCAACGAACGAGAAACTCCGAGCTCTACAAGAAATGCAAGAACTGAAAGCTAAAGTAGCCACGTTTGCTCGCAAATATAATGCTCTCAAACGTGAAAACGAGCAACTCAAAGCTCGTTTGCATCCACTGGAGGCACAGGCCCAAACAATGCAACAGCTTAAAGATCATTTGCAGGATGTGAAAAATAAGTTGTCCATTGAGCAGCGCAAGAGACTTGCACTCCAAGCAAGTCTGGCTCAGAGCAGGGAAATGCGTTGGACCGTCGCTGCTGTTCCCGATGACACGGATGAAACGACTCAGACTGAAAATGCTGCGGCCGAGCAAAATGAGTCGACCACCCCGAACGCAGAACTCATTCGCGCAATAATTTCGGGCGAGGATCGACCTGGTGCTGAAGCTGATATCGAAGCATTTCAGGCTGCCGCGGCGGCGAACCTTGCAGTTGTCACTGCCGCCCGGCAACGACAGCAGGAAGCGGAACGTGTGGTTGATGCGAGAAAGCGACAACATTCGAGCGCGATGCAAAGAGCACAACAAAACGCAGCGGGGGCTGTATTGTTGCCCACATCTTGACGCGAGAAACGTTGACGAAGCAGAGGCTGGGGCTTTATAAATTATGGCATTTAGAGCCGGCACAACACAGCGCGGTGTCACTCCTGTCCATTCGGGTTAACATTCTTTGCAAATCCATCCACAGGCCGAACAACACCACCGTCTGACAAGACGGCATTGGCAGTCTCTCGTTCTTGGTCTAAATGTTGTTGTTGTTGTTGTTGTTGTTGTTGTTGTTGTTGTTGCAGTTCGATTGTTGCAATTATGTCCTGCTGCAATTCCAGGGCTAGGTCTTCTCGTCCCATCACCCTACGTAACTCCGCTAAATTTTGTTTCGAGGCGATCGCATGCGCGTGGTCTTTCCCGAAGTGCTCGTCGCGAATGGACAAAGCTGCTTCGTATTCAACCAGTGCCTCATCGTACCGCTCCATTTGCTTGTACGTGTATCCGAGGTTGTTTCTGGCGGTCGCGACAGACGGATGCCGAGGACCGAGACGGCCTTCCAGCAACGAAACAGCCTGCACAACAAACCAGTGGTGAAATACCAAGGAGGCACTCGAGACAAAATGTGGTCGACAGAACGAAACACAAAGCGTACCTCTCCCAAAGTCTCGATGGCCTCGTCATGCATTTTCAAATCGTTGTAAATAGCCCCGAGCGAAAACATGACCGTTCCTACTTCTGGGTTTCGATCTCCAAGATTGTCGAGTTTGATGACAAGGGCCTCTTCAGCCAATTCTTTGGCCTCTTGCAACATCTGCATGCGGTCGAGTCCGGGGACGTTGTTCGCCTGCAGCTGTAGCAATTTGGCAATATTGATTTTGCACGTGGCACAAGATGTGTGCGTGCTGCCCAGGACATTTTCGTAGATTTCCAACGCTTCGTGGAATGTCGTCACCGCTTCGTCTATTTTCCCGAGATACTTTTGATTCAATGCAATGTTGTTCAATAGTGACGCGGTCACTGGATGTTCGCTTCCAAAGTGGTCGCGAGAAACTTGAAGGGCTTGCTGGCAAACGTCCAGCGAATCTGCATAGCGACCAACGCCATGAAGGTCTCGGATCTCCCGCTGCATGGACGCTAAATTTTTCTCGATCTCCATGAAGGACGGTTCCCCCGGACTTGCTGTCGAGAAGCTGACCGCTGCTGTCGGGACAGCTGCTTCGCAACGCCGCGGGTGAGTCGCGGCCCATGTCATTGGTCGCCGCCTGGCTGTGTTGCGTCGGAGCGTGCGGCTAAACCCCCGCAGCACTAACGTTGCCGAAAATCGGCTAGCTGAAGCAAGGCGCAACATCACGATGCGCTAAAACCACTTCACGGCACGCTGCGATGTGCCGAGACAGATCACTACGGCACACACGGATTTTTGCACGCGAGAAAGCCCCCGATATTAAAAGCTCCGTGTGAACGTAAGCCAGGTGCCTCAACTGAACATGTGAAGGCAGATACTTGCTAACTTGCACACACAATGCTCTTTGCGCACCTCTCTCGATCTCGTTGTGTCAACAACCTGCTACGTTCACGTGCCATGCAGTCCCGGAGCTGTGGCCCACGGCCATCCGCCCGCGAGATGCCACTATAACTATACTTGTACCGTGCACCATCGCGATGGCATTTACCTACCATCCACCACCGCCACGACCACCCACCCACTCATCCAAAGAATGAGCCCGATTACCGGGGTGTCACACACAGATCCCTCGCGTGGGTATCCACCGACCTCTCCACCAACCCGCCTGCGCGTTGGTTTCGCACGACGAGAGACGAGAGCGACGTGGTTGGTGTGTTGGTATGTTGTAAGGTCGTTGGAGTGCTGTCACAGGCCACAGGCCACAGCGATCAGCGGCCGCGGCGGCGCTGTAGGGCTGTGGGGCTGTGGGGGAAAGGCTCAGCGCACTGCAGCACAGCCGATCACCGACCGCTGAATGAAGACGCAGTGTTGAAGATCACATGCATCGTTGTCGTCGTCGTCGTCGCAGTCGGCGTCGTGTGGTGTGGTGTGGTGTGGTGTGGTGTGGTGTGGTGCCGTGCCGTGCCGTGCCGTGTCGTGAATTGTCGTGCGTTGCGTTGCGTTGCGTTTTGTTGTGTTCGTCGTCCCGCGTCATGCGAGGACGGAAAAACAGAGGACCTGTGGTTGGAAAAGGTTGACAAGATGAGTGTTCAGTCCACGAGCAGCGGATGGTGACGGTACCGCCGCGCGCGAGTATATTCGCTGGACGCAAATGGCACGGCGGCAATTGTCATAGCGACAACGTCAACGTCAGGGGTTTAAGAGGAAGTGATGAAATAGCCCGTCGTACACGCAGCAGAGACAATATTCACGGTAAGTCATTATTTGCCCAACAAACTTGTGAGCTTTCCGCTGTCCCCGCGGTGTCGTGCCGTGTGACTTGGTTGTCGACGCAGGCGTCATGCCTCCGTGCGCTGACTGAGAATTGCCATGTCAACTCGACGGCAGCTGCGGCGGGGCGTACTTGCCTCCAGCTGGTTTCGTGTGCGCCGCCTGGGACAATATGGGCGCAAGTTTCCGTGGCAGAGATTGTACACACAACTGGAATCCATCAACGAAGTTTTCTCGGCTCCGCAGGCCTCACAGACAACCGCAGCAGCGGCGCATCGAGTCGTAAAAATCTTGATGAGCTTTTATAAGAAACCCGGAACGGCTCCTGTCCAGTCTGTTAGACTGACTGGGGATACTGGCTTTCTTCAACATTCAGGATTTCTCGAAATTCAGTTCCCAGCCGAAACACTGCAGATTGAATCCGACACTCCAGAAAATCTGCGCAACTGGTGTGCACTGCTGGAGCATCACGTTCCTTTAGCAGCCCAAGTGAACGCACTGGAAGAGGCTCGGGCACGCAAGGAGGCGGCCGAGAGGGAGGCGCGAGCCGCGAAATTGAGGGAGGAACAACGAAAGATAGCTGAACAAAATGCGCGGAAAAATATGCTTGAAAAGGCTTTGAAGTTTGCGGAGGTGGCGCGCCAGGGGGAAAATGATGGCGACTTCAAAGCCTCTTACGCAAATTACATGGCCGGAATTTCACTCTTCCTCAAGGTTTTGCCAGCGTACAAGGCCGACCCAAAATTGAAAAGTGATTACGCCAAGTTGTCCAAGATGCTTCAAACCATAATGGGGGCCGCAGAAGCCGTCAAAGCTAAAGCTGCTGAAACGTATGATCTCACCGTCTCGGATACGAAGGCTGGCGGGGCCGCCCAAACCAGCGCTCTGTTACGTGGGCTCAACGTCGTCAACGATTTAGTCAAAGAACGGCACCATGTGCCCGACGCATTGCGAACGAAAGGTCGCGACGAGTTCTCCCGCGCCGAAGGTGGGTTGACAACTCGTGACCGTGTCGTGCTCGAGATTTTTGAAACAGAGAAGAGCTATGTTGGTACGTTGCACAGCACTCCTAAATATCGGCATGGTGTTACGTACCACGAAAAAGGCTGGGAGTACTTAACTTCCGCCCTTAATTGTGGTGCAACAGAAAATCTGCAAATCCTCATGAATACGTATCTCGACCCTTTGAGGCAGAGCGAAGGTGTAACTGAAAGTCAGGCAACTTTCATCAACAATGTCGGAATATCAGGTGACAAGCTGCACGCTGGAGTTTCGCTGCGATGCATTGCGCGTAAATCGATGTGGAATTTTGCGGTTATGTTTACAGGAATGATTGCGTTGAATGGGAAACTTCTTGGTGATCTCGGCATCCGGGTGAGCAAAGATGCCAAGTTGCGCAAAACACTTTGGACCTTACATTCGAATTGATTTCATTTACTGGCTACAGGTTCACAATTGGACATCGAAACAAACGATCGGGGATGTTTTTCGACGCTATGCACCCTTCTTCAAGCTCTATATTTCGTTTGCCAATGCTTTTGACAAACTGGCCAAATTGCTTCGAGAAGTTTTGGACAGCGATCTTAACCCGCATGCCAAACAAGCTCGGAAAATATTGCGCCCAAAGTCGACAGCTTGCCCGTCGGTGGACAATCTCTTAATCCAACCCATTCAACGAATACCACGCTACGTGTTGTTGCTTAAAGAGTTGCTAAAGTGTACCCAGGGACCTCCGGATAGCAACACCGGCATCGGAGACGTCAGTGTGTATTGTTTTGGTATGAAGCCCATGTACGTGTGCGTTCATTCGTGTGCCATTTTGGTCGAACAGGAACCAGCTCACCCAGATTATGAGCTTTGCATTGACGCTTTGAAGAAAATCGAAAGTGTTGCCAAGGCTGTTGATAGTGGAATGCAACTCTTCAACAATCAGCAAAAAATGATTGAGGTGGGTGGCCCTGCAACGACGCTCAGTGTTCAATGTAGGGCTAAATTTTCACCAAATCCGCTCGATTTTGTGCATGTAGATTCAAAGTTCATTGGCGCCCGCGCTCGAACTCGTTGACCGTAATCGGACTTTCGTTTGTGAGGCAGACTTTCCGTACTTCGTTTGCGACGACTCCATGGGTGACAAAATATCGAAATCCAGGAAAGGCACGACATACCGAAACCACGACAACTGCATTGCTCATTGCATTCTTTTCTCAGATAGTGCTCTCGTCATCGCTTTTGAAGTCCCCAAAGATCGGTACGAAGCCGCCCTTGCCGCCACAGAAGCAGCAGCATCTGTGGATCCGGGTCGTCACCTCAACTGGGCTGCCGAGGCTGTTATGGGACCTGATGCGACCAAAGTAGCATCCAGCACCCGTCCTGCAAAATACGAAGATGCATCGCAAATGTCTATCAAGGGTGGTGGTCCACTGAACTTGACAGAGTTCCTCGCCCTGGCGGCGCAATATTGCGCGCAGCCACGCTTGCAGCGTATCATTGCGCACTGTCATCCAGATCTACCGAGGACTGTCACAGAAAATTGTTCAACTCACATCGTCGTCGCTGGCTGCACGGAACTTTCCAAGGCTCATCCAAACCCGAGAAAGACGACGGCCAGCCCGCCGAAAAACCCGCGCAATGGTTCTGCTTCAGCTCGCGCTCAGATTCCCTTGCTTGGCCTCGCAGCTCTTGACGCACACGACGGCACATCCAAACCGGGCCCGAACGGCCCCTCAACAGGCAGCGACTCGAGCAGTGACGATGACGGCGAGCCACCGCCGGCTCCTCCGCCTCGAATTCGACGTGCCGACCCCCGATCGAAGCACGAACGTCCCCCAACGCCCCAGGGAGAGGGCGTGGATAATTCGCTCTCTGCTGAACACCATGGTGCGGTCCCCAACTTTTATGGTAACGGGGTGGCCACATCAAACAAATATAAGCCTGGACGGCAGCGCATTGCACTCCGCTGCACTCAAGATTTTGAAGGTAGCCAGCCTGATCACATCAGCTGTCGCAAGGGCGAGGGATTGTGGGGCTTTCTACTTTCTGCTAACTCGTGGTCAGAAGCGCCTCCAAGTAGTGATGATGAAACCGACGATGACGAGCCATTAACTCCTCCATCCAGTTTGCATGTGCGTCAGATCGCCACCAATACAGATTTAAAGAAAGTCACAGAACTGGGCACCCGAGATGGCGGGTGGTGGTACGGGCAAAACGCGTCTGGGCGCGTTGGCAAGTTTCCTGTGGCTTGCGTAGAGAAAGTGTCAGTGAGTTACAAGACAAGAGAATTTGCGGTCGAACTTCCTCATTGTGGCCCTGCACGCGCAGTTTTCCCGTTTACGATGACATTTTACGAGTCACCGCATCCAGTAGTATGCTTCGCCAAATCCGAGGAAGAGCGGGACAGTTGGCTGGCGAAAGTTAAGCATTGCCAAGCGGCCCGTCGCCAATCTTTGGCGGGCTTGTATCAACGTGGAGCGTATTTAGACCCTTCGGAGCTGCACAGCATCGGCGTGGGGAAAACTCCAAGTTGACTACTGTGCCAAGACCTGAAATCAAACCACTTGTTTGAATGCCCGCGTTTGTGCCACCATGCAAGGCCAGCAGACTTTGATTTGACCGAAAGAACTAACTAATCTTATTGAAACACAATCGCATTGTTGATTGACATTGGCGTTTCAGATAGCGTCAATGTACTGGTCAACATATTGGTCTTGGAGGCGCACAGGTGTGTCTTGGTACTGGTCACTGTATTGGTCTTGGAGGCGCACAGGTGTGTCTTGGTACTGGTCAACGTATTGATCTTCGAGACGTACAGGAGTGTCTTCGTATTGGTCCTGGTCAACGTATTGATCTTCGAGGCGCACAGGAGTGTCTTCGTATTGGTCGATGCTATTATCGCTGATGTATTCGTCAGTGTAGCCGTCTACGGCCACTTCCTTGTCAGCACCTACTTCTTCGTCAACATACATGTCTGCGTTGACGTATTGATCTGTGTCAACATACTGATCTGGTACAGCAACAGGATCTTCGTACTGTTGAGTGTACTGGTCAAGGCGTCGTCTGTCCAAAGACTGAGAGACAGAGTTCGCTGCTGTGGGTTGTACTCGGAGCACTCTCCTTGTTGCTAAACTATTTTGAGAGCGAGACGCGCTTTGGCTACCGAACAGTGAACGTTGCAAGAAGACATCAACTGCAATCGCAACCTCATCAGAGTTGACGACCGATGATGGACATACTTCGCCTAACGCCACGCATGTCTTGGCAGCAATGCACCAGTCCGTGTTTTCCATCTTTAGACATTGCCTTTTGCCGAAGGTGGAAATGTCCGACAGTTCGATCCCACAGTCACTGGTCGAAAGACTTCGAGGGTGGTGAGAAGCTCCACGTAGACAGGGGACTCCGGCGTCGCAGTCTGAACTCCCCAACCCACACGCAGCACTCGATCCTATGGCATGCAAAGATAGTGCCGCAACAAGAGTCTTGACTGCCATTGCGCACTGAAATGCACTGAAAATTTGGTTGATTTGTTGTCTGGTGACTTCTATAAGAGTCTGGTTGGGGGTTGCAGGGCTCAGAAATGTGCTGTTCGCACACGTTGCAGGTGGTTTGGTTGTGCACGAGGTTGTTTTTGTTGTCAATGGCGGTTGGTATTTTTTGTGGTTTTTGTTTATGGTGGCATATAAATCGCCTTGGTCTTTCCGCAACAGCACCGCGGCGACACAATAGTGCCAGTCGTTGTTGATGGCGGAGTGCGTCTCACTACGAGGAACGTGCTATGATGGGATCACAACACAGTGACCAACAGTGGGTGTCGTTTCACTATGGTCTTGCTCTTCGCATCGTTGGTTGAATGTCACTAACGATAGTTCGCAGGTCGCAAGTGGCCAGTTGTTTCAGTAACAACTGTTGTCACCGAGTACTCTTGGGAATGGACTCGTTTCTGCATGAGTGCGGCACCAGTTGGTGCTAGCCCAACGAGCCCGCCACAGTGCGTTGCCGACTGCGGTATGCTACTCTGTACTGCGCGCAGCTACGTCCACCCTCCCGCGGCCACCTCACGCCGCGCAAAACGCAGATGTTCGGCGTTTGAGGCAGTGTGCTGCGGGCTGCGAGGTGGTGGTGGTGGTGTAGGTAGCTAGCAAGTGATAGTCAAGTCGAAATGTTCCCGCGGCGCTTGTGTTTCGCACCTGTGTGCGCGTTGGTTGGTTGGTTGGTTGGTTGGTTGATTGTTTCGTTCGTTTGGTCGTTGTTTGGTTGGTTGGTTCGTCTTATTGAGCCACTCGGCGAGCGAGTGAGTGAGTGAGTGACTGTGAGGTGAGTGAGGTGAGTGAGGTTTGAGTGCTCGAAAAACGACCCCGCGCAAAATATTTTGGACGTGGAGGCGTTTCGTGAGCGAAAGACGTTTCACGGATAGCAGTGTGGGTATGTAAAGGTATGACAGGCGTTATGCGTTGTACATGTGGAACAAGCTGGTGATAAATTGAGTGAGATAAACCTAACTGCTCATTACTATAG
>ENA-OWNT01005620-OWNT01005620.1-seawater-metagenome-genome-assembly--contig:-NODE-5620-length-10245-cov-4.390834_pt1 | contig 10245 bp, 10 predicted proteins | sample MGYA00238136_ERZ651165 | MGnify/ENA primary metagenome ERZ651165 (study PRJEB26861, sample SAMN08777766) | seawater metagenome | isolation source: coastal seawater | place: USA: Florida | collected...
TCGCGACCGGGGCCGCCGGTGCGGGGGCCTTCTTCGGCATCGGGGCCGTCGCCCTGGCCAGCGTCCTCCTGGCCGCCGTAGGGGTGTGGGGGCTGTGGGCCTACGCGCCATCGATGCCCGTGGCCGAGGTGCGGGCCGTGGTCGAGGCCCAGGCGGTCGACCTCGCGGCCTGCCAGAGCAAGGCCTCCGGCGAGCGGGTGAAGGTCGCGCTCACGGCGAAGAAGGGGAGGGTCTCGGTGGCCCGGGCGGCGGGCTCGGTCGACGCCGATGCCTGGGCCTGCATGAAGGACGTCCTCGCCGACGGTGCCTACCCCCCCGGCGACTGGTCGGTGACCGCCTCGCTCCGGATGCCCTGAGGGGCGGCGTCACCCGGAGGGGTGCAGGAAGGCGGCGTACGCGGCGGCGCGTCCCATCCGTCGCCCGTGGATGGGCTGCCGGACCTGGTCCCAGCTGTGGGTCTGCACACTCGCGGCGCGCTCGTGGGGCGACAGCACCGCGGGGTCCCAGTCCAGGCCCAGGTGCTCGATCAGCCGGCGTGCCTCACGCTCCGTGTCGTGGACGACGTCCTCGTAGCGGACGGTGATCATGCGCTCGCCCAGGTGGGCCTGCCAGTGCTGGCGGAGGCGCTCCAGGCCCGCCTGCCAGGCACGAATGCCCTCCACGGTGCCCGCCCAGGGGAGGCCGGCCTGCATGGGCTTGCTGAAGCAAGACAGGGCCACGTCGTCGTCGTCGCGGAGGCACCAGATCACCCGGGCCTTGGGCAGGGCGACCTTCACGAGGCCGAGATGCAGGGCGTTGTTGGGCATCTTGTCGACGATGCGGGTGGGCTCCCCTTCGACGTGGCGCTCGAGGGCGGAGAGGTAGGTCTTGCCGATGGCGGGGGCCACGCGCCCCAGGGTGGGCACGGTGTGGAGCCAGGTGGGGACCTTGGCCGACGAGGCGACGGCGACGGCGATGTCGCGCAGCGCCTCCAGCTCCCCGACACCGCACACCTCGGGGTGAGCATCGAGCATGCGCTCGACCAGCGTGGTGCCCGAGCGGGGCATGCCGACGATGAGTACGGGTCGGTCGTCGTCGACCCCCTCGGCCGTGGGCAGCTCGGCGGTGGCGGCGAGCATGGCTTCGATGGTCCGCTCGTGGGCGGCCGGGTCGAAGGGAAGAGCACGGAGGGCGTTGCCGGCGGCCCAGGCGGCCCAGGCCTTGTCGTGCTGACCGAGGCGGTCGTGGAGGTCGCCGGCGGAGAAGTACAGGCCGATCTGGTCGTGCTCGCTGGCGCGCTTGAGGGCGGCCCGGACCTGGAGCAGGGCGGCGTCGAGCTGGCCCACGTGGGGCCCGATGGTGGCGGCGGCCAAGGCCACGCGCACGTGGCCGCGGTGGCGAGAGATCACCTGCTGCAGCACACGCCAAGCGTCGTCGGTGTCGCCGCGGCGGTCGAGCACCAGGGCGACGCCAGCGCCGGCGTCGGCGTCGAAGGGCTCCCGCTCCAGCACCCGCACGAAGCAGTCGGCGGCGGTCTCGGTGTCGGCCAGATCGAGGCGGGTGAAGCCGAGCTGGACCAGGGCGGTGCGGTGGTGAGGGTCGATCTGGATCGCGCGGCGAAACCATTGCTCGGGCTCGTCGCGGACGCCCTGACGGGCCAGGAGCAGCCCGATGCGGGTGCACAGGTCGGCTTCGGGGCGAATCGCGGCCGCCTGGCGCAGGGCGTGGATCCCGTCGGCGAGCTGGCCCAGGGCGAGCATGGCGTCGGCGGCCAGGCGCCACGCTTCGGCGTCGCGTGGGTCGGCCTCCAGCCGGGCGAGCTGCTCGGCGAGCTGGACCTGGGCGGGGGAGAGAGGAGAGGACGTCGGTGTGGTGCGCATGGTCGTCCATCGGTGGCGACCGACCTGGCTTGAGGCCGAACGGGTCGGCACCTCGTCCTTGGGTCTGGTCGAGGACCGTGCCACCCGATAGGCCGGGGGACCGGAGGGACCCCCCATGGCCAAGGACAAGGACGCCCCTAGCTACCCCCTCGAGCGCGTCCGAAACATCGGCATCGCGGCCCACGTCGACGCCGGGAAGACCACGCTCACCGAGCGCGTCCTCTACTACACCGGTGCTTCGCACAAGATCGGCGAGGTGCATGACGGCGCCGCCACGATGGACTGGCAGCCCGAGGAGCAGGAACACGGGATCACCATCACCGCGGCGGTCACCCAGTGCCCCTGGAACGACCACCTGATCCAGATCGTCGACACCCCCGGGCATGTGGACTTCACCATCGAGGTGGAGCGGTCCATGCGGGTGCTCGACGGTGCCGTGATCGTGATGGACGGTGTGCGCGGCGTGGAGCCCCAGACCGAGACGGTGTGGCGCCAGGCCAACCGCCACCAGGTGCCGCGCATGGTCTTCATCAACAAGATGGACCGCCCCGGTGCCGACTTCGAGCGGGCCCTGCAGACCATCCAGGACCGCTTCGGCGACGAGCCGGTGCCCGTCGGCATCCCCATGGTCGACGACAAGGTCGTGCTGCACGCCATCGAGCAGAAGGCCTACGAGTTCCATGGCGACAAGGGGCAAGAGGTCACCTGCCGCGACCTCACCGAGGCCGAGGCCGAGGAGCTCGCGCCGTGGCGTGAGCAGATGCTGCTGGCCCTGGGCGAGCACGACGAAGACCTCGCCGACAAGGTGCTCATGGAAGAGGAGGTCTCCGAGGAGGAGGCCTGGGCCGTGCTCAAGCGGCTCACCCTCGAGGGGAAGGTCCGTCCGGCCTTCTCCGGCTCGGCCCTGCGGAACTGGGGCGTGCAGCCCCTGCTCGACGCCATGCTCAAGGTGATGCCGTCGCCGCTGGAGCGGGCCGAGGTGGTCGGCACGGGTCCCGAGGGCGACGACGAGCTGGTCGAGATGGTCGACGACGCGCCGCTGGTCATGCTCGTCTTCAAGGTGCAGCTCTTCGAAGGGCGGCGGCACTGCTTCGCCCGCATCTACCGGGGCACCCTGGAGCCCGGCGACACCGTTCGTATTGCCGGCTCCGACACCACCGAGCGGGCCGCCCGCGTGTTCGACGTGTCGGCCAACCGCAAGACCCGCATCAAGGGGGCCAAGGCCGGGCAGATCGTGCTGCTGGCCGGGCTGCGGACCGCCACCACCGGCGACACCCTCTGTGCGCCCGACCATCCCGTGCTGCTCGAGCGCATCGACGCCCGTGAGCCCGTGCTCGGTCTGGCCATCGAGCCCATGAAGTCCAGCGACGAGGACAAGCTCTCCGAGGCCCTGAACAAGGTCACCGAGGAAGACCCGACCCTTCGCTACGAGGACGACGAGGAGACGGGCCAGAAGGTGCTCTCCGGCATGGGCGAGCTCCACCTCATGATCACCTTCGAGCGCCTCAAGCGGGAGTTCAACCTCGAGCTCCACGTCGGCAAGCCGCGGGTCGTGCATCGCGAGACCGTCGGCGGTAGCGCCAAGGTCACCGGCGGGGTCGATCGGGTCATCGAGGCCACGGGGCTGCAGCTCAAGGCCCAGTGCACCGTCGAGGTCGCGCCCCTCGCGCGTGGGGGTGGGATCGAGGTCGCCAGCGACGCTGCCTGGGTCCCGGCCGACATCGAGCCGACCGACGAGATGCGGGAGTCCGTGGAGCAGGGCGCGCGCGATGCTCTCTCCGGCGGTCCGGTGGAGGGTTCCCCCTTGCAGGACATCGCGGTCCGGGTCACCCGGGTCGACACCTGCGAAGGGGTCGCCAACCCGCAGGCGCTGCGCATCGCCGCGGCCAGTGCCGTGCGCGAGGCGCTGCAGCAGGCCGGTGGTCAGCTCATGCAGCCGATCATGAAGATCGAGGTCGTCGTTCCCGACGAGAACACCGGCAGCGTGCTGGGCGACCTGCAGTCCCGTGGGGCGAGCATCCTCGGGCACGAACCCGGCGACATGAGCACCATCTCGGCCGAGTGTGGGCTGAGTGAGCTGCTCGGGTATGCGACCACGCTGCGGAGCGGGACGAAGGGGCGGGGGCAGTTTGTGATGGAGTTCGACCGCTTTGATGTGCTGTAGCTGAAGGCGGTGGCCGGCGGCCCAGGCGGCGCATCTGCGTTGTCGCCGACCTTCGGTCGCCCGGCCTGGCGGCCGGGTTCGTCGGTCGCGTACAAGAGTACGCTTCCCTCCTCGCTCCTAGCAGCTGCACCACCTGGACCACCGGCTGAGGTGGGTGGGGAGGAGAGCAGCAGTCGGTGGTGAATGAACGACGACGACCAAGCCATCGCCGACCACGTTCGTGGAGCCATCGTGAAGGCAAAGACGCCGTTGTCGGGGCTGCCGGTTCCCGAGCCGGCCGAGTGGGATGGGGCGTTCTCGGACCAGTGGGTGGAGCCGTTCTACGGGGCGCGTTTCAGCCACCGGTTTCGGAGCGGTGAGCAGAGGGAGGCTTTCGCAAAGGCGTGCCTGGAGGCGACGCCGTCGGTCATCGACAGGTTGCTGCGAGCCTCGGATTGGCGCGAGCGCAGCGTGGGTGCCTGGATGGCGGCGGTTCAGCGGAGCGAGGCGTTCCACGACCTTGTCGTGCCGCATCTTCTGCGCAGTGAGGTCTGCTTCGCTGGGAAAGCCTACGTGTTGGTGCTGGTCCGCTGCTGCGGCTCCGGTGACTCTATCGACGCCTTGGAGTGGTACTGCGGCTACTACCTCACTCGCCCGGACTTGGACTTCGACCAATCCCAAGCGTTCGCGGGTCTGATCGAGCTGGTCGGTCTCGACAGCGACCGAGTTCAAAGGCTGATGCCGCTCTGGGCGAGCTGGTGTGAGCCGAACCGCTACCGGACCTTGGAGCGAGCGCAGGCCGGGCTGCGTGCGGACCTCGAGCGGTTGGCCGAGATCGATGCGCTGTGCGCTGGGGTTCGCTAGGCGAGGATGCGCTCGCCGTTCAGAGGCTGTCCGCGGCGGGGCGACGAAAGGGTTGGTCGACCCGTGATGGGCCCTACGTGGGGGAGAACTCCATGTGGGCTTTAGTTTTCTGCTCTGACTTGGCGTTCTTGCCTTGTTTGGCTACAATGATGTCTCATGGGGCTTGAGGTGTGAGGCCGGTGGGTGCGACATCACCATCGTGGGACGAGCTACACGAGCTCGCCAACGGGCAATCCGGTCACTTCACGGCTCAGCAAGCGGCGGAGGTGGGCTTCTCCGCTCAGCTGCTCCACGCCCATGTCCAGTCCGGGAAGCTCGAGCGGGCGATGCGGGGCATCTACAGGCTCGCACGCTTCCCACCGTCCGACCACGAGGATCTCGTCGTCCTCTGGCTCTGGTCGGGTCAACGAGCAGTGTTCTCCCATGAGACCGCCCTGAGTCTCCACGAGCTCTCGGACGCTCTTCCCGCACGGATACACCTCACTATGCCGGCCTCCACAACGAGGCGGAAGAAGGTGCCGGAGAACGTGGTCATGCACCTCGCTGACCTTGGCAGGCCTGACCAGCAGTGGCTCGGTCCCGTGCCCATGACGACGCCCGCTCGAACCGTGCTCGATGTCGCCGCTTCTCACGGAGACGCGGCCCTCGTTGCACAGGCCATCGACCAGGGCATCCGCGGCCGCATGTTCACCTTCGAGCAGGTGGCCCAGGCCGGTTGCTACGTCGCGAATGCCCAAGGATGGGGCACGCCTATCCGCCCCGCCGGAGTCGACGGCGACGGGCACGGATTCGTTGGCTCTGGATATGGCGAGGGCCTTGGTGACCGCTTCTACTCCCGACCGATCAGCGGAACCTGCACCAAGCAACCGCCCTCCGACTGGCCGACCGTGGCGGCGGATATCGGGAAGGGGGTGGGAGCACGTCTCCGAAGTGCCCAGTTCCTGCCGTCCCGCACGATGTTCCTCGAGTTCGCCTGGCGTTACGATCGAGTACCCGATGAACGAGACGTGAAGGCACTCCGCAAGCGACTGTCACGGCGGTTCTCATGGGCGTGAGCACGTCCCCCGCACGCTTCAAGGCGTCCGTCGAGGACCGGCTCAGGAAGGAGGTCGGGCCGAACCAGGGAGGCGCACTCAACCGTCGCCGTGTCCTGATGGTCATGGAGCGGTTCATCGCTCGCCTCAACCACGTCCTCCCAGATTCCGCGATGCTCAAAGGGGGCCTCGCGCTGGAGCTACGGCTCCAGGGGGCACGAACGACCAAGGACATCGACCTCCGGCTGCTCGGCAACCCGGAGGACCTGGGCCAGCACCTGCGGGCCATCGAGGCCTACCGGCCCGACCCCGAGGACCACCTCGAGTTCACCATCACCCCGGACCCCCACCACCCGAACGTCACCGGCGACGGGGTGAAGTACGACGGCTACCGTTACCGGGTGAAGGCGAAGATCGCCGGTAAGCCCTACGCGGCGTTCGGCCTTGACGTGGCCTACGGCGACCCGATTCATGGCGAGCCCGACGTGCTCGAGGGCTCCGACTTCTTCGAGACGTACGGCATTCCGCGGGTGCGAGTTCGCGCCTACCCACCCACGACCCACCTCGCAGAGAAGCTCCACGCCTACACGCTCCCGCGAGGCCGCGTGAACATGAGGCTCAAGGACCTCGTGGACGTGCCGCTCATCTCAGCCGCACTGGATGGGGTCACAGCTAGTGACCTCCGCGCGGCCATCCAGCTCACCTTCGAGTTCCGCGAGACCCACGACCCACCACCAGCTCTGCCCGTGCCGCCGCGTGAGTGGCTCGGGCCCTACGACAAACTCAAGGAAGCGGAAGGGCTGCCTTGGGACGATGTAGACGCTCTTCATGCGGTGGCTGCGGTCGGTCCGGTGCTGCGGGGCGCGCGAGGGACCTGGTCGGCCGAGCATGGCCGGTGGGTCACGGAACAGGAGTGACCGACACCACCGCCCGACACGCCGTAGCAGGCGCTCGCGAGTACCCCGGTTCGGGGGGCCATTGACTTCGGGGCGACTGTGCGCGGTGTGGGGCTGCCTGCACGACGGCACCGTCGTGGCGACCACGACCTCCGGGGGGCGGGCGTCCTTCGACGTGCTCTGCCGCTACCTGGCCGAGGCGTTGGGGCACCCCGAGGAGCGGGTGTTCCGGGTCACGGTGTCGGAGCCGGTGGTGTGGGAGCCGTGGGAGCGTCGTGAAGGCGAACGGGAGCCGCCGTGCTTCGAGGACATCGCGGGCCACGAGGCCGACTGCTGTCAGCTGAGGAGGTAGGCTCCCTGGTGGGCGTGACACTGCTGTTCCACGACTGGAACCCCGGCACGCCGTCTCGGCAGAGCGGTGGGCGTCTGCTGGTGCAGGCGGAGGACGCGGTGCTCGGTTGGGCAGACGGGGAGCCGTTGGCGGCGGCCGACCTGCTGGCGGCTTCGGCTCGCTACTGGAGCGCGTTTGGCCCGTCCGGCGGCACCGACGGTGGCTCGTAGCGGAAAGCACCGGGACGGCGTGGCCCGAGAACCGCCACACGACCATCCGGCGTGGCTCAGAAGCGCGCCGCGCGCGTGCGGACGCTGATCCGTCAGAGCGAGCGGGCGCTGGAGCATCGGGAGCGGCAGCGGTAGCTCACACACGCCTCAACGCCGTAGCGGATCGCCACGGCACGGGCCTCGCGCTCGAAGGGCTTCAGCGTCAGGGGCGAGCGAGAAGGCGGGCGATCTGGGCGACGACGGCCTCCAGGTCGCAGGCGTACAGGTCGGCACCGCTGAACGGGTTCAGCTCCAACAGCCGCAGCCCCTCGGGGGTCTCGCAGACGTCGAGCACGTAGACGGGCTCGGGCGGCTCGATGGAGGACGCGACCTGGGCGGCGAACCGCCACGCCTCGCTGTCGGGGGGCTGCGCGACGGCGGCCCTACCCTCCGCGAGGTACCCGCTGCCGGCGACGACCTGGCGGTCCACGACCACGAAGCGCCACTCCCGGCCCACGGAGCGGACCGGCGCGACGACAACGGGGAGATGCTCGTCGTCGTAGTAGAACCCGTGGTCGAGGGCAGCGAGGCTGACGGCGTCCTGCGACAGCACACGCCCCGCGAAGGGCTTCAGCGGGCTGTCGGGGCGGATGAAGGCCCGGTCGCTGGCTCCGATTCGGTCGAAGACCCGACCGGCCTCCGCGACGAGCTGGCTCGCAGGCAGGACCTCGTAGCGGCGGTGGAGCAGCCAGTCGTGGGCCCGGGGATACCAGGCTGAGCAACGGAAGGCGTCGGTGGCGCAGTAGGCGCCCGGCGTCCACGCTGGGACCCGAGACCGTAGGGCGTGGGCATTGCCGAGGCTGCCGTGGAAGACCACGGGGCCGTTGAACTCGGGGACCCCGGCCTCCCACCAGCCGTCGTCCCACTGCACCAGGCGATGGCCGTGGAGGCCGGTCGCCGTCGCCATGCGGTGGTCGTAGGTGGCGTCGAAAACGCTACCTTCCACTACCCAGATCATCAGCGTCCCCCGTCCCCGACCCATAGCGCGGGACCAGGCGACGAGCCGGCGCGCCTCGGGGGCTGTCAGCCAACGCGCTCGACCGACGCGGTGGCCGGCGCCGGGCTCGACGAGGAGGAGATCGTCACCCGATGGGGAGGTCGCTCCTCACCCCGGTGAGGCGGGCTCCATAGGCGGTGCGGACGGCGGGATCCAGGTCGTCGAGGACGGCCTCGTCGCAGGTGATGGTGGCCTGGGGAAGGTGGGCGAAGCGGGTGTCGACCTGGCAGAGCGGCGCGACGACTCGAACGGCTCGAAGGCGGTCCGCGTTCAGCGGGGGCAGCTCCTTGGCCCAGCACAGGAGGTGGAGGTCCTCGAGGTTGGGGAGAGACATGGCCTTGGGCCATGTCCGGAATCGGCCCTCGAGGTGCAGCACCCGGAGGCTGGGGAGGTGGATGTCGGCCTTGCCGCTGAGCTTGCTCAGGTTCGAGTACTCGGTCCGCAGGACCTGCAGGTGGGGGTGCTGGCACAAGCTGGGCGGGAGCATGCGCACGGCCGTGGCATGCAGCGTGACCTCCTCGAGCTCGGACAGGGCGTCGAAGCTGTCCGGAAGGGTCTTGAGCTTCTTGAGCCCCTTCAGCGTGAGGCGCCGGAGGGTGTCGGGCAAGGGCGGGAGCTCGCTCAGCTTGGCATCGGCGAGGCGCACCGAAGCGACGTGTGGCGGCGTTAGGAGCGGGGGTAGAGGTGCGACATGATGGGGATCTTTCTGCTGCGACTCGCCCTGGCCGGCGACCCGCCGGGCCTGCTGGACTGCCACGGAACGGCCGCGCCGCTGGTCTGGAGCGACCTGTCCGACGAGCCCACACCAGCGCTGACCACGACTCGCCAGGAGCCCAGCCTCTCCACGGTGGCCCGCCGTGCCCCCTTCGTGGCCGTCGATGTCGATGGGCAGCTGTCCGCCCCCCTGCCCGAGGGCCCGGTGCTGGTCTCGATCGACCCGGAGCTCCCGGGCCCGCTGATCGCCGAGCTGTATGACCGCTTCGTCACTGCGAAGAGCGAGCCGTACGAGGTGTTCGTCGCTCCGCGCGGGATGCCGGAGGGGGCCCTGCTCCCCGACGACTGGGCACAATGGCCCCTTCCCTCGAGAAACGATGACCGCCGGACGAGCCCGGTCGACGTGTGGACCGAGACGCTGCGGGACTGCAAGGCCGGGAAGCGCTTGCTGAAGGCGTCCTGCGAGCAGCGCGCCGCTCGATGGGAGGCGGTGATCGCCGACCCCCGCTGCGGTCGGCTCTGGGAACCCATCGATGCGTCGGTCTACCAGCCGAAGCCCGGGGCTCTGCGGCTCGTCCCGCTGCCGGTCGACCCCCGCGTGGTGACCCACGAGGTGACCGAGGCCACGCGCTGGAAGGAGCTCAGCGCCCGACCACCCCGCGCGGTAGCTCTGGTGTCGCTGCCCCCGCCTCCACCGCCGCTGGCGGAGGGTGAAGAGCACGTTCATTCCCGCGAACTCGAGGTGAAGAGGCGGACGACCCCGGCCTTCCCCCCCCACGCGAGAGGGCTCGGGCTCGAGACGCCCGCCTGCGCAGTCCTCGTCTCGATCGACGACCGTGGGGTGCCCACCGCCGTGCACGAGGTCCGCCACTGCCCGACCATCTTCCACGAGGTGGCCACGGAGGCCGTGCTCGAGTGGCGCTGGTACCCGCCGAGGTCCCGCGCGGGGCGTAGGCCCGTGCGCACCATGATCCGCGTCCCCTTCGACGACGAGCCGCAGCCATGAGACCCAGCTGGCCGAGGAAGGGTCATCGGTGCTGGCTCGGGAGCTGTGTCGGTGGCATCTAGGACGGCTCGTTCAGAAGTCCGGGTTCCTGTCCGCCCACAGACCGTTCGCCGAAAACCAACGTTGACCCGA